>Ga0157369_10000891_pt1 | contig 38096 bp, 37 predicted proteins | sample C25metaG_FD_113461 | JGI IMG/M metagenome (GOLD analysis project Ga0157369, IMG submission 113461) | Corn rhizosphere microbial communities from Kellogg Biological Station, Michigan, USA - C2-5 metaG | ecosystem: Host-associated > Plants > Roots > Rhizosphere > Soil | place: USA: Michigan... | reverse complement strand
GCGGCTTTGTTCGGTCGATGCGGCGGCGATCTCGCCCATGATGTCGGTCACACGCGCGACCGCTTGCGTCACCTCCGTCATGGTCTTGCCCGCGTCCCCGGCCAGCGACGAGCCGTCGTGAATCTTCTGCACCGATGCGCCGATCAACTCTTTGATTTCCTTGGCCGCACTCGACGAGCGCTGCGCAAGCGAGCGCACTTCGGTCGCGACCACGGCGAAACCGCGGCCTTGCTCGCCCGCGCGCGCCGCTTCGACGGCCGCATTCAACGCCAGAATGTTCGTTTGGAAGGCGATGCCTTCGATGAGGCCGGTGATATCGGCGATCTTCGACGAGCTTTCGCTGATTTCGGTCATCGTCGTCACGACCTGGCCCACCACGTCGCTGCCTTTGGACGCGATTTCCGATGCATTGGCCGCCAACGAACTCGCCTGTTGGGCGTTCTCAGCGTTCTGTCTGACGGTCGACGTCAGCTCCTCCATGCTTGACGCCGTTTCTTCGAGCGAGGCTGCTTGCTCTTCCGTCCGTGAAGAAAGGTCGACGTTGCCCGCCGCGATCTGGCTTGCACCCGTTGCGATGTTATCGGCCGTGGCCCGCACCTGGCCGATCAGCTGCACGAGACCCGTCTGCATGGTCGACATGGATGCCAGGACACTGCCCTGCGGCGCGGATTGCGCGCCCGCCACCGGGCCCAAATCGCCCTCGGCAATGCGCCGGGTGATGTCGGACAATTCATTGGGCTCGGCGCCGAGCGCGCGCGTGATGCTGCGCGTGATGAGCAGCGCGGCGAAGATCGCCGCGACGATCGTGGCGGCGCAAATGCCCAATAGCAAAGCGCGCTGGCTGGCATACAGTTCCGCTGCGCGTTGCACCATCTGCTCGGAGCGCGTTACCGTGTAAGCCGAAAAAACATCGGTTGCCTTCACGAGTTCGGCGAGCAGCGGACGGCACTTCTCGTCGATTTTTCGCATGGCATCGTCATGCCGGCCATTGAGCGCGTCGTTCTCGATGTCGGCTGCCACCGGCCCGTATTGCGCTTCGATGCGCCCGATTTCCGCGATCATCGCCTTGGCTTGCTCGCTCGTGTCGTTCCCCGCGCCGGACGCTAGGTCGTTGAGTTTCTTCAGCGAAGACTTCACATCGCGATCGGCCGTTTGCACCGCCGCCTTTTCGATTTCGACGTCCGCGGGCTTGGTCACGATCACCAAATTGCGCGCCGCGATCGCGCGGCGATCGACAGCAGTGCGCACCTCGGCAGCGGTGCGGGCGCGTGCGTCGACGCCGCGCACGTACTCGGCGAAGCTACCGTTGATTTCGCTCAGCGAGTACAGCGCGAGGCTAGAGACGAGGAGGACCAGCGCCGCGAGCACGCCGAACGAAAGCGAGAGCTTTGCCTTGACGGTCATTGCGTTGAAGTTCATGAGGGGACCCCTATTAAGAAGCAACTACATAAGCGCGACGTTTTGCGTCGCTGTAGATGCATATCGGCGGCTAGAGGGGGGGGGCTATGTCACAACGTGATGTAAAACGTTTGCGTCAGGGATTTGGAGCGATGGGAGTTACCCCGAGCGCCTTCATGAAAGACCACAACGCCGGCACATCGGAGGTCGCCGCATTGAAGCGGAACCATGCCGAGGCCGTCTCTTCCGGGCGAAAATACGAGCCGGGCGCAAGCCAGATACCTTTGCTCAATGCGTCGTTGGCCACGGCGATACTGTCTTCGGGCCGAATCGGCAGCTTGGCCCAGAGAAACAACCCTGCGTTCGGCGCGTGAAATAGTTCGAGGCCCGCATCGGCCATGGCTCGCGTGACTCGACTATGCGCATTGAACAATCGCTCTCGAAGGTGGGCGGTATGGCGGTCGTAGTGGCCGTCGACGAGCACATTGGCGACGGCTCGCTCGGTGATCTCCGAGGAGGTCAACCCCACGGCCATTTTGGTCAGCGCGAAGCGGGAGATCAGGTCGCGGCTGGCCGCGATATACCCCACGCGCATCGCGGGCGTGATCGTCTTCGAAAACCCAGACAAATAGATGACCCGACGCAAGCCCTCCATGGCCGCGAGGCAGGGCGCACCCGCCGGTGCGAGCGGCCGCGAGATGTCGTCCTCGACCACCCACAGCCCTTCGCGATCCGCAATTTGCAGCAGACGAAATGCCGCCTGCGCATTGAGCGATGCTCCGGAGGGATTCTGCAGCACCGTGTTGATGAACAGGCCCTTGGGGCGATGCTGCTTAATCAGCGCTTCTAACCGTGCCATGTCGATGCCCTCCGGCGTACGCGGCACGCTGACGACATTGACGAACGCCACTTTGAGAATCTGAAGCAGGTTGCAGTAGCAGGGATCTTCGACGACGACGGTATCGCCGGGCCGAAGCAAGGTCCGAACGACGAGGTCCAACGCCTGGGTGACGCCTTGCGTCATCAAGACGTCGGCTGCGCCGACGGCGAGGCCGTAGCGGCGCAGCGTATCGGCGATGAGCTCGCGCAGCGGGCCGAACCCGTGTGGATGACCGTAGCCGCCGATGCGCGGCCCCGGCACGCGGCTGACGACGCGCAGCGCGTGCTGAATCCCGCTTTCGTCGATCCAATCGTTCGGGATCCAGCCGCATCCGGCCTTGATGGGGACGGTTTGGTCGGCGAAGACGTCGGACAAAAGCCACGCCGCGTTCAGGCTGGGCGCGCTCCAACCGGGCGCCGCGGGCGCCTTCGCCGGCGGCGTCGCGACGCGGTAGCCGGCGCCTGCCCGGGCGACCACGAGCCCCAGCGAAACCAGGCGCTGATAGGCCTCCGACACGGTGTAGGTGCTCAGGCCGTGCGATTTCGCGAAAACGCGTACGGAAGGGAGCGCGGTCCCGGCCGGATAGGTGCCGTGCCGCAATTCTCCCTGGATCGAAGAGACGATCTGGTCGACCAGCGTGCCCTCGTCCTTGCGCGAACGAGAGAGCTTCAGCGTGAACATTTCAATACAGTTGGGAAGAAAAAATCAGCACGGTTTGACCGCTCGTTTTTTGCTGTCCAGTGATTGTAGCCCGCCGAACCGATACAGTCGGCGCCATATTCCACGGAGCCTATCCATGAGCACAACGCACAGCAGCCCCGATCTCTCGAACTTTTGGATGCCGTTTACGGCCAATCGGCAATTCAAGGCGTCGCCGCGACTGTTCAAGGCCGCGAAGGGGATGTACTACACGACGGTCGACGACCGTGCGGTTCTGGACGCGACCGCCGGGCTCTGGTGCGTGAATGCCGGTCACGGCCGCGCGGAGATCACCCGCGCCGTGGCCGAGCAGCTGGACACGATGGACTATGCGCCCACGTTCCAAATGGGCCACCCGCTCGCGTTCGAAGCAGCCACGAGAGTGGCCGAGTTGATGCCTGCCGGCCTCGATCGCATCTTCTTCACGAATTCGGGCTCGGAATCGGTCGATACCGCATTGAAGATCGCGCTCGCCTACCACCGCGCCCGCGGCGAAGGCCAGCGTACGCGCTTCATCGGGCGCGAGCGCGCCTACCACGGCGTGGGGTTCGGCGGCATCTCGGTTGGCGGCATCCTCGCGAACCGCAAGACGTTCTCGGGCAATTTGATGCCGCACGTCGATCATTTGTCGCATACGTTGAACATCGCGGAGGCAGGGTTCACGCGCGGCCAGCCCACTTGGGGCGCGCACCTGGCCGATGAGCTCGAACGGCTCGTCGCGCTGCACGACGCTTCGACGATCGCGGCCGTGATCGTCGAGCCGCTGGCCGGTTCGACCGGCGTTCTCGTGCCGCCGAAAGGTTACTTGGAGCGGTTGCGCGAACTGTGCACGAAGCACGGCATCTTGTTGATTTTCGATGAAGTGATTACGGGGTTCGGGCGGCTTGGCGCCCCCACCGCGAGCGAATACTTCGGCGTGACGCCCGACCTCTTGACGATGGCCAAGGCGATCAATAACGCGGCGGTGCCGATGGGGGCGGTCGCGGCCAGCCGCGCGGTGCACGATGCGGTGGTCAACGCGGGCGCCGCGAACGCCATCGAGTTCTTTCACGGCTACACGTATACGGCGCATCCGGCGGCCGCGGCCGCGGCGATCGCCGCGCTCGATATCTATAAGCGCGACCGGCTGTTCGAGCGCGCGAAAGAGCTATCGGGCGTGTTTGAAGACGCCGTGCATGAATTGCGCGGCGCGGCTTACGTGAAGGACGTTCGAAATCTCGGCCTCGTGGCCGGCGTCGAGCTCGAGTCTCGCCCGGGCGCGGTGGGCGTACGGGCCTACGACGTCTTCGTCAAATGCTTTGAAGCGGGCGTGCTCGTGCGCTACACAGGCGACATCCTGGCGTTCTCGCCGCCGCTGATCGTCGAAGAAAAGCAGATCGACCAGATCTTTTCAACGGTGCGGGACGTGCTGAGCAGCGTCGCCTGAGCCCTAGCCCGGTACGAAGCGAAACGCGATCGAACCTAGCGGCCCGTAATCGATATGAAACGCATCCCCGGCTACGGCCGGGGTGGGCCGGGTAAACGAGCCGGCGAGCACGATGTCCCCCTCGGCGAGGCCTTCGCCGTAGGAGGCGATTTTATTGGCGAGCCAGGCGACGCCCGCCGCCGGATGATTGAGCACGGCCGCCGCGAGCCCCGTTTCCTCGATGACGCCGTTCTTGTGCAGCATCGCGCCCACCCAGCGCAGATCGACGTCCATCGGCCGCACGGGACGCCCGCCCAACACCACGCCCGCACTGGCGGCGAAGTCGCTGATCGTGTCGAACACTTTTCGCATGGCGCGCGTCTCGCGATCGAACTGCTCGATCCGGGCGTCGATGATTTCGATTGCGGGCACGACGTACGCGCTGGCCGATAGGACGTCGAACAACGTAACGCCCGGCCCGCGAAGCGGTTTGGCGAGCACGAAGGCGAGCTCGACCTCGACGCGCGGCGCGATGAAACGATCGGCCGGAATGTCGGTGCCGGCATCGAAGAACATATCGTCCATGAGCGGCGCATAGTCGGGTTCCGTGATTTGGCTCGCCTGCTGCATGGCGCGCGACGTGAGGCCGATTTTTCTTCCCTTGATCGTGCGGCCGTCCGCCAGTTCGAGCTCGACCCAAGCGCGCTGGATCGCATAACCGTCCTCGATCGTCATTCGCGGGAATTGCCGCGAGAAATGGCGTAGCGGCGTGCGATGCTTGCGAGCGTCGTAGAGTTGGCGCGCGAGCGATTCGATCGTGTCGGGCGGTAGCATGGTCCAGGCCCTAGTCTCGTGCAAAAAGCGGGTGCAGCGAACTGGTGCGCGCGTTGAACACCTCGTCGCCCTCGTCGATCTGCAGCGTGACGCCGATATGGCGTTCGGTGAGGATTCCCTCGAAATGGCGCTTGATGCAGGCGTCGAGTGCGCGCCCGGTGCGTTCGAGCACTGCCGCGCTGCGCCCGCGCGCCACGCGCAGGTTCAAATAGACGAACGCGTATTCGCCCGTTCCGTCCGCGGCGCGCCCGGCTGCGCCGCCATCCGCAATCGCGTAGTGCGAAGCCGGATAGGCCAATACGCGGATGCCGCCGATGGGGAACACCGCTGCGAGCGCCTCGTCGCGTTGCGCCGCCATCGTTTCCGCCAGTGTGTTGCAGAGCGCTTGAATATCGGCGCCCCCGTCTTCGATGGCGCCGTCGAGATTCGGCGTATATAGGATCGTCAAATGCGGCACGGTGTGGCCCTCCGTATACGTGGTACGTAGCGATCTAGCAAAAGCATCACAACCGTGCAAACGCGCGGTACTGCTTGGCGGTGGACGCTTCGGGCGCCGGAACCGCGGCGCCGCTTTGCGGCGTGACCGGAAACACGGTATTGATCTGCCCTGTGCCGGACGCGCCGAAGTAGGGCGTGACGATATCGGCGCGGCCATCGTAGTCCGACCATCCGAGCGCGCCGAGCATCATCGCGGTGTCGTGCATGAAACCCTCGCCGTGGCCCTTCGCCGCGTATTCCGGCAGCATCTCGCAGAACGGCTTCCAATCGCCGCGCTCCCACATCGCCACGACCTGGCGATCCAAGGCTTCGAGCAGCGGGCTCCAAATCCGGTGCGCGTATTCGGGGGCGAGTCCGTTTTGGGCGAAGCGATGGCTCAAGCTGCCGCTGGCAAGGAACGCGACCTTGCCGTCGTAATGCGCTTCGATCGCACGGCGCATGGTCCAGCCAAGACGGGCGCTGTCGTTCAGATAGTGCGCCATGCATAGCGCGGACACCGATACGACCTTGAAATGCCGGTCCGCATTCATATAACGCAGCGGCACGAGCGTGCCGTATTCGGGGGCGAGCGTGGTCGCATCGTGCGCGAGCGTCTCCACGCCGTGCTCCGTGCAGGCTCGCGCGAGCAGCCGCCCGAGCGCCGGATTGCCGGGCGCGTCGAATGGCATGTTGCTGATGAAGTGCGGCAGTTCGTTGCTGGTGTAGAGGCCGCTGAAGTGCGGCGCGCAGTTGACGTGATAGTTCGCGTTGACGAGCCAATGCGTGTCGAATACGACGAGCGTATCGACGCCCAGTGCGCGGCAGCGTCGCGAGATCTCGCGATGCCCGTCGATCGCGTCTTGGCGCGTGCCTTTGCGCGGCCCGTCCAGTTCGGACAGATACATCGACGGCACGTGCGTAATCTTGGCTACGAGGGCGAGTTCACCCATGGTCGACGTCTCCTCGGCGCACGTGCGCTTGCGTTGGCACGTGCAATGGCGCGATAACGGCGGGCGCGGTCAAGCTCGGCCCCATTGCGCAATGCGATGCGAACCGAGCGAGACGCAGACGTTCTTCGGTTCGAGGAACACCTCATAGCTCCAGGTCCCGCCCTCGCGGCCGACGCCGGACGCTTTCGTGCCGCCGAACGGTTGGCGCAAGTCGCGCACGTTTTGACTGTTGACGAAGCACATGCCTGCCTCGATCGCGGCGGCGACCCGATGCGCGCGGCCGATGTTCTCGGTCCAGACGTAGCTCGACAAGCCGTACGCGATGTCGTTGGCGATACGCACGGCGTCGGCCTCGTCGTCGAATGGAATCAGGCATGCCACCGGGCCGAAAATCTCTTCTTGTGCGATTCGCATCCGGTTGTCGACATCGACGAACACGGTGGGCGCGACGAAGTTTCCGTTCCGTAGCGGTGCGGCCAGATCGAGCGCATCGAGCCCGCCACAGGCAAGCGTTGCGCCTTCCTTGGGACCCAACTCGATATAGCTGCGCACTTTCGCGCAATGATTGCGGCTGATCATCGGGCCGACGATCGTATCGTCCGCGAGCGGATCGCCCACTTCGATACGCCGTGCGCGTTCGACGAAGCGGTCCGCGAAACGCGCGTAGAGCGATTTTTGAACCAGAATGCGCGAACCGGCGGTGCAGCGCTCGCCGTTGTTGGAAAAGATCATGAACACGGCGGCATCGAGCGCGCGCTCGAAATCGGCGTCGTCGAAGACGACGAACGGCGATTTACCGCCCAGTTCCATCGAAAACTTCTTGAGCCCCGCTGCCTGCACGATGCGGTTGCCGGTTGCCGTCGATCCGGTGAAGGAAACGGCACGTACGTCGCGATGCGCGACGAGCGGCTCGCCGGCCTCGTGGCCGAACCCATGCACCACGTTCAAGACGCCTGCCGGGATGCCCGCTTCGAGCGCGAGCTCGCCTAGGCGAGCTGCCGTCAGCGGCGATAGCTCGCTCATCTTCAATACGGCGGTGTTGCCGAAGGCAAGGCACGGCGCGACTTTCCACGTCGCGGTCATGAAGGGGACATTCCACGGGGAAATCAGCGCGCACACGCCGACCGGATGAAACAGCGTGTAGTTCAGATGCGTGTCGGTGGGATACGTATGTCCGTCGACGTTCGCGCAGACTTGCGCGAAATAGTGGAAGTTCTCGGCTGCGCGCGGCACGAGTTGCTTGCGGGTTTGCGAGATCGTCTGGCCCGTGTCGTTCGTTTCGGTTTCGGACAGTTGCGGGACATGTTTTTCTATCAACTCCCCGAGCCTATGCATGCGTTTCGCCCGATCTTTCGGCGCCCTCGCGGCCCAGGCGGGAAACGCGTTTTTCGCGGCGGCGACGGCGGCATTCACCTCGTCGGCGCCGCCGCGGGCGACTTCCGCGAGCACTTCTTGGTTCGCCGGGTTGACGCTTTCGAAGTACTCGCACCCGGCGTGCGGTTTACCGTCGATCAAATGCTCGATGCGCATGGCGATTCCTTTATCGCTTCGGTCATTCGCGTCCGAACACGGCATCCGGCGCGAGCGTGTTGACGAGACGGCCCAGACCGTCGATTTCGCAGACGATTTCGTCGCCGGCGTCGACATTCACGGTGCCCCGCGGCGTCCCGGTCAAAATCACGTCCCCGGCGGCTAGGGTCATGAAGCCGCTCAGATATTCGATCAATGCGGGGACATCGGTGATGAGATCGCGCGTATTGCCACGTTGGCGCAACGTGCCGTTCACATACGTGCGCAGCTCGAGATTGCCGACGTCGGGGACGTCGGCCGCATCGACGAACCATGGCCCGAGCACAGTGCCGCCATCGCGGTTCTTCACCCGCAGGTTCGGGCGATAGTAGTTTTCGAGGTAATCGCGGATCGCGTAATCGTTGGCGATCATGTACCCGGCGACGTGGTCCATTGCATGTTCTCGGGGGACGTTCCGCGCCGTCGTACGGCCGATGACGACCGCAAGCTCGCATTCGTAATGCATGAATGCGACCTCGCGCGGCCTGCGCGTGACGCCGCGATGCCCGATGACTGTGCCCGGTCCCTTCAAGAACACGAGCGGCGCTTCCTGCTTCGCAAACTGCAGTTCCCGCGCATGATCGGCGTAGTTCAAGCCGAGCGCGAAGATGGTGCCGATCTCGATTGGCGCGAGCCACACCACGTCTTCTTCCCGGCAAAGCCTGCCATCGGCGAGCCGCACGCCATCGCCGTGCGGGTACGCTTCGTGAATGGCGCCTGCGTAAGCGACTCGGCCGCGTGTCACCGCAGCGCCTCACGCGATTGCGCCGTATCGACGAACGACAGATGCAGCGCAGCGAAGCCGCCGACTGCGACGATGGCTTGCTCGCCCGCATGCGCGATCGGCACGCCGTGCGGTGCGCCCAGCGTGAGAATGTCGCCGGGCGAGAGCGTCATGAAGTCGGTGACGTCGGCAATCAAACGCGAGGCCCCGCGCACGAAGCTCGCGGTATTGGCGGTGAAATCGCGTTGCCCTGTGACTCGCGCGGTGAGCTCGAGGCGATCGGGCGTGGCGACGTGGCGTTTCGCAACGAGGGCCGGGCCGATCACACAGAAGCGATCGCGCGCGCGAAAACGCACCGCGGGACGATAGACGCTCGCATGCGGGAGGCTCAGATCGGCAACCGTCGTGTACCCTGCGACATACTCGAGCGCATGAGCTTCCGATACACGCGTGGCGGTGCGGCCAAGCACGATGCCGAGCGATACGCCCACCTCGATACCTGGCGCTTCGGCCGGCACCTCGATCTGCGCGCGGTGGCCCGCGAGCGTATTGCGCGGCTTCACATAGAGGATGGGTGCTTCGGGCGGTGCGCCGTAGGGAGGCGCATGCATGGCTTCACCGAGCGCATCAAGCGAGGCTCGGTCGTTGAGCAACGTGCCGTAGACCGCGCCTGTCACGGGGGCGCGGCACGCCAGGCCGCCCGCGAGCAGGCAGCGAACCGCTTGCGCGTCCATCTCGCGCGGCAGCGCTTCGCCTTCTAAATGAAGCAGATGATCGGACAGTGCGAACATAGCGCTGGACACGTGCGACGAAAACACTAATATGTTAGCGATGTTGCGCTTGATATGATCGTGCGTCAACTGCCTGCCGCGTCGTTAAGGGTTTTTCCGAGCGTGCGACCGCTCGCCTGCTCATTTCGCCTTCCGCCATGTCCGATTCAGTCTCCGATCGCTTTCGTCATCGCAATCTGCCCATGCTGCTGCTGCGCGCGCGCGAAAAGATGATGGAGCGCTTTCGTCCGCTGATCACGTCGCACGGGTTGACCGAACAGCAGTGGCGTGTGATTCGTGCGCTGGACGAAAACGGGCCGCTGGAGCCGCGGCAGATCTCCGATCTGTGCACGATTTCGAGCCCGAGCTTGGCGGGCGTGCTCGCGCGCATGGAGGCGATGGGGCTCGTGACGAAAGAGCGGTTCGAGGGGGATCAGCGTCGCGTGCGCGTCTCGTTGACGAAGACGAGCGTCAACTTGGTTCGCGTATTGGCGAAGGCGCTCGAGACCGAGTATGCGAAGGTGGAACGCGAGGTGGGGAAAGAGGTGGTCGAGCGCGTCTACCGGGCGGTCGACGCGCTGCTCGACGGCTTCGATCGATAGCCGGTCAACAGCCGGTCAATACGCCGTCAATAGCGCGAAATCTGGCTGCCGTCGATGCGCACGCGATCGCCGGGTCGCAGATCGCCGGGCGTCTGCATGTCGAACGAACGCACGGTGCCGTCACTCAGTTGAATGTCGACGCGGTAGCCCGACGGCTGCCCCATGTTTTGACCGACCTGATTGCCGAGCGCCGCACCGCCGAGTGCGCCGATCACGGTTGCCGCATCGCGGCCATGACCGCGGCCGATCTGGTTGCCGAGCACCCCGCCCACGACGGCGCCGACGAGTGTTCCCGCCACGCCCGATGGACTCGTTGCGCCGCCGATCGGGCGAATGCCCGCGACGGTGCCGTACTGCTCGCCGTAGTTGCCCGGTTGCACGTAGCCGGGCTGCGGCGGCGGGGCGTAGGCGGGCTGCGCGTAGCTCGGCTGGGCGTAAGCCGGCTGCGCGTACTGAGGTTGCGCGCCATAGCCTGCATAAGGATTGGTCGCAATGCATCCGGTGAGCGATACGGCGCACACAGCGACGAGGGGCAACAGCAGGGCGGTTTTGGTCTGCGTGAGGTGTTTCATGGGATGACTCGTGTCGTTTTGAGCGCTAGCGATGCGCGAATGAATCGGTTGCGTACCGGAGTATAGGGATTGACGAATCGTCTGTACTCGGCCGCGCGGGTAACAGTGTGTAAAGTCTGTTGCCGCGCGGTGGCAGTCCCGTTTCCGCGAGCCGAACGCCGCGTCGTGGCGGTCAAGCGCCCAACGTCTCCGTCAATGCGGGGGCTACTGTGCCGAAGCCGCTTTCTCGATCGACTTCGCCACGGCATCGGAATGGGACACCATCACCGCGTGCGACGCGCTTTTGACCACCGCGACATCCTTGGCGTCGGCTCGCTATCGAGCGTGGAGCGACGACCGCGCGCTAGGACGCGATCGAGTTCGGTGCACGACGATGCGCTAGTGGCGCTCGGAGGATGGCGAACCCGTAAGTGTGCGGCGCAAGCGCTTACGCCCTTGCGCCGCCCGCAGCGCAATCAAAGACGATCCGCGTCGACCACGGCCTGGGTGAACGCTTGCGGCGCTTCTTCCGGCAGGTTGTGGCCGATGCCGCCCGTGACGAGGCGGAACTGATACTTGCCCGCGAAGCGCTTCGCGTACGCCTCGGGCTGCGGATGCGGTGCGCCGTTGGCATCGCCTTCGAGTGCGATCGTCGGCACGGTGATGGGCCGGAACTGCGCCAAGCGTTTCTCGAGCGGCTCGTACTTCGGTTCGCCCTTGGCCAAGTCGAGCCGCCAGCGGTAGTTATGGGTTGCGATGGCCACTTGATCCGGATTCTCGAGCGCGGCCGCGCTGCGCTCGAAGGTGGCGTCGTCGAACTTCCATTTCGGCGAAGCCAACTGCCAAATCAATTTGGCGAAGTCGTGACGGTACTTGTCGTAGCCGATGCGGCCGCGCTCGGTCGCGAAGTAGTACTGGTACCACCACTGCAGTTCGGCTTGCGGCGGCAGCGGCGTCTTGCCCGCTTCCTGGCTGCCGATGAGATAGCCGCTTACGGTCACCAACGCTTTCACGCGTTCGGGCCACAGCGTCGCGACGATGTCGGCCGTGCGCGCACCCCAGTCGAAGCCGCCGAACACCGCGTGCTCGATATGCAAAGCATCCATGAAGTCGATGGCGTCCTGCGCCAGGGCGGCGGGTTCGCCGTTGCGCACGGTGCGATCGGATAGGAAGCGCGTTTCGCCGTAACCGCGCGCATACGGGACCAGCACGCGGTAGCCCTTGGCCGCGAGGGCGGGCGCGACCTGCTCGTAACTGTGAATGTCGTAGGGCCATCCGTGCAGAAGAATGACGACAGGTCCGTTGGCCGGTCCCATTTCGGCATAAGCGACGTCCAGCACGCCTGCGTGAACGTGCTTCAGCGGTCCCCAGGGCGCTTGCGATGCAGCGGATGCGGCCTGCGGCTGCGACGCTTGGTCTTGCGCGTGTGCGATGGGAACGAGGCAACCGAGGCTCAAGGCGAGGGTGGCGGCGAATGCGGCGTAGTTGCGTTTCATGGCGATCTCCTGCGGGTCGTCTCGAGTATTGGGCGATGAGAAAGGGTTAAACCGCGCGAACCGTGGCGTTGATGTTGCTGCGCGTCGCTTTCGAATACGGGCACAACTGATGGGCGCGCTCGACGACCGATTGCGCGACTGCCGGATCGAGCCCCGGAAGGCTCACGTTCAGGCGCGCCTCCAGCAAGTAGCCGCGTTCGGCGTCCATGTTCAAGTCGACTTCTGCCGCAACCGCCGTGTCGGGCGGCAGCGCAATGCCGACTTCCTGCGCGGCTCGGCCCATCGCGCCGATGAAGCAAGCCGACCATCCGGCGGCGAACAACTGCTCCGGATTGGTGCCGGCGCCGTTGGAGCCCGGCGCCGACAACTTGATGTCGAGGCGCTGATCGTCGCTGCGCGACTGCCCGTTGCGACCGCCGGTGGTGCGGGTTTTGCCGGTATAGAGGGTGGACATGATCGGTTTCCTTTTGGATGAAATGGCCACGTGGTTGAGAAGCGTTGGCCGGTGTGCGTATGAAACCGTGGCGGCGTATCCCGCATGTATCGCGGCAGGCGCGAAATCTCATCGGAATGTGTCGCGCGCCGTGCCGGATACATTCCGATACATGACGCCGCCGCTTTCCGGTATCCGGGCGCACCGCGAATACAAACGGATACAAAAGGCGGGAAAAGCGGACACGCTGCGGATAAGCAAGCAAACGTAAATAGCGTGCAGGGCGGCGCACGACGCGCCGTCAAGTACGACTGAAGAGGCATACCCATGACTTTTTCTCGATTCGCTATCGCGGCGCTCGCCCTGTCCGGCGCGGTGTTGCTCACGTTCCGGCTCGCTTCGGGCGGTTCGCCCAGTGCGCAACGATCGGCGCAGGAGGGGCCTGCGCCCGGCTTCGACGGCGCCGATCGTTGGTACAACTCGCCGCTGTTGACGCTCGATGCGCTCCGGGGCAAGGTGGTGCTCGTCGAGTTCTGGACGCGTGAATGCATCAATTGCATTCACGTGCTCCCGCATACGAAGGTGCTGCACGACACATACGCCAAAGACGGACTGGTGGTGATCGGCGTGCATACGCCGGAATATGAGGAGGAGCGCGACCCGGCGGCCCTGCAGGCGGCACTCGATCGCTATGGGATCATGTGGCCCGTCGCGGTGGATAATGACTCCCGCATTTGGAACGCCTACGGCAATCGCTTCTGGCCGGCGATTTACTTGATCGACCGTAGTGGCCGCGTGGTATATCGGCATTACGGCGAAGGCGACTACGAGCAAACCGAGCGGCGAGTGCGTGCGCTGCTCGGAAAGCCTTGACACTAGGCCCTAGGCCGCGAATTCGACAACGAATGGGCAACGAAGAGCATGGAACATATCGACCACATCCTCGTCGTCGACGACGACCGTGAAATTCGCACCGGCGTCGTCGAGTATCTACGCAAGAACGGGCTGCGCGCCAGCGCCGCCGTAAATGGCCGTGAGATGTTCGCGCAACTCGATGCGTCGGCGTTCGATTTGATCGTGCTCGACATCATGATGCCCGGCGATGACGGTCTCGTGCTGTGCCGCACGCTGCGCGGCGGGAAGCATAAAGCCGTGCCGATCCTATTGCTCACGGCACGCGATGACGAAACCGACCGTATCGTCGGCCTCGAAATGGGCGCCGACGATTACGTGGTCAAGCCGTTCTCGCCGCGCGAGCTGCTCGCGCGCATCAAGGCCGTGATCCGTCGCGCACGCATGCTGCCGCCCAATTTACGCATCACCGAAACCGCCGAGGTGATCTCCTTCGGGCGCTGGCGGCTCGACACGACGGCGCGTCACCTCATCGACGAACAGAACACCGTCGTCGCGCTGAGCGGCGCCGAATTCCGGCTCCTGCGCGTGTTTTTGGATCACCCGCAGCGGGTGCTGTCGCGCGATCAACTGCTCAACCTGACGCAGGGCAGGGACGCGGAACTCTTCGATCGCTCGATCGATTTGCTGGTGAGCCGCCTGCGCAGCAGGCTGGAAGACAACGCCAAGGCGCAGTCGTATATCAAGACCGTGCGTAGCGAGGGGTACGTCTTCAGCATGGCGGTCACGCTGCACGGGGGCGACGCGTGAGCGGCACGGCACCGGACGCATCGATGCGCTGGCTGCCGCGCAGCATGGCCTCGCGCGTGTACTTGATCATATTCGCGGGACTGATGCTGGCGCAGGCGCTTTCGTTCGCGTTGATGTATTACGAGCGCGACCAAAGCGCCACGACGGTGATGCTCGATTCGGTGGAGCACGAAGTCGGCACCTCGGTGGCGGTGCTGGATCGTTTGCCCGCAGCGGAACGCCTCAATTGGCTCGGCCGCCTGCAACGCGACAACTACCGTTTCGTGCTGGGCGGCGGCCGACCGGGAACGCCGCTCGCCTCCCGGCGCTCGCGCGAGCTCATGCATCGGATCGAGCGGGAAGTCGGGCCCGGCTATCACGTGAAGGCCGATACGATCTCGATGCATCCCGAGCGGTACCAAGTGCACTTCACGTTGCACGACGGTGCGCCGCTCACCCTTGAAGTTACGCCGCGCGGCGTGCCGCCGATCGCGCAGTGGCTGCCGATCGTGCTGGCGTTGCAGTTGTTGCTGTTGCTCGCATGCACGTGGCTGGCGGTGCGGTTGGCCACGCGGCCGTTGACGCAGCTCGCGCAAGCGGCCGAAGCCATGACGCCGACGGCGGAGGGGCCGCGCATGAGCGAGGCCGGTCCCATCGAAGTGTCGCAAGCCGCAGTTGCGTTCAATACGATGCAGGAGCGCATCAGCCGCCACGTCAAGGAGCGGCTGCACATTCTCGCTTCGATCTCACACGATCTGCAGACGCCGATCACGCGCATGCGGTTGCGCGCCGAGGCGTTGGAAGAGAACGAAGATCGCGTCAAGCTGCTCGGGGATTTGCACGAGATGGAGCACCTCGTGCGCGAAGGGGGGGCCTATGCCCGCAGCGCGCATGGGGGCGCCGAAGCGCCGGTGCGCATGGATGTGGGCGCGTTTCTGGAAAGCGTCGTTTTCGACTATCAGGACGTGGGCAAACCGGTTACGTTGACGGCCTCGGTCAGCGGCGTATCGATGGTGCGCCGGCAGGCGCTGCGGCGCGTGCTGGGCAACTTGATCGACAACGCGATCAAATACGGCGGCGCAGCCGAAGTGAGCGCGTGGCGCAACGACGAAGGCGCGCTGTGCGTGGCTGTGCGCGATCGCGGTCCCGGTATTCCCGAAGACGAACTCGAGCGCGTGCTGGAGCCGTTCTACCGCTTGGAAGGATCGCGCAATCGCGACACAGGCGGAGCGGGTTTGGGGCTTGCGATTGCCGTGCAGTTGACGCGGGCGATCGGCGGCCGCCTCAAGCTCGCAAATCGGGAAGGCGGGGGGCTTGTGGCCACGGTCGCCTTGCACGCATGAGTGGATCGCCGCGGTCTGCGATGCGACGACGCAAGTCTGACAGTGGGATCGGCATCGGCGGCGCTACCGGTCGAGCAATCGCTTCGCCGCGGGTGCACTCAGTCCAGCTTGAAGAAGCTCACGGTGGTATGTAACTCGCGCCCTTGCGCCTTCAACGATTGCGATGCCGCTGCGATTTCCTCCACCAGCGCCGCGTTTTGCTGGGTCGATTGATCCATGAGCGACACCGCCTGGTTGATTTCGTCGATCGAGCGGCTCTGGTCATTGGCCGAAGCCGAGATCTCGGCGGTAATGGCGGCCACGTTGCCGATGGCGTCGGTCAATTCGGCAATGGTGCGGCCGGCAAGATTAACCTGTTGAGCGCCGGCTCGCACGTTGTCGACCGACGCGTCCAACAAGACCTTGATTTCTTTGGCGGCATTGGTGGAACGTTGCGCGAGGTTGCGCACTTCCGAGGCCACCACCGCGAAGCCCCGGCCGCTTTCACCGGCGCGGGCTGATTCGACCGCGGCGTTCAACGCCAAAATGTTTGTCTGGAATGCGATCCCCTCGATCATTGCGACGATACCTTCGATACGCCCGGATTGCTCGACGGCCGTACCCATGGTCTGCGCCGCGGTGGAGACGGCTTCATTTCCCTTGCGGGCGACTTCCACGGCGCCGGCCGCCACGTTGTTCACGTTCTTCGCTTGCTCGGCGGTTTCACGCACGGTACTGGCGAGTTGCTCCATTGTGGCCGCCGTTTGCTGGATCGAAGCGGCTTGCTGTTCCGTGCGGGACGACAGATCGCCGTTACCCATCGACACTTCGCCGGCAGCGACCTCGAACTCGCGGCTGCTCGCGAGCACCTTCACCAGCACGCCATGCAGTTTCTCGACGAATGCATTGAATTGCGTCGCGAGAAGGCCTACTTCATCGTGGCTCTCGTGCGGCAGCCGCCGGGTCATATCGCCGTCGCCGGCCGCGATTTCGTACATTGAACCGGCAAGATGGCGCAATGGCGAAATAACGCGACGGGCGAGCGCGACGGTGATCGCCAGCGCCGCGGCAAGCACCGCCAAGCCGGTTCCGATCAGCATGAAAGTCAGGCTGTTCGCTGCCTGCATCATCTCCGCGGTCGGGACGAGTGCGTAGTACTTCCAGCCGTTTTTGGGCGACGTATAGATATACGCCCGATAGGCCGCGCCGTCGAAGTCGGCGGTCGCCAACCCGTCCGGTGGATCGGCCAGTTGTTGGTATCCCCCACCGAGGCTTCTGAGTTCCTTGAACCCATGAGCCTTGTCTTTGTCGCGCGGGTCGATCAGCACTTTGCCGGAGTGGTCGGTCACGATGACGTAGCCGGTTTTTCCGAACCGGATGCTGTTCATGACTTTTTCGAAGGCGTCGAGCGTGATGTCCGTTTCGAGCACGCCGACGATCTCACCCCGCGCGTCTTTCAACGTGCGCGCAAACGAGATGCAAACGCCGCCCTGACCCGATGCATTGAGGTAGGGGGCAGGCCGCACGACCTTACCGGGCGTGGCCATCGCAAGTTGATACCAAGGCCTCACACGCGGGTCGTAATGTCCGCTCGGAAAGTTTTCTACCGGCCATTGCACATATCCGCCCCATTTCGTTCCGAGCGTGAGATAGCGCATGTTGCCGTGGCTTTCGCCGAACTGCCGGAAGGTCTGGAAGATCGACGTCTCGATCGGACCATGACCGTCGGCAGTCATGTCGCCGTGCGTGAGGTAGTTCGTGAGGCTCTCGTCGGCCGACTGCACTTGCGCAAGGCCGGCCATGTAATTTAGGTGCTCAGCGAAGTCCTGGAACGTTTGGTCGAGCGATTCGTCGGCTTGGCCGATCTTGGCGCGGCTTGCATTTTCAAATGCATCGACGGCCTGCTGTCGGACGTTGATTGCGCCTACCGACGTCAGCATGATGACGGCGATAGCGAGAGCGGCACTCGATACCGCGGTGATTTTGAATGCAATCGAAGACGAAAACTTCATTTCTACGGACTCTATTTGCGCGACCGGGTGACATCGGGGTGTACATCGGGCCGCTTCGCGGAAGGGGATGTTGAATAGGTTGTCGGCGCAAGGACGCAGTATTTAAGGTGTAAACGTCCGCGCCAAGGGTTTACCCATGCCGCTATGTGTAGCGGCTAGAGCAATGAAATACGGGTTTTGCACGTGCGGCGTGCGGTGGGACGCTGGGAGCAGCGGGGATATATGAGGGTGCGAACTTCAGCAAAGCGCGCGTCGGCGCGCCGATGCCCCCCGCATGGGCCGCCGTGCGGGAAGCGCCAGTCCGATGGCGATACCGTTACGAGTTTTGCTCGATACGCCGGGCATCTTCATGCCCGAGCCGCCGAATACGACCGGTGAAGATGACAACCGCGGCCACGACCGGCAGGATAAGCAGACCTTCCAGAATTTCCGGGTCCAGCGGCAGATGCACGGCATGAAGCGCGCGCAGCGCCGCGCCGGACAGATTGAGGACGTAATACGAAATCGCGGCCACCGAGAGACCTTCGACGGCATGTTGCATTCGCAATTGCGTGCGCGCCGTGCGGTTCATGCCTTCGAGCAGGGCGGTCGTATGTTCCTCCTGCGCCAGGTTGACCCGGGTCCTCAAGAGATCGACGGCCCGCGCAACCCGCGTCGCCGATTGTTGATGCCGGGCCCATACGGAGCCGCACGTTTGCATGGCGGGCAGGAGCCGGCGTTGCATGAACTCGGCAATCGTCGGAAAACCCTCGATCCGTTCTTCGCGAAGTTCGGCGATGCGGGCAAGCACGAGCTTTTCGTAGGCCGCGGATGCGCTGAACCGTGTTTCCAGCCCAGCATGCGCCTCGATCTGTCCCGCCAGACGCGTGAGCTCGCGCAGGAGGTAGGCGTCGTCCTCATCGTGCCCCGGCTGTTCCATCCTTCGCATCAAGGCCGATAACGAGCCGTCGAGCTTGCTCAGAAACTGGCTATGCCGGCGGGCGTCGGGCAGTGCGAGTAGCGCCATCATGCGGTAGGTTTCGATTTCGAGTAGACGCTGAATCAGGCGGCCACCCTGCGCCTCACGGAACCCAAGGTCGAGCACGAGCAAGCGCAAGAAGTGATCGTCGCGCACGAGCCAATCGCAGTAAACTTCCCCGGCCGCCAGCACGTTCGTTCCGACGAGCACGGGACCGGGCAGGAGTTCGCGCACCTGCGTTCGGATCTGCGCGGCATGCTCGCCGCAGCGCAACTCCGCATGCACGGCGACGAGCACGCTTTCTTTCAACTGAGAGAGCCAGAAAGCGGGAACCTCGGTCATTGCCGCAGCGCTGAATAGGACGTCCGGCGAGCCCGTGCGAACGAAGGTAAACGTCGAGAATTCGGTGTGTTTCTCCCACTTGATTTGCCAATCGCCTTTCTGTGCCGTGTAGTGATTGTGATGCGGCAAGGGCGCGGGCAACCCCAAGGCGCAAGACAATGCCGCCAGCGAGCGTTCGTGTATTTCTTCGTCGTGTTCCGAATAGATCGCAAGGTGACTCACGGATGCCGGCCCGTCTATCCGAAGGAAAGGGCGGGCATGAAGTTCCTGTGAGAGCGGTTCTCTGAGCGGATGGTTGAGCGAAGAAAACATGAATGTGTCCGTGGCCGTGGCGTGACAGTGTAGCGCGTCAATATGACGAGAGACCGCTCTTGCAACCGGCCGCAAATGTCGGCGGCCGGGACCGGCAACCAATCAGGTCTACAAGCGCAGAGACATCCTCGGCCGTGAGCGAGCGACGGCGCCGCTCGATTTGCGTTCCCCTCTCATGCCCCTTCCTCCTAGGGGAGGATTTCGAAAACCTAGTCCGACCGCTCCCAGTCTGGGATCCTGAGTTCGAGGCGTCTGTAAGACTTACCCGTTTTTTATGTGGGACGTCGCCGATTAGAATATTTTTTCCTATTTAGGGTTTTGATTCGCGCGTTCAAGCGATTTCGAACCGACGATTTTAGCCTTCGCAGATTTATCTTAGCGAGCCCAGATTCGGCCGTGACTGGGAATCCTTCAAAAAATTGCGACCCGTCTGCTTTTTCCCTTATGATTGCGTCCCTCAGCTTTCTGGTTGGAGATTGCATGAAGCGTAATTTAATCGTTGTGGGAGACAAGACGACGGCCGGTGGTGTCGTGCAGGAGGGAATATCGGCGGGTTTCAATAATGAGACGCCGTTGGCATACCACGGCGCACGAATCTATTGTCCAGCGTGTAAATCGCACGGGCACATAGCTGCATGGGGACCGTCATGGTCGATGACCTTTGATGGTAAGCAGGTTGCTTTGGAAGACGATCTATGCATTTGTCAGTGCAACCCGCCGCCTCGGCTGGTCGCATCGTACGATGACATGTTTCAGACGTTCGAATCACACGAGCTTGCCGCACTCGGATATGCGGCTGACGGGGGCACTCTGGTGCAAGCGGAAAATAACGGTGCGGCGTTTGATCGTCATTTCCGATTCGTGGACGAGAACGGGGCGCCCGTTACCGGAATCCGTGTGCACGTTACCGACGTGAACGGACGCACGAGCCCTGTTACCACTGATGGTGACGGTCGGACGCCCGTAATTTTGGGTGACGAAAGACAGGAAATCGCTGTCAAGCTAACCAAACCGGAGGTCCAATGAGCACCGCAATTTCTGCCCAACTAACGCCGAGAAGCGACCCGACGCCACACACTTGCAAGTTGAAGGTGTATTGGAAGACCACGAAGGAATGGTCTGACGCTGACATAAAAAACTACCACGCTGCGGCCCCGAAGTTGGCCGAGGATGCGCGCACCTCCGGCCGCAAGTTCACTTGTGAAGACTTCGTGTTGGAAATCTTATGCCAGTTCGCATCGAAGAATGGGCTTCCTGTGAAGCTGACGGACGGCGTTCGGGAATATCGAAACATGGATATTTACGATCCCGACTATCACGAGAACTATGCCCAGACGCCGCGAGGGTTCATCGACATGGTGATGGTGACGTTTGGTGCGCCCGACATACAGCGAGCAGGGCTTAACACGGTCCGCCTTGGGAGCTCGTCTGCCCTTGAAGCGGGTGATGTTTTAGCGCTCGCATTAGACGCAAAGGGGCACGCTTCAAACAACACAGCGCACCACATCCAGGTCGTCGTACAAAAGACGGAAGCGCATATCGCTATCTACCAAGGAAATTCGGACTGGACAATTCACAAGCCGGTCACTTGGATCAATAAGTTGTTGAAGCGAAACTCAGCCGACCCCGAGCAATCGTCGTATGCGGGGAGGACTCCGGAAATAGGTGAGTTTACTTCGACGGCCGGGGAACATTGGGACTACAAGAACCTTACAACGAAAAGTGAACAGACCGACTTTCTGCAATACTTCGAGATGTACAGATGGAACTTCATGGGGTTCAACAATTGATCGCTCACTCCACATTTCTCGGCTACGCGGCCGCATTGTCGGACGGCGAGGCGTCATATCTGTTGTGGATCATCAGTGCCTTTACGTTGGTCGCGTGGGCCGTGGGGTTGCGAGCAGGAGTGCGGAATCAGAAGTGGTACCGCATCTTTCATGGGGTGGCACTTCTTGCCCTGCCTGCGCTGCTGTTCGTCGGCATGGTCGTTTCAATGATTCCCCCCGCCTAGCGTTGCGCCACAAGACGGCTCGCGGGGCGTTTCAGTGGTGAAATGCCGTTCCATGACGCGGTAGTACCCGAGTCGAGGCGGTTCTGCGCCCGTGCGTTCGCAGTAGCGCACGCTGCTACGCAGGCATAGAACTCGGCGTCGTACCGGGGCATGCCGCCGTCGTACTCCATGAGTGCAGCCCGCTCTTCCTACAGCTCTCGGGCGTCGGTGTCCTCGGCTTCCATGGTGGCATGATGCTGTACAAAAATACAGCATCATGCTCGACCTTCATCGATTGATTCTGATTCCCCAAATTAGGTGCGGTATCCCTCATAATAAGGGGTCGACTCCACAACACGAGGAATGCTGTGAAACGAAACGCATTGTTGATCGGAAACACGGGTGGTCTGGACGGCGTTGTAGTGGATGTCGAGCGCACCCGAAAATTTCTACTGAGCGACAAGGGTGGGCAATGGCTGAACTCGGAGATGACGATTCTCGTTGATCCAAGGAAGGCCGATGTGAGGGACGCCATTGCCGAAATGCGGCGTGAGCGCCCGGACTACACGTTTTTTCTATTCTCCGGTCATGGTTGCCACTACGGTCAGACGCAGATGAATCTGAATGAGCGCAACGAAAAGCTGCTCGAATCGGAACTGCACTTTATTGCTGATCGGCAGTTGAGCATTTTTGACTGTTGCCGGGTGGATGAAGCGCTTCGGAAAGCGACTATGGAGTCGGCTCAACCAACCTTTGACGCAATTGACCGTACGCGCGAAAAGTACGAGGCGCGGATCATGCAGGCTGCGTCGCAACATGCAAGACTTTACGCGTGTTCAGTGGACGAAACTTCCTCAGACTTTCCGGAAGGAGCACTGTATTTGAGCTATTTGCTTGCGGCAGCCGACTCTATCCCTGACGGGGCACGTTGGAAAACGGTCGAGGATGCGCATCGTCAAGCGAAAACAAAGACAGTTGCTCGCGCAACGCAGGAAGGCGACAGGCAGACGCCTTGTGCTGTGTTGCCTAAGCTCACGGAAGACCGGCAGTTGATCCTTTCGATTCAGTGAACATTGTGGCAGATGTCGAAGAACTCGATCCGCAGCTGGCGTCCAACGCCGGCACACTCAATGAGCCGACGGCCAAACAGTTGCCGCCGCATTACAACTTGCAGGCAGGCCAGGTCGACCCAGAGCTTGGAAAGATAATTCGTGAAATCGTTCTCTGCACGGAGCAGTTCATCGTTTACATCGACGAGGCGTTGACCATTCAGTGGCATACGACCGACGACCACGAGCCTCCCGAGCATTGCGGCGAAGTGCTAAATCTCGTCGGCACGCTCGAGGCGCAATCAGCGTTTCTCAAAGGCAGGGCTTCACTTTTTGATTATCGGAGGCGCATTGCTGAGGGGTTGGCTCGCTGCTTCGATGGCAATGCCAAAGAGGCTTCGATCTCGGTGCTGAGAGAGGTCGCCCTTGAGTTGAAAGCTAGAAACACCGAAGTGTCCTGGCAATGGTACTTTCAGGCTTCATATCTCGTGACGCTCGGCCTCGCGATCCTGTTTGCCATTTTTTGGCTGTGTCGCGACTCCCTGAGCGCTAAAATTGGTCTCAACGCATTTGAGGTGATCCTGGGGACCATATGCGGTAGCTTCGGTGCGTTGCTCTTTGCAACGGCAAGAAGTAAAAGGCTGATTCTTGACGCAAACGCGGGCGCGAATCTTCACCGGCTGGAAGGGCTGGCCAGGATCGGCGCAGGATTGATCGGAGCCTTGCTTACAGCACTCGCGATAAAGGCGGGCTTGATATTGGGAGGCGCGACCTTTCCCGGCAGCAAGTTTGCGCTTCTGCTTTGCCTCTGTATCGTTGCGGGTGCGAGCGAGCGTGCGGTGCCCAACATCATTGCGACCTTGGAGAGAACCGTTGCTGGCGATGGCCGTGAGCGAACGTCAGCAAGGGGGAGTAAGCCGCAGCCGAAATAGTTGATGCGACGGTCGAGGCAAGTCTGCGCGTCCTCCGACCATGAAGAGCGGCCTGATGACATAGCCTTTTGAGCAACGCGTTAAGTGGGGAACATATGGGGACTCGTGGTAGGCCGCGAACGCGCAGGACGCTAAGCGTCATGTTCGACACTAATGCGATCATGAACGACGAATTCGATACGTTTGTACGTAAGGCTGCAAAGGACTTGATCGCTCAACATTCGAATCACGGGGACCTCGATATACGCTGGCTGATTCCCGACGTTGTACGGGGCGAGCGCGAATACCAGATGCGAAACGAATATCGCGGAATCAGTGGGCACGTAATGAAAGCCGAAAACCTGTTTGCCCAGCAATGGGGTATCACGCAGGACCGCGTTCACCAGCGCATCGCGGCAAGGATCGACGAAGAGTTAGCGGCAAACCGTATGCAAATTATGCCCTGCGACATGGCCCGCGTTGATTGGGTCGACGTGCTGCGACGATCGTGCATGCGTGAGCCGCCATTTTCGCCTGGCAAAACCGAAAAGGGTTTTCGGGATGCGGTGCTTTGCGAGACGTTCGTCCAGCTAGTGGGAGGTCTGACTGGGCGCGATGCAGCAGTCCTGGTTTCGGGCGACCAGCTAATCAAACAATACATCGAGAGTCGCGGGGTGCTAAGGAATAGAGCACGTCTTGTAGATAACCTAGAGGTGTTGCACGATGAAATTCAGTTGCGTGTTGGAGATGTAGACGAGGCCACCCGCACACTCATCGAGCAGCGTGCGCAAGAGCTTTTTTATCCATGGGACAACAGGGACGATTTAACCTGCCTATGGGCTAGAGAGCGGCTCCACGAAAGAATTTGGGAGGAACACGGTGCGCGGATCACGCAGACACCTACCGGGGTTCAATACGTCCGTGTCGAGCACGAGCTATCGAATGCGCGTTTGGTTTCAAAGAGTGGGCCGCGTGTTCGTTTCGAGTCGATCTATTCTGTTCAGTCGGCACCACGATTCTGGGTCCCGGCCACGAATGTGCAGCAGGACACAACGACGTACATGCCCCCATCAGGCGCTGGTATAGGACTGCCAGGGGCGTCTGCGGCGAATTTTCATCCGGCTCAGGGCGGCCTTCTAGGCGCGCTTCAAAGCGCGCCTGCGGGGGAGTGGCAACAAGTCAATAAGGCGTCGAAGGACTCTGTCTCTATCCGATGGAGCACAACTTTTTCGCGGGATCGAAGGCTCACGCGCGCGACTATTGATGAACTCGCGTTCGTCGAACCCCTTCCCTCGTGATCATGGAAGTCGGCCCGGTTGATATTTTGGTTCTAGCTGCCACCGGGAAAGATGTTCTACACGGCGCTCGCCTGAGTTGGCGTCGTCGTGCGGCTTGCCGCAAACGCGCTTACAGCCTTTTCCATCGACCGGCCGGCGACGTATCCGCCGCTGCCGAGCTTGAGCAAATCCCACATTTCCGGCGGAATGGTCAGCGTAAGGCCGACGTGGAACATCGCCTGTAAGTACGGCGCGACGATGTAGTTATTGGCGATGATCGCGACGAACACAAGCATCGTGATCGGTCGCCAGGACGCTGCGAGCTTATTGCCGCTCGTCACGTCGGCGGTAATGTCCCCCGCCTGCGTCGGAATTGTCCGATACGGCTTTCCGGATTCCTACAGCAAGATAATCTGGGGCCGATAGCGCATCGCGCGGCTCGCATCCATGATTGCATCTCATCGAAGGATGAGATGCCGCAGAGCGACTGGCGCTCGAAGCGGAACGCGACTTCGGTAATCTAGGGGCCGATCATGGTGGCGTGTCACAGACTTAGGTTGCTGCAGGGCGTCAAACGCGCCGCCCTGTATTGGCGGCGCACGTTGAACGTCGCCATCCGGCGCGGCAGCGGCGCTTTGATGATGCTCAGCCCCATGAGCGCCGAGGAGCGCGTGGCGGCATTTCTGCTCGATCTTTCAGATCGGTGGCAAGCGCGCGGATATTGCATTTCCCAATTTGTGCTGAACGTGACGCGCAGCGAGATCGGCAGCCACCTAGGGCTCAGACCGGAAACGGTCAACCGCGTGCTGCAGGGCATGCATAAGCGCGGGATCATCGATGCAGACGCGAGCGAGATTCACATCCTGGATTTGCCAAGCCTGATCTTGCTTTAATGTGCTCGACAGTAGGCGGGAGCGCTCCGCTCCCACACTACGACGACGCGCCGTGCGCTGATTGAGCCACCCGAGCGCTGCCCACCCACTCAACCATTGCGCCGGTTGAACCCGCGCACCACGAACCCACTCGCCGCGAGAAGACAAGCGGCGAGCACTGCGACCGAGCTCGCGGGGGCGACCACGAATTGCGTCGTCAGCACGCCGCGCATCAAGTCGACGCCATATGCGGCGGGATCGTAGGCGGCCGCCAAGCGAATCCATCCCGGCGCAAGATCGAGCGGATAAAGTCCGCCCGAGAGAAAGAACATCGGCAACAACAGCGCGTTCGATACGACCGGAAATACGATCACGGACCGAAACGGCAGTGCAAGCGCCAGTCCCAATGCCGAAAAGGCAAGGGCCGCGAACGCCATCGCCAAAAGCAACAACGCGAGACGCGGCGCCGTCAGCCCAATGCCGATCATCGGCGAGAAAGGCAACAGCAACAGGCTTTGCACCCAAGCGACGAGCGCGCCCGCACAGATCTTGCCCGCCGCGATTTCGACACGGCCGGCAGGCGAGACGAGCAGTGCATTGAGTAATCCCGTTTGCCGGTCATGCACGATGCCGACCGCAGCGGAGATCGCCGTGAACATCAGCGACAAGCCGATGATGCCGGGGAAGATGTACGCCTGATACCCGCTGACCTCGGCGTAGGTGCCGCTTCTGAGCGCGGCCCCGAGCACGAAGAGATAAAGCAGCGGCTGCGTGAGCCCGAACAGGATCCGCAGCGGGGACGCCCAAAACCGTTTCAAATCGAAGCAAACGACTGCCAGCACGGTGTTCATGAGGCTGCCTCCGCGACAGTGCGCACGGGCGTCGCCGTGCAAGGCGATGCGCCGGTCCAATGACCGATGACATCCATCAGGCTGGGCGTTGCGATATCGGCGTCGAAGACCTCGAACGGAATCCGTTGCAGCAACGAAGGCAGCGCTGCTTGCGCGTCCACGCAGGAAACGATTGCGGCGTCCGCCTTGGGCTTCACGGCATACCCCTGTGCCGCGAGCCAGCGGCAGGCGATGCCGACGTTGCGGACGCGCAACCGGATCGCGCCCGCCACAGGAGAACACAGCGCTCGCCATGAACCATCGGCGAGCACTGCACCCCGATGCAGCACGACGATGCGATCGGCCTCGCGGGCCTCCTCCCCCTGATGGGTCGTATGCAAGACCGTATGGCCATCGGCGACGAGCCTTCTGATCTCCGACCAGAAAGCATGACGTGCGGCGACATCGAGGCCAAGTGCCGCCTCGTCGAGCAACAGCACGCGAGGCCGCGCGACGAGGGCGCGAGCCAGTTCCAAGCGGCGGCGCTGACCGCCGGATAACGTTTGAACGGGCGCCGCTTGGATCGCATCCAGCGCGAGCAGCGACAACAGTTCATCGACGCGGCGCCGCGCGGTGCGTCCTCTCAATCCTTGCAACTGCGCAATGAACAGCAGGTTGTCGAGCGCGCTCAAGCGCATCTCCAACGCCGAGTCCTGAAACACGACGCCGATGCGAGCGCGCACTTGCGCGGGGTTGGCGATGGCGTCCACGCCATCGATGAAAATCTGCCCGAGGTGCGGCACCGCAAGGGTGGCAAGCAGCGCGAGCAGTGTCGTCTTCCCCGCGCCATTGAGTCCGACGAGCGCGACCGATTCCGCCCGCCCGGCCTTCAGGCAGACGTTGTGCAAGATGTCGCGACCATCGCGGCGAAAGCCGACGTCGCGGATATCGATGATGGGTTGATACGGCATAGGGGCGTAGCTCCCGCGGCTCAGTCGAGCCGCTCGGCGTGCAGCGCTGCGTTCGAGAAGTGAACGCGCGCAGCCATCGCGTTCGACACCCACACACGCCCGCTCGTATCCACGAGCAACAGCGCATCGACGCCCGCTTTGCGCGCGAGCGACATCGCCGTGGCGGGACCCGCGACGAACGGCGCTTTGCTCGCGCCGTCGGATAATGCGCCCGCGTGCGGGCCGGGCTTCACGAGGACCGTCACCGACTCGCTCCGCGTGGCGGGAAAACCGTTGCGCGGATCGATGATGTGGCTATATCGAACGCCTTCATACTTGAAGAACCGCGCGTAATCGCCGCTCGTGCCGATCGCCTCGCCATCGTGCAGTTCCAACGTCGCAAGCGTCCCCGATCCGCGCGGATCTTGAATGCCGACTTGCCACGGCGCGCCGCCCTTGGTCCCGAGCGCGAGCAGGTTGCCTCCTACGTCGATCAACGCGTTCTTCACGCCGCGCTGCCTGAGCATGGCGGCGGCTTCGTCGAGCGACCAGCCCTTCGCATATCCTCCGAGGTCGATCGCAACCGCACGGTTCGCGCTCGTGACGATGCCTGAGGGCGAAATGTCGATCTGTGCGATGCGAGGGTGCAGCGCCGCTTCGCGCCGCACCGCATCTTCCGGTGGCGGCTTCACCCCGAACTGATCCGCCTGAAAACCCCATAGTCGAATGAGCCTGCCGAGACCGGGCTCGAACAAGCCCTGGGTGTCGATCGACAGTTGCCGGGCCGCACGCAGAATCGGAACGAGCTCCGGCGACGCCTGAAACGGCGCGCCCGCCGCAATACTGCGATTGAGCTGCGTGACCTCCGACGGCTGCCACGCATGCAGCTCGCGGTGCATGGCTTGGAAATGTGCGAACACGGCATCCGCATCCCGCTGCGCCTGGCGAAGCGGCACGCCATACAACGCCAATTGCACACGCGTGCCGAACACGTACGTGCCGTGGATGTACACCTGCGGTGTTCTCAGCGTCAGCCATAGCCCGGCGCCGATGGCGATGATGAGCGCCATCGAGGCCAGGACGAACTTTCGGGGAATAGCCAATTTGCAGACGCTCTAGAAACTTTTTTCGTGCGATTTAGTGACGCATGCCGGCACGAGTGACTGGATGATTATTGTATTTTCGACTTTCCCACCGATTGATCCATATCAAACCGGCCGACGACGGACGAGTTCAAGTTGCGCCTGCGTCCGAACGCCGCGTTTGGCAGGAAAACATGCATGCCGGGTATGCCTATTGAGATAGATCAATTCCTCGATATGCACCGCCCATCACACTACGAGCGAACAAACAGGTGTCGAATTCGAGCGGTAAATCGACGTTACGTTTTCATGCGACGACGTGACGAATTGAGTCGTGGGTTTGTGGGGCGATCGATCCTGGAAGTGCTTGGGCTCGATTTTGTCGAAGTATGGCGGTTGTCTCGTAGTCTGGCTGCGCGCGTTCTCCCGACGGGGCGTGTGCGGCCGGTTGCGCGGCGTTGATGCGATTTGATGAGTGAGAATGTAATGACTTCTTCAAAAGAAAATTCTGAAGGGAAGGTGGTGCCACAAGATACGGGGCGTCGCAGGTTCCTCGCTTCCTCGGCGATTGCGGGTCTCGCCGGCGCGGGCCTCTCGCTCGGGTTGGCCGGCTGCAACAAGAACGGCAGCGGTGCGGCCGCTGCCGCCACCGACGCCGCCAGCGGGGCGAGCAGTTCGAGCGCCATCAACTGGGACAAGTACGAGGTGCATCCGGGCAAGCTCGACACGTACTACGCGTTCTCGAGCGGCGGCCATTCGGGCGACCTGCGCGTGCATGGTTTGCCCTCGGGCCGTGAGATCCGGCGTGTCCCCGTGTTCAACGTCGACTGCATGTCCGGCTGGGGCATCACGAACGAGTCGCGCAAGATCATCGGGACGCGGCCCAACGGTCAGTTGAATTACAGCAACGGCGATACGCACCACGTGCATATGTCGTACACGGACGGCATGTACGACGGCAAGCACATCTTCGTCAACGACAAGATCAATGCGCGTATCGCACGCGTGCGCTTGGACACGATGGAGTGCGACGCGATCACGCAACTGCCGAACGTGCAGGGCTTTCACGGCATTTTCCCGGATAAGCGCGACCCGCTCGACGAGAAGATCAACTACACGACGCGCGTGTTCTGTGGCGCGGAATTCCATATTCCCGTGCCGAACGACGGCCGCGACTTGGACGATCCGAAGAAGTACTTCTGCCTCTTCACCTGCGTCGACGCTGAGACGATGCAACCGCGCTGGCAAGTGAAGATCGACGGCAACCTCGATCTGGTCGCCACCTCGTACGACGGCAAGCTGGCTTGCTCGAATCAGTACAACACGGAAGGTGGCGTTCATTACGAAGAGATGATGTCGGCCGAGCGTGACGCCTGCGTGTTCTTCAACGTGGCGCGCATCGAAGAAGCCGTCAAAAACGGCAAGTTCGTCCATCTCGGCAATTCGACGGTACCTGTCGTAGACGGTACGCATGCAGCGAACGCCGATCCGAAGACGGCGCTCACGTGCTACGTGCCCGTGCCGAAGAACCCGCACGGCGTGAACGTTTCGCCGGACGGCAAGTACTACGCCTGCTCGGGAAAGCTGTCGCCGACGGCCACCTTGATTTCGCACGAACTGGTGCTCAAATGGTTCGACGGCGGCTTCAAAGATCCGCGCGATGCCGTCGTGGCCGAACCGGAAATCGGCTTGGGACCGCTGCATACCGGCTTTGACGGCAAGGGCTTCATCTACACGACGCTGTTCCTGGATAGCCAGATCGTGAAATGGGACCAAGAGGCCGCGATCAGAGCGTACAAGGGCGACAAGAACGCGAAGGTGGTGGTCGACCGCATCGACGTTCACTACCAACCGGGGCACGGCTTCACCTCGATGGGCGAGACGAAGGCGCCGGACGGTCAGTACTTCATCTCCGACAACAAGTTCTCGAAAGACCGGTACCTGCCCGTCGGGCCGCTGCATCCGGACAGCTCGCAATTGATCGACATCAGCGGCGAGAAGATGCAGCTCGTGGGCGACCACCCGCTGTATCCGGAGCCGCACGATTCGATCATGGTCCGGCGCGACATCATCAAGACGCGGCAGATCTACGATCTGAACGAATTCCCGCTCGCCGTGAAGAGCCCGAAGGAGAACCGGATCGAACGCAACGGCAAGAAGGTCACGATTCATCTGACGTCGCAGGCGCCGACGTTCGGTTTGCGCGAGTGGACGGTGAGGAAGGGCGATGAAGTCACGATCATTTTGACGAACCTCGATAAGGTCGAAGATTTGACGCACGGCTTTGCGATTCCCTTCTACAACATCAGCTTCGTCGTGCACCCGCAACAGACGCAGTCGGTCACGTTCATCGCTGATAAGCCGGGCGTGTTCTGGTGCTACTGCACGAACTTCTGTCACGCATTGCACCTTGAAATGCGTTCGCGGATGTTGGTCCAAGCGTAGGTCTGACGGCAACGCACCTGCCTAGGTGCGAGGCGGATGAAGGGAGATGACGATGCCGGCTTGCCCTTTCCCCCTTCGCCTCGCACGCCGATCAAGCAATTCTCATCGTTGGCAGTCCAGCATGTCGAAGTACCCTCTCGCTGCGATTCTCGTTGCCACGCTGTCGATGCACGTCGTCGCCGCGGCCACGCTTGCCGTTCACTCCGGCGAGCGCATTGGCGCAGCGATCGAGGCGGCGCGGCCCGGCGATACGGTCGCGGTCTATAGCGGGCACTACGACGAGAATCTTCGAATCGACAAATCACTCACGCTCGTCGGCATCGGCAAGCCGATGATCGACGGGCGCAATCGCGGCGATGTCGTTCGCGTCGCCGCGCAAGGCGTGCGTATCAGCGGCATCGCGGTCGTGAACAGCGGCGCCGACTTGACGGCGCAAAACGCCGGTATCTACCTGCAGCCAGGCTCGGACGGCGCACAGGTCGACCATTGCGAACTCGTCTACAACCTGTTCGGCCTCTGGATCGAAAAATCGAACAACGTGCAAGTGCGCGACAACGTGATCGTCGGCAAGCGCGATTTCCTCTCGCCCAACCGCGGCAACGGCATCGAGTTGTACAACACGACCGGCGCGCAGATCGTAGGCAACGCGATCAGCTACGCGCGCGACGGCATCTACGTGGACGTGTCGTACCACGCGCTCTTCAAAGGCAACACGATTCATAACGTGCGCTACGGCACGCATTACATGAACTCCTACTACAACGTGTGGGATGGCAACGAGGTCTTTCATAACCGCGGCGGCCTCGCGATCATGGAAGCGCGCAATCAGATCGTGAAGAACAACCGGGTGTGGGGAAACAGCGATCACGGGATCATGCTGCGCACCCTTCAGGATTCGGTCATCGAGAACAATATCGTCGCGGGCAACCAGCGCGGCTTCTTCGTGTACGACGCCGAATACAACACGATTCGCGGCAACCTCGTCGTCGGCAACAAGGTGGGCGTCCATCTATGGGGCGGCTCGGTGAACAACACAGTGACGGGCAACGACTTCGTTCAGAACCGCGAACAGATCCGTTACGTCGCCGCCAAAGACGTGGCGTGGACCGGCAACTATTGGAGCAACTATTACGGCTGGGACAAGCGCGGCCGGGGCGTGGGCGATATTCCGTACACGGCTAGCGATCTCGTGGACCGTCTGACGTGGCGCGTTCCCGCGGTGAAGATCTTGATGAACAGTCCCGCGGTGCAGTCGATGCGCCTCATCGCTCAACAATTTCCGCTCATGACGGTGCCGAGCGTCGTCGACGCCGCGCCGCTCATGCGGCCGTCGCACGCCGCGTGGTCGAAGTGGATGGAGAAGCACCCATGATCGAATTGAAAGGCGTCGCCAAATCGTTTGGCTCGCTGCGCGCGGTCGACGGTATCGACTTGAACGTTCACCGAGGCGAATTGTTCGGTCTGATCGGCCGCAACGGCGCAGGCAAGAGCACCTTGTTTCAACTCATGCTCGGCTTGATCGCAGCCGATGCCGGGCAGGTGAGCATCAACGGCGAGCGCGCGGGCGGCCCCCGCTTTCGGGCCGTCAAGCGCCGGCTCGGCTACTTGCCCGAAAACGTCGTGCTCTACGACAACCTCACGGGAATCGAAACCCTGCGCTTCTTCGCGCGCCTCAAAGGCGTCGACACGGCCGAATGCGCGCCGTTGCTCGAGCAGGTCGGATTGACTCATGCGGCCGCGCGCAAAGTGCGCGAATACTCGAAAGGGATGAAGCAACGGCTCGGTTTCGCGCAAGCGCTGCTCGGCGATCCGCCGCTGCTCTTTCTCGACGAACCGACCAACGGCCTCGATCCCGAAGGCATCCGTGAGTTCTACCGGACGTTGCGCGCGCGACAAGAAGACGGTACGACGATCGTCATCACCTCGCACATCCTGGCCGAAATCCAACAACGCGTCGACCGCCTCGCGATTCTGCACAGCGGACGCATTCGCGCCATGGGCAGCGTGCAGACGCTGCGTGCGCAAACCGACTTGCCCTTGTGGTTCGAAGTGGTGGCGCATTCGTCCGACACGGACCCGATCGCGTCGGCGCTGCGCCGCGCGCCGTTCGACAAGGTGACGACGAACGATCGCCGTGTTGCGTTTCAGTGCCCGCGCAACGCGAAGATGGCGGCGATCGCCGCGCTCGCGCCGTTGACCGACCGGATCGCGGATTTGCAAATTCAGGAGCCGTCGCTCGAAGACGTGTTTCTCGGTTGGATGGGAGCGAGCGCATGAATCCGTTGAACTGTGTCCATATGACGCAAATCCGCGCGATCGCGGGCAAGGAGTTTCGCGACCGCATCCGCAACCGCTGGGTGCTAGCCGTGTCGATCGTGTTTGCGGCGTTCGCGCTCGCGACGACGTATTTCGGCGCGGCGGCGCAAGGATCCGTAGGTTTCCAAGGCATCGAGCCGCTGATCGCAAGCCTCGTCAGCTTGACCATCTATCTGCTGCCGTTGATCGCCCTGATCTTGGGGTTCGACGCGCTGGTGGGCGAGCGCGAGCGCGGCACGCTCAATCTGTTGCTGGCCTATCCGATCAGCCGCGCGGAATTGTTGATCGGCAAGTACTTGGGGCTAGCCGGCGCGTTGACCTGCGCCACGCTGGCGGGGTTCGGGCTTGCGGGGATTGCGATCGTCGCACGCGCGCCGGCTGCCGACTGGTACCAGTACGCGGGTTTCGTCGTCAGCGCGGTGTTACTAGGATGGGTGTTCTTGAGCCTTGCTGTATCGGCGTCGGCCTTTTGCGCGAGCCGCACCTCGGCTAGCGGCATCGCGATCGCCTTGTGGTTTTTCTTCGTGCTCGTCTATGACTTGTTGCTGCTCGGCGCGTTGGTCCTCACGGGCGGCGCCGTGCTCGGCCCGCTGTTTCCCCTGCTCTTGATGCTCAATCCCGCGGACATCTTCCGGATCTTGAACATCTTCGGACCCGGCGATTTGCATACGATGTTCGGCCTCGTCAGCGTGTTTCCCGCCGCGCTCGCGCAGCCTGTCTTTCTCGGTCTGGTGATGCTCGCGTGGATCGCGGCGCCGCTCGGCCTGGCCGCTTGGAGATTCAATCGATGAACTGCTGTCGCCTAACGACCGCCGCCGCGGTGCTTGCGCTGATGCTCGCCGCCGGATGCCAGAGCCAATCGAGCGCGTTGCCGCCACCGCACGAGATCGACGATACGACTGTCAGCGTGCTCGACGGCATGAGCTTGAAAGACTACCCGGGCCCGAAGGCCCAGATCGAATACGCAGACGGACAGACCGACTTCTTTTGCGACACGTTGGGGCTCTTCTCCGTGTATTTGCGCCCGGAGCAAGACCGCAAGGTCGGCGCGATGTATGTGCAGGACATGGGGGCGGCGGATTGGCGGCACCCCGTGGGACATTGGATCGACGCCAAGCGTGCGACGTATGTCGTGGGCGCGAAGAAGCCCGGCGCAATGGGGCAAACGTTCGCGTCGTTCGCGAGTGAAGCCGACGCGCAGCGGTTTGCGAAATCCGAAGGCGGCAAGCTGTATCGCTTCGATCAAATCACGATCGATATGGCGACCGTCGATGGCGGCGTGATCAAAGATCAAAACATGTAAGGGGATACAGGTGACACCTTTTTATCAAAACGTGCCGTCCGAGGCGGCGAAGCAAATCGACTCGATAAGCCGAGTGATTTACGACTTGCGCGAAGACCGCAAGCTCATTCTGGCCCGATACGACGTGACCGACGAAGCGGGCCTGCTGGCGCGTATTGCCGCAGGCGAGATCGACGAGCATCCGGCCTATGAAGACTATCTGGGTGCGAAGACGCTTGCGCAAACGCGCGAAGCGCTTCGCTTGCAATTGCGCGAAGTTTTGGCGACGGGGGTGTGACGATGCTCCACATTGAGCTCATGGAGAAAATCGAGTCCACTTACGGTGCTACGGATTTGACATCCGTCACGTTGTGCCGCGATGCACTCGAAGTGCGTCTCTCGAACGGCGTCGAGCTGACGCTGCGCATTGCCGGACCCAGCGAGTACGCACTGGGCTGGCGCTGGGGCGAGGCCGTCATGGGCATCGACACCGCGCCGCTGCACGACACGCTTGGCACGTATCCGAACCATCTTCATACGCCCGACGGCCGCACCGCCGACGATCCCGTCAGCGAAGCCGGCGCGGATCCGTGGCGCAATGTTCGCGCGTTGATCGATCGGTTGCTTGTCGAGCCCTTGCTGGGCTACGAACCCGCATCTCCATGCGTAACCGTCGGTGCGTCGGTCGATGCATCGCTCTACTTGTAATGAAGGAAAGATGATGAAAGCTAGAAACGTGTTGTTTGCCGGGATCGGACTTGCGCTCACGCTCGGCTTGTCGGCCTGCGACAAAGGCGATGCCTCGTCGGAGAAAACCAGCGCGACGCACACGTCGACCGCACCCGTGGCGTCGGTTGCGGTGGAAGGGACAGGGGCGGAGGTGGTCAAGGTGGCCGCGACAGCGCCCGCCGGTGGCGGCGCGCCCAATCCCGCGGGCGAGAAAGTATTCAAGAGCGTCTGCTTCATGTGCCATCAGACGGGTGCGGCCGGCGCACCGATGTATGGCAACAAGGCCGATTGGGCGCCGCGCATCGCACAAGGCAAGCCCACGCTGTACAAGCATGCGCTCGGCGGCTTCACGGGCAACAACGGCACGATGCCCGCACGCGGCGGCAATCCGAGCCTGAAGGACGACGAAGTGAAAGCAGCGGTCGACTTCATGGTGGCGAAGGTGCAATGACGGCGGCACGGTAGTGTTGATCACGTTCGGATAAGGGCAGGGGCGTCGCGAGCCTCGATCGAAGTGGCAGTGTTCGTTGCATCGTCCTGGCCCGGATTCGATGTTTCTCGCGCGCGACTCGCGCCCAAGCCGCCGGCCTCCCGGGGCGGCCGTTATAGAAGCGACGAAAATGAAAGTGTGGATTCGGACTTTGCTATTGGTGCTGCTGCTCATGGCGGCGCGCTCGGGCTTTGCTTCGATCTATGAGCAGGAATTGCCCGATGCGCTGTTCACGCAGCCCGAAATGTGCAAATGGACCGATTGCGCGGGGGTGTTGCCCGGTGCGAACGCGTTCTCGGCGCGCAAGGGCAACCCGCCCTACGTCGAGGCCTACGCGGACGATGGTCATGCCCGCGTGCTCAAGGGGTATGTGTTCCTATCGACCGATATCGTCGACATCCAAGGCTATTCGGGCAAACCGATCGTCACCCTGATCGGGATGGATACGAAAGGCACGATCACGGGCGTGAGAGTGCTCAAGCATAGCGAGCCGATTTTGCTGGTCGGCATTCCCGAGAGCAAACTGCTCGGGTTTCTGCACCAATATGTCGGTCGGTTCGCGGGCGCGCGTTTCGAGATCGGACACAGCGATGCGGGCAGTGCCAGCCTCGACGCCATTTCGGGCGCGACCGTCACCGCGATTGCCGAGAACCAGCTCATTTCCCGCTGCGCGATCGCCGTCGCGAGCCAGGTCGGCATCGTGAAGCAAACGCTGCTGCCGCAGGCGAAGTTGTTGCCGTCGAGCGACCATGCGGCGTGGGCGGCGCTAGTCGACATCGGCGCCGTTCAACATCTGGCGGTCCATGCGGCCGACGTGGGCGAACCGGAGGACGGCAGCCCCTATCTCGATCTTTATTACGGGTACTTGAATGCGCCCGGAATCGGCAAGAGCGTGCTTGGCGATTACGACTACGAGCAGCTCATGAGCCGGCTCAAGCCTGGCGAGCATGCGATTTTCGTCGTTGCGAACGGCAGGGAATCGTTCAAGGGCTCGGGGTTCGTTCGTGGCGGCATCTATGACCGCATACAGGTGCGCCAAGGCATCAACGCTTTCACGTTCAAGGACTCCGATTACCTGAACCTCTATTCGTTGCAAGCGGCTGGTGCGCCTTCGTTCAACGAGACGGGCATCTTCATCGTCCGCAGCGCGCAATTTAGCGCAGCTTATCCATGGAAGTTCGTCTTTCTGGGTCATAAGGTCGACAAAGAAACCGGTGCGAAGAGCTTCTCGGCATTCAATTCGCCTTATTGGTTGCCGGCGCGCTTCCTCGACGGCGGCCGTCCGCATGTGGAAGAGGAAAAACCGGCGTGGCGCAATGCATGGGACGCCAAACGGCTCGAGATCGGCTTGTTCGCCGCGTGGGCCGCCGCCGTCGTCTTCTTCTTCGTCAGCCGCGATCGTTGGGTGCGCAAAGCCAAGCGCGTCGACAAGCGCTGGGTCTCCTGGCCGAAGACGGCGAGCTGGCTGATCGCGATCGGCTTCGCGGGATGGGCTGAGATGGCGCAGCCTTCGATCACGCAAGTGCTCACGCTCGTGCACTCGCTGTTCGGCGGCTGGAATATGGGGTTGTTTCTCTCCGATCCGCTCATCTTCGTGTTCTGGATCGTCATTGCGGTGACGGTGATCGTGTGGGGGCGCGGGGTCTTCTGCGGCTGGATGTGTCCGTTCGGGTCGATGTCGGAGCTGCTCTACAAGCTCGCGCGGATGACCGGCCTAAAGAAGCTGCAGCGCAAGCTGCCGACGCGTTGGCACAATCGGCTGCGCAAGCTCAAGTACGTGGTGTTCGCGGTCTTGCTCTTGGTGTCGTTCTTCTCCATGCCGTGGGCGGAAAAGCTCGCCGAAGTCGAGCCGTTCAAGACCACCTTCCTCGTCGGCGTCCTGCACCGCTCCTGGCCGTTCGTGCTGTTCTGGACCGTGGTGGTGGGCGCATCGATCTTCATCGAGCGGCCGTTTTGCAAGTATCTCTGCCCGCTCGGCGCAAGCCTTGCGCTGCCGGGGCGCTTCCGGCTGTTCAAGCTGCGCCGCAAGCCCGAATGCACGAGCTGCCACGCGTGCGCGGTCGGGTGCGGCTCGCAGGCCATCGACGACGCGGGGCGGATCGATCAAATGGAATGCATGCTGTGCCTTGACTGCATGGTCTTGTATTACGACGAGCACACGTGTCCGCCGCTGTCGAAGGAAAGGAAACGGCGCGAAAAGGCGGGGCTAAAGCTTACGCCGGTCGGGAAGAACGGACATTACATCCCGATCGTTCCGATCAAGCATCAGCCGAGCGTCGATTCGAAGACGTCGGTGTGACTTCCGCTTGCTAAGGCCAGGGGGCGCGGCGACTTCCCCGGCCCCCTCGCTACTTTTCTCTCAACTGCGCGCTTTGCCGCGCAGTTTCTGCCTCGAAATCGGTGTTTCCCCGCACCGTTTGCAGAATTTTATTTCCTCCGCTCACCCCTACACTGTGCTCACCCCGCGCCGGCGGGGCCGAGTCCGGAGCAGGGCG
>Ga0157369_10000890_pt1 | contig 38122 bp, 36 predicted proteins | sample C25metaG_FD_113461 | JGI IMG/M metagenome (GOLD analysis project Ga0157369, IMG submission 113461) | Corn rhizosphere microbial communities from Kellogg Biological Station, Michigan, USA - C2-5 metaG | ecosystem: Host-associated > Plants > Roots > Rhizosphere > Soil | place: USA: Michigan... | reverse complement strand
GCCCAATGGCTGGGCGGCGGCCATCGGACACGGCCGGCTTCGACTGGGTGACGTTCCTGTCCGACTACGGGCTGGAGGACGTCTTCGTCGGGGTGTGCAAGGGCGTGATCGCCCGGATCGCGCCGCACGTGCGGATCATCGACGTCTGCCACCTCATCGCCCCGCAGGACGTCGAACAGGCGTCGATCCAGCTGGCGGGTGCGATGGCGTTCCTGCCGGTCGGCGTGCACCTCGCGATGGTCGACCCGCAAGCCGCGCGACCCGCACGTGGCGTCGTGGTGCGTGCCGGTGACGGATCAGTGTTGGTCGGGCCGGACAACGGAGTGCTCTCGCAAGCCTGGTCGGAGCGCGGTGGCGCCGTCGAGGCAGTCGAGATCGACAACCGTGAGCTGTGGCTCGACAACGTCCATGCCACCTTCCGCGGTCGTGACGTCTTCGCTCCGGTCGCGGCCCATCTGGCCTCCGGGGTCAAGCTCAGCGAGGTCGGCCCGGCGATCGACCTCGACAGCCTCATCCGGCTCGGCGCCAACGATGCCGTGGTCGATGACGACCACGTGCACGCCGAGATACGTGCCGTCGACCACTTCGGCAACGTCTCGCTCAACATTGCCCGCGCCGATCTCGAAGCAGCGGGCATCGCACTCGGTGACACGGTCGAGCTTCGCTGCAACGGCCGCACCATCGCGGTGCCGTTCACGCACACGTTCGGCGAAGTTGCCGCCGGCCGCCTGACGCTCTGCGAGGACTCGTTCCGCGCGGTGCAGCTCGCCGTCAACGCCGGCCGTGCCAGCCAAGAGCTGCGCGTCAACCGCGGCGACCCGATCGTCATCGCGCGGCTGCCGCAGCAGCCCACCGGCGGTCGGCCGGCGGTGACGACCTGATGCCGGCAAAGGGTGCCGACAGCCGGGTCGTACTGATCACCGGCGTCTCGCGCTATCTCGGCGGCAAGCTCGCCGCACTGCTTGCGGCCGACTCCTCGATCGAGCGCATCATCGGTGTCGACGTCGTGCCACCGCGTCAGGACGTCGGACGCACTGAGTTCGTGCGTGCCGACATCCGCAACCCGATCATCGCGAAGGTCATCGCGTCGGCGCACGTCGACACCGTCGTGCACATGAGCGTGATCGCAACACCTTTCGGCGCCGGTGGCCGCACCGCGATGAAGGAGATCAACGTCATCGGCACGATGCAGTTGCTGGCGGCATGTCAGAAGGCGCCGTCCCTGCGCAAGCTCGTCGTGAAGTCGACGACCGCGGTTTATGGCTCTTCGTCGCGTGACCCTGCGCTGTTTGTCGAAGGCATGGAACCCAAGGCGCAGTTCCGGTCCGGTTACGGCAAGGACTCGATCGAGGTCGAGGGCTATGTGCGCGGTCTCGGTCGGCGTCGACCCGACGTCGACGTGACGCTGTTGCGTTTCGCCAACCTCATCGGCCCGCGCATCGACACACCCTTGACGCGCTACTTCGCCTTGCCCGTCGTACCTGCCGTTTTCGGTTTCGACCCGCGCGTGCAGTTCGTTCACGAGGACGACGCCATCGAGGTGTTGCGCCGCGCTGTTGTCGAGAATCATCGCGGCACCTTCAACGTTGCCGGCGATGGTGTGCTGCTGTTGTCGCAGGCGATCCGACGCGCCGGCCGCGTGTCGGTGCCGGTGCCGTCGCCGGCTGTTTCTCTTGTCGGCTCCGTCTTCCGCCGGGCCGGACTCGTCGACTTCTCCCCGGAGCAGGTGCAGTTCCTCGAGTTCGGACGTGGTGTCGACACGACGCGGTTGCGGGAAGACTTCGGTTACAACGCGAGATTCCGAACCATCGAGGCGTTCGACGACTTCGTGACCGGTCGCGGCCTGACCCGCTACGTCGATCCGCAGCGTCTCGCCAGTGCCGAGCAGATCGTGTTGAGCAGTGTCGAGCGCAGGAGGGTGCATGCCTGAAGCGCGCGTCATTCCACTCGACGGCACGGGGCCGGCCCGGGCACGACGTCCCGACCGACGTCCCGAACTGCAGGAGGTCGAGTCGGCCGCCGACGTGCCCGAGTGGGAGCAGCGTCTTGCCGGTGCGCTTGCCTTCCTGCGCCGGCGCGTCACCGGCGACTACGAGATCGACGACTACGGCTTCGACGTCGACCTCACCGAGAACGTCCTCCTCGCGATGTTGCGGCCGCTCTACGACAAGTACTTCCGGATCGAGGCCCGTGGTCTCGAGAACATCCCGGCCGAGGGTGGGGCGTTGGTGGTCGCCAACCACTCCGGCACGATCCCGATCGACGCTCTGATGACGCAGGTGGCGATCTACGACCACCACCCCGCCAAGCGGCACCTGCGGATGCTCGGCGCCGATCTGGTCTTCCGCAGCCCGCTGATCGCGCCGCTCGGCCGCAAGTCGGGATCGACGCTCGCGTGCAACGAAGATGCCGAGCGGCTGCTGTCGTCGGGCGAGCTGGCCGGCGTCTGGCCAGAGGGTTTCAAGGGCATCGGCAAGCCGTTCTCCGAGCGCTACAAGCTGCAGCGCTTCGGTCGCGGCGGGTTCGTGTCCGCGGCCTTGCGCGCCGGCGTGCCGATCGTTCCGTGCTCGATCGTCGGCGCCGAGGAGATCTACCCGATCATCGGCAACGTCAAGGTGCTGGCGCGGTTGCTCGGGTTCCCCTACGTGCCGGTGACGCCGACATTTCCCTGGCTCGGACCGCTCGGTCTCGTGCCGCTGCCGTCGAAATGGATCATCGAGTTCGGCGAGCCGATTGCGACCGACGAGATCGGCGCCGCGGCGGCCGACGACCCGATGCTCGTCTTCAACCTCACCGACCAGGTCCGCGAAGTCATCCAGCAGACCCTCTACAAGCTCCTGCTCCAACGCCGCAGCGTCTTTTTTTGATACTTGTCAGGCGCTACGAGCCCTATAGCGCGCACAGCGCCTGACACGTCGATATCCCGGCGGTAGCGGCGGCGCACTGCCAGGCCTGCCGCGATGCCGCCGGCGACTGCTCCGGCGCCGGCAGCCGCCGGGATGCCGATGCGGGCGGCCTTTCGCCCAGTGCGGAAGTCGCGGATCTCCCACGCGTGCTCGCGCGCGACCCGGCGGAGCTCGGCATCCGGGTTCACCGCCACCGGGTGGCCGACCAGAGACAGCATGGGCAGGTCGTTCGCCGAGTCGGAGTACGCCGCACACCGCGACAGGTCGAGGCCCTCCCGCTCCGCCAGGGCGCGAATGGCTTCGGCCTTGGCCGGCCCGTGCAGCGGCTCACCGACGAGGCGACCGGTGTAGACACCGTCCACGCTTTCGGCGACCGTGCCGAGCGCACCGGTCAGCTGCAGCCGGCGGGCGATGAGAGACGCGAGCTCGGCCGGCGCCGCGGTGACCAGCCAGACCCGCTGGCCGGCGTCCAGGTGCAACTGCGCCAGCGCCCGCGTTCCCGACCAGATGCGGTCGGCCATCAGCTCGTCGTAGATCTCCTCGCCGAGCTCGACCACCTCGTCGACCCGGTGGCCGGCGACGAAGGCGAGGGCCGCTTCTTTGGCCTCTTCCATGTGCGCCGGGTCCTCGACGCCCTTGATCCGGAAGAACACCTGCTTCCAGGCGAACTGCGCGAGGTCACGCCAGGTGAAGAAGTCACGGGCGGCGAGGCCACGCGCGAAGTGGTAGATCGAGGCGCCCTGCATCATCGTGTTGTCGACGTCGAAGAACGCCGCGCCGGTCGGGTCCGGCGGCACCACCAAGCTGGCTTCCACCTCGGCCGCGGCTGCTGCCGCCGCACCCGCGAGCGCCGCGCGCGTGCCGTCTTTGCTGCGCCTGGCCATCACGAGCGAGGGTAGCGATCCGAAACGCAACAGCCCCCGGCCTCACGGCCGGGGGCTGTTGCGCAATTCAACGCAGTCAGGCGGTGATCCGGCGACGGATGTATGCCGCGCCGAGCAGCAGCGCCAGGCCGCCACCCGCGATCAGCGGGAGGTTCGCTCCGGTGTGCGGGAGCTTGCCCTGCTGCGGGTTGGGCAGTGCGACGTGGTGCGGGGCCTGAGCGGCCGACACCGAGGCGGTCGTGCCGTGGCCGAGGCCGACGACGGCGATCGCGTTCTTCGCGTCGAGCGGGTTGGCGACGACGACGTCGTACTCCGGACCGGTCGCGGCGGCGTAGCGGCCGTGAACGGCGTCGACGCGGTCGACGTGGCCCGCCACGTAGTTGATGTGGACGCCGAGAGTGCCGAGAACGGTGTTGAGCACCGACTGCAGCTGCGCGAGGGCACTGTTGACCTGGTCGGACACCGAAGACGGCAAGCCGGCCACGTTGGACAGCGAGAGGCCGTTCTCGTCGAGCGCCGCGGAGAGCACCGGGGTGCCCACGTGGACGATCGGCTTGTGGCCGCTGAACGTGGCCTGTGCGCCGCCGGCCTTGCCGTTGGCGATGGCCGTGGCCTGGCTCTCGAAGCCGTCGACCGTCACGAGGCCGTTGAGCAGGTTGAGGTTGGTGAGCAGGCTGTGCGCGGTCGCCTGGGCGGCGTCACCGGCCGGCGCGATGCTCTGCGTCGCGTCGAGGGTCTGCAGCGCAAGCACCGGGGCGTTGCCGGTGTTGAGCACGTTGTTGAGGACGGTGTTGACGTCGGACTGCACGGTCTGCACCGCCTGCTGCACCTGGTCCACGACCTGGGCCCCGGACTGACCGGCGACCTGCTGAGCAGCGCTGCCGACCTGGCTGACCACCGAGTTGAGCGTGCTGCTCACGGTGTTCTGGATCTGGCTGACGTTGTTCTGCAGGGCCTGCAGGGCCTGCGTGGTGGCGCCGTTGGACTTGGCGCCGAGGAGCGCGCCGAGGTTGAGCACCTGGGCATCGAGCAGCTCGGCGGTCGCGGCGTTGGTCAGCTCGGACACGTTGGCCCGCAGCGGGCCGACGTTGAGGCCGAGAAGGCCCCCCGTCTTCGCGGCGTCGATGGACAGGCCGTTCGACGCGGCCGAACGGGCACCGTTGAGCGTCGCCGTGATCGTCTTGGACAGGCCGAGGGTGTCGGTCAGGTTGCCACTCGCCAGCGTCGACGTCGCCGTCGAGGAGGTGCGAGCGCCTGTCGCCAGGGTGTTGTGTACGGCGTTGCCGGTGACCCCGATGAGGTTCACGGCAAGATGCTGCGGAACGCTGGGAATCGCGACCGGCAGGTTGAGCGCGACGCTCAGCACGTTGGCCGAGGTCACACCCTGGTAGTAGGCGGGGGCGTTATTGGCTGCCGCCCCTGCCGGTGTTGTAGCAGCCAGCGTGAGACCGCCGGCCATGGCAAGCGCGAACACAGCGGTGCCGCGGCGCCGTACGGATGGTGCCATTGCCCCCTACCTTCCACAAAGTTGGGCGAACTTGGGCGAACACTACCCTAAGTACTCGCCCATTAACAGAGGGTTGACAGGCGAATTCTGGGAAGTTCGGACTAGTCAACGACCCGGAAACGGCCCGGTTACGGCTTGATCAGGCGCCTATTTTTTCGCAGAAACGCCAAAACCGCCCAGAACGGTGATGTCCGGGCGGTTCCTGGCGGAGGTGACTAGTGGCCGAGTAGCCCGCCGACGTCGGGAAGGGTCGGCAGCTCGGTCGGGAGCTGTGTCGGCACCGGCGTAAGGGTGGGCAGCGGCGGGATCGGCAACACGGTCGAGTTGTTCGTCGGCAGGATCGGCGTGCCCCCGCTGCCCGTGGGGGAGCTGGAGCGGGTCGGGGTGCTGCCGCCGGAGGAAGGCTTGACCGCAGGCGTGGCCGACGGCGAGTTGCTCGTCGTGGAGCTGCTCGGGCCGGGGGCCGGCACGCTCGGCGTCGTGCTTGTCGGCGACGGCGCCGATCCGGCGTAGCGGACCGTCCACTGCGCGACGACCTGCAGCAGCGCGAGCGAGCTGCCCGCGGCAGGGCGGGAGGGCTCGGGTAGCTCTGGCAGCAGGCCGCGCAGGTCGGCGTATTGCTCGCGGCTGAAGTCGTTGAGGGCCAGCAGCGGTTCGCGTGAACCGGAGGACTGGAACGCCGCGAACAGGTCGTTCGCTCCGCTTCGGGTTTCCTCGTCCATGGCCCGCAACGTCTGCTGGATGAGCTGGGCGTGAGCGCTGGAGCCGGCGGCAGCATCGTTGTCGCCCGCGATCGGGCCGAGGGACGACGACGAGCCGGCCAGCGCCTTGATCTCGGCCAGCCGGGTGCGTGCGAACTCCAGGTGACGCTTGCCGCGCGCTTCGGTGCCGACGGTCGCCGCGAGCTGCGCGGCTTCGGCGGCGCGCTTGACGCCGTACAACGGTTGTCCGGGAAGCGAGCGGCTCGAACCGACCCCGACCCCGGCGACGCCAGTGACCACGGCTGCGCCGGCGGCGAGCGCGGTGAGCCGGCGCTGCACCTTCCAGGTCGAGCCGGCCGACCGGGCGCGCCGCATCGGCGACTCGGTCTCGCCGACACCCTGGACGGTCGCGACCGCCACGAGCCGCTGGCGGAGTGCCGCGCGGAACTCCGGTCGCGGCGCGGGCACAGTCGGAGTGGAGCGCAGAGCGTCGACCACGGCGAGCAGCGGGCCGCTGACAGGGTCGTCGTCTCGCACCGAAGACTCGACCAGTCGGTGGAACTCTTCGGCGCGGCGGGTTCCCGTTAGGTTCATCGTCCGCACCTCCTCGCCACGCTCAACGACCGAGCGCACGCACAGGTGACGGGCCATTTCTCCGAATAGTCCGAATGGGCCATGCGAGCCTCATCACCGAAACGGGTGGTCGCGGCGGTCATCCGAGCAGGTCCTCGGGAAGCAGCCGTGCCAACGACTTGACGGCGCGGTATTGCAGCGCCTTGATGGCGCCCTCGTTCTTGCCCATGACCGCTGCCGTTTCGGCCACCGACAGGCCCTGCAAGAAGCGCAGCGAGATGCATTCCTGCTGCTCGGCCCCGAGTGCCTTCACCGCCTCGAGCAGAGCCGCATTCGTGATGCCGGTCAGCACCTCGTCCTCGGGGCCCTCCTCGCGTCGATCCGCACCCGCCTCGACCAGGTCGGACGTCGCAACTTCCAACCGGTAGCGCCCCGACTTGAAGTGATCCGCGATCAGGTTGCGGGCGATCGTGACCAACCAGGCACCGAAGTCACGGCCTTGCCAGGTGTAGGACGTGATGCGGCGGAGCGCCCGCATGAACGTCTCGCTGGTCAGGTCTTCGGAGAGGGTCGAGTTGCCGACCCGGTAGTAGATGTAGCGGTAGACGACGTCCACGTAGCGGTCGTAGAGCTCGCCGAACGCTTCTGCGTCGCCGCCCTGTGCGCGCCGTACGACGTCCATGACCGCAGCCAGCTCGCCGGTCGGCTCGGACGGCGGAGCAGGCGTCGGGATGGACGGCGCCGCGGCAGCCTGGCTGGGGACGCTTCGCGCCATCGACCGGTAGGCGCCACGGTCGAACGCATCGAGCGACCAGCCGTCACGTTGCATCGCGACGGCCAGACGGAGCGCGGAGAGACCCCGCGCTTCGAGAGCCGGGACCTCGCCGAGAGGGCCGCGGTGGCCCGTTCGGCAGTTGGTCATCGGTTCTCCTATCGGCACTGATGCCATCGCGGTTCAACGGGGGCCGGGCACGACCGAGGGTCGTGAACCACCGCAGCCATGACACAACGGGCAAACCGGTGCGCACCATGGCGAAGAAGTGCTATTTGCGGACTAGTTACCTGATGCGTCGGGCCAAGACGTAGCCTGCGCAGATGACGGCCCCCGCCCGTGCGCCGCAGGATGTGGTCAAGGCGGTCGCCGAACGCCGGTCGCGGTCGGCGCGGCTGCGCCGCCGTCGTCGTCAGGTCGTGCTGTGGCTCGTGCTCGCCATCATTGCCGGCACGGTCACCTTCGGCGCCGGCTTGTTGGCGGCCCCCGTGGACTACTCGTTTCAGCCGGCGGCGCCCCAGGCGGTCATCCTGCTCGACAGCGCGGGCAAGCCGTTCGCCACGATCCGCTCGCCGCAGAACGAACAGCCGGTGGTCTCCAAGCAGATCCCGCAGGTGTTGAAGGATGCGTTCGTCGCGGCTGAGGACGAACGGTTCTTCTCACACAGCGGCGTCGATGCGATCGCGGCAGTGCGCGCGCTTTGGCGTGACATCACCGGCGCTCAGCTGCAGGGCGGCTCCACCATCACCCAGCAATACGTGAAGAACGTCTATACGGGCGATCAGCGGACAGCACTGCGAAAGCTGCGCGAGGCGAGCCTCGCCGTGCGCCTCGAACAGCACCTCTCGAAAGACGAGATCCTCACCCGCTACCTGAACACTCTCTATCTCGGCAACGGAACCGCTGGCGTCCAGGCAGCGTCGCTCTACTACTACGGCGTGCCCGTCACGGAGCTCGACTACGACCGCAGCACGGGCAAGCACAACTTCACGCTGGCGCTGTCCCGGGCGGCGACGCTCGCGGGCATCGGTCCGGCGCCTTCAGTGTGGAACCCGGTGCACGCTCCGAAGCTCGCACGAGCGCGTGAGCTCTACGTGCTCAACCGGATGATCGCCAACCACATGATCACCCCGCAGCAGGCCTCCGACGCCTACGGAAGTGCGCTGCCCCGCATCGTCGCCCAATCGGAACCGGATGCGCCGACGATCGCGCCGGAGTTCCGCGACATGGTCGAAGAGCGGCTGAAGCAAGTCTTCGCGACCAACTACGACAGCGAGATGTTCGACAGCGGCGGCGTGCGCGTCACGACGACGCTCGACCTCAACCTGCAGAAGGCCGCGGTGCAGGCGCTGCACCAGGTGCTGCCCTCGGTCAGCGATCCTTGGGCAGCGGTCGCGGCGATCGATCCGCGCAACGGCGACATCCGCGCGCTGACGACAAAGATCGGTCGCGGCTACAAGAACGGCGGCCTCAACCTCGCCAACGGCATCTACCGGTCATCGGGGTCGACGATCAAGCCGTTCACTCTTGCGGAGGCGCTCATCCGGGGTCACTCGCTCGACGAGGTGGCCTACGCCCCGGAGTGTCTGAACGTCGGCGTCGGCTATCACGTCTGCAACGCCGAGAAGGGCTCGTCGTACCAAACTCTGCGCACCGCTCTCATTCAGTCCATCAACACGGTCTACGCGCCGTTGGGTGTGAAGGTCGGCCTGCAGCGCGTCGTCAACCTTGCGACTGCTGCAGGCATGGACATCAAGGGCATCAACTGTTACGCGAAGGGCAACCCGTGCGCGTCGTTCAGCCTTGGTATGCCGACGAATGCTCTGGGCGAAGCGGTTGCTTACGGAACGCTCGTCAACCATGGCGTGCATCACGCAGCGAACAGCCTTCTCGATGTGCAAAGCGGTGACGATGGCGACGTCTTCGACAACCGGGCATCTCGTCTGGGGGAGCAGGTCATCCCGCGCAAGGTCGCGGATGAAGTGGCGTCAGTGATGCGCGACGTGGTGTCAGAGGGCACCGGCACTGCGGCGCAGCAGCCCTTCCCGATCGCGGGCAAGACCGGCACGACCGACGACTTCACCAACGCATGGTTCACCGGATGTTCGTCGACGCTCTGCATCTCGGTGTGGATGGGCTACGACAAGCAGTACGTCGACCACGGTCGTGTGCCGCACTCGATGAAGAACGTCGAGGGCGCGTCCGAGGTCTTCGGTGGAACGTTGCCGGCCAAGATCTTCGCGCGCATTTTCAGCGATTACCGCGCGTTGCAGAGCCCAACATCGAAACCGTCCGCGAGTGCAAGCCCGACGCAGGTGCAGACGTTCCGACCTGCAACGCATTCCGCGACGCCGCGCGCGACCAAGTCGGCGTCTCCGAGCCCGTCGCCGTCGAAGACGGCGTTCTCGCCGCCGGCTCAACCGTCGACGACCCCGAGCCCGTCGATCCTGCCGTCGCCGCCCTGATCCGCGGCACGCTGCGCGGATCGCCGCGGCGTCAGGGGTTGGACGTGAGGGTCGTGACGTTGTCGAGGTAGTCGAACGCGGCCGCAACCGGGTCCGCAGTCGTCGCTTTGGCCGCGGCCGTTTGCAGCGCGGTCAGACGCGCGAGCAAGGTGGCCTGTGGCGTCGGGGCGGCGGCCGGGCGGTGCACCTGGGGAGCGCGCGGTGCCGGCTTCTTGACGACCGGACGCGGCGTCGAAGCAGCCGGGCGGGGCGCGGAGGCGACCTGGCGCGGCCGGGTCGAAGTAACGTGGCTCGTAGGGTGGTGCGTCGACGTCGACGTCGAGGTGGAGCTCGATCCCATCGGCTCACGGAAGTCTTCTGTCACCCAGACCATCCCATTGCCGTCGACACTCACACCGACGCCCACCTGCGTGAAGTCGTGATCGAGGATGTTGTCGCGGTGTTCGGGGCTGTTCATGAACGCGGTGTGGATGTCGGAGACCGTGGGACCTTCGCCGACGTTCTCGCCCACCGCCTGCCAGTTCTGGATGTCGGTCGTCAGGTTCGGGTTGTGGTAGAGCTGGCCCGACGACGCCATCGCGCGTGAGTGCGAGCGCGCGACCGACGTCAGGTCCGACGCCACCGAGTAGGGCCGCTGACCGTTCGCTTCGCGAGCGGCGTTGAGCTTGGCGATGAACTGCGACTCCATCGAGACGGTGTCCGCGTGAGCGGCGACCGGCACGACAGTCATCAGAGCAAGCGTCGAGACAACGGCAGCAAGGCTCGTCGTGAAAATCCGCGCAGCGGTGCGATGGACAACCCGCAACGACACGACAGCGACCTCCGGCATCGGGCCGGGACGGTCGCCGCGACGGGTTGGTCACGGACGCTCGTGGGCGGGCGGCCTTCGACCTTCGGTGGGTCGGCTGACTGCTTTCGCAGTCCCGTGCCTTTGCGGCCCGTGCTCGCGCACGGTGTGCCTTTGTCGGGTCGGCGGTCGTACCGGCGTTTCGTTGGACTAGCACTACGGGTTTCGTCGGTTCGGGCGAACCGCCCAATCCGCCACCCGGGTGATCCACCTTCGGCCATGTGGCTGAAGGGGGTGCTTGCAAATGTGCAACACTCGGCGCGATGACGCCCGACCTGCGCAATCTCGCCGATTTGGTCCGGCGGGCGGCCGCCGGGCAGCCGGACAAAACGGCGTTGATCGAAGGCGACGAGTCCCTCACCTGGGGTGAGCTGGACGCGCGCGTGGACGACATCGCCGCCGTCCTCCGAGACCGGGCCGGCGGGCCGGGCAACCGAATTGGCTTGCTGCTGCCCAACGGGATCGACTTCGCGGTCGCGTACTTCGCGGTCCTGCGCGCGGACAGTGTCGTGCTGCCGCTCAACACCGGCTTCACCAGCGCTGAGCTCGACTATCAGATCAATGACGCGGGTGCCCGACTGGTCATCACCGATCCGGAGCGCGCGGATCGCCTCAGCGGCGTCGCCGCGCTGGACGTCACGGCGTCGGAGTGGGCGTCACCGCCGACCGCCGGGCGGATCGACCCACAGTCCGGCGGCGAGGACCTCGCGGCGTTGCTCTACACGTCAGGCACGACGGGGCGGCCCAAGGGCGCCATGCTCAGCCACCGCGCTCTGCTGGCGAATCTTTCTCAGCTGAGCGAGATCCGTCCGCCCGTCGTGGCACCGGATGACGTCGTGCTTCTCGTGCTTCCGCTCTTCCACGTCTACGGGCTCAACTCGGGACTCGGCATGACGGCGTACGTCGGGGCCACCGGCGTGCTTGCCGACCGTTTCGACCCCGTCGACACGCTGTCACTGGTGCAACGCACCCATGTCAGCAACATCGTCGGGGCTCCGCCGATGTATGTCGCGTGGTCGATGCTCCCCGAGGTAGGTGAGGCGCTGGAGTCGTTGCGCGTTGCTGTCTCTGGTGCGGCACCACTGCCGACGACGGTCCTCGCGGCGATGTTGGAGACCGCGGGTCATCACGTCTTCGAGGGCTACGGCCTCACCGAAACAGCCCCGGTGTTGAGCACCACGCTGTGCAGCGAGGTGCCAAAGCCCGGCTCGATCGGCCGGCCGATCCCGGGCGTCGAGGTCAGGCTGCTCGATGACAGCGGCGACGATGCCGACGAGGGTGATCCCGGTGAGATCGTCGTACGCGGCGCGAATCTGTTTTCGGGCTACTGGCCGGACGGGGCGGACGGCCCGGACGCAGACGGCTGGTTCCGCACCGGAGACGTTGCTTATGCGGACCCCGAGGGGGACCTGTTCCTCGTCGACCGGGTGCGCGAACTGATCCTGGTGAGCGGCTTCAACGTCTACCCGCGCGAGGTGGAAGAGGTCATCGTGACCCATCCCGCTGTCGCCGAGGTTGCTGTCATCGGCATCCCGCATCCCTACACCGGCGAGACCGTGAAGGCCCTCGTGGTGCCGGAGTCAGGTCAGAACCTGACCGCCGACGACGTCATCGACTGGGCCGCGCGGCGGCTGGCCCGTTTCAAATGCCCGACGTCGGTGGAGTTTGTGGAAGAGCTGCCGCACTCACTCGCCGGCAAGGTGGCCAAGGGTCGGTTGCGCGAGTCGGCATGAGTTCAGGCGCGCGCGTCACCGTCTATACGAAGCCCGGCTGCCATCTGTGCGACGACGCCTGCACGACCGTCGCCCGGGTCACCGCCGAGGTCGGTACGACGTGGCAAGCCGTCGACATCACCGAGGATCGAGAGCTGATGGCCCAGTGGGCGGAGTATGTGCCGGTCGTGCTCGTCGACGGCGAGGTGCATGACTGGTTCCGGGTCAACGACAACCGGCTGCGAGCCGCGCTCGTCGGCTAAGTCGGGTCAGCTGCCGCTCTGCTCGGCTTGCGCCAACCACTCCCGCTGCGTTTGCAGCGCGGACTCGGTTTCCGAGGCGAGCTTCTCGTCGCCGCTCGTCCGGGCCCGTTGCAGCCTTGCTTCGAGCTTCTGCACCGACTCTCGCAACCGAATGACCAGCGGTGCTTCGGTTGTCGTGACGGGTCGTGCCGTCGCTCCGGCGTCGCGCACCTTGCGTTCGACCGCCGCCAGCCGGTCCTCAAGGACTCCCATGCTTTCGCGTGGGACCTTGCCGATCTTCTCCCACCGGTCGTGGATCGAGCGGAGGCGTTTTCGCGCTCCGTCGAGGTCCTTGGTGGGATCGATCTGCTCGGCTTCGCCCAGCAGTGCTTCCTTGGCGTCGGCGTTGGCCTTCATCTCGCTGTCTCGCGCCGAGAGCGACTCGGACCGACGGGCGAAGAAGGCGTCCTGCGCGGTCTTGAAGGCGGCCCACAGCTGCTCGTCGGCGTCGCGAGCAGCCCGTCCGGCTTGCTTCCACTCGGTCATGAGATCGCGGAACCTGCGTGCGGTTGCGACCCACTCGGTGGAGTCGGTCAGCTTCTGCGCCTCGGCCACCAGGCGGCGCTTGACCTCTGCGGCTGCCTCGCGGCTCTTCTCGAGCTCCGCGAAGTGGGTCCGCCGGCGGCGGTCGAACTCGCGGCGGGCGGACGAGAAGGCCTCCCACAACTCGCTGTCGGTCTTGCGGTCGACGCCGCGAATCGCCTTCCACTGTTCGACCAGCGCGCGGAACCGATCGCCGGTCGCACGCCACTCCTCGCTCGTCGCGAGACGCTGGGCCTCCTCGACGAGCAGCCGCTTGGCGTCGGCAGCCGCCGTCGCTGCTGCCGCTCGCTCTTGCGCGCGCGCCGCCAGCCGCTGCTCGGTGCCCTCGAGCACCGTGCCGAGCCGGCGGTGCAGGTCGTCGAGATCACCGATGACCTTCGCTTCGGGCAAGACGCTGCGAAGCTTCCGCGCGGCCGTCGCGACGGCCTTGGGGTCGGCGTTCGCGGCGCGAGCCTCGAGCACCGCGACCTCGGCCGCCAGATCCTCGAAGCGGCGCTCGTAGTAGGCGATGCCCTCCGTCGGCGGGCCGGCTTGCCAGGAGCCGATCTCACGCTCGCCCTGCGCGGTGCGCACGAAGACCGTGCCGTGCTCGTCGATCCGGCCCCACGCGGCGGCGGCGGTTTCCGGCATAGCGGCATCCTAAAAGGCGGGCGGGTCGCGTGGCGCGGGCCTACCGTCGGCGCTTCACAAATGCACTACCGCTTTGTGCACCCGTTCACAAGCGGCCTAGACTCGGCCCTACAGGTCCCGCTGTGGGCCACTGCCCCGATCCTGATGGAGCCGACATGCCGGCAACGTCGGCCGCCCCGCGCCGCCGCAGCGGCATCCCCGAGGCGACCGTTGCCCGGCTGCCCGTCTACCTGCGCGTCCTCACCGCGCTCGCCGAGTCGGGCACGACCACGGTTTCCTCGGACGGGCTGGCTGCCGCAGCCGGCGTCGGCTCGGCAAAGCTGCGGAAGGACCTGTCACATCTCGGGTCGTACGGCACGCGCGGCGTGGGCTACGACGTCGAATACCTCGTCTACCAGATCTCGCGCGCCCTTGGCCTGACCCAGCACTACACGGTCGTCATCGTCGGAGTCGGCAACCTCGGTCACGCGCTCGCGAACTATGCCGGCTTCGCCACGCGTGGCTTCCAGATCGCGGCACTCATCGACGCGGATCATCGCCGGGTCGGCGAGACGGTGAACGGACTCGACATCCATCACCTCGACGAACTCGAGACGCTCGTCAAGGAGCACGAAGTCTCGATCGGCGTCATCGCGACGCCGGCAACAAGTGCGCAGGAGGTCTGCGACCGACTCGTCGCATGTGGCGTCACCAGCGTGCTCAACTTCGCACCGATCGTGTTGTCGGTGCCGGACAGCGTCGATGTGCGCAAGGTCGACCTGTCGATCGAGCTGCAGATTCTGGCCTTTCATGAGCAGCGCAAGGCGACCGGTGCCCTCGGCGCCGCAGGCGTCGCCGTGCCGGACGAGGTGCGCACGGTGGCGGCGGCGGCCACATGAGCGTTCTCACCGTCGGACTCTCGCATCGCTCCGCTCCCGTCGCCCTGCTCGAGCGCACGGTGCTCGGTGACAACGGCATCGAAAAGTTGTTGGCCGACCTGATCGCAGCCGAGCACGTCGATGAAGCGCTCGTGGTGTCGACGTGCAACCGCGTTGAGGTCTATGCCGACGTTCGCAAGTTCCACAGCGGTGTGCAGGAAGTGACCGAACGACTGTCTGCCTGCACCGGCGTCAGCATCGAAGAGCTCACCGAGCATCTCTACGTCCATTACGAAGACCGGGCCGCGCAACACATGTTCTCGGTCGCGTCCGGTCTCGACTCCATGGTCGTCGGCGAGCAACAAATCCTGGGGCAGTTGCGCACTGCGTTGCAGACCGCGCGTGAACACGAGACGGTCGGCCGGGTGCTGAGCAAGCTTGCGGAGCAAGCGCTTCGCACGGGCAAGCGGGTGCACACGGAAACCGGTATCGACGCCGCCGGCCGCTCATTGGTGTCGGTCGGCCTCGAACTCGCTGCGCAGACGCTGGGCCCGATGGCTGACGTCTCGGCGGTGTTGATCGGTGCCGGCGCGATGAGCAACTTGGCTGGCAAAACGTTGATGCGCGCCGGCGTGACACGGATCGCTGTCGTCAACCGCAGCCCGGAACGCGGACGTCGTCTCGCTGCCGAGCTGAACGGGGTCGCAGTTGCGACCTCGGAGGCCGCGTCAGCCATTGCTGACGCGGACCTGCTGGTCGCGTGCACCGGTGCCGTCGGTGTGGTCGTCGCGGCCGATCTCGTCCGCGCTGCAATGCAAGATCGACCGACGCGTCCGTTGTTCGTGCTCGACCTGGCGTTGCCGCGCGATGTCGATCCGGACGCGCGCAAGGTCGATGGAGTCACCCTGGTCGATCTCGAGTCGCTCCGAGCGGTTCTGCACGAGGCGGACTTGGCCGACGACGTCGAAGCGGCGAGGCGGATCGTCACCGAAGAGGTTGGCGACTACCTTGCCCGGCAGCGCTCAGAGCAGGTGGCTCCGACCGTCGTCGCCCTTCGCGCCCGGGCCCAGCAAGTGGTCGACGCCGAGCTTGACCGACTGCGCACTCGTCTCGCGTCCGTGGACGGGCGCGACTGGCGCGAGGTGGAAGCAACGGTCGAGCGCGTCGTCGACAAGCTGTTGCACGCGCCGACGGTTCGCATCAAAGAGCTGGCCGGCTCCGCGCCGGGCGACTCCTACGCCGACGTCGTGCGTGAGCTGTTCGCGCTTGATCCGGCGGCTACCGAAGCCATGACCCGCGCCGACGTCACGATCGAGGATGAAGACGAAGGTGCGTCGCAATGAGGTTGGGCACGCGACGGTCCGCACTTGCGATGGCTCAGTCCGAGCTGATTGCTGCTGCGTTGCGGGGACATGGACATGCGGTCGACCTCGTCGAGATCGTGACCGAGGGCGACCGCTCCGCGGAAGCAATCAAGACGCTGGGCGGCACGGGAGTCTTCGTCACCGAGTTGCGCCGTCGCTTGCTGGGCGGCGACGTGGATTTCGCCGTCCACTCGTTGAAGGACTTGCCGACTGAGCCGGCCGAGGGACTTGTCCTCGCGGCCGTGCCGCCCCGCGAAGACCCGCGTGACGCGCTCGTCGCGCGCGACGGTCACGTGCTCGGTGACCTCCCGCAAGGCGCCCGGATCGGCACCGGCTCGCCCCGGCGGGCTGCGCAGCTGCGCGCGCTGGGCCTCGGCCTCGACGTTGTGCCGATCCGCGGCAACGTCGACACGCGGATGCGGCGGGTGCGCGAAGGCGACTTGGACGGCGTCGTCGTCGCTGCAGCCGGTTTGTCACGGCTCGGCCGGCTCGACGAGGCGACCGAGATCCTCGATCCCTTCCAAGTGTTGCCGGCGCCCGGTCAAGGCGCTCTCGCCATCGAATGCCGCGCCGACGACGAGTCGGTCGTCGCGGCGCTGAGTGTGCTCGACGACGCCGACACGCGTGCGGCCGTTGCTGCAGAGCGCACCGTGCTCGCCGCCGTCGAGGCCGGGTGCACCGCTCCGGTGGGAGCGCTCGCCGACGTCGCCACCGGTGATGACGGCGCCGAGATCTACCTGCGCGCAGTCGTCGCATCTGAGGACGGCGCATCAGTAATCCGTTTGTCCGCCACCGGGCCCGTCTCCCATCCTGTCGGGCTCGGCCGTCGCCTCGCCGCTGATCTGCTCGAAGCAGGAGCGGCCGGCCTTATCCGGGAGTCGCACCCGTGACCACCTCACGCGCCAAGAAGAAGTTCGGCACCGTCTCTTTCGTCGGTGGCGGGCCTGGTGACCCCGCGCTGCTGACGGTGCGTGCCAGCGAATTGTTGGCGGACGCCGACGTGCTCATCGCGCACCGCGACCTGACTGCTCGGGTCCGCTACCTGTGCCGTGCCGACGTCGAAATTGTCGACGCGCCCGCCGACGGCGGTGACCACGTCAAAGCCGCCGTGGCCGCAGCCAAGGAAGGCCGTCGGGTCGTGCGTCTCTTCTCCGGTGACCCGACACTCTTCTGCGGCTTCGCGGTGGAGGCGGATGCGTGTGCCAAGGCCAAGGTGCCGTTCGAACTCGTGCCCGGCATCTCATCGGCGCTTGCGGTGCCTGGCTACGCAGGGGTCCCGGTGACGGACCGGAAGCACAACGCCGTGCACGTCGTCGACCTCGGCGACGAGGGTCCGGAGCCCGACTGGTCGGCGATTGCCGGCGGCGGCACCATCGTGCTCCTCAACTGCGGTCGTGGGATCGGTAAGGCAGCCGCCGCTCTGGTCGAGCACGGTCGCCGCGCCGACACCCCGGTCGCCGTCACCGTCGACGGCACGACGACGCACCAGCTGACCGTCACCTCGACGCTCGACACGGTCGAGCGAGACGCCTCCGGGCTCGGCAACGACGCGATCGTCGTCGTCGGCGACGTCGTCAAGCTGCGCGAGAAGTTGTCGTGGTGGGAGACCAAGCCGTTGTTCGGCTGGCGCGTGCTGGTGCCGCGCACCAAGGAGCAGGCCGGTGCGCTCTCGGAGCAACTGGCGAGCTACGGCGCGATTCCGGTCGAGGTGCCGACCATCGCGGTCGAGCCTCCGCGCACCCCGCAGGCGATGGACCGCGCGATCCGTGGTCTCGTGAGCGGTCGCTATGCATGGGTTGCCTTCACGTCGGTCAACGCGGTGAAGGCAGTGCGCGAAAAGCTCGAGGAACTGTCCCTGGACGCACGCGCCCTCGCCGGGGTGAAGATCGCGTGTGTCGGCGACCAGACGGCGCAGGCCGTCCGCGAATGGGGCATCCGCCCCGAGCTCGTGCCTACCGAGGCGCAGTCGAGCGAAGGCCTGTTGGCGGAGTTTCCGTCGTACGACTCCGTCTTCGATGCGCTCGACCGGATCTTCCTGCCGCGCGCCGACATCGCCACCGAGACCCTCGCGGCCGGCTTGCTCGAGCGCGGCTGGCAGGTCGACGACGTGACCGCCTATCGCACCGTGCGCGCCGCGCCGCCGCCGGCGGATATCCGCGAGGCCATCAAGACCGGTGGCTTCGACGCCGTGTTGTTCACCTCGTCGTCGACCGTGCGCAACCTTGTCGGCATCGCCGGCAAGCCGCACGCCTCGTCGATCATCGCGGTCATCGGTCCGGCCACGGCGGAGACCGCCGAGGAACTCGGGCTGCGCGTCGACGTCACGGCGCCGAAGCCGTCCGCCTCACTGCTCGCCGAGGCACTTGCGGAGTTCGGTCGGGAGCGCCGTGACAACGACGACACGCTTCCGCCCGGCAAGGCCAACCGGGCAAAGGCAACGGCGCGATTGAAGAAGTCGTCGCGATGACCGAGGTGGGCGGCTTTCCCGCGTTGCGCCTGCGGCGGCTGCGCCGCACTCCGGCACTTCGCCGCCTGTCCGCCCAGGTGCGAGTCGACCCGTCGAATCTCGTGCTGCCGATGTTCGTGAAGGAAGGCATCGACGCGCCGCTGCCGATCGCGTCGATGCCTGGTGTCGTGCAACACACGCGCGAGTCGTTGCGCAAGGCCGCGGTCGAAGCGGTGCAGGCCGGTGTCGGTGGGCTGATTCTCTTCGGCATCCCCGCGCAGAAGGACGCGCGAGGGTCTGCTTCGGACGCACCGGACGGCATCGTGCAGCTCGCTCTGCAGGATCTCGCTGCCGAGGTGGGCGAGCAGACCGTGCTGATGGCCGATCTCTGCCTCGATGAATACACCGACCACGGCCACTGCGGCCTCCTCACCGACAGCGGAGACGTCGACAACGACGCGACGCTGGAGCGCTACGCGTCGATCGCGGTCGCGCAGGCCCGCGCCGGTGCGCACATGGTGGGCCCGAGCGGGATGATGGACGGCCAGGTCTTGGCGATTCGCGCTGCCCTTGATGGGGCCGGCTACCCCGACGTCGCGATCATTGCCTACTCGGCGAAGTTCGCTTCGGCGTTCTACGGCCCGTTCCGCGATGCGGCCGAATGCGCACCGCAGTTCGGTGACCGCGCTGCCTATCAACAGGACGTCGCGCGCTCGGTCGACGAAGCGGTGCGGGAAGCACTCCTCGACGTCGCCGAAGGCGCCGACATCGTCATGGTCAAACCGGCCGTCGGCTATCTCGACGTCGTACGCCGGGTCCGCGACGCCGTCGACGTGCCGGTCGCGGCGTACAACGTTTCGGGCGAGTATTCGATGCTCGAGGCTGCTGCGGCCAACGGCTGGATCGATCGCGACCGCGCGATCGCCGAGATGATCACGTCGATCAAACGCGCCGGCGCCGACATCGTGCTCACCTATTGGGCCACCGAGCTCGCCACCACCCTCCGCCGAGTGTGACGTTGATGCCCGTTCGGGGGCCCGTTTTCGGGCATCTTCGTCGCACTCGGCGCAAGGGTCGTCAGTCGACCAGTGCTTGGTAGACCAGCTGGCGAAGCTGTGGGCGGACGTTGTAGGTGCTCGACGGCATCAGCTGTGTCATGAAGACGACGCTGATGTCTTCGGCCGGGTCGATCCAGAACGTCGTGCTCGCCAGCCCTCCCCAGTTGAACTCGCCTTCGCTGCTGATGACCTTGCTGGCCGCCGGGTCCATCGTCACTGCGAAGCCGAGCCCGAAGCCGATCCCGTCGTACCTCGTCTCGGCGACCAACGGCCGGCCGAACGTCTGCAGGTCCTGGTTGCCGGGCAGGTGGTTGCGGGTCATGTAACGCACGGTCCGCGGCGACAGCAGACGCTGGCCGTCCAGCTCGCCACCGCGCAACAGCATCCAGGTGAAACGGCTGTAGTCGCGCGTGGTTCCGGCAAGGCCGCCACCGCCGGACAGCCACTGCGGCTCACGCGTGATCGCGGCACCCATCTGGTCGTACCGCAACGGCGTGGGGCTCTGCGCGGTCACGGCGTAAAGAGCGGCGAGCCGCTCCTGTCGATCCGGACCGACGTGGAAGGTGGTGTCCGTCATGCTCAACGGGGCGAAGATCCGTTCGGCGAAGAACTCGTCGAGCCGTTGCCCGCTGACCGCTTCGACCAGGCGGCCGAGCACATCAGTGGCGACGGAGTAGAGCCACTCACTGCCGGGCTGGTAGGCGAGCGGAAGCGCTGCCCACGCCTCGACACACTTGGCGAGGTCAAAGCCTTTGGGATTGCCGAACTCGAAGCCCGCGTTGCGGTAGATCTCGTCGGTGACGTGCATGCGGTGGAAGCCATACGTCAGCCCGGCCGTATGCGTCAGCAGATGCCACACCCGGATCGGCTCCGTCGCTGCCACTGTCTGCGGCTTGGCTGCGGGCCCGCCGACGTAGACGCGCATGTCGGTGAACTCCGGCAGCCAGCGGCTGATCGGGTCGTTGAGCTCGAACTTCCCCTCTTCCCACAGCATCATCGCGGCGACCGAAGTGATCGGCTTCGTCATCGAGTAGATGCGGAAGATGGTGTCCGCCTCGACCGGCTTGCCCGCCTCGCGGTCGGCAAAGCCGTACGACGACAGGTGTGCCACCTTGCCGCCGCGGCTGACCATGACCTGCCACCCGGGCAGGCGACCGTCCTGGACGAAGTGCCGGAAGTGCGTGTCGATGCGCTGCAGTCGCTGCGCGTCAAAGCCGACCTCACCGGGGTCGACATCGATGCCGAAGTCCGCCATGTCCAAGATCCTGCACTACTGCGCGGCCGGTCGCGTCGGCCGGGCGAGGCTGGGAGAAGATCGACACGTGCACGACGAGGAGTCCCAACGTCTTTTCACCCGCGCTCAAGCCGTGACGCCGGGCGGCGTGAACTCACCGGTGCGCGCGTTCGGTGCGGTTGGTGGCACTCCCCGGTTCATGGTGCGGGGCGAGGGTGCCTACCTCTACGACGCCGACGGCAATGAATACGTCGATCTCGTGTGCTCCTGGGGGCCGACCATCCTCGGACACGCGCATCCGGCGGTTGTCGACGCTGTGCGCGCCGCCGCGTCGCAAGGCCTGTCGTTCGGCACTCCGACCCCCGGCGAGGTCGAGCTCGCGGAGGAAATAGTGCGGCGGGTCGCTCCGGTGGCGCAGGTGCGCTTGGTCAACTCCGGCACCGAGGCGACGATGAGCGCCATTCGTCTTGCCCGTGGCTTCACCGGACGCAGCAAGGTGCTCAAGTTTGCCGGCTGCTACCACGGCCACGTCGATGCACTGCTCGCGAGCGCCGGCAGCGGCGTCGCGACGTTCGGTCTGCCCGACACGCCTGGCGTCACCGGAGCGAGTGCGGCCGACACCGTCGTCGTGCCGTACAACGACGTCACCGCGGTGAGCGCAGCGTTCGAGGAGCACGGCGCTGACATCGCCTGCGTCATCACCGAAGCTGTCGCGGCAAACATGGGTGTCGTGCCGCCACTCGCCGGCTTCAACAGCACTCTGCGCGACATCTGTCACGACAACGGCGCGTTGTTGGTTCTCGACGAGGTGATGACCGGCTTTCGAGTGAGCGCCGGCGGCTGGTGGGGTCTGGAACGGGTGGACGCCGACTTGTTCACCTTCGGCAAGGTGATGAGCGGCGGGTTGCCGGCGGCTGCCTTCGGCGGCCGCGCCGATGTCATGGCCCGGCTTGCGCCGGCCGGTCCCGTTTACCAAGCCGGCACGTTGTCCGGCAACCCGATCGCGGTCGCCGCCGGGCTGGCGCAACTGCGGCACTGCACCGACGACGTCTATCTGACGTTGGACAAGACTGCACATGCGGTCGCCGCGATCGTGTCCGACGCCCTCACGGCGGCGGGCGTCGCCCATCGGGTCAACACCGGCGGCAACCTGTTCAGCGTGTTCTTCACCGACGCCGAGGTGGTCGACTACGCGACCGCGAAGCGGCAGAACACCGACGCTTTCCGTGCCTTCTTCCACGCCATGCTCGATGGCGGCGTCTACCTACCACCGTCGGCGTTCGAGGCATGGTTCGTCAGCGCGGCGCACGACGACCGGGTGCTCGAGCGCGTCGCCGCTGCCGCACCTGCTGCGGCAAGGGCCGCCGCGGCCGCATGACCCGCACCGTCGTGCACCTGCTGCGGCACGGTGAGGTGCACAACCCTGAGCAGGTGCTCTACGGACGGCTGCCCGGCTACCGCCTGTCGGCAGCGGGGGAGGACATGGCTGTTGCGGCCGCGAAGGCGCTCGCCCACCGCGACATCACCGTGCTGCGGAGCTCCCCGCTCGAACGGGCCCGCCAGACTGCGGCGCCGCTCGCCGAGATGCTGGGGCAGGAGGTCGGCGTCGACGACCGCCTGATCGAGAGCGCGAACGTGTTCGAGGGCACTAGGGGTGGCTGGCTGCGCCCGCACAACTGGCGTCACCTCTACAACCCGTTCCGCCCGTCGTGGGGCGAGCCGTACCGGGTGGTGGCCGAGCGCATGCTCGGCGCCTGCGCCGACGCCCGCGCGGCGGCCGAGGGCCACGAGGCCGTCCTGGTCAGCCACCAGCTGCCGATCTGGATCGCCCGCCTGGCGGCCCAGGGCGATCACCTGTGGCACCGTCCGGATCGTCGGGAATGCGCCCTCGGCTCGGTCACGTCGCTCACCTACGACGGCGCCGACATCGTTGCGATCGGCTACGACGAACCGGCCGGGTCAGTCGGGCGTCGAACCATCGGCGGGGCTTGAGCGACAATAAAAGTGATGCAACTGCGCCGCCCCCTTCCTCTTCTCCTCGTCGCCGTAGCCGCGACCGCCTGCTCGGGTCATGGCGCGGTCAGTCAGGGCATCAACGGGAGCAAGGGTTACATCGAGGGCAACCTGGCGCTGAACTACATCGCCGTCGGTCACCGGCACGACGTGCCCAAGGTGACCGGCACGACTCTGCAAGGCCAGCCGTTCGACCTCGCGTCCTGGCAAGGCAAGGTCGTCGTCGTCAACTTCTGGGCGAGCAACTGCGGTCCGTGCGTCGCCGAAGCCGACGCTTTCGAGCAGGTCTACCAGAACGACAAGGGCAAGGGCGTGGAGTTCCTCGGCGTCGACGTCCGGGACGACAAGTTCCAAGCCACCCAGTTCGAGGCGGACCACCACGTCAGCTACCCGAGCCTTTTCGACCCGTCCAATCTGATCGCTCTGCACTTCCACGGGATGCCCCCGAACGCCACTCCGACGACGATCGTGCTCGACCGTTCCGGCCGGATCGCTGCCCGGCAGAGTGGCGAGATCTACTTCACTCAGCTGCGCGACCTTGTCGACCACGTGCTGAACGAGCGGGCATGACATGAGTCTCGCGGACGCGAGCAGCACGTTCCAGCATGCGGCCAACGGTTCGTTGCTGTTGGCGGTCCCGGTCGCGCTCCTGGCCGGCCTCGTCTCGTTCTTGTCGCCGTGCGTCCTCCCGCTCGTCCCTGGCTATCTGTCCTACGTCACCGGTCTCTCCGGTGCGGACCTGGCCGATGGGCGCAGGGAGCGAATGCAGGCGGTGTCCGGACGCGTCTTCGCAGGGTCGCTGCTCTTCGTGCTCGGCGTTGCGGCCGTCTTCGTGAGTGAAGGGGCGCTGTTCGGCAACATCGGCGTGCGCCTTCAGGCGCACCAGACCGCGGTCGAGCGCGTCGGTGGCGTCGTCGCCATCGTGCTTGCCGTCGTGTTCGTCGGCGTACTTCCGAAGACGCAACGCGAGTGGCGCATCCACCGGCTGCCCCGCGCAGGTTTGGCCGGTGCGCCGTTGCTCGGAGTGCTCTTCGCCGTCGGTTGGACGCCGTGCATCGGCCCGACCCTCGGCGTCGTGCTGACGCTCGCCAGCCAGGACAACGCCGCAACGGCCGGCCGCGGAGCGTTCCTCACTCTCGTCTACTGTCTTGGTCTCGGCATTCCGTTCATTGCCACCGGTCTTGCTTTCCGCCACGCCTTGGGGGCGCTTGCCGTCGTGAAGCGGCACTACAGCGCCGTGGTCTGGACCGGGGGTTTGCTGCTGGCTGCGGTCGGCGTGTTGCTCGTGACCGGTGCCTGGGATCACCTCGCCATCGACCTGCGCAACGTCGCTCCCGGATACACGTCACCGGTATGACGGACACGCTTCCCGAGACGACGTCGGCCGCCGAACGGCTGTCGACCGCGCCGTCCTACACGCCGAGTGGTCGCAATCCACTGCTGCGTGCGTGGCGGCAGCTGACCAGCATGCGTACGGCGCTGCTGTTGCTCGCGTTGCTCGCCCTGGCTGCCGTGCCGGGCACGCTGCTGCCACAACGTGGGCTCAACCCGGCAAAGGTGGCGGCCTACTTCTCTGCCCACCCACATCTCGCGCCCTGGCTCGACAAGCTCTCTCTTTTCGATGTCTTCGCCGCGCCGTGGTTCGCCGCGATCTACCTGTTGTTGTTCGTGTCGCTCATCGGCTGCTTGGTTCCTCGCCTTCGACTGCACGTGCGCGCGATGCGACGGCAACCACCACGGGCGCCTCGGCACCTGCTCCGGATGACCACGTCAACGGATTGGCAAGCCTCCGACGCACCGGGCGACGTGGTCGCGCACGCTGCCGGAGTCCTGCGGTCGCGTCGTTGGCGCACGGTCGTCACGGAAGAGGCAGACGGCGCCGTGAGCGTTGCGGCCGAGAAGGGCTATCTCCGCGAGACCGGCAACCTCGTCTTTCACATTGCGTTGTTGTTGCTGCTCACCGGTATCGCACTCGGTGGCATGTTCGGTTACAAGGGCACAGTCCTTGTCACTGTTGGCGATGGTTTTTCCAACGTGCAGTCGTCGTACGACGTCTTCTCGCCGTCGCGGTTCTTCTCCAACACGCATCTGCCGCCGTTCTCCTTCACCCTTCGGCGGTTCACGGCGACGTATCAGCCCAACGGTCAGCCGCGCTCGTTCGACGCCGTGGTCGGCTACCAGCCCACGCCGAACGCGGCTACGAAAACGTTCGACGTCAGGCCCAACGACCCGCTGTCGGTGGACGGCAGTGACGTCTACCTCGTCGGTCATGGCTACGCGCTGCAGATCCGGGTGCGCGACCCGCAGGGCCGGGTCGTCTACGACAACGCGACGCCGTTCCTTCCGGACGACGCGATGTTCACGTCGCACGGCGTGGTCAAGGTGCCCAACGGCCTGTCCCATCAACTCGGCCTGACCGGGTTCTTCTACCCGACCTACGGCTCCACGGCGCTCGGCGCGCAGTCGGTCTATCCCGCCGCAGACGATCCGACCCTCGATCTGGCCGCCTGGCAAGGTGACCTGGGATTGTCCAGCGGCCAGCCGCAGTCGGTCTACGACCTGCCGGTCGCCTCGCTCAAGAACGTCGGTACGACGCAGCTCACCCCCGGCAAGACGTGGCGGCTCAAGGACGGAACCAGCGTCACGTTTGTCGGAGTCCGCGACTGGGCGACCTTCCAGATCGCGCACGACCCCGGCACGAAGCTCGTGCTCGTCGCGGCAGTCCTGATCGTCCTTGGACTGTTGGCTTCACTCCGCGTGCGCCGGCGCCGGTTCTGGTTGCGCGCCGCACCGGCCGCGGCCGGGGTCGGATCGCGGCGTACGGTGGTTCATGCCGCCGGCCTCGCGCGAAGCGATGCGGACGGCAACGCGACCGAATTCGACCGTCTCGTGCACCAGTTGAAGGACTGATCGAGGATCGTGGCTCCCAACGTCCATCTCGCTCACATCAGCGACGTCTTGTTCACCTGGACCGTCTTCGTCTATGCCGTCGCGATGCTCGGCTACGCGGCCGAGTTCGCCTTCGCCCGCCTGGCTCGGGCCCGGGGTGAGTCACCGGCGCGGTCGATCCGACTCGGACAGGCCGCCGTCGCCATCACCGTCGCCGGATGGGGCCTGCACGTCTCGTCCGTCGTGACCCGCGGCCTCGCGGCACACCGCGTGCCGTGGGGCAACATGTACGAGTTCTCGTCCATGGTGTCGCTCGTCGCGGTGACCGTGTTCCTGGCGATGCTGACGCGACAACAGGTGCGCTTCCTCGGCGCTTTCGTGATGGCACCCGTCGTCCTCTACCTCGGGCTCGCCGGGACCGTGCTCTACGTGCCTGCCGGTCCGCTCCAGCCGGTCCTCAACTCCTACTGGATCAAGATCCACGTCGTCGCAGCGATCACTGCCTCCGGCGCCTTCATGGTCTCCGGTGTCATCACGGTGCTCTACCTCATGAAGTCCTGGCTGGAGCGTCGCGCTGCTTCGGTCAGCCTCGGACCGGGCACGGCCGCGGCCGTCGAGCTGCGCGAACCGGCGGTCGGCGTGCGTGGCAACGCCCGTGCCATGGTCGACGGGGTGGCGCGCTGGTTGCCGTCGTCCGAGCGGTTGGACCGGCTCAGCTACCGGGTGATCGGGTTCGCGTTTCCGGTGTGGACGTTCGCGATCATCGCCGGCGCGATCTGGGCGAAGTATGCGTGGAGCCGCTACTGGGGTTGGGACCCCAAGGAAACGTGGTCGTTCATCACATGGGTCGTCTACGCCGCGTACCTACACGCCCGCGCGACGGCAGGATGGCGCGGCCGCCGAGCGGCGTACCTGTCACTGCTCGGCTTCGGCTGCCTGATGGTCGACTACTACGTCGTCAACACCGTCATCACCGGACTGCACAGCTACGCCGGCGTCGGCTGATCAGCCGACCGGCGTCTCGTCCTCGATCGCGGTTCGCGGTGCGGGGGCGGCCGCACCGTCGCCACGCAGAAGAGCGCGCACTTCCGACTCCCGGAAGCGCCGGTGGCCACCGGGCGTGCGAATGCTGCTGATGCGTCCGGCCGCGGCCCAGCGGGTGACGGTCTTGGGATCCACCCGGAACAGGCTGGCGACTTCTCCGGGCGTCAGCAGCCGCTCTCGTGCTTCCACGTGGCTCCCCCTTTGGTGCATCGGTTAGGAAAGTATGTACACGTAGCAAGGCCCGCGCGTCAGGCGAATCGCACAAAAGTACCGGCGAATCGCGCTAGCCCCGCATCGTCAGTCAAAACCACCCCCGGGTAGTCCGTCCGGGCTATGGACGCCGTGATGGCGCCGCGGTCAGCCTTTCTGAAGCCTTCGCGTGCATTCGTCCGAGTTGATCATTCCGGGGAGCCGACGTGCGACTGTCTCGTCCTGCCATGGCCGTCACGGCCGCCATCACCGTCGCTGCCGCCGCAGCGCCCGCCTTCGCCGCTACGACGACAACGCCGGCACAGGGCAATGCGCGTTCCGCGCTCACGCTGTTGGATTTGTCGCTTGCCGGTCACACCGTGACCGCAGGCACGATCGAGGCGGTCGCAACCAATGCCTCGAGCCGCGTGGCAAAGCTGGTGGTGACACCGGTAACGCTGGACGGCGCGGCGAAGGGCCAGCAGACGGTCACGCCGAGCAACGCTCCGGCGACAGTCCCGAGCACCGCGCAGACCGTGAGCGTGCCGAACCTACTGAGCGTCACCGGTCCGACGCTTTCGCTCAATGCGAAGTCGAGTCCGACGGATGTGCTCACCTCGGCCGTGCTCAAGGCACTCGGGTCGATCGACCTGAAGCCGGCCGGCGCTGTCGACCTGCCGATCAACTTGCAGACGGCGTCGCTGACCAACCTTGCCGAGGTCACGAGCACGCAGAGCCAGGCCGAGAAGACAGTCACCATCGGATCGCTCTCACTGCCGTCGATCAACCAGCTGCTCAGCGGTCTTGGTGTCAACCTCACCGCGTTGCTCGATCAGCTCACACAGGGCAACCTCGACGCGCTCAACGGCCTGGTCTCCTCCAACACGCTGGCCGCTCTCAACGCCGCGGTTGACACCGCGCAAGCAGCGCTCTCCAGCGCCCCCGACAGTCTTGCCGGCGCAACCGCCGCACTGACCACGGCGAACAGCCAGCTGTCGAGCGACAACACCGCTCTCACCACCGCCAACAACGCATGGAACACCGCGTTCGGTGCGATCAACACTGCTCTTCTTCCTGCGGGTGTATCGAGCACGTTGACGCCGGCCGGATTCCAGGCACTGAGCCCCGCCTTGCAGACGACGGTCGACGCCCTCAGCCCGGCGAATCTGGCCACACTGGCGCAGACCGCAGTTGACGCGCAGACGGCCGTCACGACGGCGCAGACCCTGGTCAACGCGCTCAACACCTTGATCAATGCGCTCCAGGCCCTCGTCAACGCGGTCCTGAACGCGGTCACGACCAACGGCGACCCGCTCGCGGCGCTCGGCAACATCAGCGTCACGACGAAGGCAGTGGCGACCAACACGTCGGCCAAGCCGACTGCCGCGGCGAGCGTCGGCACCGTCAACATCCTCGGCACTGCCGCCTCTGTCGCGTCGCTCACGTCGACACTCAACACGGTCACCGGCACCCTGGCCGGCGTGCTCAACAGCGTCACCGGCGTCACGTTCACCGCGCCGTCGATCAGCATCGGCACGCCGCACACGTCGACGGCAACTCAGGGCAAGACGCACAAGGCGACAGCGTCGATCACCGGCCTCACCTTGACCTTGCCGACGATCAAGCTGCCGACCGCACTGTCGACCATCACGTCGAGCCTTCCCGGCGCGACGATCGCCAACGGTCTCGTGAGCGTGCTCGGTGGATCGCTCAAGGTCGGCGACCTGTCCGAGTCGGTAGACCACACGCCGGGCGTCACGTCGTCCACCGGCACCCCGTCGACGGCCAAGTCGCCGTCGCCGAGCGGCCCCGGTCTCGCCAACACCGGCCTGACCCCGATCCTGCCGGCGGTCGCGGCCGTGCTCGTCATCGCCTCGCTGGCGGTGCTGCAGCGTCGACGCCGGGCCGAGGACATCTGACCTAACACCAGTTGCGCGCGGCGTAGCGTGGCAGTCGTGCCACGCTCCGCCGCGCGTTCGGTTGTCGGTTACAACCTCGGTCGACTCGTGCTGTTCGTCGTCTGCGTGTTGCTCGGCTACCTCGCCGGCTTGCGCTCGATCTGGCTGCTCATCGTCGCCCTGCTCGTGTCGGGCGTGCTCTCCTACTTCCTGCTTGCCCGCCAGCGGATCGCGATGGCCGAGGTCATGACGGATGCGGTCGCTCGTGGGAAGGCTCGCGCAGCGCGCCGTACGGCGGAAGAGGACGCCTACGTCGACTCGATGCTCTCCGGTCAGGACGGCGTCACCCATCCGGACCGGTGACCCTGGGCTAGAGACGGGCAGAACCCGACCGGGCACACTCGAACTTCCACTCGGCAGCCAAGGGGGATCGTGCGTGACGGCGCGGCGCGACCGAGTGCTGGTCGTCGACGATGCGGCGAACCTGCGCGAGTTGCTCACGGTTTTGCTGGAGGTCGAGGACGACTTCGAGGTGGTCGGCACTGCCGCCGACGGGCAAGAGGCCATCAACGCTGCCGGCCGGTTGCAACCGGACGTCGTGCTGCTCGACCTGGCGATGCCGGTCATGGACGGATTACAGGCCTTGCCGGCGATCCGCGAGCAGCTGCCGGAGGCGCGCATCGTCATCTTCTCCGGCTACGAGCACCAGGAGCTGGCCGACGAGGCGCTGAAGTACGGCGCCGACCTCTACATAGAAAAGGGCACGACCGTCACCCAGCTGGTCGACCAGCTCCGCGGCCTCCGCGACGACTAGCAACTACCGCCGAGTGCGACGTAGATGCCCAATCCGAGCCCTTGAAACGGGCATCAACGTCGCACTCGACGAGGTTGTGGATGACGGCCGACGCAGACGCGGCGTTTCGCGCACTCTTGCCGGATGCGCTACCGAGACATACCGGAGCAGTTGCGGGATCGGCCGTTCACCGTCGCGCAGGCGGAAGCGGCCGGCATGAGCCGGAAGGTGCTTCGCGGACGCGAATGGCGGCACATCTTCCGAGACGTCTACGCCCACGCCTCTGTCGAGGACACTCGACTGTTCCGATTTCTGGCGGTCAAGCTCGTGCTGCCGCCCTACGCCGTCGCGCGCCTGCTGACCGCCGCGTGGTTGCACGGCGCCGACGTGCGTCGGGAGGACGACCTCGAGGTGCACATCGGCTACCCGAAGGGACGTCGGCGCCGCAAGCGACAAGGGCTCGACGTGTGCCAGGAAACGCTTGCGACAGAAGACATCACCGTCATGTACGGCGTCGCCGTCACGACCCCTGTGCGGACCGCGTTCGACTGCCTGCGTCTGCTGAAGGGCATCGAGGGAATCGTCGTCGCGGACGCACTCGCGCAACTCGAGCGCACGTCGGTCGAGGAAATGACGACGTATTTCGACAGCCACCGGCGCCTGCGCAACGTGCGCATCGGCGAGCGACGGCTGGAGCGTGTCGACGCGGGCGCCGAGTCGCCCATGGAGACCCGTATGCGGCTGCGGCTCATCGACGCGGGGTTACCGATCCCCGTCTCGCAGTGGGAGGTCACGACACCAGGCGGTGCATTCGTGGCTCGCGTCGACCTCGCTTACCCGGAGCTTCGTGTCGCGGTCGAGTACGACGGCGCCTGGCATTGGGCTCAGCGCCGCGTCGACGACCGGCGGCGTGACCGCGTCAGGGCACTCGGCTGGATCGTGCTCGTCTATAGCGCGGAGGACGTCTTCGAGTCCCCGGAGCGCATGTGCGCCGAAGTTTGGGCAGCGAGGCGCAGCCGAACCGCGTCGAGTGCGACGCTGATGCCCATTTAGGGGCCCCGGAACGGGCATCTACGTCGCACTCGACGAAGGGGGGTGGGGGTAGGGGTGGCACGATGTGCTGCGTGGCGGCGCGGGCGACGTTGGACAAGCGACCGGCCGACGTAGCCCGGATGTTCGATGCCGTCGCTGACCGTTACGACCGGATGAACGCGGTCATGACGTTCGGTCAGGAGCGGCGGTGGCGGCGGGTCGTCGCCGAGACGCTCCGGCTCACCCCCGGGATGACCGTGCTCGACCTCGCCGCCGGCACTGGCGCGTCGTCGGTGCCGTTCGACGAAGCCGGTGCACATGCAGTGGCCTGTGACTTCTCGCCGGGAATGCTGACCGAAGGCCGCAAGCGACATCCTGGGCTGACCTTCGTCGCCGGCGACGCGCTTCGGCTGCCGTTCGGCGACCACGCCTTCGACGCAGTGACCATCTCCTTCGGCTTGCGTAACGTCGCGGATGTTCCGACCGCCCTCGGCGAGCTGGCTCGAGTGACGAAACCCGGTGGCCGCCTGGTGGTGTTGGAGACGTCGCAGCCCCTCGCCCGTCCGCTTCGCGCAATGAACCGGGTCTACACGGATCGGGTGATGCCGCGGATCGCGCGGTTGTTCTCGTCGGACCCGTCGTCCTACACGTATCTCGCCGAGTCGGCCCGGGCCTGGCCCGACCAGCAGGCGCTGGCCGATGCCCTGCGGGCCGCCGGCTGGACAGGCGTCGGCTGGCGGGATCTGCTCTTCGGGGCGGTCGCCGTGCATAGCGCCTCGAAACCCTCTGCCGGGCAGGGCTAAACTCGCCCTTGCGACTTGTGAACTCTTTCACAATCTCTCATGGACGTTGAGGGGCGGGCCCCAGAGTGAGCGCGGCAGAGTGAGCGCGACACAGACGTACGACGCCGACGTCATCGTCGTCGGTGCCGGCCCCGGTGGGTCGACCGCTGCCTACCATCTCGCCCAGGCCGGCATCGATGTGCTCGCCCTGGAGAAGGCGCGGTTTCCGCGGGAGAAGGTCTGCGGCGACGGCCTCACACCGCGCGCGGTCAAGCAGCTCGTGGCCATGGGCATCGATACCTCCCAGGAGCAGGGCTGGATCCGCAACCACGGGCTTCGCATCCTCGGCGGTGGCATGCGGATCGAGATTCCCTGGCCGGACCTTCAGTCGTTCCCGTCGTACGGCCTGGTGCGTCCTCGCCAGGACTTCGACGAGGTGCTCGCCCGGGCCGCCCAGAAGGCGGGCGCGAAGCTCCATGAAGAGACGACGGTTACGGCTCCGATCCGGGACGAGCGCACCAACCGCGTGCTCGGTGTCACCACGAAGGACGGCGCGACCTACCGGGCGCCGGTTGTCCTCGTCGCCGACGGCAACTCCTCACGCTTCTCCCTCGGGCTCGGCTGGCGAAAGCGCGACGACCGCCCGATGGGCGTGGCTTATCGCAAGTACTTCCGCTCTCCGCGGCATGACGATGACTGGCTCGAGTCGTGGCTCGAGCTCTGGGACGGCGAACCAGGCGCCGGTCGCCTGCTGCCCGGCTACGGCTGGATCTTCGGCGTCGGCGACGGCACCAGCAACGTCGGACTCGGCATCCTCAACACGTCGGACGCTTTCGGCAAGACCGACTACCGCGCACTGCTCGACCGCTGGCTCGCGCACCTGCCCGAGGAGTGGGGGTTCGTGCCGGACAACGCGGTCGGCGAGACCCGCGGCGCTGCGCTGCCGATGGGTTTCAACCGCAAGCCGCACTACGCCGACGGCGCGCTGCTGGTCGGTGACGCGGGCGGCATGGTCAACCCGATGAACGGCGAGGGCATCGCTTACGCGATGGAGTCGGGTCGGCTCGCCGCCGAGGTGGTCGCCCAGGCGCTGGCCGAGCCGGAAGGGCTGCGCCGCGAGCGAGTGCTGCACGGTTACCCGCGTGCGCTCGATGCGGAGTACGGCGGCTACTACACGGTCGGCCGACTATTCGTGCGCGCGATCGGACATCCCTCGGTGATGAAGCTGTGCACGCGACACGGGTTGCCTCACCCGACGCTGATGAAGTTCTGCTTGAAGTTGCTCGCCAACCTTGCCGACCCGCGTGGCGGCGATGCATTCGACCGCATCGTCACCGCCCTCAACCGAATCGCACCCGCCGCTTAGAAGGCACCGACCCGCTACCTAGACTTGACCGCCGACCCCGCCCCGGGTGGGCAACGGTCAGATAGAGGAGGAAGACGACGTGGTCCCCATCCTCGTCCTTCTGGTTCTCTCTGCCGGCTTTGCCATCTTCTCTGTCATCGCCGGTTCCGTTGTCGGTCCGAAGCGTTTCAACCGGGCGAAGATCGAGGCCTACGAGTGCGGCATCGAGCCGTCGCCGCAGGCCTTCCGCGGTCACAAGCTCCCGGTGAAGTACTACCTGACCGCGATGCTCTTCATCGTCTTCGACATCGAGATCATCTTTCTCTACCCATGGGCGGTCGCCTTCGACAAGCTGGGCATGTTCGGCCTCATCGAGATGATCTTGTTCATCCTGGCGGTCTTCGTCGTCTACGCCTACGTGTGGCGACGGGGCGGACTCGAGTGGGACTGACGATTCATGGGTCTTGAGGAAAAGCTTCCCGACGGCATCCTGCTCACCACCGTCGCCAAGCTGCTCAACATCGCGCGAAAGAACTCGGTGTGGCCGGCACAGTTCGGGTTGGCCTGCTGTGCGATCGAGATGATGGCGGTCGGTAGCCCGCGCTTCGACATTGCGCGCTTCGGCATGGAGCGTTTCTCGGCCACGCCTCGCCAGGCAGACCTGATGATCGTGGCCGGCCGCGTCTCGCAAAAGATGGCGCCGGTCCTGCGTCAGATCTACGACCAGATGCCCGAGCCCAAATGGGTGCTGGCGATGGGCGTCTGCGCGAGCAGCGGCGGCATGTTCAACAACTACGCGATCGTTCAGGGTGTCGACCATGTCGTGCCGGTCGACATGTACCTCCCCGGCTGCCCACCGCGTCCGGAGATGTTGCTCGACGCGATCCTGAAGCTGCACGACAAGATCCGCACGGGACCGATCAGCGGCAAGCCCGAGTGGACCACGATCGAGGATTCGCCGTACGAGAAGCCGATCGTGCGCGACACCCGCATCTCCAAGGGCCTTCCGGTCGGCGTGCCGCTGACGCTCTCGGCTCCGTTGCCGGGTGATCACCTATGAGCGAGCGCGAGACGCGGGACATGTTCGGAGCCTCCGGCTTCGGCGACACGTCCGGCTTCGGCGGGCTCGCGGTGCGCGAGCAGCAGCTCGTTTCCTCACCCAAGCCTTACGGCGGATGGTTCGACGAGGCGACGGACGCCTTGGAGAAGGCGTTCCCGCAGTTCGCCGACGCGATCGAGCGCGTGGTCGTGCACCGCGGCGAGCTCACGCTCTTCGTACGACGAGAAGCGCTCGCCTCGATGCTGCAGACCTTGCGCGACGATCCGCGGTTGCGGTTCGAGCACTTGAGCAGCGTGTCCGGCGTCGACTACCCCAACGACCCGACCGGTCGTCGCCTGCACGCCGTCTACCACCTGCTGTCGATGACCTATCGCCGGCGGCTGCGCCTCGAAGTCTCCGTCACGGTGGCGGACCCACACGTGCCGAGCGCCACGTCCGTCTTCCCCGGCGCCAACTGGCACGAGCGCGAGACCTGGGACTTCTTCGGCATCGTCTTCGACGGCCACCCGGGGCTCACCCGGATCCAGATGCCGGACGACTGGCCGGGCCATCCGCAGCGCAAGGACTACCCCTTGGGTGGCGTGCCGGTCGAGTACAAGGGCGCGCAGATCCCGCCTCCGGACGAGAGGAGGTCCTACGCGTGAGCGACACGACGTACACCTCGACCTACTCGCCGACGGATCCGTACGGCGGCACGACGACCGACGAGACCGGTCGCGTCTTCACCGTGGGCGGCGGCGACTGGGACGAGCTCGTGAGCGCCGTTGACCCGATGGAGCGCGAGCGCATCGTCGTCAACATGGGGCCTCAGCACCCGTCGACGCATGGTGTGCTCCGGCTCGTTCTCGAACTCGAGGGCGAATCGGTCGCGCGCTCGCGGCTCGTCATCGGCTACCTGCACACCGGCATCGAAAAGAACATGGAATACCGCAACTGGGTGCAGGCGGTCACGTTCATCACGCGGTGCGACTACCTGTCGCCGCTCTTCAACGAGCTCACCTACTGCCTCGGCGTCGAGCGGTTGCTCGGTGTCGAGGATCAGATTCCGGAGCGGGTGCGGGTCGTGCGCGTGCTCGTCTGCGAGCTGCAACGCATCGCCTCGCACCTCGTGTGGCTCGCGACCGGCGGCATGGAGATCGGCGCGATCACGATGATGCTGTTCGGTCTGCGTGAGCGCGAAGAGATCCTGAAGATCCTCGAGATGATCACCGGCTTGCGCATGAACCACGCCTATATCCGTCCTGGTGGCGTCGCGCAGGATCTTCCGCCGGGGGCGGTCGACCGCATCCGCGAGTTCATTCCCTACATGCGCGGCAAGGTGGACGAGTACGAAGCCCTGCTCACTGCCAACCCGATTTGGCTCGCGCGGTTGTCCGGCACCGGTTGTCTCGACACCGAAGCCTGCCTGCAACTGGGCGTCACCGGACCGATCTTGCGAGCGTCCGGGCTCGCCTGGGACATCCGCCGCGAGATGCCCTACCTGGGCTACGAGACCTACGAGTTCGATGTCGTCACCGAGACCGCCGGCGACAACTTCGCGCGCTACCTCGTGCGCATCAACGAGATGCGCCAGTCACTGCGAATCGTCGAGCAGGCCTTGGACCGCTTGCGTCCGGGACCGGTGATGATCGAGGACAAGAAGATCGCGTGGCCGGCTCAGCTGGCACTGGGTGGCGATGGCCTCGGTAACTCCCTCGACCACATCCGCCACATCATGGGGGAGTCGATGGAGGCTCTGATCCATCACTTCAAGCTGGTGACGGAGGGCTTCCGGGTGCCGCCGGGCCAGGCCTACGTGCCGGTCGAATCACCTCGCGGTGAGCTGGGGGCACATGTGGTGTCCGACGGCGGCACTCGGCCCTATCGCGTGCATGTGCGCGACCCAAGCTTCTGCAACTTGCAGGCCGTGCCTGCGCTCACCGAAGGCGGCATGGTCTCCGACGTCATCGCGAGCGTCGCCAGCGTCGACCCGGTCATGGGTGGTGTGGATCGGTAATGGCGATACCGGACACAACGCGCGACGAGGCGCGTCAGCTCATCGCGCGCTATCCGAAGGCCCGCTCGGCGCTGCTGCCCATGTTGCATCTCGTCCAGAGCGTCGAGGGCTATGTGACGCCAGAGGGCATCGGCATGTGCGCCGACCTGCTCGGCCTCACGAAGGCCGAAGTCGGCGCGGTTGCGACGTTCTACACGATGTACAAGCGTCGTCCCGTCGGCGACTACCACGTGGGCGTTTGCACCAACACGTTGTGCGCAGTGATGGGCGGCGACCTCATCTACAGCGAGCTGCAAGAGCATCTCGGCATCACCGCGCAGAACGGTGTCAGCGACGACGGAATCGTCTCGCTCGAGCACATCGAGTGCAACGCGGCCTGTGACTACGCGCCGGTGTTGATGGTCAACTGGGAGTTCTTCGACAACCAGACGCCGCAGTCGGCGAAGCAGCTGGTCGACGACCTGCGTGCCGGGAAGGCAGTGCGGCCCACCCGCGGAGCGGACGACGTCGTCACGTGGAAGGAAGCCGAGCGGGTGCTCGCGGGCTTCTACGACGGTCGCGCCGATGAAGGTCTCGCCGCGGGACCAGCCACTCTCGAAGGGCTCCGGCTCGCGGACAGCAAGGGAGCGGGTTCCTGATGGAGCTGACTCCTGTCCTCTCGGCCAACTGGGGCGACGACCGCCCGTGGACGCTCGACGGCTACGGCGGCGACTACAACGCAGCGCGCAAGGCGTTGGCGATGGACCCGGACGCCGTCATCCAGCTGGTGAAGGATTCCGGGCTTCGCGGCCGGGGCGGCGCGGGCTTCCCGACCGGCAACAAGTGGGGCTTCATCCCGCAAGGCGATGGCAAGCCGCACTACCTCGTCGTCAACGCCGACGAGTCCGAGCCTGGCACGTGCAAAGACATCCCGCTCATGTTGGCCAACCCGCATGTGCTCATCGAAGGCGTCGTCATCGCCAGCTATGCGATCCGCGCCAACCACGCCTTCATCTACGTGCGCGGCGAGGTCTTGCACGTCGTACGACGACTGCAGGCCGCAGTCCAGGAGGCCTACAACGCCGGCATCCTCGGCAAGGACGTGCTCGGCACCGGCAAGGGTTATTCGCTCGACGTCGTTGTGCACGCCGGTGCCGGCGCCTACATCTGTGGCGAGGAAACTGCTCTGCTCGACTCGCTGGAGGGCTATCGCGGTCAACCGCGACTGCGCCCGCCGTTCCCGGCAGTCGAGGGCCTCTACGCGAGCCCGACGGTCATCAACAACGTCGAGTCCATCGCCAGCGTGCCCGCGATCGTCGACAAGGGCGTCGACTGGTTCCGTGGTTTCGGCAGTGAGAAGTCGCCGGGATTCACGCTCTACTCGCTGTCCGGTCACGTCACGCGTCCTGGCCAGTACGAAGCGCCGCTCGGGGTGACGCTGCGCGAGCTGCTCGAGCTCGCCGGCGGCGTCCGCGAGGGGCATGAGCTGAAGTTCTGGACTCCCGGCGGGTCGTCCACGCCGATCCTCACCGCCGAGCACCTCGACGTGCCACTCGACTATGAGAATGTCGGCGCGGCAGGTTCGATGCTCGGCACGAAAGCACTGCAGATCTTCGACGACACGACATGCGTCGTGCGCGCCGTGCTTCGGTGGACCGAGTTCTACGCGCACGAGTCGTGCGGCAAGTGCACGCCCTGCCGCGAAGGCACCTACTGGATGGTGCAGATCCTCGAGCGCCTGGAGAAGGGCGAAGGTGACGCACAGGACATCGACACGCTGCTCGACGCCTGCGACAACATTCTCGGTCGCGCGTTCTGTGCGCTCGGCGACGGGGCCACCAGTCCGATCACCTCGTCGGTGCAGTACTTCAAGGACGAATACGTCGCGCACTGGGAGCAGCGCGGCTGCCCCTTCGACATGACCGCCGCCACCTTGTTCGCGAGTGGACGCTGATGGAAACCGTTACCTGCACCATCGACGGCATCGAGATCACCGTGCCGAAGAACACGCTGGTGATCCGTGCTGCGGAGATGCTCGGCATTCAGATTCCGCGTTTCTGCGACCACCCGCTGCTCGAGCCTCTCGGCGCCTGCCGGCAGTGCATCGTCGAGGTCGAGGGCCAGCGCAAGCCGCTCGCATCCTGCACCACGACCGTCACCGAAGGGATGGTCGTCAAGACGCAGCTGACCTCCCCGGTCGCGGAGAAGGCGCAGGCCGGCAACCTCGAGTTCCTGCTGCTCAACCACCCGCTCGACTGCCCGATGTGCGACAAGGGCGGCGAGTGCCCGCTGCAGAACCAG
>Ga0157369_10000889_pt1 | contig 38144 bp, 27 predicted proteins | sample C25metaG_FD_113461 | JGI IMG/M metagenome (GOLD analysis project Ga0157369, IMG submission 113461) | Corn rhizosphere microbial communities from Kellogg Biological Station, Michigan, USA - C2-5 metaG | ecosystem: Host-associated > Plants > Roots > Rhizosphere > Soil | place: USA: Michigan... | reverse complement strand
GGATGTCCGAGATGACGTCGACCGCGGCGAAGATGTTCGCCAAGACGGGGACGTTTTGCGCGACGCTCTTTAAGCGCTCGACCGTGATGAAGTTATGGCTGATCTTGCGCAGCCACGCGTCCAGCTCGTTGATGGCCGAATCGACATCTTCGCGATGCAGCTTACTTAGCGGGGAGACAAAGATATCGGTCGGTTTCGGTTGCAAGACGGTCGCGTCGGCCATGGCGATTATTTGCTTTCTTTTTAAGTGCGCAAGATTCTAATCAATGGCAAGCGACAAATCTACCGTTCAATCAAATAGGCATAAACCTCAATCCAGCAAGCAATTAATCCCATCCTCCGTCGCAAGCGACCATGCAACCCGCGCACCGCATCCATACCGCTTCGCGCATCACGGCAATCGAGCCGGTAAGCGCCTCCCGCTTACCGGCGTCGAATGTCTCCGCCGCGGCTCCGGCCGCTACCGCAGCCTAGCCGCGCCCCATCACTTCCGCTTGAGCTGCGAAATATCGCGCACGGCGCCCCGGTCCGCCGAAGTCGCCAACGCCGCATAAGCTTGCAACGCCTGCGAGACGACGCGCTCGCGGTTGGCCGGCATCCATGCCTTATCGCCACGCGCCTCCATTGCGGCGCGGCGGCGCGCCAATTCCTCGGCCGCGACGGCCAAGTGCATTTTGCGCTGAGGAATGTCGATTTCGATCACATCGCCCTCTTCCACTAGACCGATCGTGCCGCCTTCCGCCGCTTCCGGCGACGCGTGCCCGATCACGAGCCCCGACGAGCCCCCCGAGAAACGGCCATCGGTGAACAGCGCACAGGTCTTGCCGAGCCCCTTCGACTTCAAATACGACGTGGGGTACAGCATCTCTTGCATCCCCGGGCCGCCCTTCGGGCCTTCGTAACGAATCACGACGACATCGCCCGCCACCACCTTGTCGCCCAAAATCGCTTCGACAGCTTCATCCTGACTTTCGAACACGCGCGCACGCCCCGAGAAAACCCACTGCGATTCGTCGACGCCCGCGGTTTTGACGATGCAGCCTTTCTCGGCCAAATTGCCATAGAGCACCGCCAGACCGCCGTCTTTCGAATAGGCGTTCTGCTTGCTGCGAATGCACCCGGCCTTGCGATCGGTGTCGAGCTGCGCGAACGTCGCTTCTTGGCTGAACGCGACAGTAGTGGGAATGCCGCCCGGCGCTGCGCGGTAGAACTTCTGCGCCTCTTCGCCCGCGCCGCCCGCGACGTCCCATTTGGCGATCGCATCGCCAAGCGTGCCGCTGTGCACGTTGCCGCACGAAAGATCGAGCAGCTCGGCGCGCGCAAGTTCGCCGAGGATGCTGAGAATGCCGCCCGCACGGTGCACGTCCTCGATATGGTATTTGTCCGTTGCGGGCGCCACTTTGCACAGGCACGGCACCTTGCGCGAGATGCGATCGATGTCCGACATCGTGAAATCGACGCCCGCCTCCTGCGCGGCAGCCAACAAGTGCAACACGGTGTTGGTCGAGCCGCCCATGGCGACGTCGAGCGCCATCGCGTTTTCGAACGCCTGCTTGGTGGCGATGTTGCGCGGCAACACCGACGCGTCTTCTTCCTGGTAATAACGGCGGCACAGGTCGACGATCAAGCGGCCTGCCTGTTCGAACAAGCCTTTGCGCCATGCATGCGTGGCGACGATCGTGCCGTTGCCGGGCAACGAAAAGCCGATCGCTTCGGTCAGGCAATTCATCGAGTTGGCCGTGAACATACCTGAGCACGAACCGCAAGTGGGGCAAGCGCTGCGCTCGACTTCCGCCACTTCGGCATCGCTGATCTTCGGATCGCCCGCTTTGATCATCGCGTCGTTGAGGTCGATCTTGGCGATGACTTGGCCGTCCGTCGGCGACTTGACCTTGCCCGCTTCCATCGGGCCGCCCGACACGAACACGACCGGAATGTTCAGGCGCATCGCGGCCATGAGCATGCCCGGCGTGATCTTGTCGCAATTCGAAATGCAAACCATGGCGTCGGCGCAATGCGCGTTGACCATGTATTCGACCGAATCGGCGATCAGTTCGCGCGACGGCAGCGAATAAAGCATGCCGCCATGGCCCATCGCAATGCCGTCATCGACGGCAATCGTGTTGAATTCCTTCGCCACGCCGCCGGCCGCTTCGATCTCCCGCGCGACGAGCGCGCCGAGATCGCGCAGATGCACATGGCCCGGAACGAATTGAGTGAACGAATTCACGACGGCGATGATGGGCTTGCCGAAATCGTCGTCTTTCATTCCGGTGGCGCGCCAAAGCGCGCGGGCACCGGCCATGTTGCGGCCGTGGGTCGATGTGCGTGACCGATAGTTGGGCATGGAGTCCTCAGATGTTCAAGTCAAGTATTGCGGAGATTGATGACGCGTCAGGGGCGCAGGCGCTCACGCCGCGGACCCGGTTGCCGCCTGCAAGCGCTGGTGGCGCCACGGCGAGGGCGGTCGGCTGCGGTCAGGTACGAATACTGCGAGATGTAGCGTAAGTCGTCCAATATATTTTTAGTGGCGAACTAAGTCGATACGCATATCAGCGCATTGGACGAATGCCAGGAAACGAGTAAAGTGTCGAACAATGGCCTCGGCGAACAAACAGGGGCCGAACACATGACTTGGATTAGCGTCGAATTCGGCTTCTTTTCGTCCCATCGAAAACCGGCTGGCAGGCGCAGACTACAAAGCATCGACGCGCTGGCAGGCACCACGCCACAGCCGTCGCGATCCTCGACATCAGGAGACCTAGCATGAGCACTTTGGCGGTAATTCTCAGCGTTTGGGCCATGGTTGCGACATGCGCGGCCCTATTCATCCGCGGCGCGAGCCCGCGCCTGGAACGCGCAACGGTCTCCGCCAAGCGGCGCTCGGTGCACGTTTCCGTGGCCGAATAAACTGCCTTATCTTCCTCCGCATCTGCAGATTGCTCGTCAGCGAAGGCTCATCGCGTTGCCGAAGGCGGCGCGGGGGCCTGATCCCCTTCCGTAGTGCGTCGGTTGCGAGCGCATTCGCACCCCGCCCGCTCCGCCGCGAGCCTCCACCCCGCCTGATAGAATCCCCGATCGCGTCAGCCCCGATCAAGGATCCCTCATGTCGACCTCATCGCATGCGCTCCCGCGCTGGACGCTCTGGGCGCCGCTCGCCGCTTGGATAGTGCTCGTGCTCTCACGCATCGTGCCTGCCGAGGGCGTCGCGATCGCGCTGATCGGCGTCGCGCTCGTCGGCTCCGTCTTCGCCGCGGTTCATCATGCCGAAGTCGTCGCCCATCGCGTCGGCGAGCCGTTCGGCACGCTCGTGCTGGCGATCGCCGTGACCGTCATCGAAGTCGCGCTGATTGTATCGGTGATGTTGACGGGTGGCCCCGAAAAAGCAGGCCTGGCGCGAGACACGGTATTCGCGGCGGTCATGATCGTCTGCAACGGCATCGTGGGCTTGTGTCTGCTCGTTGGCGGCTGGCAGCACGGCGAGCAGGACTTCAAGGGGCTCAGCGCAAGCAAAGCGCTCGCGGTGCTCGCTTCGCTGTCGGTCCTCTCGCTTGTCATGCCCAATTACCTGAGCGCCATGCCCGGGCCGCAGTTGTCCACCTCGCAACTCGCCTTCGCCGGGGTGTCCTCGCTCGTCCTCTATGGCGTCTTCGTTTTCGTGCAAACCGTGCGCCATCGCGAATACTTCCTGTCGGGCACTGTGGATGAGAGCGAACACGCCACACCGCCGACGAGCCGCGTCGCACTCATCAGCCTTCTACTGCTATTCGTCAGCCTCGTCGCGGTCGTGCTGCTCGCCAAGTTGCTCTCGCCCGCCGTCGAACGCGGCGTGCTCAATCTCGGCGCGCCTGCGGCCACGGTCGGGATCGTCATCGCAGCGCTGGTGCTCTTGCCCGAAGGGCTCGCGGCGGTCGGCGCCGCGCGCGCCAATCGTCTGCAAACCAGCATGAATCTCGCGCTCGGCTCGGCGCTCGCGAGCATTGGCCTGACGATTCCCACGGTCGCGGCCGTGTTCATTTGGACAGGACGCCCGCTGCTGCTCGGCATCGGCGGTATGGAAACCGTGCTGCTGGCGCTCACGCTGTTCGTCAGCGCATTGACGCTCGGCACCGGGCGCACGACGGTGTTGCAAGGCGCCGTGCACCTTTCACTGTTCGCCGCGTATTTGTTCCTATCGGTCACCCACTGAGCGTGCGTTTGTGCCCACGATCCTTGTCGAAGGTCACTTCAGATTCGCTAGAAATTACCGTAGTACATGGGAAACGTAGGCGATAAGCTGTGCGGGCTGTCCCTCGCGAATGATTTACCGATGTTATGCAAGCAACGCTTATCCAGGTTCCTGCCAGCAAAGAACAGAGGCTGACCGCCGCGATCGCCGTCGCGCTCATCCTTTGCGTCGCCCTATACGTGTGGCCGCGCTCGACGGTTCAAGCCGTCGCCGCGCCACCGTTCATGCCGATCTTCGCCACGTCGGTCACCATTGCGGAAGGGCTGACCGGCTTTCTGCTGTGGACGCAATATCGCGCGTCGGGGCGGGTCGTCTTCGCGGCACTTGCTTGCGCCTACGCCTTCACGACCGTCACCGCGGCGTTTCACCTGGCCGTCTATCCCGGCGTGTTCGCCCCCAGCGGATTACTCGGTGCGGGACGACAGACTGCCATATGGATATGGCTGCTGTGGCGCGCAGGCTATGCGGTATTGGCGGTGCTTGCGCTCGCGACACGAAAGTGGCCGCCAATCCCACGCCTCGGTCAGCGTCGCCTGAGCGGCGCCTTGATGATTGTCTGGTCCATCGGTATGTCGCTGGCGCTCAGTCTCGCCGCGACCGCCGCACGAGATCAGTTGCCTAACCTCGTGTCCAGCACGCCGTCGTATCGCCATCTATCTACGAACCCGATCCTGCTGTCGGTTTGGGCGATCTGCTTGGCTTCACTGCTCATCCACGTATTCGTCACGCGACTGCGCACGTTGATGGATCTCTGGCTCGCCGTGGCGTTGCTGGCCGGTTTTATCGATGTGACGCTCACGCTCGGCGCCGGCGCGCGCTACAGCCTCGGCTGGTATGCCGCACGAATCGCATCGATGGTGTCGGCCAATGCCGTGCTCGGCATGTTGATGTCGGAGACGAGCCGCACCTATCAAAGGCTGGCCGATGCGCACCGAGCCCTCAAGGAACTGTCCGTGCGCGACGGGCTCACCGGCGTGTTCAATCGCGCCTATTTCGACGAGCGCTATCCCCGCGAACTGGCGCTCGCCATCGCCACCGGCAATCCTCTCTCTGTGTTGCTTGTCGATGTCGATCATTTCAAAGACTACAACGATGCATTCGGCCATCTAGCCGGAGACGAATGCCTGCGACGCATCGCCCAAGCACTGAATACATCGCTATGGCGGCAAACGGATTTCGTCGCGAGATACGGCGGCGAGGAGTTCGTCGTCGTGCTCCCGACCTGCGACCCCGAGGCGAGCTTGACCATCGCCGAGCGCCTGAGAGAGACGATCGCCGAAATGGAATTGCCGGTGACGCGGGCGAACGGGCGCCATGTCACCGTATCGATCGGGCATGCCTCGAGCCGATTTCATCCCCACGCTCAGCCGGCCGGCTTGCTGGCGAGCGCGGACGCGGCGCTGTACGAAGCCAAGGCGCGCGGGCGCAATCGCGTGGAGAACAACCGGGAAGATGGGCTGAAAGACAGCTTCGATCGCCGGCCGGCGGCAGTTCGATAATTACGGCGCCCCCGCTCCGTACCGATAATTATCCAAAAATCTGTACCGGTACTGTTACGGCCGATACCCGTACACTCCTCGGACACCGCCCATCCGAGGATCGCAGCCATGTTCCCCGCCTTGCCCTACGCCGCGCTGTCGGCCGCCATGACCTTCGCGCTGGTGATGTCGATCACACCCGGCCCCAACAACACCATGCTGCTCGCCTCGGGCGTCAATTTCGGGTTTCGCCGCACCTTGCCGCATATGCTCGGCATCACCTGCGGCTGCACCATCATGATGGTCGCCATTGCGCTGGGGTTGGGGCAGGTCTTCGCGCGGGCGCCCGCGCTTTACTCCGCGATGGAGGTCCTGAGCGTGGTGTACCTGATTTACCTCGCCTGGAAAATCGCCGCATCGCGTTCGCTGTCGGTGGATGCAGCCAACAAGCGGCCCATGACCTTCCTTCAGGCAGCGGCATTTCAATGGGTCAATCCGAAGGCGTGGATGATGGTGGTCACGGGCGTCACGGCGTTTCACGTCAACGACAATCTGCTCGTCAACGCGCTGACGCTGGCGGTCGCTTTCGCCATCGTCAATCTGCCGAGCATTTCGATCTGGGCGGCATTCGGCCTCGGCGTGCGGCGATTTCTGGCGGGCCCCACCGCGCTGCGCGCATTCAACTGGACGATGGCCGCCCTGCTGATCGCATCGATCGCGCCGACCTTTCGGCATGGGCTGTCGTGAACGCCCGTCGCCCACCCGCCGCCGCCCGCAAGCATCGATGAGAGCCATCCGAAGACTGCCCCGTAGCGATCGGCAAGCCGCGCCGACGAACTGGGCTTGCGCTGCGCCGCCTCGACCATGCGCACGATGCCAGATGCATCGACCTGCGGCAAACGCGGGACCTTGACGTTCGTCAAAGAGCGATGGGCGCGCGCCCGACACAATCGTCGATGTCGGAACCGGACACCGCCCGCAAGGAGCAAAAAATGAATTCCCCCGCCTCCGCCCATCAAGGCCCGCGCCTACCCACGAAGATTCTCATTGCGGTCGATCCTTCCGCTGCCTCGCAACGCGCCCTCGCCTATGCGCGCAACATGGTCGCGGCAGGCGCTCAGGTGCGGCTGGTCAGCATCGCCGAAGACCCGCGCACGCTCGTTCCGCTAGGCACGCTCGCCAGCGCCACGCTGGATGCGGCGCGCGATGAGCTATTGCACGATGCCCAGCAAGCGCTCGCCCAAGCCAAGGATGCCTTCGCCGGACGAGACGTCCAGGTCGATACCGAGGAAGTCGACCTTGCAAAGCACGGCGGCAACGTCGTACACGCGCTGCTCGATGCCGCGCAAGCATCGGGGGCGGAACTCATCGTGGTGGGCGCCCGTCAGCACCACGGCGTGCTGCGCTGGATCGAAGGCGGCGTATCGGCGCCGTTGGCGCGACTCGCCCGTTGCCCGATTCTGATCGTGCCGGCCGCCTATGAAGGCGAGATCGATCGCGCGCCGCAACGCATCGTCTTCGCCGTGGACGGCAGCCCGCATGCCACACAGGCAGTGCATTACGGCGAGCGCTTCGTCGCGCCCGATACCTCGCTCCTTGCTTTGTATGTCATCGACCGCGCGGTGCGGCTGAGCGATCTCGTGCCCATCGACGTACTCGAGGACGCTTTCATCGAGCAGGGAACGAAAGCGCTTTCCGACGCGAAATCGACGTTGGCCGAGGCCTCGGTCCACACGCGCACGCGCCTGGCCAAGACTGCGCACACGCAGGACGACGTGGCGCAGACGATCGTGCGCGAGGCCGACGCCTGGAACGCGGAACTCATCGTAATGGGCACCCACGGGCGCCGCGGCATCGCACGGTGGCTGCTCGGCAGCGTTGCCGAACGCGTCGCGCGCCTTGCCAGCGTGCCGCTTCTGCTCGTTCACGGCAGCCAAACCTAAGCGCGGCGCGTTGGCCGTCCCGCTCTGACGCCCCTGGTGCTCGCGTGTCTTGACGACACATCGCCAGGAACGAAACTTGCATCGCTCTCGCGCCTAAACCAAACCGCCGAGAATGATATGCCGAGCATGACGTCGATCGCCGAAGGGCTTCCTTTCCCCTTGGGCGCGAGCTGGGACGGCGCGGGAGTGAACTTCGCGCTGTTCTCGGCGAATGCGACCAAAGTCGAGTTGTGCCTGTTCGACGAAGCGGGCCGTCGTGAACTCGAACGCATCGAATTGCCCGAATATACCGACGAAGTCTGGCACGTGTACGTGTCGGGCCTCGCGCCGGGAGCCGTCTACGGTTACCGCGTGCATGGCCCCTACGAGCCCGAAGCGGGCCATCGTTTCAATCCGAACAAACTGCTGCTCGATCCTTACGCCAAAGCGCACGTCGGGGCTTTGAAATGGGACCACGCCGTATTCGGCTACACCATCGGGGCAGACGGCGACGACCTGACATTCGACGAGCGCGATAGCGCACCGTTTGTGCCCAAGTGTGTGGTGGTCGACCAAACTTTCTCATGGACGCACCCCATGCGCGTGCGCGTACCGTGGGATCGCACCGTCATCTATGAACTGCACGTGCGCGGCTACACGAAGCGCCACCCCGACATCGCGCAACGGCTGCGCGGCACGTTCGAAGGCCTGGCCCAGAAAGAAGTGGTGGATTACATCAAGCGCCTGGGCGTAACCGCCGTCGAATTGATGCCGATTCATTCGTTCGTCAACGACAGCTACCTGCTCGACAAGGGACTCACGAACTACTGGGGATACAACACGATCGGCTTCTTCGCGGCCGATCCGCGTTTCTTTGCGCGCGGCGCGGATGCGATCCGCGAATTCAAAGAAATGATCGACCGCTACCACGATGCGGGGCTCGAAGTCATCCTCGACGTGGTCTACAACCATACCGCCGAAGGCAACGAGCGCGGCCCGACGCTATCGTTTCGCGGCATCGACAACGCGTCTTACTACCGCCTGCTGCCCGATCAGCAGCGCTACTACATCAACGATACGGGCACCGGCAACACGCTGAACCTATCCCACCCCCGCGTGCTGCAGATGGTCACCGACAGCTTGCGCTATTGGGTGGGCGAAATGAACGTCGACGGCTTTCGCTTCGATCTTGCGACGATTCTTGCGCGCGAGCCGTACGGTTTCGACGAAGGCGGCAGCTTCCTGCATAGTTGCCGGCAAGATCCCGTCCTATCGAGCGTCAAGCTCATTGCCGAGCCGTGGGATTGTGGCCCCGGCGGCTATCAAGTCGGCGGATTCCCGCCCGGGTGGGCCGAATGGAACGATCGATTCCGCGACACCGTGCGCGCGTTCTGGAAGGGCGACGAGGGTGTCGCGGCTGAATTGGCGAGCAGGATCACCGGCTCGGGCGACAAGTTCAACCGCCGCGGGCGACGACCCTGGGCCAGCGTGAACTTCGTGACGGCGCACGACGGCTTTACGCTGAACGATCTCGTGTCGTACAACGAGAAACACAATGAAGCGAACGGCGAAGACAACAACGACGGCCATGCCGACAACAAATCCTGGAACTGCGGCGCCGAGGGGCCAACCAACGATGCGCAAATCACAACCTTGCGCGAACGGCAGAAACGCAACCTGTTGGCCACGCTGCTCTTTGCTCAAGGCACGCCGATGATCGTCGCCGGCGACGAGTTCGGCCGCACGCAACACGGCAACAATAATGCATATTGTCAGGACAACGAAATCAGTTGGATCAACTGGGAGGGCACTGACGACGATGGGCGCGCGTTGACCGACTTCGTCGTCAAGCTGACGACGCTGCGCCACACGCTGCCTGTTCTGCGCCGCAATCGCTTTCTGACAGGCCAATTCGACGAGCGCCAGCAGCTGAGCGAAGTGCGCTGGTTGAGCCCGGCCGGCGACGATCTCACGGAGGAACAATGGAACGATCCGTCGATGCGATGCTTCGGCGTATTGCTCGACGGCCGCGCGCAGACGAGCGGCATTCGCAGGCCGGCTTCCGACGCCACGTTGCTCATCGTGATGAACGCCCACCATGACATCGTCGAGTTCAAACTACCCGATATCGCGGGCAGCGATCAATGGAGTTGCCTCATCGACACGAACGTGCCCGTGCGCGATGAATTACCCGATTTCGAATCGGGAGACATCTATCAAGTGACGGGGCGTTCGCTGCTTCTTTTGGCGTTGCACGCAAAAGGCCAAACGCAGCGCATTTTCGCCAGCCTCGGCAAGAAATTGACCGAAGACGCCGACACGAAGTGAGGCACAGCGCGAGCGGTGCAGGGCCAGCGACGCCCTCGCGCCGCTCGCACCTCGCCACCAGTCATCTGCGACGTATCAGTGATACAGCAGCGCAATCAAGATGATGATCGGGATCGGTACACCGAGCAGGTAAAGCAGGATCGAGCGCATAGGTCCTCCTGGTTCGTTTGCTGGATCGAATCAAAGAAATCCGCCGTGTCGCGGCGTTACGACCGAGCACGCTCAGACATCGCGCAGGCGGCCGCCGAACACGGCCATAAAGCTCGCCGCGAACGCTCCCATCAACAGCGAGACGAATAGCCACAACGACGCCGAGATGCCCGAGCGGCGCGCCCTATCCGCCGCGGCTTTCTCCGCGCGCTCCATCGCTTCGACCTTTTGTTGGAGCTGCGCATAGGTCGTACTGACGCGAGCCTGTGCTGCGTCCGGGGCGAGGCCCGTGTATCGCGACACGATATTCGCCACGTATGCCGTATCCGCCGGCGAAAGCGCATCGCCCGTTGCCAGACTATTGAGGAAAATACGCGTCACTTCCGGCTTCGGCGGCGTACCGGCCGCTGCGGGCTCGGCCATCGCGGCCGCCGGCTCGGGGTTCGCCGTGGCCACCACCGCGGGCGTGGCAACGGCGGTCACTACCGCGCCCGCGGCCGCATTCGCCGCGCCAGTGACGGCCGGCGCAGCGGACGAGGGTGCCGACGCATTGGAGGATGCGCTTATTGCGGCAGCCGGAGGCAAGCTCGCCGCGGCCGCGGGAGGCGGTGCGACCGCAGGCGCAGCCGACGACGCGCTCGGCTGCCGGAACAGCGAATCGACGAAGTAGCCGATGGGCCAGCGATTCGCAGCGGCTGCGGCATCGCCGCGATCGGCAAGCACAGCGGACGACGCCGATTTCGCCGCGGCTTGCGCGCCGGCTCGGCCCGCGGCCGGCAACAGGGCGGCGAACAGCGCGGCCGTGGCAAGCGTGGCCACAGCCCAGGTCAGAAAGCCATGCGCGGTGTCGCGGAAGTAGACTTCGTCGACTTCCAAAGTCGGCCATCGATGCCTGAGCCGGCCGGCCAGATAACCGCCGAGCCCCGAGGTCAGGACCTGTGTGACGCATACCCATATGATGGCGGCTACGCCGAATGTCGATGCGGTTGCGCTCGCCGAACGCCAGGGCGAGAGTGCGGCAAGCCCAAGGCCCGTGCCCAGGGTCAGCAAGATCAGGCCGAATGCTGCTGCTGCGACGGCGCCCGCAAACACGGCGCTCCATGACACGACGCCGGCATGGGGCCACCATGCGGCGCGGCCTTCGGCCAAGGCATCGGATCTTAAGGGGGCGTTGAGTTCGGCCATGACGTGTCTCCGAGGGCTATGCGGGTTGCAGGGGTTGCAGGCTCGTATGCCGTTCGCTCCGACGGTATGCAATGAACGCAAAGGAGCGACAGCATGCTTTGTGCCCGTGCCCGCGTCCGCGCCGTTCGGCTATTGAGCGCCCTCCTCGACGCTGCGCCTACTCCTCACCCTTACTCACCCTTACTCACCCTTACTCACCCTTACTCACCCTTACTCATCCTTATCCTCCGCCTCTAGCGAATCGCCCGAAGCCTCCCCCCTATTCATAGCGTTGCCGCTTTCAGCATCGCGGGTTCTCAAATGCGTCATTTGCTGAGCCAAGTCTTGGGGCCGCGCATGCCGTTCGGGCTGCACGTTCCAATTGAACACGGTGCGTGCCACTTGCGCATGACCATGAACGCAATTGCTTTCCTGCGCGCCACTCGTTTCATAGGCGGGAAAGATCGGCCCTTGCTGGACGGCTTTCATTCGCGCGATCTGTTCGTCGGTCATCTCTCCATGGTCGATCACGCGCGATGCCTGGGCGCGATCGATAATCTTGTCGTCGCCGGCATTGATCGCTAGGCCCTTGAGTGCAGTGACGCGAAACGGCTTGCCGTCGGGGAGCGTGCCGCTCACCTTGAACCGCTCGGGACGAGGTGCGAGCGCATCGGTGCGGGGGGCATGACCGATCGCAGGCGCCAATTGCGGATCGCGCCTGCGTTCGGATTCGGATGTCTGATATTGGACGTGTCCCGGATCCACGACGCTGCCGTCATCGCGGATCTTCGTGTCGGCGACGACCGTGTGGATACGCCGGCCGCGCAACGGCCCCAGCATCGGCGAACTTGGCCGCGCCGATCCGGACTGATCCGGAATCTCCCCCGGTTTCACGGCAGGGCTCCTGCCCTCCGTTGCGCCCGCCTGCGCCAATGCCTGCGCAGCGCGTCTCACACCTCGGCCATGCATTCGTATGCTCGCTCGTCGAAAAGGTTATACGCGAATATCGGTTGGGTTGCCGTTTGCAGACGCAATAACGACGAAAAACCGATTCCCCTAACGAAACGCCGTAATGAAGGGAATCCGCCCATAGCCAAATCAAAGCGCTTATTCCTGTCATGACCGTGACACGTAGATTTTGCTAAATACGCAGCAATCCGTTTATTAACGCTTCATAACGTTTACGAATAACAGAAACAAAATATTTTTATGGATCACGCACTTCATTTTCTCTCGCCTTCCAATCCACGCACCGTGGCCGACGGACGGGCTCACGCGCGGTTTTTGACGCCTCGCGATTTGCCCGCGCTAATCGACCTCGAGCACGAAAAATGGAATGACGTTCAAGCCGCTTCGCCCGACGCGTTGCGCACGAGAATCGATGCTTACCCCGACCTCGCAGTCGGCGCGTTCTGCGCACGCTCCGACCGGCTGCTCGCGTCGCTCTTCATGCGTCCCGTCGCCGACGACTTCCATCGCCGTGTGCAAACGTGGCAAGACTGCGCGTCGGTGCCCGCGCCGCGCATGAGTTCGACCTTGTTCGGCGTGAGCTTGACGAGCCGCGATTCCGCAGGGGTCACCGCGTTGCTCCGGTTCTTTTGGCCTTATGCGCTCAAGCACGGCTATCGCCATATCTATCTCGGCTCACCGATTCCGGGACTGCGCGACTGGCTGGCCGCGCATCCGGGCGCGTGCGCCGAGGATTACGTCGGGGCCCGCCGCATGGGCCTGCCGCTCGATCCGCAATTGCGCTATTACAGCTCGCGCGGATTTTCAAAGATCGTGGCGGTCAAGCCCAACTACTTTCCTCATGAGCGCTCGCTCGACTACGGCGTACTGCTGCGCGGAACAGTGCCACTGTCCTCGCTCGCTCCGCTATGGGCGTCGCTTCCGCTGACTTCGGTTCGCCGCGCGACCCTCCCTTTAGCCCGCTTTCTTTGAGAAACCCCGTCATGCAGACTGTCATTCGCCGATTTGGCCGCCGCAGACCTGCTCATTGGCCGAGCGCGCTTTTTTTGTTGGTGATCCTAATCAATACCAGCCTCATCGCGCTCGTCCCCGAGGCATGGCTTGGCACCCCGCTCGCCGTGCTCCAAGCGCTGCTGATGATCGGCTGCCAGGAGACGAAGCATCTGGCAGTGCATCGAACGTTTCTAGGCAATCGCGCGCTCAACGACATCGTCGGCGTGGCATGCGCTGCGCTGTTCGGTGTCAACTTTTTCGCTTACCGATACTTTCATCTGGCGCACCACCGCCATACTTGCACGCAGGACGACCCCGAAGGACGGCTCTACGCGCTGAGCTGGCGCACGCGCTGGATCTGGGCGCTCGCGCCGATAGAGTTGCCCTGGGTCGCGTGGCATCTGAACCGCGTCGGCTGGGCGATGGTGCCCGCCGCCAAGCGCGTGCAGCGCAATGCGGCGCTGCTCTGGATGATTGCATTCGTCGCGTTGCTGGCGGTGGGCGCTTGCTATGCCCCCCGGACCTTAGCCCTTGCTTATCTGCTCCCGCTCGCGCTGTTCGCGTGGATCGACTTCGTGCTCACACAGTCGGAACATTTCGATGTCGACGTCGTATCCGCATCGTACCGGCGCGACCCAGGTTCGCTGACGAACGATGTCGTGCTGCCGTTCGGCCTCGGATGGTTGACACTGCACCGCACCTTGCACCGCGTCCACCATCGCGATCCCGCATTGCCATGGTTCCGAGCACCGGGCAGCCTGAAGGCCGACGCGACAGCGCCGAGGCCCCACACCTATGGCGCTTTCGTGCGCCGCTGGCTGCGCGAAGGGCCGAGGTTGTGGCCAATGGCCGATGGCACACGCACCGGACCGCACGTGTGGCCGGAGTCCGGGCGATGAGCGACTCGTTCGACACGCCCAGCCCCCATGCCCTCGCGCGGCGCTGGAATCGCACCTATGTGCGCAGCCGCTTGTTCGACGCGCTTTCGTTGCTGCTACCACCGGGCGAAGCGTTCCTGATCGAGACGCTCGACACATGGCGCGCGGGCGCAACGCCTTCGCCCAGTCCCGCACTCGAACGGGAAATCGATCGCTTCGTGCGCGAAGAGCGCACGCATCGGCAGGCGCATCAACGCTATAACGACGCGATGGCGGAGGACATGCCGCAGGTTCGCACCATTATGCAACGTGCCGAGCGCGTCACCGATGACCTGAACCGGATGAGCTTGCCGATGCGGCTCGCACTCGTTGCCGCATTCGAGCATTTGACCGCCGTGCTCGCCGAGGAAATCGGTTCACGCGACGATCTGCTGATCAACGATAGCTCGCGCGCAAGCCGCCTGTGGCGTTGGCACGCACGTGAAGAACTGGGCCACCGTGACGTCGCGATCGACGTCTGCGTGCATGCCGGCGTGCGTCCCCGCGCGCTACGGCTCGCGCTCGTGCTCGCCACCGGCTACCTCCTTCTCGATTTGGCGCGATACACCTTCGCGCTGTGCCGCTGCGATACGCGTATGGGGATAGGCCGTCGCGCAATGTTGCTCGATGCCGTGCGGTTCGCCGCAGGCGCCGTCCCCTCGCTCGCTCGCATGGCGCGCGGATGGTGCCGCTTCGTTCTCGTGCCGCTGCACCGGGCGCTTTGAAGACGCCTTCCAGGAATAAGGCCGCCTTAGTTTTTCTCTCCGCCTTTGCCCTTTTCAATCGACTTTCATACCGATGAGCCGTTATCACTTCTCTTTAGCCACGCCCGCCGACGATGCCCAACTCCGCGGCCGGATGGCGCTCGATTGGATCGAAGGCGCCGCCGCGATCAGTTTGCGGCGCGAACCGTCCTTCTTCGCGTCGTCGCGGTTGCTTGGCATGCCCGTTCAGATCATCGTCGGACGCGAGGCCGCGACCGGCCGTATCGTGGCCACCGGCAGCCGCTGTGTGACGGCCTCGTACATTAACGGTCAACCGCGGCGCAGCGCTTACCTGTCCGACCTGCGAATCGATCGCGATCACCGCAGCGGCGTCCTGCTCTCGCGCGTGTTTCGATATCTGCGCACACTGCACGACGCGGACCCGTTGCCGACCTACACGCTGATCTATGGGGACAACGAAACGGCGCTCGGCAATCTCGTCGGCGGTCGAGCCGGATTGCCGTTTTACCTGCAGCGCGCACGCCTGCTGGCGCGCTCGATACGCCTCACACGCCACCGCGCCGAGCCGGCATTGCCCGGGATCGAGTTGCGGCGGGCGCGTGCGGACGAGTTGCCCCAGCTCGTGCGGTTCATCAATGGGCGACGCAGCGGTTTGAGTTGGGCGCCGATCCTCGATACGAGCGATTTCGAGTCCGGCGGCCGATGCGACACCTTGCGCGCGCAGGATTTTTTTGTGGCGCTGCGCGAAGGGCGCATTTGCGCAACGATCGCCGCATGGGATCAAGCGCCGCTGCGGCAAGCCCACGTCGAGCGCTACCCGCGGGCGACGCAATTGATCAGGATTCCTTATAATCTGACTGCCTCCTTGTGCCGCCTTCCTCGGCTCCCGGCAATCGGCGCTCGGCTTCCCTACGTCTACCTTTCGTTCATCGCCGTGGAAAATGACGACGTTGCGCTATGCGCCGCCTTGCTGCGCCACGTCTATAACGCGTTATGTCACGGGCCGTGGCTGTACGCGTTGGCCGCAATGCCCGACGATGACCCGCTACTGCCGGCTTTGGCCGAGTATGCAGGCACGACCTCCATCGTTAAGGCGTTCGAAGTCAATTTCTCGCCGGCGATCGATCCCACACCCAGCATCGAACCGCAACGCGTCGGCGTCGAATTCGCGCTGTCGTGAATCCGATGTGCGGTTTTCGCAGATTTTCAGAAGGAAATCCTTACATTCAAATCAAGGGTTTCTGACCTAAAGTTTGCGCCTCTCCTGATCGAGCGCGCCCTTGCATCCGCGTAGGATGGGACCACCCACGCCGAACCCATCGTCGGCTCGTTCGGGTAGCCCGCGCCTCGGTTCGATTGCACATTAGGAGTACGCCGACCATGACCATCTCATTCATCGATTCCGAACCGCAGGGCTCGACGCTCGAAGACTTCGAATTGGCGCAATGGATGCACGCATGGTACGACCGCGCGCTAAACGACGGGCACATTCATCCGACGTACGAGCCGGACTCGGCCACGATCGAGCGCCTGCAAGCCTATTACAAGGTGGGGTTGACCCCCAGCGAATGTGTGGGAGCGCTGTTCGGAAAGTTACATTGACACCGGGCGGACCAGCCGCCACCGCCTGAACCATCAACGGCCGCCCGCACTCATTGCGCGACGGACCCGCCCCGAATCGAACAGCGGACAGCGGACAGACGCTTCGTTACGGGTAACGCCTAGTTTGCGCCCCGTCGCAAACAATGCGTGGAATCGCCGTCCTTCGCGATGCTCCCCTGCGCCGGCGCGCAGTGCAAACGCTACAACTTCATCGGCGGCGCATACGAGATGCCGACCCGATCGAACCACTTGACGATCACCCGCGAACCACCGGCTGACGGCGCCATGCCGTGCATACGCTTCGATTCGCCGCGGTAACGCAAATTTCGCCGCCCATCGTCTTGCCTTCACATCGGCCTTGTAATACTTGGCCCGTCGTTCGAATCAAGTTGAGAGTCCAGCCATCCCTGTGAGCGAGCGCGGTCTGACGGCTCGCCCGACGTTCCACCTCTGCCCAGGAAAACCTCCATGACTTCCGTCCAGTCCAGCCGCGCGTCGACATCGACCGCTCATTTGGATACCCCCCCCGCCCCCACCCACGACGCGCCCGAGCACACACCAGCGGGCACAGCGAAACGCGGCAGCGACGATGCGCTGACTAGCAATCTCGCTAAGCGCGCAAAGGCGGAAAGCAGCGACGCCTCTTCCACATTGCAAGCGCATACGCGCTTCTTCGAAGACGGCAGCACGACCACGACAGGCTCGCGCGTACCTTCGCGCGTGCCGATCGCACAGCGCGCGGGCCATATCGCCGCCGCGCTGCGCGGGCGCGAGATCGATGCCGTGACGCATGGGACGAGCAAAGAAGCGCTCGCACAGGCCAGCAGGACGACGCTCGGCAGTTGGACCTCCGACTCGCATTTCCATCCGACGCAATACACGCAGCAAGGTATCTTGCCCGAGGAAATGCTCGCCATGATGGACAAGGTGGGCGTGTATCGCAGCGTGATCATGCCGATTCCGACGGACGTGATCCCATGCGGCCATCCCGACAACAATCACATTCCGGCGGAAGACTATTACGTTCCGAAGGAAGATATGAGCATGGCGCGTCATGAACTGACCGGCGAGCGGGAAGACAAGATCGCCAAGAGCGCGCACCTGGTCGTCAATCAGCAAGTCGATGCGGACACGGCGCAGTTCATGGACATGTCGGGCCTCACCGATGCCCAGCGCGATCGTCTCGATCCCATGGTGACCGGCCTGCACCTCGGATCGCCGCTCAGCTCCGAAGCGTTGCTCAAGAAGCTGCACAAGGACCCGGGCACGTTTACCGGCGTGGGTGAAGTCACCATCCACAAGGAATTGGTCGAGCGTCAATTCGACGGCGCGCGCCAGGCGAATCTGACCAATAACGTCAAACCCTTCAAAGACATGGTGGCGACGGCCGGGGTCATCGGTATGCCTGTCGTCATGCACTGCGATGTCGACTCCACCGAAAACCAGCGCAAGAACGGACTCGGTTCGCCGCAACATCTCGATGGCGTCAAGAAGTTGCTGGGCTCGCCCGAAGTCAAGAACACGACGATGATTTGGGCGCATTTCGGCGGCATCGGGCGCTTTGTCGCGAAGCCCGACAACCACATGGAGAATTTGCGCCAGATTCTCAAAGACCCGGAAATGAAGCACGTTCATGTCGACATCTCGTGGTCGCGCGTGGCTCGACAGATCGTGATGAAACCGAATGCGCAGGGCGTCGAGGAACCGGATCCGGCGTCGCTCGAAGCCGCGGCCAAGCTGATCACCGAATTCCCCGACCGCTTCCTGATGGGATCCGACGCGCTCGATCCGAAGAAGGAAGAAACGTGGGCAGAGACCGGCAACATGTATAAGCCCCTGCTCGACAAGCTTGCGCCCGAGATTCGCCAAAAGGTGACGATCGGCAACTACGAGCGTGTGATCGTCGGCGCGCGCGCGAAGGTGCGCGCGTTCGAAAAGCATGTGCTGACGAACGACTTCATGAAGAAGAACGTTCGCCCGTCCGGACCGACGCCGCTGCGCGACGGTCCGCACATCGAGCCCGAGAAGCTGCGTGCCGCACGCGATGCCGCGTTCGCCGCGGCGGGCGTCGATGAACGCGGCGAGCCGGTACCGAACGCAGCGCATTGATCGAAAGCACGCTTTCGTCGAACACCTTCCCACCGGTGTTCGACGAGACATACCGATGTAACTCAGGCCCCGGCAGGCAATGACACCTGCGTTTCGCCGCCGATTCCGATCGTCTCCTTGAAGCGAGTCGAGCACATGAAACTCCATTTTCGCGGCGGCGCTTCGTCGACCTCCGAAAACCGAACCTCGGAACAACGGGGCAGCCAAGCCCGGACGAGCGACCCGGGATCGAGCGCGACGCGTTCGCTAACGGGCTTCCTCTCGAACTTGACGCGAATCGGACGGTCCTCGAGAAGCAGTTCGGGCCAGGCGCGGCAAACGAGCGGCGGTCATGCGAGCGCGCAGCCATCGCCTAGTACCCCTAACGTTGCGCCGCCTGGCAGCGTCGACGAGCAGGATGAACCGCTGCAAGCCACGGTGGCGCGCATCGTTTCGCAAAAGAGCTTGTACCGCCACGGCAGCGCGTCCGGGACTTCAGACGCCGCAGCCCCAACGCCGACGCTCGCGCATTTCATCGCTCCCTCGATCGGCGTTCCCAGCAATCCCCCGCCCCGGCGCTCGGGGCGCGGCCTCTCCCGCCTATGGAGGCGCAAGCCGTCTGCGTCGGCGCAAGCTAGCGCCGCCCCCTCCCTGCCCCCCAGCTCACAGACTCGGCGGGAACAGCATGCGGAGACGCCGCAAGAAACACTGCGGACATCGACCCCGAGCGAGGAGCCTGAAACGCAGGACGCCAACGCACCGAGCACTTCGGCGCATCCGGACGTTTCCGTCTCGGCGCCCGTTCAAGAGCACGGCTCGGATGTCGAGACGGTGCCGGCACACGCCACCGAGCAGCAAAAGACGGCTGCGGATCCGTCGTCGTCCACCGGCACGCAAGCCTTCGATCAAGGCCCGATCTTCGATGAATCCGATAGCGAGAATGAAGACGACCTCATCGAGCTCGACCTCGAGTTAGGCCGCGCCATCTCCACTGTGCAACAGGGAGAGCAGGGAGCCACTCCGGAGATCACACTCGCCTCGCCCTCGGGTTCCCCCGCGCACGCGTCGCAGCGTAACGAATCGAGCGCACACGGCGCATCGACGGTCACCGTCACCGCCCCGCCGCCCGAGCCGGACCCGACGCCGAACGCCGCGCCACGCCAAAGCTTGGGCAAGCTCAAGCAGCTCAAGGAGACGATCAAGGGCTGGCATACCTACGCCAAAGACGAGGCGTACATACACGGCTTCGGAATCTCGTCGACGAGCCTGTCGCTCACGCCGCTCGCGACCGATACGCACACCGCGCGCGCCAAGCCCTTTACGGGGGTGGTGCATGAAGGAGACGCGCCGATCGAACCGCACAATCGCCTGAAGGACATGCCGGGCGGGACGCCCCCCGCCGTATTGCACGAAAGCCCCATCGTCAACGCGCTCGAGGACCCACACGCGCTCGACAAAATGTTTCTCGACGAAAGCTTCCTGCCGGGAACGGAGCGTCGTCAACTCATCGATTCGATCAAGACGATCGCCGAGAACAAGAACTTGACGCCGCTCGAGACAACGAGCCTTGCGCAAGCGTTGCACATCGCGTTCGGCCGCAGCCCGGACCGCGCCCGCGACACGGCCTACGACCCCGCCTACGATGCCGCGCACGATGCGCGCGTCGCGTTGCGCTCGCTGCCTGAAACGAACCTGCTCGATGCCTTGCGCGACAACGCAGCGCCACCGCGCGCCCCCGATTACGACGCCGACCGCGCCTGGGCGCTCGCGCAAGAACTCGTCCACATTCCGGGCGGCGTCGGTGCAAGCCTGCTCGATAAGCTAACGCCAAAAACGGAGCGCCCCGCCGGCACGCATCCTTCCGTCATCGAAAAGGACCGCATACTCGCCGGCGTACTGCTAAAGGCGTCTCAACAAGCGGTGCGCGAAGCGCGGTTCTCCGCCGAACCGAAGACGGAGGGCAAGATCCTCGGCCTGTTCTCGCGCCAGTCGCGCCAAGTGGGCAATGCGGCGTCGCCAACGCCGAACGGCCCACGCATGCTGGCGCACGATCCCGCCTCGATCTTCGCCGACGGCGCACTCCATGCGGCAATCGCCGAAGCGGGAGAGGGCAACTGGCCGGGCCGCGGCAATACCGCCGTCCCGAGCAATCTCACGCTCGCGCAGAAGGCCATGCTGGCCGTGAAGGAGGAGTTGCAAGAAATAGACGCGCACGTGGCCCATGACGCTACACGGGGCGCCGCTTTCACCAAGGGAACACACGGGTGCCGCTTCGCCATTTCGATGATACGCGGCGACATGCTGACCGATGAGTCGCGGGCGCCGGACGGCACGCGCAGCCAGTTTGGCCGGACCGAAGCAAGGCTCGGCAAAAGCGTCGGCAAGCATTTGGATCGCGCCATGCGCCGCCCGAGGACGTGGACGCAGTTCATGGGGTCGCTCGAGGCGTTGGGCCGGCATGTCGGCGTCTATAAGAACAAAAGCCCGTTCTATACCTACAACCGTATCGCCGAGAGCGACGGCGGCCGCGGCATGGACGTCGGCAATCGTGGCGGCACCCATGCGGGCCGAGCATTCCGCGACATGATGGACCAGGTTCATGGAGCGATCGATGCCCGCGAGACCCTGGTAGGCGATGCGGCCATTGGCGACGATCAGGCGCTCAAGCTGCTGGTGCGCGCCTCGCTCATGCAGACGACGAAAGAAGAAACGGGGCCGTTGCCTCGCTTCGCCATACCGAGCGCCCTGTCGACGCTCTCGCAAGAAAAGGTCGTCACCGCCGTGGCGACAAAACTCTCGGCGGCCGGGATCGAGCCCGATGACGCGATGCGCGCGAAAATCGCGGCGACGGTGGCCGAAGAAAATCAGCCGTTGACGGCGCAAAGGCTTCAGCAGTGGGCCACCGACGTAGGCGGCCCCGCCAGCCACGAAGCGCTCCAAGACATTTTGACCACGCAGGCTGCCGATCACCCGTGGCGTGCATTCGCTCAAGCATTCCAGCACGCTGAAAACCCGGGCAACGTGCCCCCGATCGAAACCCCCTCGCTGCGCGGCAAATCGCGCGAAGAGGTAGCCGATATTCTCGCGAAGATCGTGGCTGCCGAGGAATTGGGATCGGGGTTTGCATTCGATAGCGCCGGCAACGTTCAAGGCACGACCAAGAACGTCAGCGGCATCATTTCGAGCATTCCCTTGCACCTGCTGGGCAGCGTGCACGTGGATCTGGGCGGCGGCAAGATCCGCACGGTGCGCTTCGAATCGGTGACCAGCACAGACCGCAGTCAATTGCGCGTCAGCGTAACGACGCTCAAGCGCGGGCAGGCTGGTCTAGGCGGCAGCGTCGGCCACTTCAGCGGGCACGAACATCCCATTACGTTGAGCGCCGGCATCGACGGTGGCGGCGCATACGAAGTGGTCCACCAAGAAGGCGCCGTGCTCGGCTTTCCGCGCAATCTATCGGGCGGCGTCATGGGCGATCGCGCCGTCAACGAGAAAAAAGGACAACTCGTCAAACTGCTCGTGCTGGGTGGCGAACTCGAAGGCCTCGCACGTCCCGCCAACGAGGAGGATCGCAAATCGCTGATCAAATGCGCGTATCAAGCCTTCGGCGACGATCTTTCGATCGGATTCTACGAAATGAATCAGACCGACAAACAAGGCACGATCAGCGTGAACGGCAGCGTGGGTATCCGCTTCGATCACTTCAAGCTGGCGACGCCGACGCTCGGCGCCGGTGCAAAAGCCCAAAGCGCGACGATCCGCTACCAAGATCAATCAGGGTTCCTAAAGACCGAATGGGAGACGGATTCGACGAACTATAACGCATCGTTCCAAGGGTCGCTTGCCGGACTGAGCGGATACGATGAGCTCCCAGGCCGCACTCACGAGCTGAGCAACTCGGCTATTACATCGGTTGCTCCGTTCCTGTCTGGCTCGGCGCAGTTCTTCCGCTTCGGCGTGGCCGATCGGCGTGTGCAAATCCTGCAGGACAATAAAGAATTGCCGACCAGCTTTGCCACGCGCACATTCCAAGCGCCTATTTCGTTCCTTCACGAATTCGGGCAAAACGTCGACAAATATGCCGAGGAAAAAGCCAAGCAGTATTTTGCGAAGGAATACAACGCAGGGGGAGCATCCCGCGAAAACGTCGTAGCTCGTGAAAAAACTCGGATGATCGAATTCGTCAATCATTACTTGAAGCAGCGCGATTTGACGGCGACGCCGCAGCTTTACACGGAATTCGGCGGCAACGTCGAGACGGCGAACAAGCTGCGCGCCGCTGCCTACATGGCGGAGCGGCTCGGTAAGAAGGATACTGCGCAGGCCGCTCGCCAAGAAATCGACGCGATCCATGGCGACCAGAAATATCGCGAGGGGCGTTTCCTGACGAGTCTTCAAATCGAACAGGAAGGGCAGCAGGTCGGCCTGAACGGCATCGCCGGCGTGACCTATGCGCGCAACGACAATCGCGCTCAGCAGGTGCTCACGTTTACGTGAGAATCTAGACGCATTCGGGCATGGGAAAATCCTTGCATTCGCCCGCGCAAGCGGGCATTCAACGCGCCACGGCGACATAGCATCGATTTTCCTTATGCGCCGCATTTATTTTTATCCGTCGACTAGTCGCGGCCTATCCCGTCACAATCCGTGTATTCAACCCTGGCCGGCCGCCGGTGCCTTGGACAGCCATTCGGCGCCACGGAGCAAAAAGTGAATCTCAAGTTTCTCGAAACCTTCTTGTGGGTGGCCAGGCTGCGCAGCTTCAGCCTTGCGGCGGATAAGCTTCAATCGACGCAGGCCGCCATTTCGAGCCGGATCTCGGTGCTCGAACAAGAGCTGGGTGCGAAGCTTTTCAAGCGCGACCCGAAGGGGGTCACGCTCACCCGCGCCGGCGAGCGCGTGATGCGCCACGCCGAGCAAGTGAGCCGGACCATGACCGAGCTCTATGCCTCGCTGCAGGACGAGAACTCAGTGGCCAGCACGGTCCGCATCGGCGCGATGGACAGTGCAATCCATACCTGGTTCGTCGATTTCGTCGCCGACGCAATGCGCCAATATCCGAACCTCGATATCGAAGTGACCTCCGACACGGCGCTCAACCTCATCGAACAGTTGCGCCGGGGCACGCTCGATCTCGTGATCCAAACCGATATGATTCGCGACGAAACGATTCGCAGCGTCGGGTTGCTCGAACTTTCCGTCGAATGGATCGCGGCCGCCGAGGCCATGGTTACGTCCAAGCAACCCGACGAAACACCGACCACGGCGCTGCGCCGGCTCAGCGCGGAGCGTCTCATCACCTATTCGCGTCATTCTCGCCCGCATCAAGACCTGATGCGGCTCATGCAATCGCACGGCGTGAGCGAGCCGCGCGTGAGCTGCGTCAATTCCCTGGCTGCGATGATTCAACTGACGCAGGCCGGGGTGGGGATCGCGGCCATGCCGCCGGCGCTCGTCCCCGACTTGTTGCATCAGGGCGTGCTGCGCCGGCTCGATGGGTTGGACACACCGCCCGCGCTGCCGTTCGTCATCACTTGGCGCACGGGCACGCACCGCGCCGAACATCTCGTTGAAATCGCCACCGCGACGGTCCGCCGGTTCGCAGACCGCGCCCGCCGCGACGCCGCCCGCACCGTCGGTTGAACCGTTAGCGGCCGTCACCGCTCAGGTGTGGGCGCCGCCCGCGACAGCAACCCGCCGCGGGCACAGGTCAATACGGCCCGTAAAACGCACGGCGCGGGACACGGGCTCACTCACCGAGCGCGCAAATAAAACGCGCAATCGTTTGCGCGGCAACCGTGCTCAGCATGGACGCCCCACCTATTCTTTCTCGCAACTTTCAGCCGCACGCCGAACATCTCGCCCCTCGCCCCGCCGGCGACGCCGGCAAATACGGCGGAGCGATCCCATTGCCCTGCGCCATCGAGATGCATTAAGTGCCTACACGTGCGGCATTTATGCGGGCTGCAACACATTCGCGAAAGCAATTCCCCTCAGTTTTCCCTTCTCGACTTCGGCCTACGAATTCCGACGCGCTAAATTGGCGATGCCTCAAAGGGCGCACCGCCCTTCGGGAGCCGTTCAAGCCAATATCACACACGCAAAAGGAACAACATGCGATTCGAAGTCAGCTCTGGATGCCGGCCTTTTCACGAGGCAGGCGAATTTAGCCAACTCATGGCCTACTACGAGGAAGACCGCCACGTCATGTGGATGATGCTGCGCTCGGCGCCACGACCCTGCTTCAACCAGCAGTTGGTGACGGACATCATTCGTTTGGCGCGTGCCGCCCGCGATTCCGGACTTCGGTTCGATTTTTGGGTCACGGGCTCCCTCGTTCCAGAGATTTTCAATGTCGGGGGCGATCTGAATTTTTTTGTCGACGTGATTCGCAAAGGAGAGCGCGACAAGTTGATGGCCTATGCGCGCTCATGCATCGACGGCGTTTGGGAGATCTACAACGGCTTCGGCACCGACGCGATCAGCATTGCGATGATCGAAGGCAGCGCGCTCGGAGGCGGCTTCGAAGCCGCTCTGGCGCACCATTACGTGCTCGCGCAAAAGGGAACGAAACTCGGGTTTCCGGAGATCGCATTCAACCTGTTTCCAGGAATGGGGGGCTATTCGCTCGTGGCGCGCAAGTCGAACATGCGCGTAGCGGAAACGTTGATCAGTACCGGCGAATCGCGGTTCGCCGAATGGCATGCGGAACAAGGGCTCATCGACGAAGTGTTCGAGCCGGGCCAGGCTTTGATGGCGACGAGAACATTCATCGATGTCATGCGCCCCATGCTCAACGGCACGCGCGCGATGCTTCGCGCCCGTCAGCGCGTGCTGCCGCTATCGCGCTCCGAACTCATGGACATCACCGAGGATTGGGTCAACTCGGCGTTCATGCTCGAGGAGAAAGACATCGGATTCATGGAACGCCTCGTCGTGCTGCAGAACCGGCGTGTGTCCAAGCTCAAAGCCGTGCCCTGAGCCGGGACTCGCATCTGGCCGCCACCACGCAGTTGGCAAGCTCAGGCGATGAGCCTGAGCTTCTTCTTATCGGCCAGCCACGCCTCGAATGCCTGCGCCGCCATCGGCCTGGCGTAGAAGAACCCTTGCGCAAAGTCGACCCCGATGTCCTTGAGGAACTGCACTTCGCGCTCGGTTTCCACGCCTTCGGCCACGACCGAGAAGCCGAACGCGCGGGCAAGGCTCAACACCGACCGCACGAGCGATTGCGCTTGGAAGTTTTGATCGATACCCGTGATGAAGCTGCGATCGAGCTTGATCACGTCGATCGGCAACCGCGTCAATTGCGATAGCGACGAATAACCGGTGCCGAAGTCGTCGAGCAAAATGCGCGCGCCCAACTGCTTGAATTGCCTCATGAGTTCGACAGCAGCCTTTTCATCGTCGATGAAGCAGCTCTCCGTCAATTCGATGTCGATCAACGTGCGGGCCGACTGGCTTTGCTCGACCAGTTCGCGCAACTGGGTGACGATCGCGACGTCGCGCAGCTGGCGTGCGGAGACGTTCACGGAGATCCGGATATCGAGCCCGCTTTCGTGCCAACGCGCCGCCTGAGCGACCGCCTCCTCCATCAGCCATCGCCCGATCGGAATGATGAGGCCCGATTCCTCGGTGAAGCGGATGAACTCGCCGGGAGGCACCAGCCCACGGCTCGTGGATTGCCAGCGCAGCAAGGCCTCCACGCTGTGCAGGCGCCCCGTGCAGAGGTTGATCAGCGGTTGGTAATGAAGGACGAACTGCTTCTCTTCGATCGCCCTTCTGAGCTCGGTATCGAGCCAAATGTACTTGGCGACCTTCTGGTTCATCTCGGGCGAAAAAACGCAATAGGTATGCTTGCCCGCTTCCTTGGCCGCATACATGGCCGTGTCCGCGTGCGAGATCAGCGCCTCCAGCGTTTCGCCGTGCTCGGGGAACAACGCGATGCCGATCGAGCAACTCGTGTAGACATCCATCAAATCCAAATGAACCGGTGCGCGCAGCCGGTCGATGATCGTTCCGGCGAGCGTCTGCAGCCCTTCCTGCGTGCAAGGATCGACCAGGATCAGGAATTCGTCACCGCCTAGCCGTGCGATGGTCGCCCCTCGCGGCAAGCACTCGCTCACGATCTCTGAGACGCGCTTGATCAACCGGTCGCCATTGACGTGACCGAAGTGATCGTTGACGCGCTTGAAGTTGTCGAGATCGAGAAAGACGATGCCCAGCACGCGCTCTTCGTCGTCGCGCGCCCGCTCGAGCGCCGCCTCGATCGTCGCATTGATCGCATAGCGATTCATGAGGCCCGTGAGCACGTCCTTCGTCGCCAAATCGTTCAAGCGATTTCGGGCATCGCGCTCATCGGTGACGTCCAAACCCGAGCAAATGATGAATTCTTCCTCGATCCCGCTGCCGCTATGAACGAACTTATTGCGGAATTGGAAGAGGCGCGGACCTTTGACCGTATTGATGACGCGCTCGACCTCGAACGATTGTCCGCTCGCGAAGAATTGCGCGATGTTCGTGCGCGATTGCCGGCCTTGCTCCGGGCTCATGAACATGTCGAACGCGCTTCTGCCGATGACATCGACCTCGCGCATACCCGTCACCTCTTCGCACATCCGGTTGAAACGCTGCACTTTGCCGTTTCGATCGAGGATAACGACGAGCGAATTGACTTCCGACACGACTTGCTCGGCCGCGGCGAGCCCGGTCGACAGCGCGCTCGCCACCGAAACCGTGTCCGAATAATCGGCGGCCGTACCCGCCCAGTCGGTCAAATTGATCTTTTTGCCGACGAGGTGGAGCGTCAACCCATGGCCGAATAGGGAAATCTCGAGTTGCAGGTGCGACGTGACCCCGGTTAGGCTGCGAATTTGCGCTGCCTGTGCATCGGTCAATGCGACGCTGACATTGGTCAGGCCGCGCACGGCTGCCAGCTCCAGCGCGTTGCTGTCGCTGCCGAGGCGCCAGCATGGGCTTTTCGTTCCGAGAAGGACTTCCAGCACTGCGCAATCGTTTTCGTCGAAAAACATAGCTGGCCCCGTTAACCAAGCGAATCATTCTACTGCCGACCGGCAGTCTCCAAAAGTGCGAATTGCATTGCAATTTGGCGCTATTTCTGTAATCAAATTGCCATTAACCGCGGTTATGCAAGCTTACTGATGCGACTGCAGTCGGCAAAGGCCTCTTTTGCCGTTAGTTCTTGATAGCACAAATGACGGCAATGGGTGGACGTCTTTGCCGCATACATTGCAGCATCGGCCTTTGCCAGTAAATCCTCGGCATGATTGCCGTCGGCCGGGAATTCGCTGCTCCCCATGCTCGCGCCCACTTTCATGCGGTGGCCGTCGAGCGTTACCGGCTCGTCCAGCGCCGCCTGGGCAAGACGCACGGCATTGGGGATGTCGTCGGGCAATCGAACGCCCGCGACGAGAATGACGAACTCGTCCCCGCCCAACCGCGCCACGATACACGAATCGGGCAGCGCCGCCCGTAGCCGCTGCGCAACGATGGTCAACGTCCGGTCGCCGGCCGAGTGCCCTAGCCGATCGTTGATTTGCTTGAAACCGTCGAGGTCGACGAAAATCACCGCCAAGCGCTCCGCCGTGAGCGTCGCCTGCGCAATCGCCGTCTCGAGCTGCTCCAAGAACCGCATGCGGTTGGGCAGGCCCGTTAAGGTGTCGTGTCCGGCCAGATGGGTCAGTTCCCGTTGCTTGGCGTGGAGCGTCTTCATCTGCGAGCGGATCTCGAAACGCATACGTTCGAAGCAGCGCGCCAACACGCCGATCTCGTCCGAGCGCGAAACCGGCAGCCCCTCGCCGCCCGCCTCGTCGAAGATATGCGTCGCCGCATGGGCCAGCACGCGCAGAGGGCGGGCCAATGCGCGCGCGAACAAGATGGCCAGCACGACTGCAAAGGCACTCCAGATCAACACCATGCGCACGATCTGCTGACCCAAGACGTTGGCCGACGCCAACACCGTCGTGAGCGAGCGCCCCAGACCGAGCACGATGAAACGATTGCCGTCGACGAGGCCGAACGGCGAGCGCACGAACGCGAACGCCTGCGCCGGCATGCGGCCGGCCGGCGCAGCGACGTTGAAGGTTACGTCGGCCGCTCCACCGCCGAACAGGGGCCCCGTGGCCGGAAAGCTCGCCTGCATCAACACGCGCCGCCCGCGTTCGAAGCCGAACGTCTGATTCGGATCGGGGTGAATCAGGAAATCGCCCCATTCGTTCGCCAGATAAATTTCGTAACTGCTACGCAGATCGTTGCCCAGCCGCTGAAATACCTGCGCCAAATCGATATCGATGACGAGCACGCCCACCTTGCTCCCATCCGGATCGACGATCGGTGCGCCGACCGTCACCGCAGGCTTGCCGCCCGCGCTCGCACTCGATTGGGGCGTGAGGCCGATCGGCGAAAGATAGACGTGCCCCGCCATCGTGGCGAGCGTATCGAACACATAGGGAAACTGGCCTTTCTCGCGAAACTCGCTCTCGCCCGCGACGGCGATGCCCTGCGCCCCTCGCTCCACCCGAATCCGCTCGAGCCCATGATGGCTGCGTGTAATGAGGCGTATCTGCAGGTATTCGGGGTGATGCGTCATGAACTGCAAAAATACCTGCTCGATCCTCGCCCGGCCGGCGCGCGACGTTTCTTCGCCGCGCGCGACGGCGACCGACGACGGCAACGTCGCCAATACGAGCACGTCGGCCGCCACATCCCCCAGGGCGACCGTAAAGCGTTGAGTCAAAAACTGCGTGGAGGTGAGCAAACTACGCTCGGCCTCCTGCATCAGCATGGCGCGATTGGCGCGATAGCTGTAATAGCCGGTCGCGCCCGATGCCGCGACGCCGATGCAGACGAGCAAGACCGATAGGCGGGCAGTCAAACCGAGCTTGATCATTTCGGGAAGCTCCCCAGCCGCTCGCCCGCTTCGATCCGCTGCCACAGCGCTTCACGCTGCGCGATGCTCTCCACGCGTGCGATCCAGACGAGCCGCTGCCCCAATAGGGATTCCTCCCCGGGCGAAACCGTCACGGTATTGGCCAGCCCCTGCCGCTCGGTGAGCTGCGCCGCGATCTGCGGCTCGAGCATGTAGTCGATCCACGCATGGGCAAGCTCGCGATTGCCCGCGCCATTGGTCACCGCCCAGCAATCGAGCCACGCAAGCGCGCCCTCGTCCGGGATCACGTAACCCACATCGACGCCCGCCCGGCGCAACAGCGCCACTTGCTGCGTGCCGTAGTTGCCGAACATCAACGCCGCACGATGCTGCACGAAGAGCGCGGTCGCCTCCTCGGGAAGCGTGTAGTACGAGAGCAGGTTTTGCCGCAGGCGGACGAGTTCGCGCGCGACGGTTCGCATTTGCGCCGGCGACAGCTGAAAGGGATCGCGATAGCCGAGCGAGAGCGCGGTAAACGAAAAATTATGCTGGGCGCTATTGAAGTCGAGCACCTTCCCGCGATAGAGCGGGTCCCATAGCGCGCGCATCGAATGCGGCGCAACCGCGATCTGTTTACGGTCGTAGATGAGCCCCATCGACGAATAGGTAAATGGAATTGCAAATGCGCTTCCGCCGCCCATGAGCCCGCCGATTGCCTCGAGCTTTTGGAAATACGGGCGCTGGCGCCGGCGGTTAGGAATCAGAGAAAGATCGAGCGGCGCCAACAACCCGGCGCGCGCGTAGCGCTGGACCTCCGCGGTATTGGCCGCCAGGACGTCGAAAGGCGGCAGCGCGGCGCTATGCATGCGCGCCCATAGCGCCTCGTCGGAATCGACGAAGGTCACCTCGACCTTGGCATGGAAACGCTTCTCGAATGCGGCGACCCAATCGTCATCGGCATAGCCGGGCCAAGCCAGCACGCGCAACACGGCTTTGCGGGGCGGGCCGGAATCGGCCAGCGTGCCGCCCAATGAAAAGCAAAGCAAGACGATGATGACCGCGACAGGCGTGACCATTTTGCCTGCGCGAAAGCGGGCAGCCCATCCCCGTAAGAATCGGAGAACGACCATACTCATGTCGCCTCACGTGTGACACATTTTTGAATGCCTTTAATGTTGCGGGCCAGTCCGGCAAGCAATGCGAGCCTTCGTAGCGAAGGGGGAACGCACCGCGCAACATGCACGCGCCAATATGCCAGTTCCAGAAGAACCACGCAATACGACTATCCATGAAGGACCACGCCGCAGCGCAAGGCCGGTTGGGTCGGCGCTCGATGAGTATGAAGATTGCACCAACCGCGCGCATTCGGACGCGCAGCACCGCCGCGATGCAACGCCTCACGCGCATATTGCCCAAGCATGCGCCGGCATCGCACCCATTGAATCTGTTGTATTTGCGCCATTGTCAGGCGTCGCCGAAGCCGCGCAGCTTCATCGAATTCGTGGTGAAGCGCTTCGGCGCCGCCCCGGACCGTCACGACCAGGCATGATCCCGCTTGGCCGCAAGAGCCCCCCTTCAGCGATCGCCCGGCCGCAGCAACACCTTGATCGAATCGAGTGAATTGGCGACCTTGATCGCCTCCTCCCACTCCTCGATGGCGAAGCCATGTGTGACGATCCCTTTCGACGTCACGAGACCGCGCGCGAGTAGATCGATGGCGATCGGATAGCAATACGGACCCAGATGAGCGCCGCGCACGTCGAGTTCCTTGCGATCGCCGATGATCGACCAATCGACCGACGTCTCCGCCCCGAACACCGAGAACTCGACGAAGCGCCCAAGCTTACGAATGAGATCGAGACCCTGCGGCACGCCCGCAGGGACGCCCGTGGTTTCGATGTAGACGTCGCAGCCGTATTGGTCGGTGATCGAGCGCACGATCGCAAGGGCATCGTCCTTTTGCGGGTTGATCGTGATATCGGCGCCGTACTCGCGCGCCAGCGCGAGACGCTCCTCCACGAGGTCGATCACGACGAGCTTCTTTGGCGTCTTCAAATGCGCCACTTGCGTCATCATCAAGCCGAGCGGCCCCGCGCCGGCAATCACGACGACATCGCTCAATTGGATATCGCCGCGGTTGACCGTGTGAATCGCGCAAGCGAGCGGTTCGATGATGGCCGCATCCTCGATCGAGATGCCGTCGGGAATCTTATGCACGATCGCCGTGGGAGGGAAGCGCATATATTCGGCCATGCCGCCGTCGGCGACCTCGCGCTGAAAGCCGAATATGTTGTGAACTTCGCACATCCAGTACTGCCCCGATTTGCAGTATCGACACTTTCCACAGGGCACGATCTGCTCGGCGATCACGCGCTCGCCCACGTTTACGCCGAAATGCTCGGCGGCGCCCTCGCCCAACTCGTCCACGTATCCGAAGAATTCATGTCCCGGAATCACCGGCGCTTTGACCCACGGACTCGGTCCGCCCCAAAACATCTTCGCGCCCGAATAGCATTTGCAGTCGCTCGCGCAGATGCCGCACGCGGCGATGCGAATCACGAGCTCGTTCGGGCCTGGGCGCGGCCGCTCGACCCGCTCCACCCGGTACTCCTTCGGGGCATGGCATACGACCGCCGTCATTTTCGTCGTCTCGTTCGGTGTACTCATAGTCGGCTCGCTTCAAATGGGAAAGGAAATCAGCGTTCAACGCGCGAGAAAACCGCCATCGACGGCAAGGCTTACGCCATTGATCATGCGGGCTTCATCGCCGAGCAAATACGCGATCGTCTGCGCCACCTCTTCCGGTTGCGCGAACCGGTTCAGCGGAATGCGCGAGAGCATTTGCGACGCTTTGGCCGGGTCGCTCCAAGCTTGTTCGGCCATCGGCGTCAAAGTAACGGTGGGGTTGACGGCGTTCACGCGAATGCCTTGCGGGCCGAGTTCGACGGCCATCACGCGCGTGAGCGCATCGAGCGCAGCCTTGGATGCGCAATAGGCGGCATGCAACGCAAACCCGATCTGCGCCGAGATGCTCGAGACATTGACGATCGCCCCGCCCGCGCCACGCTCGATCATGCTGCGCGCGCAGACTTGCCCCACGATCATCGCTGCGCGCACATTGACGGCCATCGTCTCGTCGAACGCTTCGACAGCGCATTCGAGAAACGGCTGGAGCCGGGCAATGCCCGCGTTGTTCACGAGCAGATCGATCGGTTGCGCGGCCTGCGCCGCGGACCGGGCCGCCGCCGCGTCCGCCAGGTCGACGGCGTACGTCTCGCAGCCGATCGCGCGCTCGAGCGCGCGCAGATCGTCCGCCGAACGGCTCAGCGCGACGACGCTCGCCCCGCGCGCGGCAAGCAACACCGCGGTTGCGCGGCCAATGCCCTTTCCGGCTCCCGTGACGAGGACACGTTTTCCGGAAAACGCTTCACCGCTTTCGGCGCTATCCGTCGCATTCACGATTAGGACTCCTCATGGTTCCTCGCACAGACGCCGCGCGGTATCTTCGTCGGTAACGAGCGTCGACACATACCCGCCGCGCAGCGTCGCGCGCGTGACGAAAAACTTCTTGGCGCCGCCGCTGGCCAGGATCACGTGCTTGATGCCCCGTAAATCGTCGAGCGCCATGGCCACGGTGCGCCGGTTCAGCGGATGGTTGATGAGCTTGCCGTGCTCATCGACGAAATGGCCGAGCACGTCCCCGACGGCGCCCGCTTTGCGCAGCGTGCGCAAATCCTCGGGATCCTTCACGCCGTAGGTGATGACAAGCGATTCGGTGAGATCGCCGGCCGTGACCAGCGCGAGATCCGAGCCGCGCGCGAGCTCGTAGGTTTCGCGCACGGCGTCTTCCTGCAGGATGACGTCGCGCACCTTCTGGCTGCTCACGTAAATAGGCGCCGGGAAGAGATAGCCGTCCGCATGGCAAAGGTCGGCGAAGTCGGACACGATATCGAACGTGTTGATGCTCGGGCAATGCGCGAGGCCGCCTTGTAGCGACACGGCCGAGAGCGGCCCGTAGGAACGCTGTGGCAGCGCGCGCAGCACCGCGCGAATCGTCCGGCCCCAGCCGAGGCCGATGGTATGTCCCGCCGCGATATGCTGCACCAAGTAATTGGCCGTGCCGATGCCGAGCGCGGCCATCGTCGCTTCGTAAGTGGCGCCGCTCGGGACGACGACGGCCGCCAGCAGACCGAACCGGTCGACGAGTTGCTCCTCGAGCGCGACGCACGGCGCGATGCGGCTGTTGATCGTGATGCGCACGAGCCCCGATTCGCGGCTCGCCGCCAGCAAACGATTGACGCGCACGCGGTTCGTGCCGAGCAATTGCGCGATTTCCTGCTGCGTCATGTTGCCGACGTAGTAATGCCAGGCGACGCGCGTTTGCAGTTCTTCTTCGCTATCGACGCCTTCGTCCGGTTCGACGCTTTGCGCGGATTGAGGGGTCTTGCCCATGATGAAAGGAAGGTATCGACGAGTGGAAAACCGACAGTTATAGCAAATGCGTCATTTGACAGCGCCCATCGTGAGGCCCTGCACGAGACGCCCCGATACCAGCAACGCGAAGATGACCATCGGCAACACGATCAGCGTGCCCGTCGCCATGATTTCTCCCCAAGGCAATTCGTACCCGCTCATGTAGTTCGTGGCGGCGACTGGCGAGGTGGCGGCGTTATCGCGCGTGAGCACGAGCGCATACAGCAAGTCGTTCCACGAGAAGATGAACGCGAAGATGGCCGATACGACGATGCCCGGCATCGCCAGCGGCAGGTTGATCTTCCAAAACACACGCCATGGCGACGCACCGTCGAGTCGCGCCGCTTCATCGAGTTCGATCGGCACGTTGCGGAATTGATCGGTGCAGATCCAGACCACGATCGGCAATGAAAACGTCAGGTACAGCAGGATCAACACGATGTGCGTATCGATCAGATCGAGCTTCGTGGCGATCAAGAAAAACGGCACGGCCAGCACGACCGGGCTGACCATCCGATTCGAAATGAACCAGAACCACAGGTCGCGCTTGCCGCGAAATTCGTAGCGCGCAAGCGCATAGGCCGCCGGCGTGCCCAGCAATATCGCGAGCACGGTCGTGCTGCTCGCGACGATCAACGAATTGATGAGGCTGCCGGCGACGTCGTGGGTGAACAGCGCATCGATGTAATGCTCGAGCGTGGGCGTGAAGCGCCAAACCGGCGGATAGGCGAGCGCGTCGGCTTGCTTCTTCAGGCTCGTCGTCACCATCCAGTAGAACGGGAAAACCGATGACAAGAAGATCACGAGCAGCGCAAGAGCATGCCAAATCGTCGCCCGTCTGCGCCCGGTGCGCGCCCGATGCGAACGGGGAGCCGCGCCGATAGTCAGTAGCCCTAACAAAGATAGACTCACGCGACCTCCCGATAGATATAGCGGATGTAAAGGCGCGACAGCACGATCGTCAACACCAGCAACAGCATGGCTTGGGCGGAGGCCAACCCCTGATCGAACAAGCGAAAGCCGATGCGTTCGATGTAGACGCTGATGAATTCCGTGGCCGCACCGGGGCCGCCGCGCGTCATCGTGTAGACGGCGTCGAACATCTTGAGCATGTCCGCCGAGCGCAGGATGAGGATGGCCGTGAGGCCCGGCAACAGGTAGGGCCGTTCGATGTGCCAAAGAATCGTCAAGCGTTTTCGCGTTTCGAGCCGTGCCGCTTCCTCGGCCTCCTTCGGCACCATGGTCAAGCCCGCCAGCAGAATCAGCGCGCAAAACGGCGTCCACTGCCACACGTCCATAATCATCACCGAGACATAGGCGAGCGTCGGATCGCCGAGCCAATCTTGCGGCGGGACGCCGAAGAAACTCAGCAGATAGTTGGCGACGCCGAATTGCCGGTTGAAGATCAAGCGGCCGATCAGCCCCACTACCGCGTATGTGGTCGCCATCGGTATGACGAGACTCACGCGGGCTGCCGCGCGCATCCATGCGAGCCCCGACCGATGCAGCATCAATGCCGCGAACAGCCCCAATGCAATCTCGAGCGGCAGCGTCAGGCACAGAAACAGCATCGTGCGGCCAAGCGCTTGCCAAAACGTCGCGTCGGCAAAGGTTGCGACGTAGTTGTCGAGGCCGACGAACGGCGTGCCGGCCTCGAGATCGGCAAGGCGATACTGATGCACCGAGTTGTACAACGCGACCAACAGCGGATAGATCCCGATCACGGCCAGCGCGAACACCGCCGGAAACAGGAACCAAAACGCGGGCGAACGCGGCCATAGGCGCAGCCGCGCGCGCTTGCGCGCGGCCGTGGCCGGGTTCGTACGCTGCACGGTACCGTTGAGCATCTCGATCCTCCGACTCGCATTGGGCGACCGCGGCATACGCAGCCTCTACTTGAGCAGCGGCTTCTTGCCGTCGTAATAGCCCGCTTTCTTCAGGATCGCTTCCATCTTCGACCCGATCGTCTGCGCGCCGTCCTTGACCGAGACATTGCCCAGCATCATCTTGGTGCCCCATTCGCCGATGATTTCGGAAATCGCCGGCCATTCGGGGAAGCGCGGGCGGTAGTCGGGTACGCCGCCTTGCCAGGACTCGACCATGGGCTTCACGAACGGATACTTCTGCTGCACCGCGGCATCCTGATACACGGCCGTGCGCGCCGGCACCCCGCCCGCTTCGAGGTAAGGCTTGGCCATCTGCTCCGAGGTGATCCATTGGATGAAGAGCCACGCCGCCGCTTGCTTCTTCGCGCTCGCCTTGGCGTTCACCGCCAGCGAGAAGCCGCCGAGCGCGGGCTTGAGCCCCGCGGGGCCGCGCGGTTCGGTCGCAATGCCCAGGCAATCGCCGAGCTTGGACTTGGCCGGGTCGGTCAACGTCGGATAGAACGCCGACCATTCCGTGATCATCGCCACCTGGCCTTGAGCCAAGGCGTTGACGGCTTCGGCGTGATCGAAATCGACGATGCCCGGCGGCATGTACTTCATCAGCTTCTGCCGATAGTCGAGGCCCGCTTGCGATTGCGGCGACATCAAGTTCGATTTGAACTTGGCATCGAGCAGCGAGCCGCCGTTGGGCCATAGCATGCGCATGAAGCTGTCGGCCGATTGCGTTTCGCCGCGCCGCGACTGCAAAGCGAACGCGTACCGATTTTTGGCGGCATCCGTCAGCTTCGGCGCGTAGACATTCAATAGATCGTCCCACGTCTTCGGCGGCTCGCTGAACCCGGCTTGCTTGAGCATGCACTTGTTGTAGAACATGAGGCCCGAGTAGTTGTCGAACGGCAAGCCGTACGTGACCTTATCCCACGTGCCGAACGAATCGAGCAGAATCGGGAAGAAGCCCTTCAGGTTCAGGTTCGGATCGGCGAGCTTCGGATCGTCGGTGAACTTCTTGATCGGCACGAGCCATTTATTGCTCGCGAATTCGCCTATCCATACGACGTCGACGAGCACGATGTCTTGCGCGCCGCCGCTCACGAAGTTGAGCACCTCCTTTTGCCGCGTGCTCTCGTAGGGCACGACGTCCCATTTGATCGTGATGCCCGTCTCCTTCTCGAACTGCGGGATCAGTTTCTCCGCGGCCGTGTAGCCGGGGCGATCGAGGAAAATCGCATGCAACGTCGTACCGGAGTATGGCGCGGCCGCTTCCTTCAACGTCCACGCCGACGCATGCGCCGCCAGCAGAAAAGAGGTGGCTGCCAGCGAGGCCATCGCCAGCTTGCGCTGCAAGAACCGTTTGTTCATCGATTGTCTCCTTGTGGACCGGGCGCGACGCGGTTGACAGGACGCGCCCGGTCCGGTGCAACGCGGGTCGTTACCCGGTTGTTATCGATTCGACGGCAGGCATCGATTCACTCGATGCCTGCGGGCATTCGGTACTGCCTTATGCAACTGCGGCAACTACGGCGACTGCGGGCGCAACCGGCGGCCATCCGGGGGGCGCGTTTCACTTGTAATTTCATTTTTTCAAATGTATATTTTGCCCGACGACGCTTGTCAAGAAGAAATTGATTAGGAGTCCTTGCGGCATTGCACGATGGCCATGCCGCATCGTTCGAAATGCGACGTTCGTAGGAGACGCGAAATGAGCGCAGTTCAGCTGCAGCAAATCCGCAAAACGTTCGCCGGCGCCGAGGTGCTCAAAGGCGTCGACATCGAAGTGGCCGATCACGAGTTCCTCGTGTTCGTCGGTCCGTCGGGCTGCGGGAAATCCACGCTGCTACGCACCATTGCCGGCCTCGAGCGAGTCGATTCCGGGCATGTTTTGATCGGCGGCGAAGACGTCACCGAAGTCGAGCCGTCCGAGCGCGGCGTCGCCATGGTGTTCCAGTCGTATGCGCTCTATCCGCATATGTCCGTCTATGAAAACATCGCGTTCGGTCTGCGCATGCTGAAGCTGCCGCAAAGCGAAATCGAGCGCCGCGTGAGCGAGGCGGCGCAGATTCTGCAGATCGGCCAGTTGCTCGAGCGCCGTCCGCGCGCGCTGTCGGGCGGACAAAGGCAACGCGTCGCGATCGGCCGGGCGATCGTGCGCGAGCCGAAGGTCTTTCTGTTCGACGAACCGTTATCGAACCTCGACGCGGCGCTGCGCGTGCAGATGCGCCTCGAACTCATCAAACTGCACAAGCAGTTGAATGCGACGATGATTTACGTCACGCACGATCAAACCGAAGCGATGACGATGGCCGACCGCATCGTCGTGCTCAATCACGGCGCGGTCG
>Ga0157369_10000886_pt1 | contig 38170 bp, 35 predicted proteins | sample C25metaG_FD_113461 | JGI IMG/M metagenome (GOLD analysis project Ga0157369, IMG submission 113461) | Corn rhizosphere microbial communities from Kellogg Biological Station, Michigan, USA - C2-5 metaG | ecosystem: Host-associated > Plants > Roots > Rhizosphere > Soil | place: USA: Michigan... | reverse complement strand
GCATGCTTCTGCGTGTCGTTGCAGAAGTTCCAGACATAGTTCACCGCCCGGCTTTGCCGGTTGAGCAAACCATTGAGGGATTTCACGCGATAGCGGTAGACCAGGACCATGCCGCGCATGCTAACTCGGGAATGCCGCCTTGCGGCGGCGCTCCTTACCTTCTCGGACTAAAGTCCGCGGTTTCTCGGAGCAAAATCTGATGAAAAAGCAAAACTCGGTGGGCGGCAGTGAGTGGATCCGCGCATGATGTAGGCAAGATCCATTGACACATCAAGGCGAAGCACATCGTGAGCACGTCCGTTCGATTCCGTCAGCTATCGGCACTTGATCGCGACCAGGCCGATCCCGCGATAGACGCTGTGATTTCCGTGACCGATAGGATCGAGGCGATCGATTGGGCCGGCGCCGAAATCTCGCTCGATCGCCACGGTTTCGCCGTTGTCCCCGATCTGCTGCGTCCTGCCGATTGTCGCGCACTGGCAGAACAATACGATCGAGATGCACGCTATCGCAGCCGCGTGGTGATGAGCCGCCACGGTTTCGGACGCGGTGAATACAAGTACTTCGCCTATCCCCTTCCCGAGCCCATCGCCACACTGCGCTCCACGATCTATCCGCATCTTGCCCCCATCGCGAATCGATGGAGCCAAGCGATGGGGATGGATACGCGCTACCCGCTGGCGCATGCCGCATTCATCGATCGCTGCCACGCCGCCGGCCAGCTTCGCCCGACGCCGCTGATCCTGCAATACGAGCAAGACGACTACAACTGTCTGCACCAAGATCTTTACGGCGACCATGTGTTTCCGCTCCAGGTCGCGATCTTGCTCTCCGCGCCGGGACGCGATTTCTCCGGTGGCGAATTCGTGTTGACGGAGCAACGGCCTCGTATGCAATCGCGCGCAGAGGTGGTGCCGTTGCAACAAGGAGACGCGGTGATTTTCGCCGTCAGCCACCGTCCCGTACAGGGAACACGGGGGCCGTACCGTGTCAATCTACGCCACGGCGTGAGCCGCCTTCGCTCCGGCCGCCGGCATACGCTCGGGGTGATCTTTCATGACGCGCTGTAGCTTGGCGGGCCCGCCGCCTCGCCCAAGGCGCGACTAAAATGACAGGCAGGGGCGAGGTCTCGCCTCTCAACGCGGCTTGCTCGCTGCGACGGCTGTTAGGCCTGCGGGTTCGATAGGCAACCCTATGTACGCGCTGTTCAAAGATCGGACCGAAGCCGGGCGGATGCTGGCCGAGCGTTTGCGCGGCGAAGCGGGCCCCGACGTGCTCGTGCTCGCGTTGCCGCGCGGCGGCGTACCGGTTGCGTTCGAAGTGGCGATGGCGCTGAGCGCCGAACTCGATGTGCTGCCGGTGAGGAAGATTGGCGTACCGGGTCAGCCGGAACTGGCGATGGGAGCGATCGCTTCGGGCGAAGCGCTGTACGTCGACCGTAATACGATGCAGGCGACACGCGTATCGCAAGCGCAGTTCGACGCCGTGCTGGCGGCCGAGCGCGTCGAACTCGCGCGCCGGGAAAGGCTGTATCGCGGGAATCGCCCGCCGATAAGAGTCGAAGGCCGCACCGTCGTGCTCGTCGACGACGGCATCGCCACCGGCGCCACGCTGAAGGCTGCCGCACTCGCGCTGAAATCGCAACACCCCAGACGAATCGTCGCCGCGTTGCCCGTCGCGCCGGTAGGCATCGAAGCGGAATTTTCAGGCATCACCGACGCGTTCGTCTGCGTCGAGCAGCCCTCGCTGTTCTTCAGCGTAGGCCAACACTACGAGGATTTCGGAGAAACCGCGGACGACGACGTGCGCGCGCTCCTACGCCGCGCATGGGACGGCAAAGACGGCGCGCCGTACTGAGCGCACGGAACGCGCCGCGCGGCCGCGCCGAATGTCATGCCTACGCCTGCAAACGCGCTCAAGCGGTCATAAACGCAGCACCGGCGGCGTATACCGACATTCATAGCGCTTCCTGACGGTGCCGTTCTCGTCGACGCTTTCCAAATAGACGTCGAACTGCCAGAGCCGCGCCATATGCTTGAGCACTTCTTCGCTATCGGGCGCGAGATGCCGATTGTCGCTCATGAAGTGACGCAGCGTGAGGCTGCGATCCCCGCGCGTGTTGACCGACCACACCTGGATGTTCGGCTCGCGATGATGCATGTCGTATTGCCGCGAGAGCGATTGGCGGACGTGCTGATAACCGCTGTCGTCATGGATCGCCGACACTTCGAGGGCATCGCGCGTATCGTCGTCGAGCACCGAGAACAGCCGCATATCGCGGATCAGATGCGGCGACAGATATTGCGCGATAAAGCTTTCGTCCTTGAAATTGCGCATCGCGTAATGCAAGGTTTGCAGCCAGGGCGAACCCGCGATATCGGGGAACCAGCGCCTGTCCTCTTCCGTCGGCGCTTCGCAGATCCGGCGGATGTCGCTCATCATCGAAAAGCCGAGCGCATAAGGGTTGATGCCGCTGTAATACGGTTTCGTCACGGGCGGTTGATAGATGACGTTGCTATGCGAATGCAAGAACTCCATCATGAAACCGTCTTCGAGCAAGCCCTGGTTGTACAGCGTATTGAGCAGCGTGTAGTGCCAGAACGTGGCCCAACCCTCGTTCATCACCTGCGTCTGCCGTTGCGGATAGAAGTACTGGCCGATCTTGCGCACGATGCGGATGACTTCCCGCTCCCACGGCTCGAGGAGCGGCGAATTTTTCTCGGCGAAATACAGCAAGTTTTCCTGCGGCTCGGGCGGGAAGCGCTCCTGCTCTTCTTCGGCGAGCGGCGTTTGATGAGACGGCAACGTACGCCACAGCTCATTCACTTGCGATTGCAAATACGCTTCGCGTTCGCGCCGCAGCGCTGCTTCCTTCGCCAGCGAGATTTTCTGCGGACGTTTATAGCGATCGACGCCGTAGTTCATCAGTGCGTGACACGAATCGAGCAGTTCCTCGACCCGATCCATGCCGTAGCGCTCCTCGCATTCGGCGATGTAGTTCTTGCCGTAGACGAGGTAGTCGATGATGGCGTGGGCGTCGGTCCAAAGGCGGAACAGGTAGTTGCCCTTGAAGAACGAGTTGTGACCGTAAGCGGCATGCGCGATCACAAGCGCCTGCATCGTCATCGTGTTCTCTTCCATCAGATACGCGATGCAGGGGTTCGAGTTGATCACGATCTCGTAGGCGAGCCCCATCTGGCCGCGGCGGTAACTTTTCTCGGTCGAAAGAAAATGTTTGCCGAACGACCAATGCCGGTAGTTCACCGGCATTCCGACGGACGCATACGCATCCATCATCTGCTCGGCGCTAATGAGCTCGAGCTGGATCGGATAGACGTCGAGCTCGTATTGCTCGGCAACTTGGGAAATGTGGGTGTCGTACTCTTCGATGAGTTCGAAGGTCCAATCGGACGGCCACGGCAACGGTCTGCGGTCGGCGATGTTCATACGGGGTTCCCTTTGCGCCACAACAGGGGCGGGTGCTTCGGTACGGCCGCGCGCGTCGGGCTCGGCTGGCTCGGGCATCGCGCGCTGCTCGCGATGCGGGTCAGGTTCATGCGCACGCTTGCGGCGGCGCTCCGGCTGATAGCCGCGCGACTCGTTATGCAAATGCTTAGTCGTCATGAGGTCGCTACCTGCTTCTCGAACAGCTCCCTGAAAACGGGGTAGATGTCGGCGGCGGCATCGACCTTCTTCATCGCCAGGTGTGGTTCCGTCATGGCGAGCTGCGCGTATTCGAGCCACAAATTTTGCTCTTCCGGCGCGACTTGAATATAGGCGAAGTACCGGGCCTTTGTCAGGATGTCTTCCTGCAGGATGCGCCGGCACTTGGGCGAGTCGTCCGTCCAGTTATCGCCGTCTGACGCCTGAGCTCCGTAAATGTTCCATTCACTCGGCGAATAGCGCTCGTTCTGAATCTTGCGCATCAGTTCCAGTGCGCTGGACACCACCGTGCCCCCGCTTTCCGTCGAGTGGAAAAAGGTGTCTTCGTCGACTTCCTCGGCCCGCGTATGGTGCCGGATGAAAACGACCTCGATCTTCTCGTAGTTACGCTTGAGGAACAGATACAACAGAATAAAGAAGCGCTTGGCGAGATCCTTACGCTGCTCGTCCATGGAACCCGATACGTCCATCAGGCAAAACATCACCGCTTGGCTCGACGGCTGAGGCTGCTTGACGCGATTGACGTAGCGTAAATCGAACGGATCGATGAACGGAATGCGCCAGATACGGCCGCGCAAATGATGGATGTCTTCTTCGAGCCGCTTCAGTTCGTCGCCGTGATCGCCGGGCTCGTTCGACAGCAACTCGTACTGCCGTTCGAGTTCGTGCAGCTGGTTGACGAGCGGCGCGCCGAGCGCGATGCGCCGGCCTAACGCGCTGCGCAGCGAACGGACGACGTCGATGTTGTTGGGCGTGCCTTCCGCCGCCCAACCCGCGCGAATGTTCTTCCACGTGGGCACGGCGAGCAGGTGCGTCTTCACGAGACGCGGCAGTTCGAGATCGTCGAAGAAGTACTGCATGAACTCGTCGCGGCTCAGTTCAAAAACGAAATCGTCCTGCCCTTCGCCGTCGTTGCTGGCCTGACTGCCCCCACCCCCGCTACCGCCGTTCGGACGCGGAATCTTATCGCCGCGAATGTAATCGGCGTTGCCGGGGTGAACGAATTCGCGGCGCCCGCCCGGGCCGTGGTGAAACTGCGGCTCGGCGATGTCCTTGCGCGGAATCGTGATGCTCTGCGTGCTTTGAATGTCCTTGATGCTGCGATCGCGCACTGCTTCAGAGACAGCGCGCCGGATATAGCCCTTCACGCGTCGCAAAAAGCGCTCGCGATTCGCAATGCTCTTGTTCTTACCTGCCAGCCTGCGGTCGATGATTTGATGAAGCACATCCAGTCTCCCGCTTCTAATTGCCGAAAGCGACACGACGAGCCCTGGCGCAGGCGACATGCCCGCACGCTGCGCGCCGCGTGGCGCATGGGGCGCTTGGTTGGCGCTCGCGGGGGCGAACCCGCGAGCGCGTCGCGCCCGCTACTACTTGTCCTACTGCTACCGTTACGACGACTTGCGTACGCGCAGATACCAATCGCAGAGCAAGCGGACTTGTTTCGGCGTATAGCCCTTCGCGACCATACGATTGACGAAGTCTTCATGCTTGCGTTGCTCTTCAGCCGAGCCCTTGGCATTGAACGAAATGACAGGCAGTAGTTCCTCCGTGTTCGAGAACATCTTCTTCTCGATGACGACACGCAGCTTCTCGTAGCTGATCCAGGCCGGATTCTTACCGCCGTTGGCGGCGCGGGCGCGCAGCACGAAGTTCACGATTTCGTTGCGGAAATCCTTCGGGTTGCTAATGCCCGCCGGCTTCTCGATCTTCTCCAGTTCGGCGTTCAGCGCGGCGCGATCGAAGCTTTCTCCCGTATCGTGATCGCGGAACTCTTGATCCTGGATCCAGAAGTCGGCATACGTGACGTAACGATCGAAAATGTTTTGACCGTATTCCGAATACGATTCGAGGTAAGCGGTTTGGATCTCCTTGCCGATGAATTCGGCGTAACGCGAGGCCAGCAAGTCCTTTACGAACGAGAGGTATTTCTGTTCGGTTTCCGGTGGAAACTGCTCGCGTTCGATCTGCTGCTCGAGCACGTACATCAGATGCACCGGGTTCGCAGCCACTTCACTCGAATCGAAGTTGAACACACGCGATAGGATCTTGAACGCGAAGCGTGTCGAGACGCCCGTCATCCCTTCATCCACACCGGCGTAATCGCGATACTCCTGATACGACTTCGCCTTCGGGTCGGTGTCCTTCAGGTTTTCCCCGTCGTACACCTGCATCTTCGAGAACAAGTTCGAATTTTCCGGCTCTTGCAGGCGCGTCAGCACGGCCATTTGAGCCATCATCTTCAACGTGCCCGGCGCGCAGATGGCGTGCTCGAGCGACGAGTTCCGAATCAGCTTCTCGTAGATCTTGATTTCTTCCGACACGCGCAGGCAATACGGCACCTTCACCACGAAGATACGATCGAGCAGTGCTTCGTTGTTGCGATTGTTGCGGAAGGCCTTCCATTCCGATTCGTTCGAGTGAGCCAGAATGATCCCTTCGAACGGAATCGCGCCGAACCCTTCCGTACCTTTGAAGTTGCCTTCTTGCGTGGCTGTCAACAACGGATGCAGCACCTTGATCGGCGCCTTGAACATTTCGACGAACTCGAGCAAGCCCTGGTTGGCCAAGCACAAGCCGCCCGAATAGCTGTAGGCGTCGGCATCGTCCTGCGCATATTGTTCGAGCTTGCGGATGTCGACCTTACCGACGAGCGACGAAATGTCCTGGTTGTTTTCGTCGCCCGGCTCGGTCTTCGCAATGCCGATCTGCCGCAAGATCGACGGATAGCGGCGCACGATACGGAATTTGCGGATATCGCCGTTGTACTCGTGCAGGCGCTTGACGGCCCACGGGCTCAGGATGCTCTTCAAATAGCGGCGTGGAATGCCGTATTGCTCTTCGAGAATGGGACCATCTTCGTCGTAATCGAATAGCCCGAGCGGCGATTCGTTGACGGGCGATCCCTTAATCGCGTAGAACGGCACACGTTCCATGAGCTGCTTCAGGCGCTCCGCGATGGAGGATTTACCGCCGCCCACAGGGCCGAGCAAATAAAGAATTTGCTTTTTCTCTTCAAGCCCTTGCGCAGCGTGACGGAAATACGCGACCACCTGCTCGATCACGTCTTCCATGCCGTAAAACTCGCGGAATGCGGGGTATACCTTGATGACCTTGTTCGCGAAGATTCGCGACAAGCGGGGATCGTGGCGCGTGTCGACTTGCTCCGGCTCCCCTATCGCCGTCAACATGCGTTCGCTGGCCGTCGCGTACGCGGCGGGATTGTTTTTGCAGAGCGCGAGATACTCTTCGAGCGAGAGCTCCTCCTCCCGTGTTTTCTCGAAGCGTTCCGCGAAGCTGCTGTAAATATCCATGCTACCTCCTCGCCGAAGTCTGCGGACGATGTCGTCTACTGGGTGGCTATACCGAAACGACCTCGCTCGAATTCATCCTAAACCCTTTTAAATTATTTTTCACTGCCTCCGTTGCCCTAGGTCCTACGCGTGTGCCCTAGCTTGGAGATAGGCATACCGTCGCCTACAATCTTTGTCCTGCCGATGACGCACAGTTGTACGCGCACACGTCTTTCCGATCTCCCGCATGCATCGATCGAATCGACCGTCTTCGGTTTCTTGCGCTTTGTTCATTTCCGTTGCCTCCTCTTTCACCGTAGGCCAAACGTCCCTCGCCTGCGCTCGTCGCATTTGCTCGTTCGTGCGCTAGCGCTGCAAGATCCCCGCGCTTCTCACATAACGGTATCGACGCCAAACATCTCAGTTCGGCCATGGCGCGTGGGCTGGCCTGAGCGCATCGAGCGCCGTTCGAGTCCATCGCCCCCATCGCACACGCGATGCCTGCCCGCCGCAGCCTGCTCGTTGCAGTTGCCTCATGTTGCACGGGGCCTCGGTTTCCACGCGATCGATGCGTGCTCGCCTTCTCTTGTGTATACGCGCGAGCGCGCGTTTCGGACGACACGTGTGCGCATCCGTTACAAGATTGGCGAAAGTTGGAACAGGCTGCGGGCGGTTGGTTTCGCTCGATGCAGGATATGCAATGCGCTCGGAGCGCGATCGATTTGAGGGGCAGATGTGCGCCGGCCCGGTTGTTCTCGAAGGAAACAACCGGGCCGGCAGGGTTTGCGTGGGGCTCGAATGCTAGCCGATCGAATTAGAACGTTTCCCAATCGTCATCGGTCGACTTCGATTTTGCGGTCGGCGCGGCGGTGACCGGTGTGGCCGCTGCGACCGGAGGCTTGCGACCCGGCGCCTCTGTCGCGGCAGGTTTGGGTGTCGATGTCGGCTTCGACGCATCGATCTTGACCGATGGCGCAGCGGCGGTAGCAGCGGTAGAGGTGGCGGTGAGCGCCGCCCTAGGCGCGGATGACGCCGCTGCCGCAGCCTTGCGCGTCGGGCCGCCGCTCGGCGTGGCGGCGCGCTCGGGCGCGGGCCTGCCGACCGTTCGCGTCGCACCCGCTTGGGGCTTCGACGAGGCGCCGCGCAACGGAGCGGAGCGGCTCGGCTTAGCGGTGGGTATTGCTGCAGGCGCATAGGCGCTCGTTGCACCAACGCGCGTCGCCGCTCGCTCCGCTTTGCCCTCGTCGGCGAGCTGGAATACGCTAACCGCAGTCCGCAAGCGCTCCGCCTGTTCCTGCAGCGATTGCGCCGCCGCCGAGGCCTGCTCGACCAGCGCTGCGTTTTGTTGCGTCACATCGTCCATCTGCGAGACCGCTCGCGCCACTTCGCCGATCCCCCCGCTTTGCTCTTCCGAGGCGGACGCGATTTCGCCCATGATGTCCGTGACCCGCTGCACCGCCGTGATGATTTCTTCCATCGTCCGGCCCGCCTCGCCCACCAGCGCGGATCCCGATTGCACGCGCTCGACCGACGTATCGATCAGCGTTTTGATTTCCTTGGCGGCGCCTGACGAGCGCTGCGCGAGCGCGCGGACTTCGCCGGCCACGACCGCAAAACCGCGCCCTTGCTCGCCGGCGCGGGCCGCTTCGACGGCGGCGTTCAACGCCAGAATGTTCGTCTGGAACGCGATGCCCTCGATGATCGTGATGATGTCGGCGATCTTTGCCGAGCTATCGTTGATCTCGCTCATGGTGCCGACGACTTGCCCCACCACTTCGTTCCCTTTATTGGCGATTTGCGAGGCGTTGGCCGCCAATGCGCTAGCTTGACGCGCATTTTCGGCGTTCTGCCGGACTGTGCCGGTCAGCTGGTCCATACTCGACGCCGTCTCTTGCAGCGATGCGGCCTGCTCTTCCGTGCGCGAAGACAAATCCAGGTTGCCCGCGGCGATTTGCTGGGTGGCCGACGCGATCGATTCGCTACCGCGACGCACGGTGCGCACCGTCTCCGTCAAGCTGCGCTGCATCTTCGCCAAGCCCTCGAGCATGAGCCCCATTTCGTCGCGCGAGCGCGCCACGATCGTGTGGCGCAGATCGCCGGCGGCGATCGCATCGAAGCTCGCGAGCGCATCGGCGAGCGGGCGTCCGATCGCACGCCGCAAGTTCAGATACGCCAGCAGCGCCGCGCCGAGGGCCACGGCCAGCAAAACGATCGTCACGACGCGAAAGCTCGCGTAGCTCGCCTGTGCGTCGTCGAATTCGGCTTTCGATTGCGAGAACTGGTACTTGCTCAGCGCGTCGTCGGCTTTGGAAAGCGCGACGAACGCCCCCTGAAGATCATCGGCGCTACTCAGGATCTTGTCGTGATCGTTCGCGCCGATGGCGTCCCGGTAGGCCGCCAGGACGCTCTGCAGCGCCTCACGCTTTGCCGTCACCGCTTGCGCGAGCTTATCCTCGTCCGCGTCTCGCGGTACCGCGAGGTATTTCTTCCACCAGTCTTCGGATACGGTATGAAGCACCGCTGCGCGCTCGAAGTTCTTCTTCGCATCGTCGGGCTGCGCCGCGTGAAGCGCAGCGCGGTCCAACGCCAAGCGCTCCCGCGCCGCATAGCTCTCCGTCATTTCGATGGCGACGGCGCTGGGCATCTGGTTCTCGAAGATATCGTGCGTGGCCTTGCTCGCCCGGCCCATGCCCGACAACCCCAGCACGCCGAGCGCAAGCAATAGCGCAGACAAGAACGCCATGGCCAGACCGATGCGCGTTTTGATCGTCATTCCTTTGTGCCACATGTGAAGTCCCTTTCCTTCCCGGGCGGGAAGTTGCCGTTGATTTGCACGTGCGGCGCGCTCGCGGTGCTTGTGCGCGCCCTGTCGCTGTTAACGGCCTAGTAAGAGGCGGACTTGAAAAAATTGATCAATGTGAGGAATTAAATCGCATCGATCGATAGCTAGCTTCAATCGATGCGACGAAGCATGAGCGGGCAACGGCGTGCCGCGGGGTTACGGTGCGAGCCTTACTGGCCCGCGTCGAGTTCGGCGAGCGTGGGAATAGAGGGTTGCGCGCCGGCGCGCGTCACCGATAGCGCCGCCGCTCGGCTGGCGAAGCGAACCGCGACGTCCACATCGACGCCACGTGCGAGTTGCGCGGCAAACGCGCCGATAAACGTATCGCCTGCCGCGGTGGTATCGACAGCGGTGACGCGAGGGGCTTCGAAGTGCGTCGTGCCGCCTTCGAACGCAGCCAGGACGCCAGCCGCCCCGAGCGTCACCAACACGTTGCGCGCGCCTTGGCGGCGCAGCGCCAACGCGGCGTCAGCCGCTTCCGCGGGTGAGCCGATCGGCATACCCGTCAGCGCAGCGGCCTCGACCTCGTTCGGAATTAAATAATCGACGAGCGGCAACCAATCGGCCGGCAACGGGCCGACGGCGGGCGCGGGATTGAGGATGACTGTCTTGCCCAAACGACGGCCGGCCGCCAGCGCCGCTCGCACCGTGTCGGGCGGCGTTTCGAGTTGGCAGACGAGCACGTCGGCGGCGGCCAGCACGGCCTCCTGAGCGGCGATATCCTGCGGCGTCAGCTCGCCGTTGCTGCCGGCGACGATGACGATCGAATTGCGTCCGTCATCGTCGACCGAAATCAACGCCACGCCCGTCGGCGTGGTATCGCTCGTCGCCAGCGCACGGCAATCGATCTCTTCGGCTTCGAGCCCGGCGCGCAGGACGGCGCCGTTGCCGTCGGCGCCGACGCGGCCGATCATCGCCACCTGTGCGCCCAGCCGAGCGGCGGCGACAGCCTGATTGCCGCCCTTCCCGCCCGCCACCTGCTCAAAGCGATGAGCGGCCAACGTTTCGCCGGGCAACGGCAGGTGCGGCACCCGCACGACCAAATCCATGTTCAAGCTGCCGACCACCACCACGGCGCCTTGCCGGCCCGTAGGGTGCGTATTCGTCGCTGTCATCGTCTCCGATTCCCTGGTCCTAGTAACTCAGTCGGTCTGAGCCCCGGCGCTTACGCACACAATGCCGTGTTCATCGGGCCGGCGAATACCGCTGTCGATTCGCGCAATATAAGCCGCGGCGTGATGACCCGCCGGCGCGTCGGCCCGCTGACGACGCCGCTGATCCGCTCGATCAGCATGTGCGCCGCCGCTTCGCCGAGCGCCCGCACCGATTGGCCTACCGTCGAGAGCGCCGGATACGTATAGCTGCTCAGTTCGATGTCGTCAAACCCGATGATCGAGCAATCGTGCGGCACGCGGATGCCGCGCTCGGCGGCGACGCGCAGTGCGCCGATGCCCATCATGTCGTTGCACGCGAAGATGGCGGTGGGACGCACGGTGTCGAACAGCCTTCCGGCCGCTTCCTGGCCGCCCGCCCCGGAAAAATCGCTTTCGACGATCGCACTCGGCTCGATTTCGATTCCGCGCTCGGCCATCGCCCGAATGAAACCATGCACGCGCATGGCGCTGACGGCCGTCGCCACCGGGCCGGTGATGCACCCGATGCGCACATGGCCGAGTTCGAGCAGGTGCTTGGTGGCGAGATACGCCCCGCGTTCATGGTCGATTTGCACGAGATCGGCCGAAAGCCCCTCGATATTGCGATCGACGATCACGAGCGGCTCGCGCGTGTCGGTCAAGCTGCTGGCCAGCACGGCGTCGTCGCCGGCCGAGGCGACGATAAGCCCATCGGTGCGCTTTTCCTGCAACGTGCGCAGGTAGTTGCGCTGCTTGGCCGGGTCGTCGTCGGAATTGCAAAAGAACATGCAATACCCTTCGCGCGCGCAGCCGTCTTCCACGCCGCGCGAGAGTTCGGCGAAGTACGGGTTCGTGCTGTTGGGCACGACGAGCCCGATCGTCGCCGTCGAGCGCGCTTTCAGCGAACGCGCCACGGCCGAGGGCACGTAGTTGAGTTGACTGATCGCGCGCTCAACCTTCGCGCGCACATCGGCCGACACCGGCCGAGTGTTGTTGACCACGTGCGATACGGTGGTGAACGACACGCCGGCCATGGCCGCCACATCCTTGATCGTCGCCATTACCGATTCTCTCTCGCTTGTTTTTCTGCCGCCGGCTCGATGAGCCCGGCGCCTACCCCGTCTATCCTAACTCCGACGCCACCTGGCCGCGTTTCCCCGCGCGACGCGGCGTGTCCCTTACGCGAACTGCTCATTCAACGTCGGCTACGCCGGCTCCGATACGTATCGAGCACCACCGCGACGACGATAACGGCGCCCGTGATGATCCGTTTGGTCGGCTCGTTGGCGCCGATTTGCGCGAGGCCGGCCGCCAGCACCGAAATGATCAATACGCCAAAGAAGGTGCTGATCACCGATCCTCGTCCGCCCATCAGGCTTGTGCCGCCGATGACGACGGCCGCGATGACCTGCAGCTCGAGACCGACGCCCGCGTTGGGATCCGCCGCTTCGAGACGCGAAATCTGGAACAGCGCGGCAAGGCCCGAGAGCGCGCCCATCAACGCGAACACGGCCACCTTGTACGGCCGCGGATCGACGCCGGCCAGCCGCACGGCTTCCTCGTTCGTGCCGATGCCGACGAGATGCCGGCCGAAGACGGTGCGCGTCAGCACAAGCTGCGCGGCGATCATCACCACCACGGCGATCACGAAAGCCGGCGAGATCCCGACGGCGATCGGATTGGAAAGAAAATCGAAGGCATCCCCGATGTACGACGTGCGCGAGTTGGTCAGCTGATAAGCGAGCCCGCGCGCCGCTTCGAGCACGCCGAGCGAGACGATAAACGACGGGATCCGCCAACCCACCGTCACCGCGCCCGTCACCGTGCCCGTCAGCGCGGCGGCCGCCATGCCGATCAGCGCAGCCGGCACCGGCCCCCAGCCCCATTTCAGCGCCGCGACGCTGACGACGGATGCGGCAAGCGCGAGCACGGAGCCGACCGACAGATCGATGCCGGCGATGATGAGCACGAACGTCATGCCGACCGACATCACGACGAGATCGGGAATCTGATTCGCGATCGTGCTGAACGTTTCGTAGGTCAGAAAGTGCGAACTGAGCGCCGAGAACAGCGCGATCATCGCGATCAGCGCCCCGGCTAGGCCCAGGTAATTGGACAAGCCCAGCCGAGTACCAGCTGCTTTGGCGCTCGGCGCCTCGCCGATGATGGCGGATCCGCCATCGGGGCGTGCTCGCGGGTCGGTCATGACAGACTCCGTGCGTCTTGAGTGTGAGTGGGTGCGGCTTTGTTCGAGCCGTTCATATGGCCCTCGAACGCCGCGGCGAGCAGCGCGTCTTGCGTCCACTCGTCCCGATTGAATAGTCCAGTCATGCGTCCGGCCGACATCACGCCGATCCGGTCGCAAATCAGCATCAGCTCGCGCAGATCGCTCGAGACGACGACAAGCGCGCGGCCTTCCCTGGCCAGCGCGCCGAGCAGCATGTAGATGTCGAACTTGGCGCCCACATCGATGCCGCGCGTCGGCTCGTCGAACAACAGCACGTCGGCCTCGCGGGCGAGCCACCGCCCGATCACGACCTTTTGCTGATTGCCGCCCGAGAGCTCCCCGACGATTTGAGCCGGTCCGCTGGCGCGCACGCGCAGCGCATCCATTTGCCGGCGGGCAAGCGCCTGCTCGCGCCGCCCTTCGACGACGCCCCAGCGCGACACTTGATCCATGTTCCCTAGCGACACGTTGGCGGCGATCGAGAGCGGGAGCAACAGCCCCTCGCCTTTGCGATCTTCCGTAATCAGGGCGATGCCATGCCCCACCGCGTCGGCCGGCGAATCGATCCGCACGGGCTTAAGCGGCCGGCCGACCGACACCGTGCCATGCTCCGCGGCATCGGCGCCGTAGATGAGCCGCATCAGCTCAGTGCGCCCGGCGCCGATCAATCCGCTCACGCCGAAAATCTCGCCTTCGCGAACCTCGAAGGAGACATCGCGCACGGCCGAGCCGCGCGTTAGCCCCTCGACTTTCAATAGCGGCGCGCCGATACGGCGCTCTCCGAGATCGATGCGTTCGCCGATTTCTCGTCCGACCATTAGCGTGACGAGGCGCTCGCTCGTCACATTCGCCATGCGATCGACATGCACGAGCCGGCCGTCGCGCAAAACAGCCACCCGCTCGGCGACACGCGCGAGTTCCTCGAGCCGATGCGAAATGTAGACGATGGCGACGCCGCTCGCTTTAAGCCGATCGATTTGCTCGAATAGCAGATCGACCTCGCGGGCGGTCAACATGGCCGTCGGCTCGTCGAAGATCAGCACGCGCGTATCGTCGATCAAGTTGCGGGCGATCTCGACCATCTGCTGATGGCCGATGCCGAGCGCGCCGACGGGCGTATCGGGATCGATCGCGTCGAGCCCGACGCGCGCCATGGCCGTGCGCGCATCTTCGCGAAGCCGGGCGCGGTCGATCCACCCGAGCGCGCGCAGGCCGCGGCGCGGCAGGCGATCGAAAAACAGATTTTCCGCGACGGTCAGCGTGGGCAGCAGGTTGAGCTCCTGCATGACCATGCGTACGCCGAGCGCCTCCGCCTCGTGCCGGCTCCTGGGCGCGTATTCGGCGCCTGCAAGCAGCATCGTCCCGGCGCTCGGCGCGACGAGGCCGCCGACGATTTTCGACAGCGTGCTCTTGCCCGCGCCGTTCTCGCCGGTCAGCGCCAGCGCTTCCCCCGCGTAGAGCGAAAGCGTGACGTCGGCGAGCACGGGCTCGGCGTAGACCTTGCCGATACCGGTCACGGTGAGGACTACGTTTGCTTCGTCGTGGTCGGTCGAATCCATCGGGTTTCCGTTGTCGGGGCGGCCGGAATCAGCGGTCGTCGCGCCGGCAAGCCGCCATGACGCTTATGTCGGAGGATAACGGCAGAAACGCGCGCTTTCTTGAGCGCGTATCACGCGAGCGGACCACAGCGCGCTGTGCGGCGGCGATAAGCCGCGCGCCGCACGACGCGTTGCGCGCAACGGTTACTTCGAAGCTTTGGTGACGAGATCGACCGGCGTCTCGACGATCTGCGAGAGATCGGATTGCTTCTTGTGCTCGCCGATCGCCTTCAGCGCAACGTCGATCCCGAACACGGCCTGCTTCGCGGCGTATTGATCCGCCGTGGCGAGCACGCGGCCATCCTTGAGCATGGGCTTGATCGCGCCGATGTTGTCGTAGCCGACCACATAGACCTTGCCCTGCTTGCCCGCTGCGCGCACCGCGGAAACGGCGCCGATCGCCATGTTGTCGTTGCCGCACAAAAGCGCTTTGATGTTCGGGAATTGGTTCAGCATGGCCGAGGCGATCGCATTGCCCTTGTCGATTTCCCATTCGCCCGATTGAACGGAATCGACCTTCGCGTGGATCTTTTCCATTGCATCCTTGAAGCCGGCCGTGCGCGCCTGCGCGTTCGTTGTGGTCGACACGCCTTCGACGATACCGACTTCATCGCCCGATTTCAGCTTTTTAGCCAGATAATCGCCGACCTTCTCCGCGCCTTTGCGGTTGTCGGGGCCGACGAACGGCACATTGAGATCCTTCGACTTGAGGACGTCGGGATCGAGCCGGTTGTCGATATTGACGACAATGATGCCAGCGTCGACCGCCTTCTTAACGACGGGAACCAGCGCCTTCGAATCGGCCGGCGCCAACACGATCGCATCGACGTGGCTGTTGATCATCTGTTCGACGATGTTGATCTGCGCGGCCGTATCGGTCTCGTTCTTAATGCCGTTCGTGATGAGGTCGAACTTGTTCGAGTTGTGCTTTTGGTAATCCTTCGCACCGGTTTCCATCGTTAGGAAAAACTCGTTCGCCAATGACTTCATGACGAGCGCAACTTTCGGTTTCTTCGCGGCCTGCGCGAGCGCGTCGGTCGCGGTGAGAGGCGCAGCGGCCACACAGGTCAATGCGGCGAAGGCGACAAGCATACGGCGACGGGTCCGGTGAAGCATACGGTTCTCCTTTCTTATTCGGCTCGCAGCGAGCCTGATTTTTCGATGGAACGCTGGGAATTGCCGCACGGCGACATCGTTCGACTCGTCGATGCCGTGCGGGCCTCGGCATGCGCCGAGGATCGCCTATGCTGGACCCTTCCGCGAGCGCGCGCAAGGATCGCGCGCGACAAGTTCGGGTTTGTGCTGATTCGAAAGCGAACGCAAACGGTGGTACGCGCGCCGCTGGCGCGTCTGGGCGGGCTAGGAGCCCGCCTGCCGCCTATCGGTAGCCGCTGAGCTGGTTGGGCTCGACGAGCCACGAAGAGCGGCGGTTATCGACGCGGCTACAGATGGGTGACGGAAGACCCGTCTACCTTGCCGTCGATGATGTCGCGCGCGTATTGAACGCCGATCTTATGGGCTTCGATTTGATCGTCGAGCGGAGCGTGCTCGGGCACGCCGAACATCTCGGCTTTCGAACGCTCGCCGCTCGCCTTGCGCGAGATCGTGACGACGATGTCGAACCGGCGCGGCGCATCGGCGGATTCGTCCGGCTCCTTGGCGCGCCGCAACGCCTGCACTCCGATCGCAAACCCCTTGTATTGCTCGGAAAACGGTACGGACATGGCTGATGCTCCGTCGGGAGTCATGGCCGTTTGCGCGGCGGCGAAGTGAGCGGCGCAAGCGCAATGGGCCAGATATTCGTTTTGCAGCGCGTTGGACACCGTCGAAGACGAACAGCCCCAGCGAGCTGGCTATAAGTTGCATGAAACGACATGCAAGAGCCGTTCCGACACCCGCGCCCGCTCGCCGGGCGCGGCGGCGCCACGCCTCGCGACTCGAAATCCAGGGACGATTGAAGAAATTACCGGTCCAGTGTCGTCTCGCGCAAACAATGCGGGGCATACTCCCGTTTGAGGGGAGCGACGATTCGTCGCATTTCTTCTATGATGGCTGCCAGGACGGCCCGCGAGAATCTAAACATGAAGCCATCGGGCCGACGTCTCGTCGTAGATGCGTAGCGCATTGCGGAGGCATTCAATGGCATGGAGACACAACCGCTGGGTAAGGCGTTGGCTGGTCGTCATCGTCTTCTGGGCGGTGCCTGTGGCGATCGTCGCGGTACGCGAGATCCAGGACGAGATGTCCTATAACATCGTCGACCTCGATCACGCGCTCACGACATGGCAATTCACCGACGCGCAGCGCGCCGCGGGCGCGCCTGCGCGCTGCCACGGCAAGCCCGACGAGGCCCGCGCGGCCGGCTGTCCGTTGGATGTCCTGGAAGCCAACGCGCCGCGTCAGCGCGACGCGATCGCCGAATACGCGTTGCGGCGCCGCACGCTGTTCCTTTATCTCTGGCATGCCTTCGTCGGCTACTGGGTGGTGCCGGCGGCCTTTATCTTCGCCGTGGGCCTCCTGATCGCGGGAATCCGCCGTGCGCTCCGGCGGCCGCCCGTGGTTAAGCGCACCGTGCAGCATTGATCCGCATAGGTTTTGCCAAGCCGCCACGCAAAATCGGGCCCGGCCCCTGGCATGGGCCATGCTCATTCTCCGTTGCGTTGTGTGAGATCACGCTTCGTCCGAACCTGCCGTCGAGCGGTTTGACCGACGGATCATAACGGAGAGAGTCCATGCAAAAACGAACCATGATGCTAAAAGCGGCAGCCGCCGTCGTCGTCGGCACGATTGCGCTCGCCGGCTGCACCACGACCACCAACAATGGCAATCCCGTCGGCTCGACACCGGGCAGCAACGTGTCCAAACGTCAGGAGATCAACGCGGGCGTCGACGCCACGCTCTCGCGTCTGTACGCACAGGTGCCGGGCTCGAGAGAGCTCGTCCAGAAGGCGCACGGCGTGCTTGTATTCCCGAAGGTGCTGCAGGCCGGCTTTGTGGTCGGCGGCCAGTACGGCGACGGGGCGTTGCGCGTCGGCGGGCAGACCGTCGGTTATTACAATACGGTGTCCGGCTCGTTCGGCTTTCAAGCCGGCGCTCAATCGAAGGCCGTCGTCATCCTTTTCATGACGGACGACGCGCTGAACTCGTTCCGCTCGCGTGATGGGTGGTCGTTGGGTGGCGATGCGTCTGTCGCCGTGCTGAAGATGGGCGCAAACGGCGCCATCGATACGACAACCGCGACCAAACCCGTCGAAGTCATCGTCATGACCAATGCCGGCCTGATGGGCGATCTATCGCTCGAGGGCACCAAGATCACCCGGCTCAACATTTAGACACCTAGGCTGCAGATCGGCGCGAGCCCCGCGCCGATTTTTGCGATCCACTGCATTTAACGGCGGCAGGCGATTTCGGTCGCTTGCCGCGGTCGCGTTATGACTGCGTTGCCGTCGCACAACCTCAGGCGTGCGAGGCGCCCTCGCCCGGCGCCGTATCGACGACTTTGAAACGCGAGCGCTTCTGAGCCCGAATCACCGCCTGATAAGCCTCGATGTATTGACGCGCCATATGGTGCGACGTGAATCGTTCTTCGAAGCGTTGCCGCACCCGCGCGCGCGGCAGCGTATGCAGCCGGTTGACGGCCGCGACAGCGCTGATCTCGTCTTCCACGATGAAACCGGACACGCCTTCGTCGATCACTTCAGGCACCGAACCGCGATTGAAGGCGATCACGGGTGTGCCGCACGCCATCGCTTCGATCATGACGAGGCCGAACGGCTCCGGCCAATCGACCGGAAACAGCAGCGCATGAGCGCCCGATAGGAAATCGGCCTTTTGCTCGTCGGCGATCTCGCCGATGAACTCGACGTGCGGCAAATCGAACAACGGCTTGATCTCGCGCTCGAAATACTCGCGATCGGCCGAGTCGATCTTCGCGGCGACGCGAATCGGCAGCCCGCAATGCGCGGCGATGCGGATGGCCGTGTCCACTCGTTTTTCAGGAGAAATGCGGCCGAGAAAGGCCAAATACTTCTGCTCGACCGGCTGCGGCGTGTAGAGCTGATCGGGCAAGCCATGGTAGACCGTCGAGAGCCATTTCGCCTGCGGCATCGGGTGGCGTTGCGCATTCGAAATCGAAATGACGGGCGCCGTATCGAACGTATCGAAGACGGGCTGCTGCTCAGGCAGATCGAGCCGGCCGTGCAGCGTCGTGACGAACGGCGTTTCTTGCCGCTTGAAGAGCGAGAACGAGTAATAGTCCATATGAAAATGCAGGACGTCGAACTCCTCGGCGCGGCGCCTCACGAGCTCCATCAGCAGCATGTGCGGGGCAATCCGATCGCGAATGCCGGGATCGAGCCGCAGCGCACGGGGCCATACGGCTTCGAGCTTCGCGCTGGTCTTGGAATCCCCGCTCGCGAATAGCGTGACGTCATGGCCCAGATCCACGAGCGCTTCCGTGATGTACGAGACGACGCGCTCCGTGCCGCCGTAGAGCTTAGGGGGCACCGATTCTGTCAGCGGCGCGATTTGGGCAATTTTCATTCGATCGACTCCATTGCAAGGGAACTTCCGTCCCCGGTTCAACGCCCGCTCAGATCGGCGAGGAAGGTGTCGCGCCAGACGCCGAGATCGTTTCGCCGCAACACGGCCATATTGACCTCGTGGCGTTGCTTGCGTTCAGCGAGCGGCATCGAGAGCGCGCGTTCGAGCGCTTCGGACATCCCGGCGATATCGTGCGGATTGACGATCAGCGCTGCGCACAGCTCGGCTGCCGCGCCGGCGAACTCCGACAGCACCAGGACACCCGGATCCTCGGGGTTTTGGGCGGCGATGTACTCTTTCGCGACCAGATTCATCCCGTCCCGAAGCGGTGTGACGAATCCGACCTGCGACTCCCGGCACATCGACATCAAACGCGAGCGCGGGAAACGTTGGTTGAGGTAGCGGATGGGCGTGTAGTCTAACCCGGAGTAGCGGCCGTTGATGCGACCGGCCTCGTATTCGAGGTTCTGCCGGATGTGTTGATAGCTCTCGACATCGGCCCGCGTAGGCGGCGCGACCTGCACGAACGTGACGTTTTCGCGCCAATGGGGCGCGCGCTCGAGCAACTGCTCGAACGCGCGGAAGCGTTCGATGAGCCCCTTCGAATAATCGAGCCGATCGACGCTCATCACGAGCTTACGCCCTTCGAGGCTGTGCTTCAGCTCGAGCACTTGCTGGCGGCTCTCGTTGCGCGCGGCTTCCTGCGCGATTTCGTCCGGAAACACGCCGATCCGATATACGCCCGTCCGCAAGCTTCGCCCGTAGGCGGCGACCTGCCCATCGTCGCTGACCGTGCCGCCGGCATAGCGGACGATGTAATCATGAAACGCGGTGCGATCGGTGTCGGTTTGAAAGCCGACCAAATCGTAGCAGCACAGCGATTTGATGAGCTCCTGGTGCGGCGGTACGTTGAGCAACACCTGCGGCGAAGGAAACGGCGTGTGCAGGAAGAAACCGATGCGATTGGTCATGCCTTCGCGCCGCAGCGCCTCGGCGAACGGGATCAAGTGGTAATCGTGAACCCAGACGATGTCGTCCGGCTCGATCAGCTTGGCGAGCTTGTGCGCAAGCCACGCGTTGACGCGCCGATAGCCCGCGTACTCTTCCCGCTCATAAGCGGCGAGATCATTGCGATAGTGAAATACGGGCCACAACGTCGCATTCGAAAACCCGCGGTAGTACTGATCGTAGTCGCGGCGCGTCAGGCCAACGGTGGCGAACGTCACGGAGCCTTCCTGCTTCAGCGTCGGCCCGGCATTGGCGACGGTCTCGCTCACGACGTCGCCGCTCCAGCCGAACCATACGCCGCCCATATCCTTGAGCGCGCTGAAGATGCCGACCGCGAGCCCGCCCGCCGATCCTTTCGTCTCGGTGGTTGTGGCGACGCGGTTCGATACGGCGACAAGTCGGCTCATAGTCTCGATGACGGTGATCGTGGTCGTGGCTGGCGCCCACGCGCCCGGGCGAGCGCTGCGCTATTCGCCCTTACACGGGAACGATTTCTCGAGCCCGAGGGAAACGGCCGTGCTGGCGTTGTAGGCCGCCGCGTCGGGGTTCTCCGCGACGTAGCGCCTCACGGCATCGACAAGTTTTTGCGGGTCGGTGGAGTCGGGCAGGCAGAAGTACTGCCCCACGCGCGGGCCCGTCGTTCCGCCGATGGCGTCGATCGTGTTGAACACGCCGTCGGCGGCGCCCTTGATATAGGCGCGGCAAGCCGCGCGCGAGATCGCGTCGGTTTGGCTGCAGAGTTTATGCAAATCCCCAGCCGTAAACTTGCCGCTCCCCCCGAGCGTCGTAACCGCCATCGCGGCAACCGGCATCGCCAGCGTGCCGACGCATATCAAAGCCCGCAACATAGTCTTCCTTTTCTCCGAGCGGTGAACTGGTACTGCGCTAATCGCCCCAGCCATGCGCCGGGGCCAAAAGTAGTCATTTTGCACCGTTTCCGGCCGGGACAGACGCAGCAGATGCAGACGAGGCCGCCGCGGCTTCGCGCGCGTACATATCTTGCAGCCCTGCGATCACATCCTTGGCTTGGTAACGCTTGGCGAAATCGAGCGCCGTCAGGCCAAGTTGATTCTTCACACGCGAGTCGGCGCCCGCATCGAGCAGGACCTTGACGGTGGAAAGGTAGTTGCCGCGCGCGGCCATCATCAGCGGCGTGGTTCCGTTGGGCGAACCGGCGTCGATATAGGCGGACTCGTCGAGCAGCATCTTCACGACATCGTCGTGCCCGTTGGCAGCGGCGTAGTGGAGCGGCGCCCAGCCCTTTTTGTTGACCTCCGCGCCTTTATCGATGAGCGCCTTGACGAGATCGGCATCGCCGTTCAGCGCCGCCAGCATCATCGCGTTTTCGCCGGCCGCATCGAGCTTTTCCAGATCGATCTTCGGATCGGCCATCAACGCCTTCGCGACGTTATCCGACTTCTCGCGCGCGGCGATCACGAGCAGCGGCGTGCCCTGCTTATCGGTGGCGTTAGGATCGACGCCGTGGGCCAACGCCTTTTGCACCGCCTTCACATCGTCGAATTTCACGGCTTTGATGAGCGAATCGAGATCGGCCGCGTGTGCCGTTCCCGTTAAGACAAACGAGGCGAGCGCGGTGATACAGACAAGCGCAAAACGGTGCAGCAAGCGCCGGGAGACGGCGGGCAGCGACAGGTACGTGAACGTGTTCAAGAGCTCTTCCTTGGTTTTTTGTCGTATTGATTAAATTCGTTCGGCTCAAACGCCATGCGGCGCGGGAATGCCAAATAAGCGAAAGAAGTTTTGCGTCGTCGCGGCGCCCAGCTCGGCATCGGGCAAGCCGCGCGCCTGCGCAATATAACGTCCGACATAACTGACGTACGCAGGTTCATTAGGCTTGCCGCGATAGGGCACGGGCGCCAGATAGGGAGAATCGGTTTCGATCAACAGCCGATCGAGCGGCACCCGGCGCGCGACGTCTTGCACGTCCGTCGCGCTCTTGAATGTGACGATCCCCGAAAGCGAAATGTAAAAATTCAGCGCCAGTGCGCGCTCGGCCACCGGCCAAGGCTCGGTGAAGCAGTGCATGACGCCGCCAGGCACTTGCGCCTGCTCTTCTTCCATGATGCGCAGGGTATCGTCGCTCGATGCACGCGTATGCACGATGAGGGGCTTCATGGTCTCCTTCGCCGCGCGAATATGCGTGCGAAAGCGCTCGCGCTGCCATTCGAGATCGTCGATCGAGCGGCCCTCCAGGCGGTAGTAATCGAGCCCCGTTTCGCCGATCGCCACGACTTTCGGGTGAGCGGCGAGTTCGACTAGCTCGGCCACCGTAGGTTCGCGCGCGTCTTCGTGATCCGGGTGGACGCCCACCGATGCGTAGACGTTGTCATAGGCGTTAGCGACTTCGAGCACGCTCGGCAGCGTTTCGAAATCGACGCTGACGCACAGCGCATGCGTCACATCGTGCGAGCGCATGTTTTCGAGCACCTGGGGCAGGCGCTCGGCCAGCCCTTCGAAATTGATATGGCAATGCGAATCGACAAACATCGTAAGGTCCTATCCCGCCTCAAACAAATAAATCGCGGTAACCGAGAAACAACGATTCGAACACGAGCCGCGCGTTGAGCGGGTGGCTTTCGACCGCGCGCTCTCGCGTGACTGTCTTCATGAACCGAGCGAAGGCGTTGGCGTCGATATGCTGCGCGCATCGCGCCAGCTCGCGCTGCGCGCCCGGGAAGTATCGCGGCCGCTGCGCCGCGCGCTCGGCGACCAAATCGTAGAGCCAGCGCTGCAGCCAGCCGAGCACGATCGGCACCGGCAGCTTTTGCAACGCCTCGCCGCAGGCGAACGCATCGCATTGCGCGCCCGCCGCCAATTGTTTCAACGTGAAATCGCGCAGCGCACGGTTCTCGTCGGCGGCCAAGGCCAGTGCGGCCAGCGGCGCGCCACCGGCTTCGGCGAGCAGCGCCCCCGCATCGTGTACGCCCTGCTCCGCCAGCCAAGCACGCGCGCGCTCCGGCGACGGCGTCGACATTGGCCATTGGCGGCAGCGGCTGATGATCGTCGGCAGCAAACGGTCGACCCGCGCCGAAACGAGCAGGAAAACGACGCCGGCGGGCGGCTCTTCGAGTGTCTTGAGCAAGGCGTTGGCCGATGCGGCGTTCAGCGCGTCGGCCGGATAGACGAGCACGACCCGCGCGCCGCCGCGGTGCGCGCCCACCCCGCAAAAATCGAGCAACGCGCGCACTTGTTCGATCTTGATTTCCTTGCTCAGCGTGCGTGTTTTCTTGCCTTCCTGGCCGTCCGCTTTTTCGTCGGCGGCGCTCGCCCCGGCGCCGGACGCCTCACCGGCCAGCGCCTCCGGCAGCAAGGCGCGGTAATCGGGGTGATTGCCCTGGGCGAACCAGTTGCAGGCAACGCACTGCCCGCACGGCTCGCCGTTTGCGGCCGACGCTTCGCAGAGCATGCCCTGCGCCAAATGCTGGGCGAATTTCAGTTTGCCGATGCCCGCCTGCCCGTACAAAAGCAACGCATGCGGCCATTGCGCGCGAAGGCGCTGCAGGCGGTCCCAATCGTCGTGCTGCCACGGGTAGATCATCGTTGAGCCTTCATACGCATGAATGCGATCGCTTGTAGTCTCATATCGTTACGCGCCGGGGCGCGGGTGCGCCGATCAGAGCGCATCGAGCACACCGGTGAGCGTCCGGCGGATCTGCTCGATCGTTGCGGAGGCGTCGACGATCGCGAACCGGTGCGGCGCCTCTTCGGCGCGGCGCAGATATTCGGCGCGCGTCCGCGCAAAAAACGCTTCCGTTTCGCTTTCGAATTTATCCGGCGAGCGCGCCGCGCCGCGCCGCGCGCTGGCGGTTTCCGGCGGCAGATCGAACAGGACGGTGAGTTCCGGCTGAAAGCCGCCTTGGACCCAGCGCTCGAGCGCCTCCAGTTTGTCGCGCGGCAATCCGCGCCCGCCGCCCTGATAAGCGAACGTCGCGTCGGTGAAACGATCGGAGAGCACCCAATCGCCGCGTGCGAGCGCCGGCTCGATGACTTGCGCGAGATGCTCGCGCCGCGCCGCGAACATCAACAGCGCTTCTGTCTCCAGATCCATGCGCTCGTGCAGCAGCAATTCGCGCAGCGATTCGCCAAGCGGCGTGCCGCCGGGCTCGCGCGTCGTCACGACGGCGCGCCCGAGCGCGGCCACCTTCTCCTCGAGCCGCTCTCTAAACCACGGAAGATGCGTGGTCTTGCCGGCGCCATCGATGCCTTCGAACGTGATGAATTTGCCACGCGCCATTTATTGCTGTCCTCGAATGTATTTATCGACGGCCCGGTTGTGATCGCCGAGCGTGTTGGAGAAAACGCTCGTGCCGTCGCCGCGCGACACAAAGTAAAGCGCGCTCGTCGGCGCAGGGTTCAACGCCGCCTGCAGCGATGCGATGCCCGGCAGCGCAATCGGCGTAGGCGGCAAGCCGCGCCGCGTGTAAGTGTTATACGGCGTATCCGACAGCAGATCGCGCTTGCGCAAGCGCCCGTCGTAACTCTCGCCGAGGCCGTAGATCACGGCTGGGTCCGTCTGCAGCGGCATCCCGATCCGCAGCCGGTTCGCGAACACGGCGGACACGAGCGGACGGTCGCCGGCCTTGCCCGTTTCCTTTTCGATCAGCGACGCCATCGTGAGCGCCTCGTACGGCGAGTGGTACGGCAAGCCGGGCGCGCGCGCCGCCCAGGCCGCATCGAGCCGCTGTTGCATGAGCCGATACGCTCGCCGGTAGACGTTCAAGTCGCTCGTCCCTTTGTCGAACAGATAGGTGTCGGGGAAAAACAGCCCCTCCGCGCTCGCGGCCGGGACGCCGCTTGCGCCGATGGCGGCGAGCAAGGCCGCGTCGTTCATCCCGGCGGTATCGTGCTTCAGGGACGGGTTGGCGTCGAGCTCGGCGCGCATCCGCTTGAAGGTCCAACCCTCGATGATCGTCGCGACCGATTCGTTGACGTCCCCTAGGGCCAGTTTTTGCAGCACTTCGTAGGGCGTCACGCCCGTCTTGAACTCGTAATTGCCCGATTTGAGCCGGCTTTGCAAGCCGAGTACGCGGGTCATGGCGATAAACGGCTCGGACGCCACCTGTACGCCGCCGCGGGCCAATTGCGCCGCGACGCCGCGCACGGTGCTGCGCGGTTGAATCGTCACATCAAGCGTGGGCGCGGACAGTGTAACCGGCGAGGTGGCCCAGTAGTAGCCGGCGGCGACGGCCAGCGCGGTGAGCAGTACGACGATCGCTGCCCCGTAAGCGAGGCATTTCTTCAACAAGGACATGCGGGAACAAGGCTCGGATGGACCCCATATAATACTTGTTCGTCTAAGCCGAAGTCAGGATTGACTAGTCACGAATTCCATGAACGAATCGAACGTCTCTGTGTCCCCCTCCGCCGCGCCGTCGCGCCCCCTTGCCGCCGAGTTCGACGCCGCGCTCGCGCATGGCGCATTTATGGTGCTCGATCAGTTCGGCGTCATCGAGGCGATCGGCGATGACGCCGCCAGCTTCCTCCACGGTCAGCTCACGAACGATGTCCAGCATTTGGACGCCGCGAGCGCTCGCTTGGCCGGCTACTGTTCCCCGAAGGGCCGGCTGCTGGCCTCGATGCTGATTTGGCGGGCGGCCGATGCGGTACGCCTGCTGGTGTCGAAGGAACTGACCGCATCGGTGCAAAAGCGGCTGTCGATGTTCGTCTTGCGCGCGAAGGCCAAGCTGGCCGACGTCACCGACGCGGTGGCGGTCGTCGGCTTCGCCGGAGAGGTGCGCGGCGCGCTCTCTCAGCTGTTCGAGGCCTTGCCCGACGGCGTCCATGTCCATGTCGCGGGGCCGGCCGGATCGTTGCTGCGCGTGCCCGATGCGCAGGCGCGTCCGCGCTATCTGTGGGTCGGGCCCAAAGCATTGGTCGAGGAGCGTCTCGCCGCGCTCGCAAGCGAGCTCACACGCGTGTCCCCGGCGATCTGGGATTGGCTCGACATCCACGCCGGCGAGCCCCGTATCACGCAGCGCGTGCAGGATCAGTTCGTCCCGCAGATGGTCAACTTCGATGTGATCGGCGCGGTGAATTTCCGAAAAGGGTGCTACCCGGGGCAAGAGGTGGTGGCGCGCAGCCAGTATCGCGGGACGATCAAGCGTCGTACGACGGTCGCGCATGTGGCGGCGGGGGCGGCTTCCGTGTCGAACGAAGGCGCCGACGGCATGGCGCATGCGGGCGTGGAGCTATATCACTCCGAAGATCCGGGCCAGCCTTGCGGGATGGTCGTGAACGCGGCGCCCGCGCCCAACGGCGGCTTCGATTTGCTGGCTGAAATCAAGCTGACGGCGCTTGAACAAGGCAGCGTGCATCTGGGCGCGGCCGATGGGCCGGTGCTGGTTTTTCAGCCGCTTCCGTATGCGCTGCCGAGTGAGGGTTGAGGGCTATCGAGATAGAACGGGAGCGAGTGGACGCGCGGTCGTCAATGGCTCAGGCTAATTTGACAGTCGCCGTGCGACGCTGTGCGTACCTGCGACGCCCGCGAACGATAGGCAAAAACTGACAGCGAACATCGTCCCGATCACGATCGCCGCGTTGCGAGTGATGCCGATCGCATGCCCGATGACGAAAAGCGGATGAAATGCCGCCCAACCTTGCCCATAAAGGAACCAGTCGTTGATGATCGGGGTATTGGCCAAGCCGAGGTAGACCGGAAATGTCAGGAGCAAGGCCAGCCCTGCGTAAATCAAAATCCGTTTCATACGACAGTGACCGTCCCGTAGTAGCTGATTTCGGTACCAGGAATCTTCTCGACTTTCTGGCGCAGTAGCCAGCCGCGAAGAGCACAAAAGTTTTGTACGTTAGGCAGCGTAATGCACCCTTCGCTGACACCCCAGAAGCCGACCGGATGAATCCTGAAGTTGGCGCGTCGCACACCTCGTATCACCACGGCATCGCCGATCGGTGGTGTGGCCGTATATAGGGCAAACCAATCTCTGCGACGTGTCCCGTTCACGCTGTCGTTTATGGTATTAATCACTTGCCCATGGCGGCCACCCGTCTGGCGGTCCACGATGTAGTAGCGCCCGTGAGGTAGTGGTCCATTGTTAGGCACGGCCGTAGACTTCGGATCATTGACGTGGACATCGTTGCCTGAGAACGCCAGCATGCTGCCGAAATCCAGGCACTGAAGGAGGGACATGCGTTTCCCATTCAATCGAAAAAAGCAAGTTGCAGGCACCGATGGACTCCTGATATTGGAAGGTGTCGAGTTTTCCCCGAACTGCGCCCTCGGAGCTCAATGCCGTTCAATTTTCAGACCGATTCACGTCGCCCCATGTGCGGCTTTATCAGGCCCCCACCTATACTCCGCCCCATGTGCCTAATCGTTTTCGACTGGCGTCCTGACGCAGCCGCCGGCCCGATGTTGACGCTGGCCGCTAACCGGGACGAATTCTTCACGCGCGCGAGCGCTCCGCTCGATTGGTGGCACGATGCGCCGAACGTGCTCGCCGGGCGCGATCTCGTCGGCGGGGGAACCTGGCTCGGTCTTTCGCGCGATGGCCGTTTCGCTGCGCTGACCAATCATCGCGACCCGCGGGTGTTCCGTGTGGATGCACCTACGCGCGGCACGCTCGTCGCCGATTACCTAGCCGGCCCCCCGCGCGCGCCCCTTGACTATTTGCATTGGGTAGCGGAGCGCGGAGCCGCCTACAACGGCTTCAATTTGATCGTCGGCGATCTAACGACACGCACCCTCGGCTGGTATTGCAATCGCGCGGACACGCCGCCCTCCCTACTGCCCGCCGGCGTGCATGGCATTTCGAACGCTGTTCTCGATACCCCGTGGCCCAAGCTTGTGCGCAAGCGCGACGAACTAGGCGCGCGCGTCGAACGCGAACGCACGCCGACGCTCGAAGCGCTGATCGAAATAATGCGCGACCCTCGCATCGCGCCGGATGAAATGCTGCCGTCGACAGGAATCGCGCTCGAACGCGAGCGTGCGCTATCGGCGGCCTTCATCGAGACGAACGGCTATGGCACACGCGGCACGACGGCCCTGCGTGCTGCGATGAACGATGCGACGCTCGAAGTAGAAGTCATCGAACGCAGCGACGACGACGGCTCACACCAGCTCGTTCGCCCCGGCAGCTACGAACGCCGGTTCTCGTTTGATGTCGAGGCTAGCTGTCGGTGAATCATCGCGTTGAACTACGCGTAGCCCATAGCCTGCGGCGCAGTCCCTCCGCTGCGCTCTTCGTCTGCGAGCGGCAGCCATGCGGGCGCGGCGCCCTTCGCCTACTCTTGCGGTGCGGTCAATGGATCGGTCGGTGCGCGCATCTGCTCGATGTCTTCATGGCGCATACGCACGCTCGCCATAATGGCCGGATGCGTAACGACATAGAACCGATTCTCGCGCACCGCGTCGTACGTCGCATCCGCGATCTGGGCTGCGCTGAGCCGGCCCGACCGCACTGCGCGGCGTAGCTCGCGCGCGGCCAGCAATTGCGACGCCGACAGCGCCCCTTCATTGCGCCAGTGGGCCGGGCGCGCGCGCTCGGCTTCGGCGATACCCGTAGGAACGAACGCCGGGCACAACAGCGAACACCCCACGCTCGCTCCGACGCGACGCAGGTCGTGATAGAGCGTCTCGGTCAGCGCCACGACTGCATGCTTCGACGCGTTGTAGATCGCCATGGAAGGCGGCGAGATCAAGCCTGCCACCGACGCCGTGTTGACGATGTGCGCCGGCTCGTTTTGCTCGAGCATGATCGGCGTGAACACGCGCACACCGTGAGCGACGCCCATCACGTTGACACCGAGCACCCACGACCAATCGTTGGCGCTCATCTCCCAAATGAAACCGCTCGCGCCGACGCCCGCGTTGTTGAACAACAGATGCACTTTGCCGAACGCCTCGAGTGTACGGTGCGCGAGCGCTTCGACATCCCCGCCGTTCGAGACGTCGGTCGGCAAGCCGATGACATCGGCGCCGCTGCTAGCGAGCGACTCGACCACATCGCTAAGCGCATCGCCGTCGATATCGGCCAGCACGAGCTTCATGCCCAATTGCGCGCCCTTTTGCGCGAACGCGCGACCGAATCCGCTCGCCGCGCCGGTGATCACGGCAACTTTGCCTTCGAATCGTTCCATTTTTGCTTCCTGTGCCCGCTGTCGTCTCGCCGCTCGCTCGGTGCGGTCGGCTTGCGATGGTCAGGCGAGCTTGACGAGTTGCTTGCCGAAATTCTTGCCTTGCAAAAGCCCCATCAGCGCGCCGGGGGCGCTTTCCAGGCCCTGCGCAATGCTTTCGCGATAGCGTAGCTTCTGCTGCGCGACGAGTTTGACCAGTGTGGCAAGTGCCTCAGGCCAAACATCGAGATGCTCGGTGACGATAAAACCTTGTACGAGCAGACGCATCGTGAGGAGGATCGACGGCTGTTTGAGCGGCGCCGGCTGGCCGTCGTAGCCCGCGATCATCCCGCACAAGGCGATTCGCCCAAACGGGTTCATTCTCGCCAGCGTCGCATCGAGCACCTCTCCGCCGACGTTTTCGAAGTACCCATCGACGCCGTCGGGCGTGGCGGCTTTCAAATCGCGATAGAGATTGCCCGCTTTGTAGTCGACGCAGGCATCGAAACCTAGTTCGTCGACGACATAGCGGCATTTCTCGCTGCCGCCCGCAATGCCAACCGCGCGGCAACCGGCCAGTTTGGCCAACTGGCCGACAACGCTGCCGACCGCGCCGCTCGCCGCGCTGACGACGACCGTCTGCCCCGCCTTCGGCGCAATGATCTTATTCAGGCCGTACCACGCCGTCACGCCGGGCATGCCTGCGACGCCGAGATAAGCCGTGAGCGGGACGAGCGCATCGTCGACCTTGCGTACCTCCGCGCCGTCGGAGATCGCGTAGTCCTGCCAACCGAACATGCCGAGCACCTTATCGCCGACGGCAAATCCATCGTGCATCGATTCGACGACTTCGCTCACCGTGCCGCCGATCATGACGTCCCCGAGCGCCAGCGGCGTGGCGTAAGACTTTGTCTCGTTCATGCGGCCACGCATGTAGGGATCGATCGACAAATAGAGGTTGCGAACGCGAAACTGCCCGCGCTCGAGATCGGCGAGCGGCGCTTCTTCAAGCCTGAAGTTATCGGACGAAACGGCCCCTTGCGGGCGCGAAGCAAGCACGATGCGGCGATTATGCTCAGTCATGGCGATTCCTCCTTCCGGTCGCGGATGAACAGGACAACGACAATCCACGCGCGGCGCGTGCCGCACGATCGAATTAACCGTCGCTGGGGCCAGGGTTCGCGCCAGGGGGCCGGCGCTTGCTCTGTTCGACGACATCGCGCCCTACCGCAAGCCGTCGCATGTATTTGAACGTACCGAGCGCTTTGGCGACGAAATGCCCGCTACTGTCGCGCACTTCGCCTTCGCAGTACGCCATCGTGCTCGATCGATGTAAAACATGGCCGAAGGCGCGCAGCTCACCCCGGCCCGGTTGCATGAAGTTGACCTTCATCTCGACTGTGACCACGCCGACGCCGTCCTCCGCCAAGCTGCGCGCGGCGGTGGCGAGCGCGACATCGGCCAACGTCATCGTGACGCCGCCATGGGCGACTTGCCAAGTGTTCATCTGCGCATCGGTCAGGGTGAGCGCAACTTCGCTGTGCCCATTTTCGGCGCTGACGAGCCGAACCCCAAGATGATCGACGAAGGGGCTTTCGATCGTGCGTTCGCGCTCCATCGAGGGCGCGTTCGGCGCGACCGGGTTGTCGCGGTTTTTGGGCTTTTCGTGGTTGCCGGATGTCATGCCTTCGCGCTCTTCAAGCTTCGGAACATCTCGATGACGATGTGACGAATCACGCACGCCTTCCATTCTTCATGCCGCGGTTGCGGTTGCCGCCTATTCGGCGGTAGCAGCGGATGATACTCGCTTCGCCGGGCTCCGGTAGGTCACCAATCGGCCAACCGGGGCGGATCGCTAGCCGCCGCCGAGTGCAAGAAACAGGTTCATGCGATTTTCCAGGAGAGCGAGCCGATTCTCCGTCATTTCCTTCGCTGCGGCGCGTTCGATGCGCTGCGCATCGAGCAACGGCGCAATGTCCGTGGCCCCGCTTTCATGGCGTGTGCGTGCAAGTGTGGCGGCAACACCTGCCGCGCTCAACGAGCGTGTTAGATGCGTGTCTTTTTCAGCGAGTTTCGCTTTCGCGGCAAGCGCATCTTCCACATCGGCGAGCGCCCGGTAAAGGGCGTGACGAAATTCAACCGTTTCGCGATCGAGATCGGTTTCGGCCAGCGCCGCATTCAAGCGTACGGTGTTCCATTGGACGAAAGGCAGCGCGAGCGCCGTGCCGATCGAAGCAACGGGGTTCTGCATGACACGCATGAGCATGTCGCTACTCGTGCCGAATTCACCGGTTAAGGTAAGGCTCGGGTACAGGCTCGCGCGCGCGACATCGACCTGGGCCGCGCGAGCGCGCACTCGCCACTCGGCCGCGCGTATGTCGGGCCGCCGCGCGAGAACGACTGCTGGCAGGTGCGCCGCGACCGGCGGTACAACGGCGGCGGCGAGATCGGGCGGTTCCGCGCCGCGCTTCTCGGGTAATCCTCCGAGAAGCAACCCCAACGCGTTTCGCTGGGACTCGCGCTGTTGCTGCCAACGTGTGAGATCCGCCTGCGCCTGGGCCAATTGCTGCTGCGCCTGAGCGAGATCGATCGGCGAATCGGCGCCGGCGGAGAGCCGCGCCTGCGCGACAGCCACGGTGCGCTCGGCATCGATGATGTCGGCCTGTCCGAGCCCGATCGTCTCGTTCAAATAGCCGATGCGCCAGTAAAGCTTGGCCGCGGCGCCCACGAGCGCGAGCGCGGCCGCGTCGCGATCGGCTTCGCTTGCCTGCGCACGCCAACTCGCCTCGTCTCGCCGGGCCGCCAGTTTGCCCCATAAGTCGAGCTCATAAGACACCGTCGCATTGACGCCGGCGAGCGCGCGAACGCGATCCTGGTTGAAGGCACGCGACGCATCGGCGCTGGTGACGAAGGCGGCCTGCGGCCCCGTCTCGGCGCCCGCTCGATTCGCTTCGAGCAGCGCGCGGTGGACGGTAAGCGCCGCCACAGCAAGGTCGGCATTGTTCGCTAGCGCCGTGTCAATCAAGCGGTCGAGTTGGGGATCGGCGAACGCCTGCCACCACCGGCCGGCGCTAGCGTTCGTTGATGGAGTCGCCGGCGCTTCGAATTCGGCGCTCCATGTAGCCGGCAACTCAGGCAGCTTCACCGCATCGTGGCGGACCGGCAAAACACATCCCGAGCACAGCGGTACAGCCATCGCGGCCACCCATGCAAGATTCTTCATCGATGCCCCTGCTTCAATCGCGCGCGAGCGCTTCGACAGGGTCGAGTCGCGCCGCGTTGCGAGCCGGTAGAAAGCCGAACGCCACGCCGATGACGGTGGAACAGGCGACGGCCGCGACCAGCGACTTCGCTGAGAACACCATGCGCCATTGGTCGACGAACGCGGAGAACACCCAGCTCGCGGCGAACGACAAGCCGATACCGATAGCCCCGCCGAGCACGCAGACGAGCACGGCTTCCGCGAGAAACTGCAGCATGACGTCGCGACGACGTGCGCCGACCGCCATGCGAATCCCGATTTCGCGCGTGCGTTCGGTCACGGACACCAGCATGATGTTCATCACGCCGATGCCGCCGACGACGAGCGAGACGATCGCCACCAGCGACAACAGCAGCGTCAACGTGCGGCCTGTCGATTCGACCGTTTTCACGACGCTATCCATGTTGTAGGTGAAGAAATCCTTGCGCCCGTGCCGCCGCGTGAGCAGTTCCGTGATCTTCTGCTCGGCGGCCGCGCCCGGTTGCCCCGCTTTGATCCTCACCGTAACGCCGTCCAACCGGCTGCCGCCGAACAGCCGCGCCCCCGCCGTCGTGTAGGGCACCCACACCGTCAAATCGCGCATGCCGCCGCCCCACATCGCACGTTTTTCAGCCATCACGCCGATCACCGTGCAAGGGACGTTGCCGATCAAAATCGTCTGGCCGATCGGATCGGCCTCTGCGCCGAAGAGCTTGCGACGCGCGTTGCCGTCGATGACGGCGACCTGAGCGTGACGGCGCACCGCGTCTTCGCCGAAGGCCATCCCCGCCGCGAGCGTCAGGCCGCGAACGTTGAAAAAATGCTGGCCCACGCCGCTGACCATCGCCAAAACATCGACGTTTCCGCGCCGGACCGTCGCATTGCGATAGATACCCGGCGTCACGCTGTCGATATACGGTTCTTGCGCGATCGCGTCGGCATCGGCCGGCACGAGCGTCTTGATCCCGGCCGCATCGTTATCGCCCCAGTCGCGCCCGGGATAGATGTCGATCGTGTTCGTCCCCATCGCACTGATCTCATCGAGCATGTAGCGCTTCGCGCCTTCGCCCACCGCCACGATCGATACCACCGACATAATGCCGATGACGATGCCGAGCATCGTCAGTACGGTACGCAGCCGGTGTGCGGCAAGTGCCGCCCATGCCGTCGCCAGCGCTTGGCCGATGTACGCCACGCGCGCACGCATGCTGTCCGATTCCCGCTTCGCCGGCGGCGGCGTGCCCCCTGCGGCGTCGCGCGTACCCGTGGCGACGCGCTGCATGCCCCGCCTACGATCACTGACGATTGCGCCGTCGCGCATCTCGACGATGCGATCGGCATACGCGGCGACTTGCTCGTCATGCGTGACAACGACGACCGTCCGGCCAGCCGCATGGAGCTCGCCGAGAATGCGCATGACTTCACGCCCGCTTACGCTGTCTAGCGCGCCCGTCGGTTCGTCGGCCAGCACGATCTCGGCGCCGTTCATGAGCGCTCGTGCAATGCTGACGCGTTGCTGCTGCCCGCCCGAGAGCTGGTTCGGACGATGCCCGCTGCGCTGGGCCAATCCGAGTTGCGCTAACAGGCCATGTGCGCGTGCGGCGCGAGCGGGCCGGGCCGCGCCGTTATAGACCGCCGGGACTTGAACGTTCTCGAGCGCGCTCAAATGAGACAGCAGATGGTAGCGCTGGAAGATGAATCCGAACCGCTCGCGGCGCAAACGTGCAAGCTCGTCGGGCGGCAGCTCGCCCACCTCGATACCGGCGATTCGATAGCGGCCCTCGCTCGGCCGATCCAAGCAGCCGAGCAGGTTCATCAGCGTGGACTTTCCCGAGCCGGACGCACCCATGATCGCGACGAATTCGCCGGCCTCGATCGTCAAGTCGATATCGCGCAACACGTACGTTTCTTTGTCGGCCGTCTGATACTTGCGTGCGACGCCGATCAGCTGCAGCAGCGGCTCAGCCATCCTCAGCCCTCCGCCGCGCTATTCGTCGCGTCGCCGTCTGAGGCAGTTTCGCCGACGATCACCCGCTCGCCTTCGCGCAAACCCGCTAGCACCTGCGCTTTGGCATGGTTGTTCAAGCCCACGAGCACGTCCCGCGACTCGACTTTGCCGCCTTCGGTCAAGACGCGCACCGCGAACGACCCATCGGCGGATTTCTGGCCGAGCGCCGACGCGGGCACAATCAGGGCCTGCTTCGCCGTCCCTTCGACGATCGATACCTGCGCCGTCATGGAAATGCGCAGCCGATGCCCGGGATTGGGCACTTCGAATAGCGCGTTATAAAACACCGCGGCCCCACCGCGTGACGCGCCGCCCGCGGAACCGCCCGCCGCGGAAGGCGATGGCTCCGCGAATTCCTGAGGCGCCGGTTCGATCGCGCGCACCGTGCCTTCGTAGCGCGTCTCTTGATCGCCGAGCACGGTGAAATGCACCGATTGGCCCGGCGCCACCCGCATCACGTCGGCCTCGGATACCTGGGCCTTGATTGTCATCGTATCGAGATCGGCGAGCTTGAGGATGACGGGCGCCTGCTGCTCGGCGATGATCGTTTGGCCTTCGCGCGTGACGATGGCGACCACTTCGCCCGCCATCGGCGCCACGATGCGCGTGTAGCTCGCATTGGCGCGCGCTTTGTCGACTTCAATCCGCGCTTGCGTCCAACGCGCGTCGAGTTCGGCGACAGCGGCGCGCTCGACCTGCAGCGCCGCCTGCGCGCGCTCGAGTGCGTCGCGCGACGTGGCTTGCCCATCCCAAAGCTGCTGCTCGCGCGCCGCCGCGAGCGAGACCTGCCGCAAGCGCGCCTGAGCCGCCCGCCGCTGCGCCTTAAGCGCAAGTTCATTGGCCTGCGCCTGACGCAGTGCGTGCTCGAGCAAAGTGGGATCGATCTCCGCCAACAGCTGGCCGGCCTTCACCTGATCGCCAAGCGCGACCGCGAGCGTCTTGAGCTGGCCGGACACCTGCGCGCCCACATCGACTTGCCGGTGGGCGTGCAGCGTCCCGGCCGCGAGCACGGCGTTTTCGAGATCGGCGCGCTCCACTTGCGCCGTGAGGTAGCGAGGCGCGTCGTTCGCCGTGACATAGCGATAGCCGACGACAGTCAAAACGAGCGCGACGATTGCCGCGGAACCGGCCAGAAGCCGGCGATTTCGTGGGTTGATCATGCGTTGGAAGGTAGGCGTGGCGAGCGACAACTCGCAGTGCGGCCCGACCTGCTGGGCGTAAGCGCCGAAAATAAAGAAAGGGAAATGTAATCGTCTCGAAATTCATCCGAGACGATGGAATTGTTACGGGATGTTAATGAGATGCCGCGTCGGGCCACCGACGAGACGACGAGCATCGCGCCGCGTCGCACCGGTCCTGGTCGCATCTATGCAGCGAGCAAGGGCGGTTCGATCAGTGCTCAAAACGAGCGTTAGGAAGGCGCGTGCGCCCCTGCGCAGGCCTTTACAGCCGAGGGGCGTCTTCGGGGGACATGTCGGCTACGGTCGATGAGTTAAACCCGACCTCTACCGGGCCGCGATACGATCTTCGGCGAATTTGAAGAAGAACCACTTGCGCTGCGGCTTCCCAGCGGCATCTGGGCCGTACACGGCCAGCGCGCCGTCTTCGTTGGCCCGGCCCGCGTTGAAATGCGTCTCGTGGATGCCTTTGCCGTTCGGCCCGCCATCGTCGAACACCATCCCGTAGATGGCGACGAACGTCGATTGCGCGAACGCCGCTTCGAGTTGCTGCTGAATCCGAACAGCATCGACCGGCGCAAACATCGCATCGGTCAGGCCGATGCGCGCATAGCTCAAGGCCGCGGCGGGAAACGCACCGTACTGCGGCGCGCCGAACGGCTCGTCCGGCGTCACGCCGACAGGGTCTAGATGTTCAGCGCCAAGATACATTTCGATCGGCTGGCCATCGCTCGATTGAATATTGACATCCACCTGATAGCGCACGCCATTACCGATGTCGACGTAAAACTGCAGGTGTTCGCCATTACGGCCGACGATTTCGTGCTCTGTCGAGATTTCGACGGTTCCGACCACGGCTGCATAACGCTCAGGGGTCGCCGCCGGCGTCAATTGGCGTCGATCGAGGTAATGGTGCTCCGTGTAGAAGTTCATGCGCATGCTCCTGGGTTTCGTGGTTGCGATCATCGAAGGAGCGAGCGGCCGTTGCGCGCGTCAGCCCGGCGCCAGCAGCGTTTCGGCGCGCACTCGCCCGACTCCGGCTTCGATCAATTGTCGCCACGCGCGTTCCAGCGATCCGTCGAGATCGATAGCGCGACAAGCATCGTCGATCACCATGACGTCGAATCCCGCCGCACGCGCATCGAGCGCCGTCCACGCAACGCAGTAGTCGGTGGCGAGCCCGCAGCACCACACGCGCTTCACGCCAAGCTCGCGTAGATAGCCAGCGAGCCCCGTGGTCGAACGCCTGTCGGCCTCGACGAAAGCCGAGTAGCTATCGACATGACGCTGGTAGCCTTTGCGGATGACAAGACGCGCATGCACCGCCTCGAGCCCCGCGTGAAACGCCGCACCGGGCGTCCCCTGTACACAGTGAACCGGCCACAGCACTTGCTCGCCGTAAGCGAGCGGTGCCGTTTCGAACGGTTGCCGGCCCGCGTGATTGGCTGCGAACGAAACATGGTCGCGCGGATGCCAATCTTGCGTCAGCACGACATGCTCGAAGTTCCCCGCGAGCCGATTTACCACCGGCACGATTTCGTCGCCGCGCGGCACGGCCAACGCGCCGCCCGGCATGAAATCGTTTTGCACATCGATAACCAACAAGACGTCTTCGGTTCCTTTCATCAGATTTTGCTCCTAGAAACCTCGGACTTTAGTCCGAGAAGGTAAGGAGCGCCGCCGTAAGGCGGCATTCCCGAGTTAGCATGCGCGGCATGGTCTTGGTCTACCGCTATCGCGTGAAATCGCTCAATGGTTTGCTCAACCGGCAAGGTCGGGCGGTGAACTACGTCTGGAACTTCTGCAATGACACGCAGAAGCATGCGCTCAAGTGGGGCAAGAAATGGCCGAGCGGATTCGACTTGAACGTGTTGACAACGGGCAGCAGCAAAGAACTCGGCATCCACTCCGGAACCATCAACGCCACCTGTGAGCAATACGCGAAGTCGCGCAGCCAACATAAGCGGCCCTATCTGCGCTATCGCGGCAGGCGAACGCTGGGCTGGGTTCCGCTCAAAGGGCGTGACCTGAAGCGCGAGGGCACGGCGTTTCGCTTTGCCGGCAACACCTTTCGCGTGTTTTTGAGCCGCCCGCTGCCAGAAGGCAAGATCAAGGACGGCACGTGCTTCGCGCAGGATGCGCGCGGCAACTGGTTCTTGAATATCGTCATTGAGATGCCCGATGTCCCGGCGCGATCGGTCACGCGAGCGGTCGGCATCGATCTTGGTCTGAAAGAGTTCGCCACCCTGTCCAACGGCGAGACGCTCCCGAATGACCGCTACGGCCAGCGGGCGGCGCAAAAGCTTGCCAAGGCGCAGCGCGCGCATAAGCACAGGCGCCATAT
>Ga0157369_10000884_pt1 | contig 38185 bp, 31 predicted proteins | sample C25metaG_FD_113461 | JGI IMG/M metagenome (GOLD analysis project Ga0157369, IMG submission 113461) | Corn rhizosphere microbial communities from Kellogg Biological Station, Michigan, USA - C2-5 metaG | ecosystem: Host-associated > Plants > Roots > Rhizosphere > Soil | place: USA: Michigan... | reverse complement strand
GCCGGCGCGCTCGATCGCCCTTTCGTCTTGACGCGCTGCCGGCTGCGTTGCAACGTCTATCGCAGCTCGGGCGGCCGCAAAACCGTGATTTCGATGCGCCGCCTTCCCCTCGAACCGCTGGCCCTCGATAAGCTCGGGCTGCCCGCCTATGTCAAGACGATGCTCGAAGCGACCAAGGGCTTGGTGCTCGTCACCGGCCCGACAGGTTCCGGCAAAACCACCACGATCTCCTCGCTGCTCGACCACATCAACCGCACGCGCAACTCGCACATCATTACGATCGAAGAGCCCATCGAATACCACCTCGATAGCCGTCAATCGATCGTCTCGCAGCGCGAAGTGCCGATCGATACGCCGAGCTTCTCCGCCGGCTTGCGCGAGGCGCTGCGCCAAAAGCCCGACGTCATCATGGTGGGCGAGGTGCGCGACCTCGAAACCGCCGAAACCGTCTTGCAAGCCGGCGAATCGGGCCACCTGGTATTCGCCACCATGCATACGAGCAGCGCGATCAGCACGCTCACTCGCCTGCTTTCGTTCTTCCCCGCCGCCGAGCGCGAACGTTACGCTGTGTCGCTCGCCAATTCGCTGATCGGCGTGGTTTGTCAAAGCCTCGTGCCGACCGAAGACGGCGAGAACCTGGTGCTGGCGAGCGAACTGCTGTTCAACAACAATCAGCAAGTCAGCAAGCTGCTCGTCGATCCCAGCAAGCTGCATTTCGTCAGCGAGTTCATCCGTCGCAAGGAGGACAACATGTCTCGTTCCCTGAACGAGCATCTCGCCTCGCTTGCATCGCGGGGCGCGATCTCGTCGCGCGACGCGCTTCGTGCCACCTATAACCGGATGGAACTGCATGAGATGCTCCAGGGTTCGGTCAAGCGTTGATCGGATTAAAACCGGTCGACCCGCCGCTTAGCACGGTGTTTGACAAAGATTTACAAAGTCGAATGCGCTACCCTCAACCCGGCCGGCTCGCGTGCGCCGATTATTGATTCGGAAACTTACTGAACTCTGACGCATTGTCGCCATATGAATTTTGTGACCGGAGCGCTGATGCGCATACCGACGATCAAGCCCGCCTTATCGGCAGCGCAGTATAGAGTCTATATAAGGGTTTTCACTAGGAATGTTTTAATGCATTTATCATATTGGAAATTTATTCCCGCAGTAACCCCCTCGGTTTAATTTACCGACTATCGCCGCGATAGCCTTTTCGGATGTCAAAACGTATCGCCAACCGCTATATAGAATGCGCGCCAAACGTTAAAACCGTGTGATGGGCTGCTTCGTCGCACTTCGTAAAACAAGTTGCCGCTTCGTCGCGCTCCAATCGACGACAGCGCGCCCGCTACGCATACTGCGTCGGCGGAAGTTGCAAGCGCAACCTTCCACATTGTTCCGGCACTGCGCCGGTCACTTCATGAGGAGGGCGCCATGCCTGTCGATAACCACGTCAGCACCAACCCTTTCGAGTCGGCCCACGTCGACACCGCCCCTATCCAACAGGAAGCGCCCACCACCGCTGCGAACGAGAGGCCGCAGCGGCCGTCGACCAACCCCTTCGCCGGCGCGCTCGATAACAATCCGTATCGCGCCGCCATGCAGGATCAGTCTGGCGTACGTCTCAATGCGGATCACTCGAAGCTGTCGGCATTCAGACAAAGCAAAGCCGACCTATTCGGCGGCGCCGGGGCACACCCGATCGGAGAGACGCAACGATTCGAAAACAAATGGAGCGACCTCGCGGGCCACGGCGAAAATTCCGCGGAAATGAAGCAGTTCGCGGTTCAGGCCGCGCACGAACAGATTGACATTAGGTTTTTGGAAGCCACGTTGAAAATGCAAAAGCAGCTGGCGGGACTGGTGGCCGATATGTCAGAGCCGATTCGATAGCGCGGAGTTGTCGATTGTTTAGCCGATTTTTGACCGTGTTTAGCAAGATAGATTGACCTTGGATGCGCCGCTTCGCTGCTCGCGGCGCATCTTACATTTTGATATCGTCTTACTTTGATTACTCCACGCATCCGCCGCGATATCGCGCGCAGCGAAGCGCAACGTAACAAACCATCAAAAGCAGGCTTGCGGCACGCGAGCCGTTGAGAACATTGCAGCTAAGACACGACGTGTCGATCCAGATGCAAGCGCAACGTTCTCAATGGAGCGAGTCATGTTCTCAGGCCTATATTTCGCCGTCGTTTCCGCACTCTCCGCGCACGAGCGCTTTCCCGCTTACACGCGAAAAGTCATCGCCGGCCAGTTGCACGAGGCTTGCTCGACGGCGGCCGCCTGGGCGGAGCCCGATGGCGCCGGCCGCGAAGCCGATTACACCCCGTTGCTGGTTTATGGCGATGCGCAATTGGTGCTTGGGCGCCTCGTCGAAGCCGAGGAGACGTATCGAAAGGCACAGCGCGCGATCCGCGGCAGCCGCGCGACGCTGCGCCTCGTCTCGTGCCGCAATGCAGGATGGCAGGCATTTTTTCAGCACCGTCTCGCCGCCGCGCTGACATGCTTTACTCGCATCGGCGCCGATGCCGACGCAAACGCTGTGCAAAAAATGGAAGGGCTGATCGGCGAAATCCTCGTCCTGCATCAGTTGGGCCGATTGACGTCCATGCAGGCGTGCATGGACTCGCTGTGCGCGCTCGCGTCGCAAGCGGCCGACCTGCGTTGGTCGTCCCTCGCCGCCGCACTGGCGCGCGATCTGCAGACCCAAACGCAAGTGCGCGGCGCGGACGAACTGCACGATCACATCTATTGGCGCTCGGCAGAATCGGAGCGGATCGCGACGGCCTCCGCCTCCACTGACCTCGACGAAGCGTCCAGCGCCTGCGCGATGCCGATCGTTGCGGCCAGGCTCGCCTACCTCGACCATCTTTGTGCGTTCGCCAAAGGGCGGCGCGACGTGGCCGATAAGCTCGACGATCATCTGCGCTGGGCCGCGCGTACGGGCGCATCGGCCTATCACCGGGGCCTGTGTCTCGAGATCGCCGTGGCCGCGCTCGCAGCCGGCGCGCCGAATACCGCGGAAGCCATGCTGGAACAGTGCCGGGTGGGCCATACGCAGCAGCCCTGGCACGAGCGCTGGTACCTCGAATACGCTTATTGCCTCGCCAAAATTCGCCAACGCCAAGGCCGGATCCAGGAATACGCACAACTCTACGGCCGCTATGCACTGGCTTCGATTCGACACGTGCGCTCGGACAATGCCTCCGTCGCATCCGTCGCCTCGGCCGCGACCGATTCGCTTCGCGATATGCGCCAGAGCGCGTCGGACGACGTCAGCACACGGCTGCCCGCCAAATACCGGCGCGCGTACCGGTACATGATGGAGCATCTCGATCGCCACGATTTATCGGTGCGCGAAATGGCGGCTCACGTCGGCGTCACCGAGCGTGCGATTCAGGCGGCCTTCAAGACTTACCTTGGTTTATCGCCGTGCCAGCTGATCCGCCGTCAACGCATGGAGCGGATCCATCACGAACTGACGCGCGACGATGGCCGCTCGCCCAGTGTCTTCGAGGTAGCGAACCGCTGGGGCGTCCAGCACCGTTCCACACTGGTCAACGGCTATCGCAAGGTGTTCCACGAAGCGCCTTCGGAGACGCTCGCACGCTAACGACGCCCTTCGGATTTTATTTTCGGACTTCACTGGCTGAACGTGCGCGCAAGCGGGCAAGCGTGCGCGTACCGACGGCTAATCGATCCATCGCTCCATCGCGCCGCTCTCGAGGTCGATACTATGGAACCGTTCGTCCCCCCACGCTTTATCGAAACCGACGATCTGCTATTGCGCCCCTTCGCCGAAGGCGATGCGCCGCAATTCTTTCATGCCTTGTTCGGCGATCCGGATGTGACCGAATGGCTGCCCACGCGTACGCTCGAATCGGTCGACGACGCGCGCGCCATGATCCGCAAGATGGAAGCGGGCTGGGCGCGCGGTTCGTGCTTCGCTTGGGCGCTCGAGGATAAAGCGACGGGCCGCATCTCCGCGATGATCGAAGTGCGACCGTGCTTACCGCGCGTCGAGCTCGGCGTCGCGATCAGCATGCGGGCGAATCATCGGCGGCGGCGCGCGGGGCTTGTCGCCTTGCGTAAATTGATCGATTGGATCATGACGCAGCCCAACGTGCATCGCCTCTATGCCTGCTGTTCGCCACAAGCTCAATCGACGCCCGTGATGGAAAAACTCGGGTTCAAGTTCGAAGGCCGCCTCGTCAATTGGGACGCGCGACCGAACGCGGGACTGGCCGTCGACGACGCCTTGATGTTTGCGATGACTAAGCCGCAAGAATCCGCTGCTTGAGTCGCTCGCCCATCCGCGCGAACCCGCGCGACTGATCCTGCGCGATCTGCGCATAGCGGTCTCGCAGGTCGTCAAGCGCCGGCCCGACGCCCGCATCGATACGCTCCAGCACGCGTCCATCGAAGCCCCGCTCCTCGCATGAGAGCGTCCAGTCGCTCAAGCCGTGCTCGGCAAAGAGCTGATCGATGCGGCTGTCCATCGATACGCCCACCACCGGCACACGGTTGGCGATGGCCATCACGCAGGCGTGATAGCGCGTCGTAACGATCCATTGCGCGCGCTCAAGCGCGCCGACGATGGCGTCCAGCGAATGCGCGCCGCGCGCCAGCACCGGCGCATCGAACGGCAGCAGCGCAGCGATCTCTTCGCAGGCCGCACGATCGAGCTGCTCCATCGCGACGAACACCGGCGCGTAGCCTCGCCGCCGCAATCCTTCGGCGATGGCCGCGAACCCACGCTTGTATGCGTCGAAGCGAGCCGCGCGCAAGTCGTCCCAGGCATGGAAGCTAAGCGGCCCATAGCGCAGGGCCGATGATGCCCCGGCCAATTCGAGTTCGAGCGCTCGGCGGACGTCGGTTCGCACGGGCCACCAAAACGGATTGTTGGGACACAACACCGCATACCGCGGCGGCAACGCTGGACGCGCGTCATCCGCCGCCCGAAAATTCCATGCGGCGTCGGCGCCCTCCTCCACGGTCAGGCCCAGCGATCTCAGCCGCGCGCTGGCTCCGCGGCCGCGGCACACAATATCGACGCCATCCGCCGTCGCGGTCGCAAAACGGCTCAGGCGGTCGGACATTGCACCCGCATCGATCCCATAGGCGCAAGCAACACGGCCATTCGCCGCCGCCAAGCCCACGCCGCCGATCAGCAACGCCGCCAGCGCATCCGAAAACTTCGAGGTGTAGGTCGACCCTTCGACGTTGAGCACGACGTCGAAGCGCGGAATGGCTTGCGCGAGCGCATCGGGCAAGTAGTCGTTGCCGAGGGAGAGGATATCGACCGAACGCAGATCGGGATGGTCGAGCAACCCCCCGAGGACAAACACCGTCAATGCGAGCGGCCGATCGGCAAACAACGCACGCAGTTGACGAATCGTCTCGATCGTGCGTAAATCCGCGCCCGTGTTACCTGCGCCGGTATAGCCTAGCAGCAGCACACGCAATGGCGCGTTCGGCTCGCGTTTGCCCAGCCGTCCTGTCGTCCCGGCGCCGGACTGCCGCCACGCGGCTTCGATCAGCTCGCGAAAATCATCGAGCAGGACCGTATCTGGATCGAGCGCGCTCAAAAATCGGCGCTGACGGTTCAGCGCTGCGCCGCGATCGAATGGCTCGCCCATCTCGCCTGCTTGCCCTTTTGAGTAACCCGCTTCAGTCGCATTCAATCGCCCGCTCCTTGAACATGGCAGTCACATGAAGGACACGACGGCGTCGAGATAGCCCAGTCCGACGCACGCCGATTCCGAGGGAACCAGCGCCTCGACGATCGTGACGCCGTCGTGTCGAAGAGAGCCATCGAGCGCGGCGCGCAGCGTCTCCCGGCTCTGCGCCCGTTCGAAGCGCAGGCCGAACGCCGCTGCGAGGAGCCCAACATCACATTGATAAGGATTCCTAATCGCTTCTCGATATCCGGGTAGCCGCGCTAGCGGCAGTAAATCGAAGATAGCGCCGCCGGCATTGTTGATCACGCAAACGCATGCAGGACGTCGATGCCGCTGAAGATTCGCCAGCGCGGGCAAATCATGGAGAAACGCCAGATCGCCCAGTACGAGCAGGCCCGTTGCGTCGAGCGCGACGGCTTCTCCGAGAAATGTGCCGAGCGTTCCGTCGATACCCCATACGCCGCGATTGGAGAACGTCGGCTGCCCACTCGCGCGCGCCTCGTAATAGAAATCGGCATGGCGGATCGGCATCGAATTGCCGAAGTGAACAAAATCGAAGCCCGCGTGCATGAAGATCTCGCGCGCGGCCGGCAATTCGCCCCAAGGCAGCAGGCCGGCCACGCGGCGACGCTGCTCGGCGACGGCGTTCGCGGCACGCAGCCATTGGTCGCGCCAGCGCGAATCGCCCGGGGCGAGCGCGTCCGCCAGCGCGTCGAGTTCGCGCGCATCGGGGGCGACGAACGGCGCAAACGAAGGATGCAAATAGTCTCGCTCGATCGCCGTCCGGCTCATGCGGATCGTCGGGCACGGATGTTCGAGCAGGTAGTTCTGCACGGCGGGCATGACGGGCGCAAAGCCGCAACGAATCACGAGCTCGGGCGGCTCGCTCGGCCGCAGGCTGCGAGCGCCCAGCGCATCGTAGCCGCTCATCACCGAACTGGCGCCCATACTGCGCAATCCGCTGGCCGCATCCGCAAAAACAGGGAAGCCCGTACGCACGGCGAAGCGCGCAAGGGTGTCGAGCTCAATGCCGCACTCGGGCCCCGCCACGATGACGCCTCTCATCCCCGGGCGCAACCCCAACCTATCAACCAGCGCGGCCACGTCGTTCGTTGCGCGCGCAGGCGGCGGTTGGAAAAAAGCCGGCCGTCTGGCTTCTCGCAGCGCGGTGGGGGAAATCGCGCTTGATTCGGTCGAGTCGTAGCGGCCGGCGAAAGGAATATTGATGTGGACCGGGCCCGGCCGTGCGCCGGCGCATGCGGCGAGCACCTCGATCACCCGCTCGCGCAGTGCGATAAACGCGTTCGGATCGTCCGTCGGATCGGACAAGTCGACGCTCGCTCGCACGAACGCGCGGCATGCGCCGATGTGATCGATCATTTGACCAAATCCGGCGCCGCGCAATGCGCGCGGGCGATCGCAGGTAATCAGCACGAGCGGCAACGCGCATTCATCGGCTTCCGTCAGCGCCGGCACGAGATTGGCCACGGCCGAGCCCGACGTCGTGACGACCATCGCCGGCTCACCGCTGGCTTTAACCATGCCGAGCGCCGTGAAAGCGCCGGTGCGCTCGTCGGTGGTGACGATCACGTCGGTAAACGACGCGCGCTCACGCACGGCCAGCACCATGGCGGTCGAGCGGCCACCGGGACTGACCACGGCCCGGCGGATGCCGGCGGCGGCGACGATGTCGAGCAAACACGTGAGCCACGCTTGGTTCAAGCTCACTTCGCTCATAGCGTCGCTGGCGTCGTCGTTTTGCAAGGCGAGGGGCTCGGTCGGTTCGCCGCGCGTATCAAAGCAAACAGCATCGGTCATCGATGGTCCTAAGTGGGATAGCGGCCCTACTCTGTAGTCTCTAGTCGAACGACCGAATTCATCTGCCTTGCGTCGCGTAACCGGAGGGATAAACGGTGATGACGTCGCGCCGTTCCTCTTTCTCGTTGAGGGCTTTGTCGTCACGGCGGCTGCGGTAGGCATCGGCCGAATCGCGCAAGGTCGCGGCGTAGTCGCGCTCACGCGCTTCCTCGGCGAGTTTGCGTTCGATGATGCGGCGCGCGCGGATAGCGGCGCCGTCGATCGATAGCATCACGGGGCGCGCAGCCCAAAAATCGCCATCGCCAAGCGCGCGCTGCTGCGCTTCGAGCATCGGCAGATCTTCCCGTTCGAATGGCGTCATTAATCCCAGCACCGCGTATTCGACCAGCATGCGCGCAGCGTCGCCCATTTCCTTGGGCAAACCGAATGCGAAAAAGTAGTGGGTCGACGCCTCGGTCTCCGGCGTCAAAAAATGTCCCGACAGGGAGACGCGACCGAACTCGAACGGCATTCCCGCGGGCGTGACCGCCACTTCGATCGTCATCAGGCCCGGTGCGTCCCAGCGAACGTTGAGCCCGCGATCGACGGCCAAGCCCGGCGGCACGCCGAACGCACCGGCGACGAACGCTTGCAGACTCTCCCCTCGGCACAGGCGCTTCGACCACACGGTGTCGCCCGCTTCCTCGAACGACACCTCGCCCCTTGACGCCATTTCGTCGCTGCCCAGCGTTTCGGGGTGCAGGAATTGGAAGTGGCTCAAATCGAGCAGGTTATCGGCGCTCAGTTGATAGTGCGCCTTGGTCAGCAAATAACCGCTGCTCGTTTCGAAGCGATGTTCGTCGAGAAAATCGTACGATGGCAGCGCCGTCGTGTTCGCTCGCTCGGGCTCGCCCATCCAGATCCATACCGCGCCGTACCGCTCGGCAAGCGGGTAGCTCGTCACGCGTGCCGCTTGAGGAATACGCCCATCGCCGTGCGGGTTATGCACGCATCGTCCGCTGCGATCGAAACGCAGGCCGTGATAAGGACATTCGATGGCATCGCCGCGGATTTTGCCGCCCGAGAGCGGCGCAAAGCGATGCGGGCACTGGTTCGCAAGCGCGACCGGCTGCCCCTGCGAATCGCGAAACAGCGCGATGGATTCGCCGAGCAGCGTGCGTTGCAGCGCTGCCCGGTCGGTCAGCTCGCGGCTCCACGCGGCTACGTACCAGGCGTTTCTCAAGAAAGGCATCGTTTTACCCCGTCGATTGCACACGCAGCATCGCGTCTCGCGACCGCCGGGTGCCGGCGCCGCTGCGTCGATGCATTGCAAACGAGTCTAGCGACGGGGCCGCGCGCGTATGTCGCGCGCTGCGAAACGCTCGCCTACGATGCGAAGTTCGAGCGAGAGGCTGGCGAACCGTTCCGTATAGCGCGCCGGGGGGCAACGGCGCTACACTCGGGTATCTCTCGTCGTGGAGCGCCATCATGACCGACATCGACCCCCAGCGGACCTTTCGCGGGCTGCCGCTCACGCCGGAGCAAGACGCGGAGATCCGGCATTACATCAAGGTGCGCAAGCAACGCGGCAAACCGTGGGATACGCCTGAGCTTGCGGCCATGTTGCACGATATGTTGGAGCCGCCCGGGGACGACGAGGTCGGCGACGAATCCGACACCGATTTCGACGATGCGCGCGGGGCGGCCGAACGCGCCCAGTTCTCAGTAGAAGATGAAAGCAACCCGATCGAAGCCTCTGAAGAATGGCAAGCCGCGATGGAATCCGAAACGATGAAGAGGATCAATCATTAAACCGCTTGCGATTGATGGATCCACGCCCGGATACCGGCGTGGCGCGCTCGACGTCCTCTTCGTTTTTCTCAAGCTCGGGCTGACTTCCTTCGGCGGCCCCGTCGCCCATCTCGGTTACTTTCGCCGCGAATTCGTGGAAAAGCGTCGCTGGCTCGATGAAGCGGCCTACGGCGATCTCGTCGCCCTTTGCCAGTTTTTGCCGGGGCCGGCGAGCAGCCAAGTCGGCTTTTCGATCGGGCTGCTGCGCGCCGGATGGCTCGGCGGCTTGGCCGCGTGGTGCGGCTTCACGCTGCCGTCGGTGCTGCTTTTGCTCGCGTTCGCGACGCTCACGCCCAATCTGGATGGCCCACTCGGGCAGGGTCTCGTCCACGGATTGAAGCTCGCGGCCGTGGCCGTCGTCGCGCAGGCGGTCTGGGATATGGGACGGCGCTTGTGTCCCGACGGGCGCCGCGCGGCCATCGCGATCGGCGCGATCGTCTTGCTCAGCTTGATGCATACCGTCTATGCGCAGCTGATCGTCATCGCGTTGGGCGCAACCGCCGGATTCGCTTGCTACCGGCGCGACGCGGCGCCCGGCATTCGGCCTGGCCCGGCGACGAACAGCCACACCGGCATGAGCGAGATGCCGCCATGGCGTGTTTCCCACGCGGCGGGCGTGGCGGCGTTGATCCTGTTTTGCCTGTTGCTGGCCGGCCTGCCGATCGCCGCCCGCCTCGCGACGGTGTTCGGCGCACCGGCCGCGCAAACCTTGCATGCATTCGATGCGTTCTTCCGCTCGGGCGCGCTCGTCTTCGGCGGCGGTCACGTCGTGTTGCCGTTACTACAACAGCAACCGGCTATCCAAAGCGCCGTCAGCGCGAACGATCTGCTGGCCGGCTATGGTGCGGCGCAGGCCGTGCCGGGGCCGCTATTCAGTTTCGCCGCCTATCTGGGATGGATGATGTCGGGCGCCGCCGGCCGCCTCGCTGCCGCTGCGCTGGCGACAGTCGCCCTCTTTTTGCCGGGGCTTCTGCTCGTCGTGGCCGCGCTTCCGCATTGGCAGGCGCTGCGATCGAGGGCATCCACAGCCAACGTGCTGGCCGGCGTCAACGCCGCCGTGGTCGGCTTGCTCGCTTCGGCGCTGTACTCGCCGGTTTGGACCAGCGCTGTCTACCGACCGCTCGATTTCGCGATCGCCGCCACCGCGTTTTCGATGCTCGTGAAGTGGAGAACCGCGCCGCTTGCCGTCGTGATCGTTTGCGCGGCGGCCGGCGTGGCAAGCGTATTGATGGGGGGATGACGGAAGAGGGGCCACCCACTAGCGTTCGCTCGGTTGCTCATTTGCTCTGCGAGCGCGCGGACGCGGGCAAGCAGTCTGCACGCAGGGGGGGCTCGCGGATAAGACGCTTTGGGCCACCGAAGCAGCCCAAAGCGCTAATCCCGCGAAAATACCCGCTTTACTTCGGCTGCGCGACCGTGCGCAGATACGGCTTCAGCGTCTTGAACCCTTGCGGATATTTCTTTTTGGCCTCTTCATCGGAGACCGATGTCGGGATGATGACGTCGTCGCCCGGACGCCAGTTCACGGGTGTCGCCACCGCGTGCCGAGCATTCAGTTGCAGCGCATCGAGCAAACGCAGGACTTCGTCGAAATTGCGGCCGGCGCTCATCGGATAGACGAGCATCGCCTTGACTTTCTTGTCCGGGCCTACGATGAAGACGGAACGGACCGTCGCATTATCGTTTGCCGTGCGCGCGCCGCCGCTCGCTTGCGGATGAATCATGTCGTACAGCTTCGCGACGGTTAGATCGTCGTCGCCGATCATCGGGTAATTGACGGCATACCCTTGCGTCTCCGCAATATCGCCCACCCAATTCTTATGATCGCTGACGGGATCGACGCTCAGGCCGATGATCTTCGTGTTGCGCTTGTCGAATTCGGGCTTGAGCCGCGCCATGTAGCCGAGCTCCGTCGTGCAAACGGGCGTGAAATCCTTCGGATGCGAAAACAGAACCGCCCAGCTATCGCCGATCCACTCATGAAACTTGATCGTGCCTTCGGTGGTTTCGGCGGTGAAATCGGGAGCGACGTCGCCGATACGGATGGTCATATCGAACCTCCTGGTCTAGGTACGTTGGCAAGCATGAAATCCCAGCGCCGCGTGTCGCATGCCGGCGCCGGGGCATGAGATGAGGCTCCGAATTATAGACCGCGATCAGCGCCGCCGCCGCCCCCATCCGCACAGAAGCGGGCGGGATCGCGCCGAACGAGTGCGGCCGCCCGGCTGTCTTGCACTGCTGCGGTGCGGCATGCGCCCCCTTCCACTCCCCGAGCCGGTGCGCGTTTCTCGAAAATCCTTACGGCATAAGCTTTCTACGCATATGGCATAGCCTTTGCATACACCTCGCGCGTACCCGGCAACGGTGTCGGGATGCATGCAATGCAATGTGAGCTTCAAGGACAACGGCGTCCCCTCGTGCCTCGGCACGCGCGGACGCCGTTTTCGTTGATGCATGCCCTTTGGCTGTTTCTTTATTTCAGTCGAGCAATGACGCTGCGACCTCACCGATTCAAGGAGTAAGCAACGATGAACGCGCCCCGACTCGTCGTCATCGGCAACGGCATGGCCGGTATCCGTACGATCGAAGAACTGCTCGCGCTCGCGCCGAATCACTATGAGATCACCGTGTTCGGCGCCGAGCCTCATCCGAACTACAACCGGATCCTGCTCTCGCCCGTGCTCGCCGGTGAGCAGACGTTCAAGGACATCGTCCTGAACCCGCTCGAGTGGTATGAAGAGAACGGCATCAAGCTTCATCTAGGCAAGACGATTTCGCGCATCGATCGCAAGCGGCGTCTGGTCATTGCCGAGGACGGCACCGAAGCGCCCTACGATCGCCTGCTCATCGCGACGGGATCGCAGCCGTTCATCTTGCCCGTGCCGGGCGCGAAGCTCAAAGGCGTGATCACCTATCGCGACATCGGCGACACACAGGCGATGATCGACGCGGCGTCGGTCAAGCGCCGCGCCGTCGTGATCGGCGGCGGCTTGCTCGGGCTCGAAGCGGCGAACGGCCTGAAGCTGCGCGGCATGGATGTGAGCGTCGTTCATTTGGCGCCGACCTTGCTCGAGCGCCAGCTCGATTCGAACGCCGGCCGGCTGCTGCAACGCTCGCTGGAAGCACGGGGCCTGACCTTTCTGCTATCGAAGGCGACCACCGAAATCCTCGGCAACGAGGCCGGCGAAGTGGTGGGCGTGCGCTTTAAGGACGGCGAAGAGATCGAAGCGGATCTCGTCGTCATGGCCGCCGGCATTCGGCCGAACACGACGCTTGCCGAATCCGCGGGACTCCATTGCGATCGCGGCGTCGTGGTCAACGACACGCTGCAAACGTACGACCCGCGCATCTACGCCGTGGGCGAATGCGTGAGCCATCGCGGCGTGGCCTACGGCTTGGTCGCGCCGTTGTTCGAACAGGCCAAGGTGTGTGCGAACCACCTTGCATTGATGGGCATCGGCACCTACAAGGGCTCGGTCCTCTCCACCAAGCTGAAAGTGACCGGCATCGATCTGTTTTCGGCCGGCAACTTTATCGGCAGTGAGAACACCGAACAAATCGTGCTGTCGGATCCGGCGGGCGGCGTCTACAAGAAGCTGGTGATCGAAGACGATCGTTTGGTGGGCGCGTGCCTGTATGGCGACACCGCCGACGGCGCGTGGTATTTCAAGCTGCTGCGCGAAGGGCGCAAGCTCGGCGAGCTGCGCGATCGCCTCATGTTCGGCGAATCGAGCATCGGCGATGCCGGCGTGCAAGGCCACAACCGCGCCGCCTCGATGGCCGATTCCGATGAAGTTTGCGGCTGCAACGGCGTCTGCAAAGGCACGATCGTCAAGGCCATCACCGAAAAGGGCCTGTTCACGCTCGATGAGGTGAAGAAGCATACGAAAGCGGCGAGCTCGTGCGGCTCGTGTTCGGGCCTCGTCGAGCAGATCTTGATGAGCACGGTCGGCACGAGCTTCCAAGAAACGCCGAAGACGAAGGCCATTTGCGGTTGTACCGATCGCACGCACGACGAAGTGCGCAAAGCCGTGCGCGATCATAAGCTCGTGACCCATCGCGCCGTGTACGACTTCCTCGAATGGCGCACACCGAACGGGTGCGCGACCTGCCGCCCCGCGATCAACTACTATCTTGTCTCCACCTGGCCGCACGAAGCCGTCGACGATCCGCAAAGCCGCTTCGTCAACGAACGCGTGCATGCCAACATCCAAAAGGACAACACGTTCTCGGTCGTGCCGCAGATGAAAGGCGGCGTCACGACGCCCGACGAGCTGCGCCGCATCGCCGACGTCGCCGACAAGTACCAGATCCCGATGGTGAAGGTCACCGGCGGGCAGCGCATCGATTTGCTCGGCGTGAAGAAGGAAGACTTGGTCAACGTCTGGCAAGACCTCGGCATGAAATCCGGGCATGCATACGGCAAGTCCATTCGCACGGTCAAGACTTGCGTCGGCAGCGAGTTCTGCCGCTTCGGCACGCAAAACAGCACGCAAATGGGCATCGATTTGGAAACGATGCTCGCCAATATGTGGTCGCCGCATAAGGTGAAGCTGGCCGTCTCGGGTTGCCCGCGCAATTGCGCCGAAGCCGGCATCAAGGACGTCGGCGTGATCGCCGTCGATAGCGGCTGGGAACTCTATGTCGGCGGCAACGGCGGGATCAAAACCGAAGTGGCTCAATTCCTCGTCAAGGTCAAAACGGCCGAGGAAGTGAAGGAATACACGGCCGCGTTCTTGCAGCTCTATCGCGAAGAAGCGCATTACCTCGATCGGACCGTTCACTACATCGATCGCGTCGGGCTCGACTACGTCAAGCGCAAAGTCGTCGAAGACGCCGCCAATCGCCGCGCGCTGTACGAGCGCCTGCTTTATTCGCTCGAAGGCTTGCCCGACCCATGGCAGGCGCGTATCGACGGGCAGCATCAGCGCGAATACATTCCGATCAAAGTCATCGCTTAAGGTCATCGAACATATGGATATGCCGACTACCCCCACGTGGACGCACGTTTGCAGCGTCTCCGATATTCCGCGTCTGGGCAGCCGCGTCGTCAAGCGCGCCGACGGCGATGTCGCTTTGTTTAGGACGGCTAACGATGAAGTGTTCGCCCTGCACGACCATTGCCCGCACAAAGGCGGCGCGCTCTCGCAGGGTATCGTTCACGGCAATACGGTCACCTGCCCGCTGCATAGCTGGAACATCGCTTTGGACACGGGCGAAGCATGTGCGCCCGACGAGGGATGTACGCTGCGATTCGCCGTGAAGATCGACGGCGAAGCCGTGTTCGTCAATTTCGTATGACCGAGGGCGCCACCGCGATGAAAGCCGACCACGAGGGGGGCTTCGCCAAGACCGTCACGCGTTCGACCTGCTGCTACTGCGGCGTCGGCTGCGGCGTGCTGATCGAATCGGAGCACGGGCGCATCACGGGGATCGCGGGCGATCCCGATCATCCCGCCAACTTCGGCCGGCTTTGCACGAAAGGCCGCAGCTTGCCGTTGACGGCGGCGAGCGATGCTGGCCGCGCGTTGCGCCCCGAGATCCGGCTCGCGCGTGACGCTGCGCGCGAACCGACCGATTGGTCCGTCGCGCTCGATCACGTCGCGGCGCGCTTTGCCGACGTGATCGAGCGCGACGGACCCGACGCCGTCGCCTTCTATATTTCCGGCCAGTTGCTGACCGAAGATTATTACGTCTTCAATAAGCTCGCCAAAGGGCTGATTCGGACGAATAACATCGATACGAACTCGCGCCTTTGCATGTCGAGCGCCGTGACGGCCTATAAAAAGTCGCTCGGCGCCGACGGCCCGCCCACTTGCTACGAAGATCTCGAGCTGGCTCGCACGGTGTTGTTCGCGGGCAGCAACATGCCCTACGCGCACCCGGTGCTGTTTCGCCGCTTAGAGGAAGCCAAGGCGAACGATCCGTCGATCAAGTGGATCGTCGTCGATCCGCGCCGCACCGATATAGCCGCGCTCGCCGATCTGCACCTCGCGATTACGCCGGGCACCGATGTGGCGCTGTTCAACGGCATGCTGCATCACATGATCTGGGAAGGGACGCTCGATCCCGCGTTCATCGCGGCGCACACGAACGGTTTCGACGATCTCAAGGCGCTCGTGCGCGGCTATACGCCGCGCATGGCGGCTGAAATTTGCGGGATCGCGGAAGTCGATCTGCTGCAGGCCGCCGAGTGGTTCGCACAAAGCCCGGCCGCGCTGTCGCTCTATTGCATGGGTCTGAACCAGTCGAGCCACGGCACCGACAAGAATCTCGCGCTGATCAATCTGCATTTGGCCACGGGGCAGATCGGCAGGCCCGGCGCCGGGCCGTTTTCGCTGACGGGCCAACCGAACGCGATGGGCGGGCGCGAGGTGGGCGGCATGGCGACGATGCTCGCCGCGCACCGCGACATCGGCAACGCCGAGCATCGCGCCGAAGTGGAAGCGCTGTGGGGCGTCAGCGATCTGTCCGCGCGCCCCGGGTTGCCGGCGGTCGAAATGTTCGATGCCGTCGCCGAAGGAAAGATCAAGGCGATTTGGATCGTCTGCACGAATCCGGTCCATTCGATGCCCGACATCGAGCGCGTCCGCCAGGCATTGCGCAAGGCTGAGTTCGTCGTCGTGCAGGAAGCGTTCACGCAAACCGACACCGTGCCGTACGCCGACGTCTTACTGCCGGCTGCGAGCTGGGGTGAAAAGTCGGGCACCGTCACCAACTCCGAGCGCAGGATTTCGCGTGTGCGCGCCGCCGTGGCGCCGCCCGGAGACGCGCGTGCCGATTGGTGGATTGCGGGCGAAATCGCATCGAGGCTCGAAGCCCGGCTCGCCGCGAAGGGTACGCGCGCAGCCGGCGCGCCGTTGTTTCCCTTCACCTCGCCGCAGGAGGTGTTCGACGAACATCGATCGCTCACCGTCGGCCGCGACCTCGACATCGGCGCGCTCTCCTACGATCGCCTCGAAGCCGACGGCCCGCAGCAATGGCCGTTTACGGCCGAGGCGCGAACGGGCGCGGCGCGGCGGTATACCGACGGCGTGTTCGCCACCGACGATGGTCGCGCGCGCTTTCACGCCACGGCGTACCTGCCGGTGGCCGAGCCGGCCGACGCGCGCTATCCCTTTCGGCTGCTCACGGGCCGCCTGCGCGATCAATGGCACGGCATGAGCCGCACCGGGCGCACGGGCGCGCTGTTCAACCATGCGCCGGAAGCGACGCTGTCGATGCGTCGCGAAGATGCGGTGCGCCGCGGCTTCAAAGACGGCGATCTCGTCACCGTGGCGAGCCGTCGCGGCCGCCTGGTTCTGCCGATTGAAACGACCGACGATTTGCCGTCCGGCACTGTCTTTGCCGCGATGCACTGGAACGGGCAGTTTCTCTCGAGCGGCGGCATCAACGAGGCGACGATCGGCGCCGTCGATCCCCACTCGAAGCAGCCGGAGCTCAAGCATGCGGCCGTGCGCGTGGAGGCGGCGAAGCTGCCGTGGCGGCTCGTCGCCGCCAAGCGTGGCGATGTCCTCGCTTTGCGTGAGGCGATCCAGCCGCTGTTGGCCGAGCGCCGCTACGCGTCGATCCGCATCGAGGCCGATGATCTGCTCGTCGTCACCGCGGCGGACACCGAAGCCGATGCGCCATGGACCGAACGCTTGCACGATGCGCTAGGATTGGCGCGTGGCGACGAACTGCTCGAATACCGCGACGCGCGACGCGGCCGGGCGCAGCGCGTAGCCTGGGACGGCGAGCTCGTCGACGGCTTTCTGCTGACCGGCGATACGAGTCCCGCCGCCGCGCTGATCGAGCAGATTCGCTCGGCGGCCCCCTGGCAAGGCCCGCGCCATGCCATCGTCCTGCTCGGCGGCGATACGCCGGCTCGCAACTTAGCGCCACGCGTACGTGTTGTCTGCAACTGCAAGCAAGTGACGCAGCCGCAGATCGAACAGGCGGTCATGCAAGGCGCGGGGTTCGACGCGCTCAAATCGACGCTCGGCTGTGGCACGGTGTGCGGCTCGTGCGTTCCCGAAATTAAGCGCATGCTAAGCGTAGCGACGCCCGGCGTGGCGACGCCCGACGCAGCGGCGCCCGCCTAAGCCGCCTTCAACGTTTTACTTTCCGTTTTCGATGCTGAGAATCTTGCTCGTCACCGATACCGACAAACCGATCGGCGAATTGCGCGAGGCGCTCGCACGTCTGGGCTACGAGATGCTGCCCGAGGCCGCCGCGCCGCATGCGTTGCCGAAGGTTGTCGAACGCGAGCGCCCCGATGTCGTCATCATCGATACGGAATCGCCCTCGCGCGATACGTTGGAACATCTCGCGGTGATGAATGAAACCGCGCCGCGCCCGGTGCTGATGTTCAGCCACGATTCGAATCAGCAATTGATCCGGTCGGCCGTCGCCGCGGGCGTCACCGCGTATACGGCCGAGGGGCTCTCGCTCGAGCGGCTGGCGCCGATTCTCGAAGTCGCGCTGGCGCGTTTCGCGCATGAGGAACGACTCAGGCAGCGGTTAGCGAAGGTCGAAACCGAACTTGAAGATCGCAAGACGATCGATCGCGCGAAGCGCCTCCTGATGGAGCGCGGCAAACTCTCCGAAAACGATGCGTACGCCACGCTGCGCAAACGCGCGATGGACGCCGGCGTGCGGCTGGCCGACATCGCGCGCCGCGTGCTCGAAGCGGCCGACTCATCGAGGTAGCACGCTATGGGAATGGAAAATTCGAAGCTCGCCGAAATGGCGCCAGAAAAGACCCACCTGCGCATCGGCTTCGTCGCACTCTCCGACGCCGCGCCGCTCGTCGCAGCGAAGGTATTGGAGTTCGGCCATCGTCATGGGCTGACGCTCGAGCTCTGTCGGCAACCGTCATGGGCGGCCGTCCGCGACAAGCTGATCGCAGGCGAGATCGACTGCGCGCACGCGCTCTATGGCCTCGTATACGGCGTCGAGCTGGGCATCGGCGGGCCGCGCGACGAAATGGCCGTCCTGATGGTGCTCAACCGCAACGGGCAAGCCATTACGTTATCGACGCCGCTTGCTCGCGCGCTCGATGCGCATGGCAACCTAAAAGCCGCGCTCGCCGCACTCGGGCGCCCGCCTGTCTTCGCTCAAACGTTCCCAACCGGCACCCATGCCCTGTGGCTCTACTACTGGCTTGCCGCCCAGGGCGTGCATCCGCGCGAGGACATCGAAAGCGTCGTCATTCCGCCGCCGCGCATGGTCGATGCACTCGAGCGCGGCATCCTCGACGGCTTCTGCGCCGGCGAGCCTTGGCATGCCGTGGCCGAAGCGCGAGGCGCCGGCGAGACCGTCGCCGCGACGAGTCAAATCTGGCCGAATCATCCCGAGAAAGTCCTTGCATGCCGGCGCGAGTTCGTGAAGCGCTACCCGGCCACGGCGCGCGCGCTCGTGCGGACCATGCTCGAAGCGTGTCGATGGGTCGACGCGCCCGAGCATCGCGAGGAGATCTCCGGTTGGCTCGCCAAGCCCGACGCGCTCGACGTGCCGCGCGAACTGATCGCGCCTCGCCTCACCGGGCATGCAGGCGGCAAGCGCTTCGCCCGCGCGCCGCTGCCCGTCGCGTTCTTCGGCGGCGGCAAGGTCAACTACCCGCGGGTGTCGGAAGGCCAGTGGTTTCTCGCCCAATATCGGCGTTGGGGCTTGTTGCGCGAAGCGGACGCGCCGGCCGGCCATGATCAAGCGATCGCCGCGCGCATCAATCACACGGAGCTTTATGCCGAAGCAGCGGCGATGTCGGAGGTGCCGCTACCGGCCATGGACCAAGACGACAACGCCATCCCGTTGGACGGCGCAATGGAGAGATAAACACCGTCGATCGTTCAGCGCACATAGGCGCACATAGGACTGACGGCACGGTCGTCGCGTTATACCCGGCGCCCTGTCCCGCAAATTCCCTTGATATGAAAGAACTTGCGTGACAGGGCACAGATTTGCGGCATCGCCGCAACGGTCCAAGACGTGCGATGGCGCACATATATCACAATGACATATAATTCGCGCTCGCCGCGGCGCAGCATGCGTCCGTTCGCCGCGCTTTCGTCATGTGATCCGAAGAAAACACCGTGTTTAGCCAAGCCGTCTTGCGCTGGTTCGCCAGCTTTGCGCCGCATCCTGTTGCCGTTTCGTGGCGCGAGCGCGTCCGCTCGTGTTTCGGCGCGCTGCTGGGCATTGCCGCAACGGGCGCATCGATGCATTGGCTGCTCGGCCCGCAGGCACAGGCGCCCTTTCTGATTGCGCCGATGGGCGCCTCGGCGGTATTGCTGTTCGGCGTACCCGCCAGCCCGCTCGCACAGCCGTGGTCGTTCATCGGCGGCAATCTCGTCGCCGCGACGGTCGGCGTGCTCAGCGCGATGTGGATTCACGATCCGATCCTCGCCGCCGCGCTCGCGCTGGCGGCCGCCACGTGCGTGATGTTCGCGCTGCGCTGTATTCACCCGCCGTCAGGCGCCGTGGCGTTGACGGCCGTGCTCGGCGGCCCGGCTATTCACGCGCTCGGCCTGCGCTTCGTGTTCGAACCGGTCGCCGTGCAATCGTTCGTGTTGCTCGGATCGGCCATCGTCTATCACACGGTGACGGGCCATCGCTATCCGCACGCCAGGCGTGCGGCCACCGTTGCAACGCCGGGCGTGACGGGCGTGACGCGCAGCGATCTTGAAACGATCATGCGTGAGCGCGGCGAGTTGCTCGCCGTCGCAGCGGACGATCTCGAATCGGTCGTGCGCGAAGCGCAATTGCTCGCCTATGCGCGCAGCTTCAGCGAATTGCAATGCGCCGACATCATGACGAGCGATGCCGTTAGCGTATCGAGCGACACCACCGCGGCGGCGGCCTGGCGCTTGCTCGAACGCCATCGCATCAAGGCCCTGCCCGTGATCGACGATAGGCGACGCGTAGTGGGCATCGTCACGCGCACCGATTTCGTTGGGCGCACGGCGTTCGGGTTGCGCGGGCCGCGCAGCCGTCGCCTCTCGTTGTGGCGCGATCTCTCGGAGGGCCGCCGTGTCGACGATTTGATGACGCCGAATGTGCGAACCGTCGACGCGAGCCTGCCCGTCGCTGAACTGATTCCAGTGTTCGCGCATTACGGACACCACCACATTCCGGTCGTGGACGACGAACGCCGGCTCATCGGCATGATTACGCAAGCGGATTTGATCGGCGGCCTGCATCGGCAAACGCAAACGCGGCAGCTGCGGACCGCTTGAACCGAAGGCGGACCGGGCGAGCGGCCCAAATATATCACAACGTGATATTATTTCGGACTTCGAATTTGCCCCCGGGATCGACATGAAAACGTCCGCTTCGCGCGCGCTCGCCAAGACCGACTTCGAGCAATTATCGGCGTTCCGCTACCAAATGCGGCGTTTCGAGCGTTTTTCGGAGCGCGCGGCGCATGCCGAAGGCATCACGCCGCTGCAGTACCTGCTGTTGCTGCATGTGAAGGGCTACCCCGGCCGCGACTGGGCGACGATCGGCGAATTGGCCGAGCGCTTGCAGGCGCAGCACCACGGGGTGGTCGCCCTCGTCTCGCGCTGCGAAGCGCTCGATCTCGTCAAACGCAAGATCAGCGAGACCGATCGGCGGCAAGTGGAAGTCCACCTGCAAGAAGCGGGCGAAACCGTATTGGCAAAACTGGCGGCGTTGCATCGCGCCGAGCTGAACTCGCTCCAGGGCGCGTTCCGCGTGCCGCAACTCGATTTATGACTTAGGCAAAACCATGAGCATCGATCCAAATAAGCGAGACTTCTCCGCCAACGCGCGGTTACCCGGTATCTGCGCGTTGGCCGCCGTCATCGGCGTGCTCGGCACGGTCGCGGCCATCGTGCTGCTGAAGCTGATCTACTTGTTCACGAACGTGTTCTTCTTCGGCACGCTTTCGTTCGCGAATCAGTCGCCTGCCGATAACAAGCTCGGCGCATGGGTCGTGCTCATTCCGGCGCTCGGCGGCCTCATCGTCGGCCTGATCGCCCGCTTCGGCTCCGACAAAATTCGTGGCCACGGCATTCCCGAAGCCATCGAAGCGATCCTGTTCGGCAAAAGCCGCATGTCGCCGAAGGTGGCCGTGCTCAAGCCGCTTTCGTCGGGCATCGTGATCGGCAGCGGCGGGCCGTTCGGCGCCGAAGGCCCCATCATCATGACGGGCGGTGCGCTCGGCTCGTTGCTCGCGCAGTGCGTGAAGGTCACGGCGGCCGAACGCAAGACCTTGCTCGTCGCCGGCGCGGCGGCCGGCATGACGGCGGTTTTCGGCACGCCGGTGGCGGCCGTCTTGCTCGCCGTCGAGTTGCTCTTGTTCGAATGGCGCCCGCGCAGCTTCTTGCCCGTCGCGTTAGCCTGCGCCGTCGCCGGCTTCCTGCGCGCCACGTGGTTCGGCGTCGGCCCGCTGTTCCCGCTCGAAACCACCCCGCCCTCGGCCATCTCGCTGCTTTCGTGTTTGATCCTCGGCGTGGCGAGCGGCGCGCTCGCGTCGGGCCTGTCGGTCGCACTCTATGCGACCGAAGATCTGTTCGCTAAATTGCCGCTGCATTGGATGTGGTGGCCCGCGATCGGTGGTCTAGCCGTGGGCCTGGGCGGGCTCATCGAGCCGCGTGTGCTCGGCGTCGGCTACGACGTCATCGGCGATTTGCTGCATCACCAGCTCGCCGTGAAGGTGGCCATTGCGATTCTCGTCGTGAAGGCGATCATCTGGGTCATTGCATTGGGCTCGGGCACCTCGGGCGGCGTGCTGGCGCCGCTGCTCATGCTCGGCGCCGGCTTGGGCATCGTCATGGGCCCCATCTTGCCGGGTCATAACGCCGCGCTGTGGCCGCTCGTCGCGATGGCCGCTACGCTCGGCGCCACGCTCGGCGCACCGCTGACGGCCATCGTCTTCGCCTTCGGCCTCACGCACGATAGCAATGCGCTGCTACCGTTGCTCGCGGCGACGCTCGTCGCGCACGGCTTCACGACGGTTGTCATGAAGCGCTCGATCATGACCGAGAAGATCGCTCGCCGCGGCTATCACATCTATCGCGAATACGGCGTCGATCCGCTCGAACGGCATCATGTCGATGAAGTCATGACGCGCGACGTCAAAACGATCGACGCCGCGTTGCCGCTTCGCGACGCGCTGGCTACCTTTTTCGGCCCGAATCAAAGCCATCGCGCCTACCCGGTCGTGCGCGGCGATCGGCTTCTCGGCGTGGCCGATCGCGAAACGCTGATCTCGCTGACCGATGCGGAAAACGGCGCCGGCCGCGATATGACGATCGGCGACGCACTCGGCGAGCACGCGCCCACGGTCGCGCTGCCGGGAGAAACCTGCCGCCTTGTCGCCGCGCGCCTCGCCGTTCATGGCCTGCAACGCGTGCCGGTGGTGGTCGATCGCGAATCGATGAAGCTCGCCGGCATCGTATCGCGCAGCGATCTCGTCAATCCCTCGCGCACGCACTTCGAAGAAGAACACAAGCGCGAGCGTTTTCGCCGCGTGACGTGGCGGCCCGCGAAGCAGCGCAACCAAGGATAAGCTCGGTATCGATCGGCGCGACGCAGCACTGGCCTACCCCGAGTCGACGCCGCAGCTGTGCCGCCCCCCTCGCGCATAGGTAGTTACCACGCTGTCGCCGCGGCCCGCGCTCGCCTAATATTCCTCATACCAATGAGCAAGGCGAGAGATATCACGGGGGGCGCTGAAAAAGCGCCAGCGCAGGGAGCGGTGCGCGCATACGCGAATGACAATTCGACAGATAAGCGACGGGTGGTACGCCCGCGTACATTCGCAACGGGACGGGGAGCACGAGAATAACGTCACGTGAAACGGCGATGCCAACAATGCGCCGTTGTCACGCGACTTTATGAACGTGTGCGTCAATGGCGCCTGCACAAAAAGAGAACGAGCGAGCGGGGATGCCGGCTGAATACTCGGCACGAATACGATTGCGAGCGGGATCGGCGCGCGCAACGGTACAACCATCACGACGAGAGATTCAGCCGGTTTCGCAACGCTTTGCTCGACGAAGGCGCCTAACGGGGAGGCGTGACATGGATATCCTCGAGTTGGCCCGACAAGCGGGCCTGCAAGTGCTGCTCGATGCGCGCATCGGCAGCCAGACTTACCACAGCGTAAGCGGTTCGCTGCCCGCGCTGCAGCGCTTTGCCGATGCGATCGAAGAGGCGATGCGCGACGCATCGCCTCGGCCACGCCATGCTGCGCGGCGAGTCGCGATGGGGCGCTGCGAGCCTATCGCCCGCCGGCGCCGGCCGGCGCAACGGCGTTCGTTCGCCGCTTGGCCGCATGCCCGAGCCACATCACGACTAACCAAGCCGGGACGAGCCACACCGACACCGACAAGCCCGGCGTCAATGCCAGAATGCCGAGCACCATCGCCATAAAGGCGAGGCAAATCCAGTTGGCGACGGGAAACGCGAACGATTTGAACACAAGTTGCTGCCCCGCCGCGACCATCGCCTTGCGCGCCTTCAAATGCGTGAGGCTGATGAGCGCCCAATTAATGACGAGCGCGGCGACGACGAGCGCCATCAAGATATCGAGCGCTTTGGCGGGCATCAGGTAATCGACGATGACGCAAGCGAAGGTGGCGAGCGCGGACAAACCGATGGCCATATAGGGCACGCCCCGTCGATCGACCTTGAGCAGCGCGCGCGGTGCGTTGCCCTGTTCGGCCAAGCCATACAGCATGCGGCTATTGGCATAAACCGAGCTGTTGTAGACCGACAGCGCCGCCGTCAGCACGACGACATTGAGCACGTTGGCCGTCAGCCCCGCGCCGATCTGCGAAAAAATCATGACGAACGGACTGCCGCCTTGCGCGACCTCATTCCATGGATGCAGAGCGAGTAGCACGACGAGCGAGCCGATATAGAAAATCAGAATGCGATAAAGCACCTGATTGACGGCTTTGGGAATCGTGCGGCCGGGATCGTCGGCTTCGGCCGCCGTAATACCGATGAGTTCCAAACCACCGAAAGAGAACATGATGACCGCGAGCGTCATGAATAGCCCGTGGAAACCATGCGGGAAGAATCCGCCGTAACGCCACAGATTCGAGACCGATGCCTGCGGGCCGCCGCGCCCCGTTTCGAGCAGATACGCGCCGAACACGATCATGCCGATGACGGCGACGACCTTGATGATCGCGAACCAGAATTCGGTTTCGCCGTAGGCTTTGACATTGGCCAGATTGATGGCGTTGATCGCCACGAAGCACACGAGCGCCGATACCCAGGTGGGCACGGCGGGCCACCAGAAGTGGATGTAGGTGCCGACGGCCGTGAGTTCGGCCATGCTCACGAGCACATAGAGCACCCAGTAGTTCCAACCGGAGAGAAAGCCGGGGAAATCACCCCAGTATTTATACGCGAAGTGACTAAACGAGCCCGCCACCGGCTCCTGTGCAACCATCTCGCCGAGCTGGCGCATGATCATGAAGGCAATGAGCCCGCCGATCGCATAGCCGAGAATCATCGAGGGGCCGGCCGCTTTCAAAACGCTCGCCGAACCGAGAAACAAGCCAGTGCCGATTGCGCCGCCGAGCGCGATCAATTGGATATGGCGATTTTTCAGCCCGCGGTGTAAACCAGCGTGCTCCATAGGACGCGTCAAAGCAAACCTCCTCTCCTGATCGGGATTGTTCTATCTACGAGGCGCTCGATCGACTCGTGATCGACCGAGCAAAGCTCGTCATTATAGCCAGCCCGGACGGAGCGTCCTGCCTATTCTTCCTCGCCGTTTCGCAACAGCAGCAGTGGCACGGTCGTACCGTGCAGCAGCGATTCCGCCAAGCTGCCCGCGAACAGCCGGCGAATTCCGCTGCGCCCGTTCGAATACATCACGACGAGATCCGCATCGAATTCGTCGATGGCCCGAGCCAGCACCGCCGCCAAGTTCTCGCCGTAAGCGTCGATCGCGCGCACGCTGCCTTGAGCGGCGATAAGCGCAAGCTTGTCGCGCGCCTGCGCGAGCACGGCCGTCGCCGTTTCGCTCGATGTGTCGCGCACCGGCATCTGCTCGACAAAACTGGCCGATACGTCCACCACTTGCGTCGGATGTGCGAGCACGTGAACGACTTGCAACTGCGCCCCCGATAGCTGAGCGAGTTTGATCGCCTCGTCGAGCGCGCGCAGCGCCCCTTCACTACCGTCGACTGGAACTAGAATCCGCTTGTACATGGCGCCCTCCATGACTTGCGCCGCGCTTGTCCCGATCGTCTCTATGCGCGGCTATCTCGAAACCGTTCGCGACCCAAGCAGTGTGGCGACGTGTGCGGCTCAAATCCCGCTCGCACTTACGAGCGAGCCGCCTCTTGCGTCGCCTGCGTGCCAAGAATGCGTTCGGACAACTTGGCGTCGTAGCTCGAATGCACATGCATGCGCTTTTGATCGGGAAACGCGTACGTATACGCTTTGCGCAATGCAAGCGACGCCTCGTGAAACCCTGACAAGATCAACTTTTGTTTGTTCGGATACACGGCGATATCGCCGACCGCGAAGATACCCGGCGCCGATGTCTCATAGTAGGACGTGTCCACCGCGACGCGGCCCGCTCGCACATCGAGCCCCCATTGCGCGATCGGCCCGAGATCCGCGACGAGCCCGTAAAGCGCGATCAGATGATCAGCCGTGATCGTCAGGCCCCCGCCGATTGTCTTGATATCGATCGACTGCATGACGCCGTCGGGCGCATTGAGCGCCGCAATGGTTCCGATGACGAGATCGAGTTCCCCCGCGGCCGCTGCGCGCTTGACCTCCTGCACGGTCGCCTCCGCTGCGCGAAATGCGTCGCGTCGATGCACGAGCGTCACGTGCTTGGCTTGTTCGCGCAGCGCCAACGCCCAATCGAGCGCCGAATCGCCGCCGCCGGCCACCACCACTCGCGCATCGTCGAACAGCGCCCGCTTGCGCACCGCGTAGTGAACCTGTCGCCCTTCCAGCGCGGGCGCCTCGGGCAGCGCAACGCGCTGCGGCACGAATGCGCCGTTGCCTGCGGATAGCAGCACGGCGGCGGCATCGAATACGAGATTGCGATCGGTCTCGACGCGCCATCGTTGCGTCGCTTCGGTCCGCTCCACACGCATCACGCGGTGCCCGAGATGGATCGGCGGCTCGAACGGCTTGCACTGTTCCATGAGCCGCTCGACCAATTGGCGAGCGGTACACACCGGCACTGCTGGAATATCGAAGATGGGCTTTTCAGGGTAGAGCTCGATGCATTGGCCGCCGACTTCCTCGAGCGCATCGACGATATGGCAAGACAAGCCGACGACGCCGGCTTCGAAGGCCGCGAAGAGCCCGACAGGCCCTGCTCCGATGATGACGACGTCGGTTCGGATCACCCCTTCAACGCTCGATGCTGCTTCTTCGCTCACGATCCCTTCCTCGATAGGTTTGCCGATCGCTCACACGAAGCCGGCGCATGACGCACGCATGCCTGCTTCGCTGCGCGCTACGCACGGCGGTATCGATAAGTATAGGGAGAACCCGCAGATGACGCGGCAGTGGCCCGCCGGCGAGTAGGGAGAAAGGTGCCGATCGCGGCGGCAGCGGCAGCGACAACGACAACGACAACGACGCCTATGGTCGGATGACCGCCGTGCCGCACCCTGCTTGAAAAAAAAGGCGCTGCGATGAGCGCAGCGCCTTTTTAGGACACTAAACCAGCAATGGCTTAGAAGCGGTGACGCAGACCAACGGTTGCAGCGGTTTGGTTGTCCGCGCTGGACACGCCGCCGAAGTTGCCGTTGTAGATCCAACCCGTCGCGCCAGCACCTGCGGCGTGTTGGTAGACCACTTGCGCGTACACATCCGTGCGCTTGGACAGAGCGTAATCAGCTTGAGCGCCGATCTGGTGGAAACGTTGCGACGTTTGCGCGCCGAGCAACGATTGCTTTTGATTCGTGAACGTGTACGCAACACCCAGACCCAGAGCCGGCGTCAGGTTGTACTTCGCGTTGACTTCGTAGTTGTCTTGGCGGATCGACAGCGGCACTTGAGCGTTGTCCAGACGCGCTTGCGTCCACACCGCGCCGACTTGAGCCGCGCCGAACGCATAGCTTGCGCCCACGCCGTACGAACGCTGACGGAAGTTGCCCACCGACGTTACGACGCCACCCGACGCGCCGGTAACGAAGCCGTTCGCGAACGCGCCGAGGTTCGAACCGTCGCTTGCGCCGTTCGCCGAGCCGAGCGGGTTGTTTTGTTGCGCGTACGCAGCCGCCACACGCAGGCCTTGGTATTGGTAAGCCGCGCCGAGGCTGTACTCACGGTTGTTCGCGAAGCCCGTTTGGTTCGAGAAACCGTAGGTGCCGCCGAACGTGAAGCCAGCGTAGTTCGCGCTCGTGAACTTGATCGAGTTGTTGACCGCGAAACCTTGGTTCGTGTTCAGGTTGTCGAAGTTACCCCAGTGGGCGAACGACGTGCCGCCCCAGCTGCCCGTTGCGCTGAGAGGAGCCAGGAAGTCTTGCTCGGCGTCGTATTGACGGCCCAGCGTGACCGTACCGTAGTTGCTCGACAGGCCGACGAACGATTGGCGGTTGAACATGCCGTTGTTGTTCGCGAAGCGGCCGTTGTTCAGATTGAAACCGCTTTCGAGGGTGAAGATCGCCTTCAGGCCATTGCCGAGATCTTCCGAACCCTTCAGGCCGAAGCGGCTTTGATCGATGCCGCCCGAACCTTGTTGCCAGTCGGACTTGCCGCCGACGTTGCTCGTGTACGTGAGGCCAGCGTCGATGACGCCATAGAGCGTGACGCTGCTTTGAGCGTGTGCTGCGACTGCGAAAGAGGCGGAAACCGCTGCGACGACCAGGGTTTTTTTCATTTGGGAAATCCCTTTTATAAAACTGGCTGACTGCCAGACTTCGAAAAGCCGGAGGAACCGCCGCGGCCGCTTTCAAGCGTCCGTCTACCCAAAGCGATTCATCCGTCTGATGAGCGGCGAGTCTACGTGTTGACCCGATGTAGGGTATACGCGGGGCGCGCAACACGTTTTTGCAGGAAATGAAACAATCAACCTGGTGAAAACCCCTAGGTTATTGTTTTTGAAGGAAATTGTTTTGTGATAGAGGCGGGGAGACCACCGACCGAATGGGAGCGTCAATCGCCATGCTCAGTTGCAAATGCGCAACGTTTTTCACACGGCCGTCATTGCCGCAGAGGTAAGCGCGGCGCGGGTTTCGAGACAGTGACCGTTGGTCGCCACATCGCGGGCTATTTTTGCGAAAGGCGGACGATCGCACAGCGCCCAGTTTTGGGAGGCCGGCATGAGCGGAAAGGGAAACGAGCGGCCTAGGAAACGACAGATAAAAAGACGGCCCGCCGGCGAGACGCCGGACGGGCCTAGGAGGGTTGGCCTCGAGATAGCCAAGGCCGACTATACCTAATCGAAATTCGTCGGGGGCGCTTCGTAATCAACCGTAAAACATTTTTTCGCGCCGCCGGTGCGGGCCGGTGGCGCGCCTACCGTCTAAAGACACTGTGCTCCGGCCGGACTCCGTTCTTTTCGACGGCCTGCAAACGCCAGACGCCGTCGGTATGGTTCTCTTTGCCCGACGACCATTGCGCGCCGCCCTGCGCCGCCGTCGGAAAGTCCGATTCAACATGCAAGCCGCGCAAGGTGCAAAGCGGCTGCTCGGTGGTCGGGGCACACAGCTTCGTAACGCCACCTTCGTCACGCAGTTCGCCCCATGGTGGAAGATCGATCCCGTCGTGCGATTCTCTAGACCACACGCGCTCTTCCGTATCGATCCACAGCACCGCGTAATCATGATTGACGGTGGGATCGGGACCGTTAATCAAAATAGTCAAACGCATCGGGCACTCCCTCCAGGTCAGGGCCGAGAAATAAAGTCTATGCTGCGACCCGTCGATTGCAAGGCGCAGGATGTCGCAGGGAGCGGTGAGGCGTGGCCCCGCCAGAGAAGAAAACAAGATCCGATGTGGAGGGCGGTATTGAAGCACATGCGGCGATCCGCTACTGCACGCCGTAACCGCGCTCGTGCATGCAATCGCCGTACGCCTGCCAATAGGCCGTCATCGGTGGGGGCGGCGGCGGTAGGCGTGGCGCGGTCGCATCGAGCCCGGCCGAAGCAGCGCCAGCTGCAGCAGCGCCGCCCGAAGCCGCAGTGGCGGAAGACATGCCAGCTGCAGCGACAGCGGCCGAAGCCGGAGCCTCGGTCGCCGGGGACGCGCCGCCCCTTCCGGCATTCGGCGGTGCTCCGCTATCGCCGTCGCCCGCCTTTGCCGCTGCCGCGCCCCCCGGCCCCGGAACGGCTCGCGCCCCCGCGCCGCTAGCGCCGTTCGCCCGATCCGGCGGCGCATTGCGGCCTATGGGCAATGGCGGTTCGCTCGTGCCCTTCCCTGCATCGGGTGCAAATGGCGCTCGCTTCGTGCGCGGCGGACGCTGCGACAAGTGCGTCATATCGACGCCCGTTTGCTGCCTGGCCTGCCAATAACAGTAGGCGCTGTCGACGCTTTGGGTCGCGGCCGTTTGGCTGCGCAGCGGATAAACAGGGGGACGTTGCGCGAACGCGGCGGTCGAGAAGGCCAGCAAAACAAGGCCCGCGCATGGGGAAATTTTCATCAGAGCTCCGTTCGTTGGGCGCCCCAGGGGCCCGCCAAACGCGGAAACTCGCGCACCCGCGCGGAAGCGCGTCATAGGCGCGTGCTTCCGCCGGCTGACTGCTCCGCGCGCGCCGGATGCTTTGGGGATGCCTCCCTTGCAGCATAGAAGCGCCAGCCGCCGAGGAAACAAAAGAATATCGGCATGATCCGCCAAACTCCCCGCAATAAGGGACAGATGCCGGCATCAAAAGAAGTTTATGCGCGTAAATTTCTTATAAAACTATTTCGCCGATTGACCGCCTGAGGTCCGGATAGGCGCCACGGCGCGCGCCAGCGCTGTTATTCCGCCCTATTTCTTCGACTCGCCGGCTCCGGCAGTCACGCATCGAAACGTCAAATTGATCCGCTCGCCGCGCAAACCGGGCACCTTGGCCACGCGGTGCCGCCAGTCCCGCTGAGTTCGTCCGCGCATGACAAGCAGACCGCCGTTCGTCAATTCGAAAGCGCGCAGCAATCCCGTCTCGTTATGTCGGAGATCGAACCTGCGCGTCGCGCCGAGGCTGACTGAGGCGATCACCGGCTGCGCGCCGAGCTCCGGCTCGCGATCGGCATGCCACCCCATGCTGTCTTCCCCGCTGCGATATCGGTTCAACAACACGCTGTTGAACCGAGCGCCGCACGTCGTTTCCGCTAGCGATTTCAACGCGTAGACCGTCGGCGTCCATTGATCCGGTTCGTTGCGGATACCCGAATAGAGGTAGACCGCGCCCGGATCGCCTTGCCACGCGGTGAGGCGCGGCAGCGGCTTGACCCCGCCCGGCGTTCGCATCGAGTCTTGTTTCCATTGCACCTCGTCGACGAGGGCGGATAGGGCGACGGCTGCTTCCTCGGGAGAGAGCCAATGCGGATACCAGTCGACTTCTACCTGCGGAACATCGCCAAACATATCTTCGATCATCAATCCATTACCTTTGTCACACGCGGCAATCGGCCAACCGGCCAACGCGTGTTTTGCCCTCACAGGTAGCATGACAAGCGCCTCGCCGCCATCCGAGAACTTGCTCGCTCGTCCCTAGGCATACACGCCGGGGCTTTGTGCAGGAAGGTTGGGCGATCGCTATCATTGAGCCCTTCTACATTTCCGACGGCGCCCCGTCGCTTTTGGCGATCATGACACTTTCCCACGACGCTCTCGATCAGCTCTTTCTAGAGGCACGAACCCATCACGCTTGGCTGCCCAAGCCCGTCGACGACAGCCTGCTGACCGAGCTCATCGCGCTGACCGTCATGGGCCCGACTTCGGCGAATTCGAGCCCCGGCCGATTCGTTTTCGTCAAAACCGCCGAGGCGAAGGAAAAGCTGCGCCCCGCGCTGTCGGCGGGCAACGTCGATAAAACCATGGCCGCGCCCGTCACTGTCATCGTCGGCATGGACATGGCCTTCTACGATCACCTACCGATGCTCTTTCCCCATGCGGACGCACGCAGCTGGTTCGTCGGCAACGAGGAATCCATTCGCGCCACGGCGTTCCGTAACGCTTCCCTGCAAGGGGCCTACCTGATCATGGCGGCGCGTGCATTGGGCCTGGACGCTGGCCCGATGTCCGGCTTCGATGCCGCCAAGGTGGATGCGGCTTTTTTCGCCGAAACGACGGTCAAGTCGAATTTCCTGATCAATCTCGGGTATGGCGATCGATCGAAGCTGCACCCCCGCAATCCGCGTTTGTCCTTCGATCAGATTGCCCGCATCGCCTAACATGACGACGAGCTGAGAAGGCCAACCGGGCAAGCCGACGGGCGCCTTCTCGGCGGCCTGGCGGCCCCCGCCCCTACGTGAGCAGCGCGAGATAGAACACGGCCGCGCCGATCAACGCGCCGACGAAGCAAAAGCCCTCGCTTTTCTCGTCGGAGCCTTGACGCAACCATGCGCCGATCACGCCGAACAAGCCTGCAATACCGAGCGCGACGAACAGCATCGCCACGTCGAACAGCGCGTTGCGGCTGATGTCGAGCAAATCGGCGCGGCGTACGCCGTAGTAGACGCCGAGCGCCATCAACGACAACACCACGAGCGGCAACATCACATGGCTACCCTCGTAGCCGAGATGGTGTGGACGATGTTCCCGGTGAAGCCACAGGTCGATTTTCATCATTCGCCTCCTCCCGCTTCGGAAGGCTCGATCGACGCGGGATCGACTGCGTCAATGATGGTAGCTTAGGCCGATTTCCCGTCGGGGGAAACGCGGTCATTCCCGCATGGCGCCAGAGGGGCGCCCGACGGCAGCGGCCGCCGGCAGCGCTCGCCGCGCACCGCTACAATGCTTGTCGCGCCCCCCGTCGGGGAGGCCCACGACTCAGCCCCTTTTCCCATCGCCCATGCGACGTTCCTCATTCCTCACACGCGTTATCGCCATCGGCGTGATGCTGCACGTCTATGTCGGCTTGCGCATCATTCCCGAACTGCCGGTCGGTTCGTCGATCAAAGCGGCGGCCGCCTGCGCGCTCCTTGCTTCGTGCTTCCTGATTCCGCTCAGCATGGTCGTGCGCAGATTCGACCATCGGCCGAGCTTCGATCGGCTTGCCTGGGTCGGCCTCTTGGATATGGGGCTGTTCTCGTCGCTGCTCGTGTTCACGGTCCTGCGCGATATCGCGCTGGCGTCGGCGCTGACGGTCGATGCGCTATGGCCCGGCGCCCTATCGCTCGCTCGTTGGCGCGTCGATACTGCGGTTGCGGTTGTCGCGCTCGCGGCGCTGTCGACGATGATCGGATTCGTCAATGCGCGCCGGCGCGCCAAGGTCGTCACGGTGGATGTCCCGATCGCCGAATTGCCGGCCGAGCTCGATGGGTTGACCATCGTGCAGATCAGCGACATCCACGTGGGACCGACGATCAAGGCCCGATACGTCGACGCGATCGTCGACGCGGTCAATCGCTTGGACGCTGACCTGATCGCAGTGACGGGCGATATCGTCGATGGCAGCGTCGCACAGCTGGCGGGCCATACCGAGCCGCTCGGGCGGCTCACGGCCCGCTACGGCGCCTATCTGGTCACCGGCAATCATGAGTACTATTCCGGCGCCGCGCAGTGGATCGCGGAATTCGAGCGCCTGGGCTTGCGCGTGCTGTTGAACGAGCACGTCGTGCTGGAACGCAACGGCGCCCCGTTCATCATCGCGGGCGTCACCGATTATTCCGCAGGCCAATTCGACGAAGCGCATCGCAGCGATCCCGCCGCGGCATTGGCCGACGCCCCGAATGGCGTTCAGCTCAAGGTCCTGCTCGCGCATCAACCGCGCACCGCGCCGGCGGCCGCCGATGCCGGCTATACGTTGCAGCTATCGGGCCACACGCATGGCGGCCAATTCTTCCCCTGGAATTTTTTCGTTCGACTGCAACAGCCGTTCACCGCCGGGCTCGCCAAGCTCGATTCGTTATGGGTCTATACAAGCCGAGGCACCGGCTACTGGGGACCGCCGAAACGGCTCGGCGCGCCGTCCGAGATCACTCGCCTGCGGCTCCTTCGCGGCGCGTCCATGTGACGGCGTGCGTTCATAGCGGGGTAGGACGCCGCCGGTATCCCATCCCCCGCTATGGCCTCGGCACCGATCGAATATTCCCGATCTCGGCGTCGGCGCCCGCAACGTCGCCATAAGTGGGCGGCACCCCACCGGCGTCGTACGGGCGAGTCCTTCCTTGATGCACCGCATGAGGCGTCGCGGGATAACGCTCGACGGAATCGCCGAACCGCGATTGCACGAACGCACGCAGCAACGCCACCCGCGGGTTCGGCCCTTCAGCCTCGGTTTGCGCCGCACGATCGAAGCGCACTGTACAGCGCGCGCCGCGTTCGCCGCGAGTCCACTGCAGATCGCTCGCGCGTTCCAGCACTTCGATCGCATCGGCCCAATCCGCGGCCGGCGAGAAGGGCTGAACGAGCTTGCGCATGGCGCCATGCGTCAGCGTGACGACGATGGTCGGTTCAGTGCAGATGAAGACGACTTCCTCCTGATCGTCGACCAATGCGCGGGCGCACCAATAATCGAGTGCGTTGTCCTCCAGCTCGCTGACCTTCATGGCTAACCTCCTTGAGCGTCCCCGCGCAATCCGACAACGGGAACACGGATATTGGCGACGAGCGGATAGTGATCGGAAGCCATGCGCGCGAGTGCGCTGCGGTGGACCGTCACGTCGAGCAGATACTCGCCTGGGTGCATCCAAATGCGATCGAGCGCAAAGACCGGACAGAACGTCGGAAACGTACGGGGCGCCGGCGCCCGCCGAAAATGTGAAACCAGCGTGCGCAGCGCGCGCCCACGCACAAACCATTCGTTGATATCGCCCATCAGGATCACCGGTAGCTCGCTGTTGTCGAACGCTGCAAGCAAGGTGCGCACTTGCGTGCTGCGCTCGCTTGCCGATAACCCCAAATGGGTCGCCACGACGCGTATCACGCCTCCACCACATTCGATATCCGCATCGAGCGCGCCGCGCGGCTCGCGCCGATGAAACGAAAGGTCGAGGGTTCGCGCCGCCCGCACCGGAAAGCGAGACAACACGGCATTGCCATAGCGGCGTTTCGGCGAATCGAGCGTCGGCCCTTCCACAGCGAACATTCCCGTCGCCTCGCGCAGGTGCGACAACACGTCGGGCGTCTCCGAGCCTCCGAGCGGCACTTCTTGCAAGGCAACGACGTCGGCGTCGATTTCCGCGATGACGTGCGCGATGCGAGAGGCCATCTGGCGCTCCGATTTGGCGGTCCAGGTGACTAGGCCGCCGTGAATGTTGTAGGTGGCGATTTTCAGCTCGCACACGCCGCCGTACGAAGCCGCCCCGCACTCCGTCGGCGGCTCGGATTCGAAGACTGCGCCTTCGCTTGCATCGCTCCTCTCATTCAAATTGGTGTTCACTTGCGTCGCCCCAGCCATCGTTGCAGGATCACTGAGATGCCGACGAGCGCCACGCCGATGGCGAACATGGTGGCCACGGAGCCCAAACCGGGGTGACGAATGGCTCTCAGCAATTGATGCGCGAACGTGACCGTGAGCAAAATTCCGGGCACCATGCCGATCACCGAGCCGATCATGTAGTCGCGCAAGCGGATATGCGATGCACCGGCCACGAGGTTGACGATCGTAAATGGCGCGATCGGCAACAAACGGAGGACCACCATCGTCACGATGCCGCGTTCTCCGATTCGCTCGCTCAAACGATTCGCGCGCGCGCCGGCAAGCCGCCGGACCACGTCTCGCCCCAGCAAAAACCCGATGCCATACGTCGCCAACGCCGACAGCAGCGTGCCGCAAATGGCGTAGCCGATGCCGGGCCAGGCGCCGAACACGAGCCCGGTGCCGGCGATCAGCACCGTGATCGGCACCGAAACGATAGCGGCCAAAATGTAGCCTGTCAGCACGATGGCGGGCGCAAAAGGCAGCGCGTCGGCTTGCCTGATAAGCCGCGCGATCTCGGCCAGATTCAGCCGTTCGCCGAACGACGTGAATCGCCATAGGACGGCCATCGCCACGAACGCAAGAACGAGCGCGCCGAGTATGAGAAAACGCGCGGTCAACGATTTACGCTTCGCTTCGGGCACAAACTCGCGCACGAGTGCGTCGGGCTCGATCGGCTGTTCGGGATCGAGCCATGCATTGAGCGGCACGAGCGCGTCGAGATCGGCCGTAATGATGGGCGTGAACTGCTTCAACGTCCGCCCTTGCAGCTTTGCCAACGCATCGATGGCGGCATTCAGGCGCCCTTCTCGCGCCAGCGCGCGAGCCACCTCCGCTTCCGCGACATCGAGATGCTCCGCGAGCAATCGATTGCGCCAGCGCGCGATGGCTTCGCGGATGCGTGTACCGCCATTCGCGTCGATCGTGATGTTGCACTCGGTGTCTAGCACCATCGAGCGATTGTTGAGATTCGCGCTGCCGAGCGTTAGCCACTCGTCATCGACGATCATCACCTTGCTGTGGACATTGACGCAGCGATCGCCCAAGCCCTCAAGATGCGGGCAATACAAGCGATAGCGCCGGCCGCGGTCCGTGTCCACCAGCGCTTGATGCAACCTAGCGCGCAGGACGCCCATGGTGGCTTCCTGCAGCCATCCGCTTTGCATGCGGGGCACGACAGCCGCGACGTCCGGACCGTCGTTCTCCGCCAACCGGCAACACAATGCCTCACGGACAATCGCGGCGGTGAAGTACTGGTTTTCTATATACAGGTTGTGCCGTGCGGCCGCGATCAAATCAGAGGTGAGCGCGCGAATGTGCTGAATTGCGTTTCGGGCCCGGTAAGGCGGCTCCGTCAGCGAGATGCCGAGCATGACGTCGCGCAACTCGACCGCCGCGCCGGATGGCCAAGGATCGACCTCATGATCGATCGCGCGATGCGCTCGAACCGCGATCGGTTTGCCGCACGAGCGTTGCCAGCGCTGGCGCGCGAGCGCGCCGATGGCGGCTGCGGCCTCGCCGTCGAACATCGCCTGCACGTCGTGAAACGGCCCATACGGTAAGCCGTTCGCGTCGCGACGGCGTTTATCGTCGGGCAAGTGCTCCGGCGTGTCCCAGCGCGAACGGGTCAAGTCTAGGCCACCCACGAACGCAAGCCGATCGTCGATCACCACCAACTTTTGGTGATGCGACGCCCCGCGGGGATGCGTGCCGTCTTGGCGAAACACGATGCCTCTTCGCGAGCGCCACCCAGTCTGGTAGACGGGCATCCATTCGCGCTCGAACGCGTAGATCATCGCGAAATCCCAGGCGAGGATGTAGATTCGCAAGCGCCGCCGCATCGCCGCCAACGCTTGTAGGAACTCGCCCAACGCCTCGGGCAGATCGTCGCTCGCGCCCTCGGGCATTAACCTCATGCGGCTATCGATGTCCCAGCCCACGATAAAAATCGTGCGCTGCGCGCGCATGAGCGCCTCTCTCAGCACCGAGAAGTAGGCGCTGCCATCGATGAGCAACGCAAATCGATCCGCGTGGCAAATCGAATCGCAGTTGCGGCCCACCTCGAGTAGCCCGTGGCGATCGATCGTCGGCGACGGTGCGCCTGACGGCTCGCTCACGCCGGCTACGGCGTCCGCATTAGGCGCGCTCGCCATGTCCATACGCATGCCGTTCAAATAATCGGCACCCCGCCCGTCACCGCCACGGTGGCGCCCGATACGTAGCTCGCCTCATTGCTTGCGAGCATGACATAGACGGGGGCGAGCTCGGCCGGTTGTCCTGGGCGCTTCATCGGCGTTTGCTTGCCAAACTCCTTGACGTTGTCCGGCGGCAACGTCGCGGGAATCAGTGGCGTCCAGATGGGCCCCGGCGCCACGCAATTGGAGCGAATGCCACGTTCGGCCAGCAATTGCGCAAGGCCGCCCGTGAAATTTTGAATGGCGCCTTTTGTCGTGGCGTAGGGAAGCAGCGTGGGACGCGGTTTGTCGGCATTGACCGACGTCGTGTTGATGATGGCGCTGCCGGGCTTCATATGGGGCAGCGCGGCCTTCACGAGACGAAACATCGCGCCGATGTTGACGTCGAAGGTTCGATCCCATTCGTCGTCGGTGATTTCTTCCACCGACTCGTAGTTCATCTGATGAGCGGCGTTGTTGACCAAGAGATCGATGCGGCCGAACGCCTCGACTGCACGGTCGACGATCGCGCGCGCCTGCGCGCGGTCGGCCAGATCGCCAGCGACTAGCACCGCTTTGCGCCCGGCCTGCTCGACCCATCGCGCCGTTTCTCGCGCATCGTCGTGCTCGTCGAAGTAGGCGATCAGAACGTCCGCACCTTCTCTAGCGAACGCGATGGACACCGCACGGCCAATGCCGCTATCGGCGCCTGTGATGATGGCCGCCTTGCCCGACAAGCGTCCATGGCCCTTGTAGCTCTGCTCGCCATGGTCGGGTTTCGGGGACATCGGCGCAGTCTCGCCTGGGACCTTCTGTTGCTGCTGCTCCGGCATCGGTGGTCTCGGCTTGCTCGTCATAATCGGCTCCTCATCGGCGGCGCTGGAAAAGCGCCGGAAATAAGGGACGGCGAGCAACGGGCATGCCGGGAAGCGGAGGGAGGAATGGCCGAGCCGTTTGGAGGCTCTCAGCGCACCTTCGGTGGGGTGAAGTGCCTGTCGCGGCCTATGGCTGTGCGGGTTAGTAGGGATTAGTTGCGGGTTAAGGGCGCCACAAAGCACAAAACCCCCGGTAGCGAGGAGCTATCGGGGGTTTTGACAATAAGGGAGCCTGACGATTACCTACTTTCACACGGGAATCCGCACTATCATCGGCGTGGAGTCGTTTCACGGTCCTG
>Ga0157369_10000883_pt1 | contig 38187 bp, 38 predicted proteins | sample C25metaG_FD_113461 | JGI IMG/M metagenome (GOLD analysis project Ga0157369, IMG submission 113461) | Corn rhizosphere microbial communities from Kellogg Biological Station, Michigan, USA - C2-5 metaG | ecosystem: Host-associated > Plants > Roots > Rhizosphere > Soil | place: USA: Michigan... | reverse complement strand
GAAGGCCCAACTCGGATCGGCTTTTTTTGCTCGACTCACGCATTCGTACCCCGCCTGCGCGCGCGAGATCCACACGGAACGCATTCAAATCGGCGCATTTGCTGCCAGAATAACCGGATTCCAGCATGAACCGGATATCGCCGACGCCACAGGCCCGCGCTTTTGGTTGCTGTAAGTGTTTCAACGATCCATTCGTATATGGCGCGCCTTTTCAGCATCAGTACTTAATTTGAATGATTAAATAAGGCGCAGAAAGGGCGAAATCCCCGGTCATTTCCCCGACGGTGGTAGCGGCTGGCGCGCCCGGCCCGCACGTCTCAACATCCGAAATGCATATTTTCCGTGTGTTGCGTAAGACGCATTAATGATTTGACAGTTTGGCCTTCGGCTGCTATAAGTGGTATTTAATTTACCACTTTACGAACGCGAGTAACTCGTTTGTTTTGTAGAGCGGCAAACACACAGCAGAGGAGAACACAACAATCGATGAAGATGTGGAAATGTGTGCTGGCGGTAGCCACGGTGGCGAGTTTTGTGTCGGTGGCGGGCGCTGCGAAAGACACAAAATCACTTTACGATCGCCTCGGTGGAAAGCCAGCCATTCAAGCAGTGGCGAGTGACCTGGTGGACCGAATTCTTGCTGATTCGCGAGTAAATGGATGGTTTACTCACGCCGCCGCAAGCAAGGAGAACACGGACGCGTATAAAGCGAATCTCGCCGATTTCCTCTGCCGGAGCACAGGCGGACCCTGCGAATACACGGGGCCCGATATGATGGCTGCCCACAAAGGCCGCGGTATAACGAGCGAGGCCTTCAATGCCGTGGCGGAAGATTTGACGGCAACCCTGAACAAGTTCAACGTGCCACAGAAAGAAAAGACCGAAGTATTGAACCTTGTCGCAGGGTTAAAGCCGACGATAGTGCAGAAGTAGGTGCTTGGGTGGCACGGCCGCAGTGCAGGAACATTCCAGCTTGTGTTGCCGATTTCGACCGAGGCGGTCCGTTGGACAGACGGGCCGCCGGCTGTTGGTTATTAAGTAGAAGCACCTCTGCAAATTAATATTCCGCATCCACAGTGTTGGCAATTGGGGGCGGAGACTTGATTTGCGATCCGCCATGCGCGGTGAAGGTCCGACATCGCTTATTCGCTGTGGAGCGCCCGGTACATTCTGATGGCGATGTGCAGCAGCGGGCGATCCTCGCCGATCGCGGAAGTGAGTTAAATACTGAGCGGCAAACTGGCCGTGACAGGCATGGGAATGGAGATGGCTGGACTTCCCAAGGCAGTCCAGGGTGAGTTCATGCTGGCATTTCCTGTAAACGGGAGCCCGGGCCGGGTCCGGTGCCGCCGGGCCTGGTGTCACCGGGTCGTTCTGTATATCCTGCCCATTCGTTCGTTCCTCGCCCTCTGAAACGACTCTCAATGCTCTCTCGCAATCAGTTTGAGAGACCTTCAGGCTGCTCCGAACCAATTCCGCGAGATATCCCAATTGATTGCATACTCGTGAAAGCGTTTCTCGTGAAGCGCGCGTTCGAATACATGATAGTGCGGTGCGCATTCAACAGGCCGGCAAGCATGGTCGAAATATCGATGGTCTGTAGGCGGAACCGCGCCTGATCAAGCACTTTCATTGCGCTGCTCAACTCAGACGTCATGACCGGCTCGCATGGCGCGATCCGAGGTCGGCATGCAAAGGCGTTCTTTCTCTCCACTTGGACGCCCTGGCGCTTCCACAGAAGCATGTCGCAAGGTGTGGCGGTAAAGAATCCGAGCGTATCCATGCTCCGCCCACAGCGTAGAACGCCCGCAGTCGAGAGTGGGCCGGAAGATGCTTGGAAGCCTCTCCCACCGCAATACGATGCGGGCTGCACAACAGGATCCGCAGTCTCGATACGCGGCCGGGCGTATTTCCGCCGTGCGCTGGAATGGCAAGAGCGGAGCGCCTTCTGGAAAAAGGTCTGGCTATTCGGCAAGACTCCGCCATGCTGCAAAAACACACTGGCCATGCTCAGGATGTTCCAGTGGAGATGGCGGGAATCGAAGGAGGCTTTCCGGCGGGCCGTCGAACCGGAGCCTCTGAACCCGCACCGTATATGATGCATGCCCTGCACCATAGCTTTTCCGGCCGGCATGAGGAAGCGTGGAAAGAAGCGCAAACCGCGCTCAACCTGGATCTGGTCGATCCCATGGTGAACTTTCGCGTGGTTCAGGCGGCTTATTACGCACGCCGTTATGAGCTCGCGATTCAGAGCGCGCGCACGGCGATCGATTTAGCGCCTGAATTTCAACCGCCGCGATCCTATATTCGCTCTGCTGGCGGCGGGACGTGCGGACGAGGCATGGACCGCGGCAAGAGAGGAAAGGGAACTGGGCCGGGGCCTGCCATTCTGCGAAGGGCACTTTGGATATGTCGCGGGCAGGCTGGCCATTCTGTCGAGGCCATCACGGTTATCGAGGATCTGCCGCCGCATCGCGACCGCGGCTATGGTCCTGCGCTTCCGATTGCATGGGTATACCTGGGGCTGGAGGATTTCGATCCGTGCTGGCGATGGCTCGAGACTTCATTTGTAGAGCACGAGCCTTATCTGGCCGCCGCGGGGGTTGCGCCGATTTACGATCCACTGCGCTCAAGACCAGCGTTTACGCAGCTTTTGCGGCGGTTAGGGATAAGAGGGTGATGGGCGGGAATACGATAGCTCAACAAAGCCGTTCCTGTACGCGACCACGTTCTTCAGATCCCATCGCTGCTCCCCTGAAGAGTTATCGAATAGCCGCAATCCGTCACCCAGCAGGACAGGAGCTACGGTCAGCCTGATTTCGTCCACGAGACCGAGTTCGAGAAAGCGTTGGGATAACATCGCGCCGCCCACGAGCCAAATATTTCGATAGCGGGGAGCCAGTTTCTCATGCAGCAGCAGCCTGAGATCACCAGAGTAGAATTCGACGCTCTTCTTTGTCGAGGGTAATTGCCTTCCTGTCAGCACGACGGTCTGAGTATCGTCATAGGGCCACCCTAGCTCGAGCGCGTGTTCATAAGTACGGGAGCCGAGCACATAGCAATCAATGGCTTTGACGAACGCAGCGGCTTCTTCCGCCGAAATGGAAGCTCCGTCTTCGTATACGCTTCCGTTGTTTTCCAGCCAGGAGATACTGTTGTCCTTCCTCGCGATGAATCCGTCGAGGCTTGAAACGACGTGCAAGGTTACCGTTGATCCTGTTGCATTGGCGTCGCGCATAGTCCCTGCATACTCTGGTTTCGAGTTGGAGCCTCCAAGGCATTCTACACAAATCTTCAGCGGAGTATCTGCTACATGAATGGACGCGCTCGCTTCGCGACTACAGGAGCGTGAAGTTCATCTGTACGGTCGCTCTTACGGCGATGGCATGGCCGTTCTTCAGAGCTGGTTTGAATTTCCAGCGGGTGACGGCTTCGATCGCCTTTTCATCGAGGCCCATGCCGAGACTTCTGACGACCTTGATGTCACGGGCCCGGCCGTCCGCGTCGATGACGATCGAGAGCCAGACGGTTCCACCGTATCTCGCTCTGCGCGCCTGCTCGGAGAATTCGGGGTCGGGACGATAAATGGCGACAGGCGGGGTGATGCCGCCGCCTGTTCCGAATGAACCGCCGAAGCCGCTGCCATCGCCCGGTCTATAACCCGCGCCATTACCGCTGCCGAATCCGCCGCCATTGCCGCTCCCCATGCCGCCGCCGGATCCGGTTCCGTTGGAGAAGACTGGGAGGTTCGCGAGCGGGTCGCCCCAGTTGGCGGCATCCGAATAAGGCAGAGGGGCGTCGGGCGGGGCGACAATTGAAAGATCGATTTCGAGCTTCGGTTGGGTTCCGGGCGATCATCGGCGGCACGAACTGTTTCGGGGCGGGTTTCGGTAACTGACCTTTTGCGACAGGGGTGGATCGATCGCCGCCGCTACCTCCGGCCGCAGGCGCGTGCGCCACATAGCGCGGAATATGGGGATCGATCAGCTCGATGTGCGACCTGATTGCAGTCTGGACGCTGTCGTTGGCGAACGACATCATGAGGAGCGAGAAGGCGGCGATGTGGACGGCTGCGGATACGGCTTTGGCGCTTAGCAGCCATGTGGCGAAGCCGCTGCGTCCTGCGCGAAGCGCGGCGGGCGTGAGCACGGGCCTCGGGCGGCCGGCGAATGCAGCTTTAACGCGCGCGAGCGCGCGCACCGTATCGATCTCTCCCTTTTCAAGTGGAGCCGCGAGAGCGGCAAGCCATGTATTGACGCGGAAACCGGTGGCGGCAAGGCGCTCGAACGCGCCGCGGCAGCGCTTGCAGTCGAATAGATGGCGTTCAATGAGCTCGCGATCGTGAAGCGAGGCGGGCTCTTCAAGATAGCCCTGGAGCTGGCGCGTATTCAGGCAGCGAATCATTGCGTCCTCCCAAAAAGCCGCATGTATTTCTTTTCGAACTGCGCTTTCGCGCGGGCGATCAGCATGTACAGCGAATCGGGCCGAAGGCCGAGCAGGGCCGCGATTTCCTTCGAGGAATAACCGCTCGAGCCGAGAAGAAGCGCCTGGGCCTGAATGGGCTTGAGCTATGAGATGACGGCCCGGACACGGTCGCGCCGCTCTTCGGCAAGCAGGGTATCCAGCGGGTTCTCCGCATCTTCGTGTAGCAGGTATTCACGGCCGGCGCCTTGCTCGCGACGGAACCGGCGAGTATCGGCGCGCAGAGTGTCGAACGCGGGATTCATAGCGGTGCGGTTGAGCCAGCCGGCGGGGTTCGCATCGCGGAAGCCCGGGCTTCCTTGCGAGTACAACTTGTAGAAAGCGTCGGCGCCAGCTCTTCGGCCTGAGCCGGGTTGCCGGTGAGAGGAAGAAGGATTCGCACCAGCCTTGGGTAATAGTCGAGGAAAAGCTGTTCGAAGTCCCTGTCTTCGCCGGGGCCCCTGGCTTCCGGGCCCGCAGCGAAGGTCAGGATCGTCTCTTCACTGGTGTCCACGTCTGATAAACGGCGCCGACCTCGAAAGTCTAACGAGACATTTGCGAGCAGACTGGCGCCAACCGGTGACACGATAAGAACAATGCGAAGGATCTTGCTGATTGTGGCTGCAGTGGGTATGGCGGAGGCGCAGAATTCGGCGCCTCCCTATGCGCCTCCAGGAAAGATGGTGGATTTGGGCGGCTATCGAGTTCACCTGGACTGCGAAAGCGCAGGCACTCCGACGGTGATGATTGTGGGAGGGTTCTCGTTCGACTGGAGTCTGGTGCAGCCGGAGATCGCGAGAATGACGCGCGTGTGCACGTATGACGCTTCGGGAACGGCGTGGAGTGAGGCTTTGCCGAGTAGCGGCGGGCGCGAGTGCCCCGCATGGGTGAATGAAGTGCGGGAGGTGATGCGGCGGGGACAAGAGAAAGGTCCTTATGTGCTGGTTGGGTTATCGGCGGGTGCGGTAATTGCGCGGGTGTATGCGATGAGTTATCCGGAGGAAGTGGCGGGACTGGTGCTGGTGGATCACGCGTTCCTTCCGGAGAAGAAGGCTGATGCGCCCTCGACGAGCGGCACGGTGAGGAACCTGGAGGGCGTTGACACGCCGCCCGCTCTCCTGTCGATCACGCCGGTAATTGTGTCGCCTGAAGATGAACCGGGGTTCGACCGATTGCCGCGAGAGGCGCGGGAACTCGACCGGTGGGCGCGCTCGATGAATCCCGATCTGCCGACGGAAGAGACGACAAAGCGATGTGTGGCGGCGGCGGAAGCGGCTTCGAATGGACGTTCTTATCCGCTCGGGCGAATTCCGCTGATGGTAATTCGAACGGAGAATGATGCGGCGGAATATGCGGAGCTTCAGAGACATCTGTTATCGCTCTCGCGCGACAGCCGCGAGACGGTGGCGAAGGGGAGCTTTCATTCGATCGAGATCAGCCGGCCGGACGTGGCAGTCCAGGGAATTCGCGAAGTTGTCGAGGCGGTGAGGAGCCATGCGCCGCCACCTTCCAGGAGATAGCCTCGCCTCCACTAAGTAAGAGACTCAGGATTGCCTGGTTGCGCGGGTCGAATTTCACGCGAAGGAGGCGACCTTTGTACAGGCGCTCAACGCAAAGGTGATCGAGCAGGGCCGCAGGACGACTTCCGGAGTGGCGGATCGCGTCCGCGACGCTGCTGCCCCAGGGGAGCGAAACCGGAGAACCGTTTACGGTGATGGTGATAAACGGATTGACCGCGACACGCTTCGGAATGGGAAGACAAAAACCCGATGCGACATTTGCGCAGGAGCCGCTGGCGACAGCGGCGGTGTTTTGTTCGAGCTCTGGCCATGTGCGGCCTGCTACCAGGATCGCCGTGTAGCTGGTCTCGCCCGACTTATACAAGAGACGGTAGAAAGCAGCATCGGGGGAAAAGCGGAAATAATTAGTGGCAGGTTCTGCGCGTTTCTCGGTTCGATCGTGAACATGCCGCTCGGCCGATTCCGGCGCGATGAAAAATCCTTTTGCCTGCGGGCGAGGGCGGATGGCGTACCAGGCCGTTTCATAGCCTATGAAATTATCCGCCTTCAGAGTTACGGTAATGCCGCTGCTTGAAGCGGACGTGAAGAGCGGTGCGTCAGGGGGCAAGTTTCCGTTCAGGATGCGGCTGACCACCTGAAGGCGCATTTGCGCGCCGACATCGACCTGGGCCGATTGGGTGCTGTTCGGGTGCAGCAGGTGAAGCGCAGAATTCATGGGAAGAGGAACGGATTCGGCGATCTGAGCAGCAATGAGTGGCGCGGCGCCTCGAGGAATGCAGTGAGAAGCCTCAAGCGCGGTGCTCCATTGGGCGAGCCATCCCGGCGGCTTTTGCGCGAGGGCGTCCGGGAACACGGTTAAGATCAGGCGATGTCTGTGACGCCTGATTTCCATAACGCCGCCCGACTGCGAGCAGGTCCCGGTTGCGAGAGGAACCGAAGAAGCAAAGGTACGTTGCGGCTTTACTGGAGCAGCAATGCCGGGCGGAATGAGGATGGAGCTGGACGCATTCTGGTTTTCGAGGCGCCAGGTTTCGAGAGCCCGGCGATGAGCAGCGCAGCTGGCAGAGAGGCAGGCCGCGATGATGGCTGCGAACTGAGCCGATGCTCTCACGTTGCGATTCGGTGCAGGCGGATCACCAGATACGGCGAGGCGCGTTTTCTTCGAATTCATGATCGCGCCGCGTGATGGTTTTGGGACACCTGTGCCGAAGCTACACTGAGCGAAGATGGTGGCGGCGCTCTCAATTTTGTTGCTGTTGTTTGCGCAAGGCGAGCCGGCCGGGTATGCGAAAGCGGTGCGGGCGCTTGCAGCGCAGGGATTTCCCTTCGGCTGAGACCGCAGTGAATGAGGTGCTTCACGAAAGTCCGGGCTACGTGCCGCCTTTGCTGCTGAAGGCGCGCATTTCGATCGTGCAGGGGCGAATGGTCTTATGAAAGTACTTCGGCTGCTATCCCTGCTGCCAGGCGCGTGCTGCTGTGTATTCGCTCGAGCGGATCGTGGAACTCGCGCGCTGATTCCGGGCGTCAAAATAACTCTCTTACAAATGTAGATACCGGAGCGCGCACTACGCTACAGTGACGACTGGCACAGGTAACTATACGTTCCCAGCCGTTCCAGTGGGCACGTATAACCTGGCAGTACGACAAGCCGGGTTCAATCGGTACGAACAAACGAACATCAAGGTTCAGGCGGCCGTAACCACCCGAGTTGACGTCACACTATCAGGTAGGCCAGACGAACCAATCCCGTAGAAGTCAATGCTGACGCTTCACAATTGCAGACCGAGAGCGCAGAATCATCCACAACGATTACGGGAAAGGCGATCAACGATCTGCCACTCAATTTCGGCATCGGGCAGGCGCGATTCGTAACCCTCTCAGCTTTATCGGGCTTGCTCCTGGCTCAAGCATCTCCGGCTGGAACGTCATTAAAGTGAACGGCAGCCCGACTTCGACGTTCCGCGTTCTGCTGGAAGGACAGGAATCGAGCAGCATTCTCAATCCGAAGGATTCGGATGAGAACCAACCCCCGGTAGAAGCGATCCAGGAGTTTACGATGAAGGGTTCGAACTTTGCGCCGGAGTTCGGCCAGGTGGCCGGATGTGGTGGTCACGACGAATGGCAGCGCGCCGGCAGTGCTACACAATCATAGAGGACCGAACCACTGGATCGGCTTGCGCAACGTTGCGCCGGGGTCGGTTGTGCGCTGGCCTCGAGGAATTCGTTTCGTTACCGCGGGCGGGAGTTATTTGTCGTCGTCGGATCCGCGGGTGTTGATCGGGCTCGGGAATGCAACAGAGGTGGCGTGGATCGAGGTCGATTGACCGGGGAACGGCGGCCAGAAGCGGCGGATCGAGCGGCGTGGTCTCGACCGGTATATCGACGTGCGGTAGGCGGCGGAGGCGTTCCGCGGCGAGTTTGCGGGGTGTCCCAACGAAACAGTGGACACAGCCGAACTGCCGGTCGAGTTCGAGGGCGAGGGTTTTGGGCGGTATGCCTTATCAGCGTGGAAGCCGGTAACCGCGACGGTAGCGGCAGCAGTGCTGCTGGCGACGGGCGCAAGTCTGGTATTGCCGAAGCGATACACGGCTACGGCGTCGCTGATGATTGAGTTGCCGGCGGGGTCCGATCCACGGGCAGTGGCGGCGTTGAGTCCGGTTTATCTGGAGTCGCTGAAAAGCTATGAGCGTTTTGCTTCGAGCGACACGATTTTCCTGGACGCCATTAAGCAGCTGGGCATTCGCGACCGATTACCGGGAAAGAGCATTGAATCGCTGAAGCGATCCATGCTCAGGATTTCGAAGCCCGCGAGTACGCGGGTACTCGAGATATCGGCCACACTCGACAGCCCTGAAAACGCGCACCGGCTGGCAAGCTATATTGCCGAACACACGGTGGACCTGAACCGATCGCTGCAAAAGCGATCGGCGCACGATGTGGCGAGCGACGCGGAATCAATCTATAACGCAGCATCGGCACGACTGCAGCGTGCCAATACGGCGCGCGATGAATTTTCACGCAAGTATCAGATCGAGCCACTGGCGGGCGGTGTCGATAATCTGATCGAACTCCGATTCGATCTTCAGCGCGACCTGCAGGAAGCGAGATCGAGCCTGAATGAGTTCGAGGCGCGCGCCGGCGCGGGCGCGGACGCCGCCGAGGACATCGCCGGCTCCAAAGCCAGAATTGCCGCGCTCGAGCAGCAGGACGAATCGCTGGTGAAGAGAATCGAAAAAGATTCGGTAGCGGTGGAGCAGTTGAAAGCGCGGCGGGAGGAACTCGAGGCGGAACAGAAAGCCGCGCGCGCAGAAGCGGAAGCGGCGAAGACTAGATTGAACGAAGCCCGGGCTTCGCTCGCATACCAGGGAGAGAGGGTGAGCATTCTCGACCCGGGAATCGTTCCGGAGCGGCCCAGCTTTCCAAACACGCCGCTGAATATCGCTCTCGCGTTTACGGTTTCGCTTTTGGGTTCCGTGATGTGGGTGGCGTGGCGGTATGGCGGTCATCGCTCCAGGTTGCTGCCGGCGAGACCGATCCGTGCAGCGGAGCGTAGTTACACGCTTGGAGACTGAAAGCACTTCGGTTCGCCGGCTGCGCGTGGCCGACACAGCGGGTTTCGCCCTGATCGCTGTAGCCGCCGCGGCAGCGGCTGTTGCGCCGGAACTTTCGGTTAAATGCGCGCTGATAGGCTTCGCGGCGCTGGCGTTTGCGTTCGCGGCAGTTTGCGAGAAACCCGCGGCGTGGTTGTACGTGTTCTTTGCTCTGGACCTGCTGACACCCCCACTGCCGAGCAGCTCCGGTTTGGCCGGACTACACCTCGCGCCCGCTGCTTTGGGGCTCGGCATTCTTGCTGGCGCACTTTATCGGATGGAGTGGCGGTTGCGAGGCGCAGCCGTCGTCGCGGCGCTCGGGGCCTTCGCATTAACTCTCGCCGTTAGTTTTCCTTTTGCGCTCGTGTATTCGGGGGTAGATGTTGCGGCCGGGAGCATGGCTCGCATCGCGCTGTTCTTCATCGGCGTGTATGTGTTCGCGTACAGTTTGTGCGGACCGGCGGGCGCTGCGGGTGGCTTCCTGCGCCTGGCGAAGTTTCTTTTTGCGACTGCGGTGATTGCGGCCGTGTTTGCCTGCCTGGATTTTTATTTCCACTTTCCGGCTCCGGCGGGATTCAGCGATCAATTCGTCTGGCTGGAAGATGGCGTGTTTCGACGGGCGCAAGGCTTGTTCTACGACGCGAGCACGCTGGGAAACTTCTGCGCTTGTTTCCTGATCTATGCGCTGATTTCGCTGGCTGAAGGCAGGAAGCAGCGAACGCCGCCGCGGTTTCTTCTCGCGGCAGGCGCTCTGATCCTCACCGCCGCCATAATCCTCTCATATTCGCGCGCTTCCGTACTGACCGTGGCGATCGCGATCGTCGCTTATGGGCTGCTGGCGGGCGTCAGGATGCGCAGGACAATCGCAGGAGTTCTGCTTGCTGGCATTGTTGCGTCAGCTGCGGTGCAGATGGCTTATCCTACGTTTGCGTCCAACTACTGGTCGCATATCGGCGGGACGATTCAGTATCTTTTCGAGCGACCGGATGGCGTGCTCTCCGGACGGCTGACGAACTGGCAAAGGCTGTTCGATTTCATCGCGAGCCATCCGTGGCAGACGATCTTCGGCATCGGTTACAAGACTCTGCCCTATACGAATCATCTTGGCGATCCGGTGATCGCGGATAACACCTACCTGAGCCTTTTTATCGAAACCGGGATCAGCGGGCTTTGCACTTTTTTGATCCTGCTGGGGCTCATTCTGCGGGCGAGCTTCCGGGCCGCAAGGTCCGCGGGGCCTCAAGCGTCGCTGCTGGGCAAATGGATGTTTTGTTTCTGGTGCGGGCAAGCGGCACAGATGTTCTCCGGTGATCTGCTGACCTACTGGCGGGTTCTGCCCGTATATTTCTGGGCTATTGGCGCCACGATACGCGCGTGCGAGGTTCACGAGTGAGGATTCTGTTCGTCGATCAATTCGCCGACCCGGGCGGGGCGCAGTTATGCCTGAAAGACGTGATGGCCGAAGCTTATCGTCGGGGCTGGACGACGCTGCTGGCGCGCCCCGGGGATGGGCTGCCGCCGTCAATCGCGTCGTACGCGAACGGCCGTAAAAGCTGGCACGATTGCTGTGCGTTCCCGGTGGATACGATGCGCGCGGCGAAGTCGATCCGGCGCATGGCCCGGGAAAACAGGATCGATCTGGTGTACGTGAACGGTCCGCGAGTTCTGCCCGCCGCGGCGATCGCGGGAGTTCCCGTGGTTTTTCATGCGCACAGCTATCTGGCGGAGGGATATTCACGCGCGATTACACGATTGTGTCTGCGCAGGACCCGCGCGAAGGTGCTTGCGGCCTCTGAGTTCGTCGCCCGCCCGCTGAGAGAGATGACGTGCGGATCGACGATTTACGTCATTTATAACGGCGTCGCGGACCAGAACTTCTGTGCGCGAGCATTCGATTCGCGCGTTCTGACAATAGGGATTGTGGGGCGCATCGCTCCGGAGAAAGGACACCTGGATTTCATCTGCGCAGCGCGGGACATCGCGCCTTTTTTTCCGGAAACGCGATTCGTGATTGTTGGGGCGCCGCTTTTCTCCGGCACTGAGTACGAGGCTGAGGTGCGGCGCGAGGCCCTCACTGTGGGAGTGAAGATTGACGGCTGGAAAAATAACATCTCCGAGGCGCTTCACGCGATCGATATTCTGGCGGTGCCGTCCGCTGCGATCGAATCGACTCCGCGAGTGATTCCTGAAGGGATGTCCGCCGGTACGCCGGTTGTGGCGTATCCTTCAGGCGGCATACCGGAACTAATTCGCCCGGGCCAAACCGGCATGCTGACAACCGGGCGAAACCCGGAGGCGCTCCGGGCGGCAATATTCGACCTGATGACCAATCGCGAGCAGATGCGCTGGATATCTGTAAATGGCAGGCGTGAGTGGGAGGAGCGATTCCAGTCGCGGCGATTCGTGCGTGATGTGTGCGATTCACTGGTTGACATGCTGCACGAGAGAAGACGCATGAACTCGCGTGAGGCGCGGCAGCAACACGCCCCGCCTGCAATCGGTTGAATAGACGATTTCGTCTGAAGCCGGCTTCCACGTCGGATCGTAGCAGTTGCAGCCGCGGGCGGAGATGGCGGCGACAGCGCGATCGGTTCTTCTTATCACCTGAATTGTCCAGTTATGGCCGGGGCTGCGTAATGCGTATGCGAGAAGTGCGCCGTCAGACGACAGGCCTGGCCGCGCGAGCGATCCCGCAATTTGTGTGAGTACGGCGATTCGGCCGGTCGCGAGCGCTATCTGTTCGATGCTGGCGTTTCCGTCCGGACCAGCGACGTAGATAATGCTCTGGTCATTACTGGCGAAGGCGAGATCGCGGGGATGGTCGGCAAGACGGACAGGCCGGCACGCGCTGCCACCGCTGGAGATGCATATCGAGTTATTGGATGCGAAGGCGAGCAATTCGCCCGAATGAGAGATGGTGAAGTCGGCCAGATTCGCAAGTGATAACGGGACGTGGTGAAGGCGGATCTGGCCGGCATCCAGTGACGCCAGGCGATCGCCCGTCGGGCCAACCAGGTCGAAGTACAGCGGGGATCCGGCATTCGGCACGGCGGGATGGAACGCGTGGCCGGGGAATCGAAGTACGCGGAACGAGTTCCCCTCTGCCATTTGCAGTTCGTAGCGTTCAGGGCCGATTGACTCAAAGAACATTTTGCGATTGGATAGCGTCGCGCGGCCGGCGTACAATGCGCCCTGCTCGACGATGGCGGTTTCGCCCGGGGGGTTTGCGTTGAGCAGGGCGGCGGCGGTACCGACGGCGAGAATTCCGAGAGCGGTTGCGATGTACCGGGACCTTGGTATCCGCTTCATGTACTGGCATCCGACGACCAGAAAAGCGAACAGCAGGAGCGAGAAGCGCGGGAAGAGAAGCCGCCAGACCGGCCACAGGGGAAGGGCGATGAGGATGTTTGCGGTGACGATGAACGGCCAATATCGGCGCGGCGACGCACAAAGCAGAAGCGCGGCGCAGAGCGGCAGCAGCGCGAATGTGTATGACGCGGTATTGGGCGAGACGAGCAGCGAGGCGATCATCCACCAGGCGAAAACGCGGTGAATTTGCGCCGGGGAGGCCGAACCCTCCCTGGAGTTCCCCGCGAGCGCGGCACTTGCGATCACAGATGAGGTGAACGCCGTCCAGATGAATGCGAACAATGCGGGACTATCGAGCCAGGGATGAGGGTTTAGCTCCGGTTCCGCGATAAAGAGCCTTCGGAACAGAGTGGCGCCAGAACCGTTTCCGGGATTGTATGGATCGAGCGTCTCGCCACTCAGCGCCCGGGGAAGAATGATGCGGAGGAAGTATTCGACATCGCGCCAGCCGAAGAGCAATATCGCGACACCGGATGAAACGAGAATTGCGAGCAGCATGGCGCCAGCCGCCCGGTTTCGCCTGATGGCCGCGAAGAACAACAGGAACGGCGCGCCATACAGCTTCAGGGAAGCGGAACATGCGCTGATGACGCCCGCGCTGGCATCCCAGCCGCGAACCAGACAGAAGGCGCTGGCGGAGAGCATGGCGAGAACAAGCAGATAGTACTGCCCAAGCAGGATGTTGGAACGCAAGGCAGGGTAACTGCAAAGGGCGATAAGCCATGCGGTGCTGAGACGAAACTGAGTGATACGCGAGATCAGATATAAGGCAAGGCCGAGGAAAGCCAGATTGAAAATCAGCCAGACGCGGCGCGCGGCAAGGGGCGGCAGTGACGCAAGCGGAAGCAAGGGCAGCATGGTAAGGGGCGTCTGCGGGATGTAACCGCCGAGCTGCGTTCCAAAGCCGAGGCGCGCGATTTGCCGCTGAAACCACGACCATTCGTAGAAATGGCGCAGCGGCTGGCGTTCTTCGAGAAGCCGGGCGGCGGTGTAGTAATTGGGGAAATCGCTCGAGGGATTCGTCCAGCCGGGGCGAACGGCGTTCCAGAAAAAGATAGCGGCTCCGAGCAGGGCGGAGGCACGGAGCAGATGAGCGATTTGAGCCCGGCGCTTGACGCGCGTTCGGGCCGTGGTTACAGCGAGGCCGCTTTCATCCATCGCAGCCCGTTCCAAAGGAGAGGGCCCAGCGTTCTGATGTGGTACGACGCCCGGCCAGAAAGAAATATCGCATCATGAACCCACGCGCCCGCTCCGGATGAAGGCGAGGAGAATTGCGGGGCGCGTACAAGCCGGGGCGGCGGCGCTGGAAATAACCGGCGCGCCGTGATTCGGATCTTGCTTTCCGGGCGCGAGAGGAGTGCGATATGGAGCAGAAGCTCGTCTTTATTCGGCCGGGTTCCGCCCAACAGCGGCGAGATTGAGAAAAGATCGAACCACTTCTGCGTGGTCGCGGGCAGACGGCTGATTAGAGCGCGAACTGAATTATTCAACCGGCAATGAAAGCACTCCGAGGCGAGGCGGGCCGCCAGAGCTTCGGCCAGCATGGTTTGAATTTCCCCCTGCTTCCAGTGCGTCCATAAGGAATCATCAGCGGCGCTTCTGTCCAGAAAGTGGGCGAATTCGTAAAGGTGAGCCGGCCGAAGGTCCCCGCGCAGCAGATGCCGCGTAATATGCCAGGCGGCGTAACGAACAGTGTCTTTCAGATCGAGCGCCGGTATGGAAATGCGGCCAACACGGCGGACCGTTCGCCGCAGCCAGAACTGTTCGGCTTCCGCGACATCGAAGAACTCCATTCCGGAATCCCAGAGGCGAAAATGAAGTTCCAGATTCAAGGGCATTTCCGGATCGTAGTAATCGCCGCGCCATTGCCAGCCGGTGTTTCGGACCATGGTTGGCAGGTGATCAGTTCGCGCATGCGCATTTCGCGCAACGGCATCATACCCGATTTCCGATATAGCGAGGCGCGCTGCAGTTATGTACTCAACAGGGCAGTGGAGATCGATATCGTATTGCGGGCGGACCTGGGGACTATCGCAGAAGTAAGGAAAGTGAGAGAGGCCTTTCAGGACAATGAACGGGACGCCGCGCCGCGCGAGGGCTCCGCTGATTTCGTCGTGGGAATCGATCGAGCGGGTAAACCGACGGGCATTCGCTGCGAGATTGTTATCGATACGGCGACCAACTGCATCCGGCAGCACACTGCGACAGCGAATTCCGAGCGGAAGAGTCAAGCGCGCTTCATCGGCGAGAGTGAGCAGCGTTTGCCATTCCGCCTCGCTGAGATGTTTCAGATCGCTGCCTGCGTTCTGGTCGAATCGGAGCGAATCAATCAATAGCCGCAGCAGTTGTTCCGGATCTTGCACTCAAACGCCTCCTTCGAGAGCCGATCTCAGAAGCGCTTCAGCGCCGAAAGGGTCCGAATACGTAAGGCGCAACAGCGGGAGATCCAGCAGGCGCTCCATGGCTGTCGCCTGTTCGGCCCTGCAGAACTCGTCTCCGAAACAGATTGAGTCGGCCAGCAGGCTTTTCGCGTCATTGCGGGAGACGACATCAAAGCCGGCCTGCACCGGGTCGGCGGCACGGTTCAAGAACACAACCAAAGTCGCTCGGGCATGCAAGGCGGTACTGAGGCGCAATTCGCTGGTATTGATCTCGATATCCCGTTTTCCGTTCGGCCGCAAACGAGCACGATAACGTCCAAGCGAGGGGAACATCGATTTTGCGGAGTCGCGGAAGCGGATGGAGAACGGCCGCCCGATGATGGTTACTTCAGGCGAATCGCGGACGAGATGAGCGGCGTCCCCGGTAATGAAATGCCATCCGCGAGTGGCGCATGCGTAACTCAGGCAGGTTTTGCCGGCTCCCGAAGGCCCGGACAGCAGCACCGCTTTGCCATCAAGGGCGACGCAGGCGGCGTGCAGCATTGTGAAATGCCGCGCTCCGAGAAGAACGCAGGCGATCGGCTCGAGAAAGTGGTAGATGAACCAGGATGGATTTTGAGCCACATCCCGGCTTACACAGATGACGCCGTATCCGGCGGCCATATCGGCGACGCCGAAGTTTTCGGGACCCTGAACAATGGCGAGTAGATGGCCGAAGTGACAGGGCATCACCGGAATGGGCGCGAGAAGGGCGTCGAACTGCGAGACATCGATTCGAAGCCGGACAGGAGGAACATCTGACAACTGCTCGAAAGGGCCCCACAATGTGTCCGCGGCGGAAATCGCGTCTGGCGAGCTCGTCAGGATCTCAAGGGGGTAGCCCATCGGAAAATACCGACGGCGCAGAAGCGGCGTGTGCTGTTCCGGCTCCGCAATTGTATGACGCGGTTTCACCGCGCGCTCACTGGCGCGAGCACGGTACTCTTGTGCGGAGCCAGATTCAGGCGGCGCATGCCTCGCGCGCTTTGACGCCGTCCTCCTGCAGCACTCGCTTTAATTTGCGTTTCGCGTTTACGATGTAGGCTTTCGCTCCGCTCGGGTTGGAAAGACGGCAGGCGCGAGTGATGGCCTCGAGCGTGAGTTCGTGTCCGTAATGCAGGGCCATGACGCGCTTTTCCATTGTGGTCAGGGTCTGGTTGACGATGCTCCACAGGCGCTCAAATGCCTGGACATTTTCGGCCTTCGCATGTACATCGCCAAGCGCGTCAGCAAGATTCGGTGGAAATTCGTCCAGCCTTGCGAGCGGGTCCATTTCCAGCTTGCGTATCGCGTTGAGGCAATGGTTCCTGCTTATTGCGTACAGCCATGTGGACACACGCGCATGGCCACGAAAAGTATGGCGATACCGGTAGGCCCTCAGAAAGACTTCCTGGGCCAGATCCATCCCGCGGCCAGGATCGCGGACAAAGCGGCCACACCAGGTGGCGACCCTTGTTTGATACCTCCTGAACAGTTCGGAGAAGAGTTCATCGATCTGTTTTGGACCTTGCGCATTTTGCAGCAGGAGCATCAGATTTTCGTCAGTTACAGCCGAGATTTCTTCGATTCCCACGCCGCACACGGCGGCTTCCAGATCCCACGTAAGAGGAGAACTATTCGCGGCTCCAGCATCAGGCATGAGGCGATAATAAGGAGGCTGGCGAAGGGAGTTGTACGCGAATTGTAAACGCGTTGTGAATTTTGGTCTACGCACGGGAAAGTACTCCCCGACCGTTCAGAACAGCCCGAATTCCGGCCTCGAACCTTTCCTCGGAAAACCGCGCGGCGCTTTCGATCAGGAATCCCGGATTGAAGCGATTCTCAACGTGTTCAAAGGCGGTGATCGCCTGTTCAAGTGACTCCGGTCCTGCATCGTCATAAAGCAGGCCGCAGCCGTTCTGGACGATTTCCATTGCGCCGCCGCGCGCAACGGCAATAACCGGTTTGCCGCTCGCGAGCGATTCCACCATGGTGATGCCGAAATCTTCTTCACAGGGCACTATCAGGGCCGCCGAACCAGCGTAGAGTTCCCGAAGTTGCGCGCCCGATACTCGGCCGCAAAACTCGATATTCGGCGCGGCGAGGCGTTTAAGCGCGCCATACTCCGGGCCGCCGCCGGCGATTTTTAGTTTTCGCCCGGACTTTGCAAATGCGCGGACGGCTACATCCAGACGCTTGTAGGAGACCATTTCGGACACGATCAGGTAATAGCCGCGAGAGGCGCCGTGCGAGAACGATTTCACGGGGACGGGCGGATAGACCACCGAGGCGCGCCTGCGCCATGTTTTCCAGATTCTCCGTTTTACGTTGATGCTGTTGGCAACGAAGCGATCGACTCGCGCGGCGGACGCGTAATCCCAGAGCCGCAGGTAATTCGCGAAAGGCGCATACATCAACCGTGTTATGGAACCGCCTCCACGACTGCGATACTCCGACGCGAGTTCCCACAAATAGCGCATCGGCGTATGGCAATAACAAATGTGGCGTGCTCCGGAGCTGGTAATGACGCCCTTCGCCGGCCCCGATTCACTACTGATGACGAGCTCATAGCCGCGCAGATCGAAGCTTTCGAGCGCGAGGGGCATCAGTGGCAGAAGCGAACGGTAAATTTTGCGGAACGGGTTGAGCGATGAGGCGTACACGTTTCGGGACCGGATCAAAGGAGACACCGATTCCGGCTCATAGAAGAGGGTAAAGATATCGGCGGCAGGAAACATTCTGCACAAGGCTTCGACCACCTTTTCCCCGCCGCGCTGTCCGAGCAGCCAGTAATGGACCAGCGCTACTCGCATGGATTTTCATTTCCGGCGATGGCGACTACAGATCCACATGCGATGACTGTAAGGAACATCGTGAGGACTTCGGTGTCTCCCAGGTTGTGTTCAAACAGGCCTTCGGCGAGGATGGCCAGGATTACAGCAACGGTTCCGTGGAGGATCCAGGCGCGTCCGGGGTCTGCATTATGGCCGGCGCGGATGCAGGACCGCGCTACGGCCGCGATTGCCCACAACAGCACCAAAAGCGCGGGCACGCCGCGCTCGGCTGCGTACTGAAGATAGAAGTTGTGCAGATGTCCGTACCAGCCCTTCGGGAGTGGGCGCGGGACATCGGGGGGCAGGTACTTTGCGAACTGCAAGCCCGGCTGCTCCGGCCCGATTCCCAGAAACGGGTGGGACCTGATCATTGCCCATCCGGTGCGCGCCATGATGATGTGGCGACCGTTCGAATCGACCTCCCCGTGAGGATGTACGGCCGAGACGATCCGCTCGCGAACATGACCGGGCACGGCGACAAAGCCGGCGATGAACAACAGGGGGACGAGGCAGGCTAAGATCCTTCTGCGCTTCCAGAGCAGCCACACGAGCCCTGCGGGGAATCCGACGAGATAGACGCTGCGCGTCATGCCGAGAACGAGACTTACGCCGATAACGCTCCACGCGACCCAGCCAACGAATCTCCAGCGGCCCAGGCGTCCGAAAAGAAGCAAAGAGGTTAGCATCAGCAACGCGATCATCTGCTCGCCGCCGAACGTCATCCAGTGACTGGCGAACCCCGTCATGCGCTGGTCGAGAACGTATTCATAGATATTCCAGTGCAGACGCTCGCCTTCTGCAAGCCGCGCCAGAAACTGATGCAGGCCCAGCAGGGCGGAGGCGAAACCCAGAGTCGCCCACGCCATAACGAGAGCGGCGATTTGCGAGGTTCTCCGCAGCAATGCGTAAGCCAGCAATGCAATGGCAAACACGTAGATTTTGCGAATTTGCGGCAGACCGGCGCGCGGATTGCCCGATGCGAGATCCGCGATGACGGTGATCACAAGGAAAAGCAGTATCGGGCGGAAGAAAGGTGGAATCCGCAATCTTTGGCCAGAAACCAGAACCACGGCGAGAGCGGCTCCCATCAGAATCTGCGATACGGCTATCGAAGCCATGATTGCCGCGGCTGAGGCGAATGTGAGGGCAAACGCTATTCGGGCGGTGCGTTGTTCGCTCTCCCTGGTGGGGCCGGCGGCGACGACGACCGGAGCGCCGGATTCCACATCAATAAGCGCCATAGCCGCGTAGCACGCAGGGAATCGTGCGAATCAGAATTGCGAAGAAAAAGCGCGGCGACGCCCGGCGGACCAGAAGAAGGTCGAGGCGGCGCCGTTGCGGATAGGTGAGCCGGTTGCGGCCCATAACCTGCCAGAGTCCCGTGAGACCCGGCCGCAGGGAGAGCACTTCCGACGCGCATTGCTCGTAATGCTCATCCAGTTCCGCGCGCGTGATCGGGCGCGGACCGACGAACGACATTTCGCCGCGGATGATGTGGACGAGCTGGGGAATTTCATCCAGCGAGTACCGCCGGCACCACGCGGCAAAGGGACTGCTGATGCGGCGATCGCTTTTCAGTTTCACGATGGGGTAGCTCTCCGGGAGATCCTCGATGGCCATGAAGGGTCTGGCGCGATTGCCTGGCGTCCACATGGTGCGGAATTTCAACAGCCACAAATCTTCTCCTTTCCAGCCGACGCGGCGGTGACGAACCAGAGGCGATTGGCCTGAAAGCGCAAGAATTACGACTGCTATTGCCACCGCGACCGGCGCGATGAGGATTGCCGCCAGCACAGCAATAAAGGGCTCCAGCTTGTACGTGAAGCGCAGCGGCGTGGCAGTCTCGGTGAATAACGAAAATACTTCGGCCCGGCCTTTTAGTCCGATCGGAGGGGTGGAGTACAGATCTCCCACATTGGTTTAGACCCGTGTGCAGAAACATCAGAACGCGGTGTTGCAAGCGTTCCCCTCGCCGTCGGGGCGGTGTCTCAGGAGATCAGGACGCTCGGAAAACTTCACCGCGCGTACGCCCGAATGCGTTCAAAGAAAGTTGTCTTCTTTTTTCCCGCTTTTTCCAGCCAGGAAGCCACGGCTCCGCTCGGCATCCTCGCAGTTGCGACTCCGCTGCTGCGCGCCGGCTACCAGGTTCGGATTATCGATTCGACCATCACTCCGAATTTCCAGAATGCGGTGCTGAATGAACTGGCCGATGCCCTCTGTCTTGCGGTGTCGCTGGTTACGGGTCCCATGATTCGGGAAACGGCGCAGATCGCGCGCGAGGCGAAGAAGCTGTACCCTGACAAGCCCGTTGTGTTGGGAGGATGGCATCCATCGTTGCTGCCGGACCAGACGCTCGCGGCGAAGTTTGTCGACATCGTGGTTAAGGGCCAGGGGGAAGACGCGCTGCTCGAAGTGGTGCAGCGGATCGAAGCCGGCGAAACCATGGATGGAATCCCGGGAGTCGGATACAAGCAGGATGGCCGACTCGAGTTCAACGCCCCCAGGACGCTCAGGCCGATACGGGAATTGCCGCCCAAGGCTTATCACCTGTCCGACTTCGACGCGTACGAACGCGTGTGCGGAAGACGCTGGGCGATGTACACGTCCAGCCTCGCGTGTCCTTATAGCTGCGCGTATTGCACGAACGAGGGTGTCTACGGACGCAAGTGGAATGCGCTCGAGCCGGAACAGGTGGTTGAGGAGACGACGGATCTTGTGAGCCGTTACCGCCTTCAGCTTCTGTGGATTGTAGACGACAACTTTCTGGTGGACCACGAGCGCGCGATTGGCATCGCGGAAGGACTGGTGCGCCGCGGCGTTCAGTTCGACTGGAGCATTCAGGCGACGACCAACCTGGTTTCGAGATTGACGATCGAGGAGCTGAAGTTGCTGCGCCGCGCGGGACTATCGCAGATTGCGCATGGGGCCGAAAGCGGATCTCCTGCCGTGCTGCGGCTGATGAACAAGCATTTTCAAACGCTGGACACGATCTACACAGCCGCAGCCAAACTTACGGCGGCCGGCATCCGGCCGTCTTTCAATGTGATCTTCGGATTCCCGGGCGAGGGGGATGCCGAGCGTCGCGAGACGGTTCGAATGATCCTGGACGTATGCCGCCGGTATCCCGGCGCCGAGTTCTGGACGAACATATTTACTCCCTATCCGGGCGCGCCCGTTATGCAGAAGGCATTCGAGCTCGGAATCGACGTGCCGAAAACGTTCGAAGGCTGGGCCGACTTCTTTCCGCGGTATACAACGCTACCGTGGCTGAACGGGCGCGCGCACCAGCGTGTCCAGGTGATGCGCGACTACCTGCGGGCCGCTTTCCACCGGGTACCGATCGGATTGAGACGCCGCCACTCGCTCGAGCGACTGGTGCACGGGATGATCGCCGTTCCCGCGCGGTGGCGTCTGGACCACGACGTCTACGGATTTCCGGTCGAACTTTATCTCAAAAGCCGCGTCGATCAGCTTGTGAAATCACCCAAATCCAAAGTGGACGCGCACCGCCTGGAAGCGGAACCGGTTACATGCTGAACGAGCGCGGACGAAAAGTTCTTCTATTCCTGCCGCCCTACTCGGGAAAGCTTCTTGGGCCGCCGCTGGGGCTGCTTAGCCTTGCCTCATCGCTGCGTGAAGCGGGTTACGAGCCTTGCATTATCGACGGCGCGCTGCACCGCGATTACCTCAGGATCATTCGGGAGGAGATTCACGGCGCGGCATGTTTCGGAGTCTCACTGCTGACCGGTCCGATGATTCGCGATGCGATTCAAGCGAGTCTGATGGTGCGTGGCATACGCCCGGAGCTTCCCATTATCTTCGGCGGGTGGCATCCGAGCCTGCGCACGGGCGAAACGCTGCGCGAGCCATTCATTGACGTGGTGGTGAGGCATCAGGGCGAGATCACGCTGGTCGAGATACTCAAGCGGCTCGAATGCGGGAAATCGCTGGAGCTGGTGCCAGGCTGCTGGTTCAAACAGAACGGCCGGATTCATTCGAATCCGGATCGCCCCGCGACACCGCTGATGGCGCTGCCGAAGCCGGCCTGGGATATGGCCAACCTCGATGCGTACGAACAAGCGACAGGAGTTCGAAAGCTTCCCTACGCCACAAGCACTGGGTGCCCTTATGCCTGCAATTACTGCACGGACATGGTGTTCTATAACCGCCGTTTCAATCCGTACTCGGCGGATCACGTGGCCGAAGAGTTATCTGAAGTTGTCCAGCGCTATCGATTGACGGAAGTCGCTCTGGTCGATTCGAATTTTCTGGTGGACACTCGCCGGGCGATCGCCATCGCGCGCGGGCTCGTCGAGCGAGGCGTGCGAGTCGGCTGGACGTTTCAGGCGTCCACGGATCTGCTTTGCCGAATGTCCGATGAGGAGGTTCAATTACTCGCGGCAAGCGGCGTAACGCATATCGGTTTCGGCACGGAATCGGCATCACCGGAGGTGCTGCGATTGATGAATAAACGCCATCAGTACGTTCCGGATATTCAGGAGGCGGCCAGGAAATGCGCGCAGGCAGGAATTCGCGTCACGCTGAATCTGATCTTTGGGTATCCGGGGGAGCAGGACGTACACAGGCGAGAAACGTTAAGCGTGATGGGTGAAATCGGCGCGAGATTCGACAACGTTGTTTTTTCTCCGAACATGTTTACTCCATATCCGGGAGTTCCAATCTGGCCGGAACTGCAGCGGGAGGGGCTCACCGAGCCGGATTCGCTCGAAAAATGGGCGGATATCGAGCTTGGAATTACGCGCCTTCCCTGGCTGAGCGGAGCCAGTTTCAAACGGCTTGAGCGGAGCATCAGTTATTTTCTGCTCGAGGCGAATCTCAACAAAACACGCCGGCGGGCGCGCTCTTCGTTCGCGCGGTTGCTCTTGAATGCAGCGCGCAAGCCGATTCTATGGCGCCTGCGCAGCTCATTTTTCCGCTTCCCCGTCGAGCTCTGGATTGCGCTGGCGCAGCGTCGGCTCACAGTTCGCCGCTCGCTCCTTACGGGGCAGCCGCTGAGCCTCGAGCTGAGCAAAAACGGATAAGACATGCAATCCGTACTGCTGACGCACAGCAATCATCTCTATTCGGATCCCAAGCAGGTCCGGAAGATGCAGCCTTATCCACCGCTGCAGACGATTCTTGTCGCCTCCGTGCTTGAAGCAAACGGTATACAGGCCCATCTTTTCGATCCGACGTTTGAGTATTCCGAACAGGCCTTTCGCAACGCAATTGGTAAGGCCAGACCCGATCTGATCGTGGTTTGTGAAGACGATTTCAACTTCCTGACCAAGATGTGCCTCGCCCAAAACCGCAGACTGGCCTTTGAAATGGCCGCGATCACGGCTGACTATGGGATCCGCGCAATTGCGCACGGGTCAGATGCTTCTGACCACACGACCGAATATCTGGACGCCGGCTTTGATGCCATTGCAATCGGTGAGGTGGAAACCACGGTGCTTGATATTGCGCAGGGAAAGCCGATCGGAGAAATCGATGGCCTGACGTTGCGCGTCGCCGGCGCCATTCAGCGGAATCGCGCCCGTACTGCTATGGCGGATCTGGATACACTTCCTGCGCCGTCATGGGATCTGGTCGAGATCGAAAAATATCGCGCTGCGTGGAAGCGAAGCCATGGGTATTTTTCACTCAATCTCGCCTCGAGCCGCGGCTGCCCTTTTCGTTGCAACTGGTGCGCAAAACCGATTTACGGCAACCGTTATCGCGTGCGGTCCGCTGCGGCGCTGGCGGCGGAGATGTTGGCGATGAAGCGGACGTCGCGGCCTGACCACCTGTGGTTTTGTGACGACATCTTTGCTCTCTCGCCGGCATGGACATTCCGCTTCGCGGATGAGGTGAAGGCGCGCGATGCCTCGATTCCATTCAAGATGCAATCCCGCTGTGATCTGATGACGCGCGATACGGTCACTGCTCTCCGCACCGCCGGGTGCGAGGAGGTCTGGATGGGCGCGGAGTCAGGATCGCAGCGCGTCCTCGACGCGATGGACAAGGACCTGTACGTCGAAGAGATCTACCGGGCAAGGAGCAATTTGCGGCGCAATGGTATACGCGCCTGCTTCTTTCTACAGTTCGGATATCCCGGAGAAGAATGGGCGGATATCGAAGCGACGATCCGTATGGTTCGTGAAACCAGGCCCGATAACGTGGGCATCTCCGTTTCCTATCCACTGCCGGGCACGAAGTTTCATCAGATCGTTTCCACCCAGATGGGCGCAAAGGCGAACTGGGAAAGCAGCGCGGATGTCTCTCTGATCTTCAGGGGCGCGTATTCCACAGAGTTCTACAGGGCGCTGGCCGACGCTCTGCACATCGAAGTACGCGGCGGGGCCGGGGCGCGTGCGGCATGGCTGCGCGTCGAGGAATTGCGCGAATTTACTGGCGCGGGAGCCGCCGCATGAGACGCCTGTTGCTGACGCATGGATACTTCCTCGGCGAAGACGCCAAAGAGCAGCAGATTATGAAGCCGTATCCCCCGCTCGGGATTCTGTACTTGTCGTCTCATCTGAAGGCACGCGGCTTCAGCGTCGACGTTTACGATTCCACTTTCGGATCGCGCGAAGAGCTTTTTGGAATTCTGGATAGCGAACCCGCTGGCGTGATCGGGATTTACGGCAATCTGATGACGCGGTCGAACGTCCTCGCGATCGCAGAACGTGCTCATGCGGCTGGCTGGCTGGTGATTCTTGGCGGCCCTGAGCCGGCGAACTACGCCGATGAGTTTCTTGCGAAGGGCGCGGACGTCATTATCGAGGGGGAAGCGGAGCGGACGCTCGAACAGCTCGCTGCGACCGATTTCGATCGAGAATGCTGGCCCTCTATCCGGGGGCTTGTTTATCGTGCCAGCCAGGAGCGTGCCGACGCGACCGAAATCGTGCGGACCGGCTCAACTGAGTTGATTCACGACCTGGACGGACAGCCCTGGCCCGATCGGGACCAGGTGGATATTGGGCGTTATCTCGGTGTGTGGCGCACCCACCACGGTCTTGGTTCAGTGTCGCTGATCACGGCGCGCGGCTGCCCTTACAAGTGCAACTGGTGCAGCCACTCGGTTTACGGACACACTCACCGCAGGCGTTCTCCCAACGGGGTTGTAGATGAGATCGAATCGGTTCTCAATCGATACAGCCCGGAGATGCTGTGGATCGCGGACGATGTTTTCACGATCAACCACGGATGGCTTGCGCAGTATGCCGGCGAGATGCGGCGGCGCAGTATCCGAATCCCTTTCGAATGCATCACGCGCGCTGACCGTGTGAACCCAACCGTGGCCGCGACGCTCGCGGAACTGGGCTGCATGCGTGTGTGGATCGGATCAGAAAGCGGCTCACAAAAGATTCTGGATGCCATGCAGAGAGGTGTAACTACGGATCAGGTTCGGACGGCTGTCGCCCTTTGCAAAAGCAATGGAATTCAGGTGGGCATGTTCCTGATGTGGGGCTACGAAGGCGAAGAGCTTTCCGATATCGAAGCGACAGTAGACCACCTGAAGCGCTGCCAGCCGGACGTATTCTTCACGACCGTGTCTTATCCAATCAAAGGCACGCCGTATTTCGAGCGGGTAAGTTCAAAAGTGGTTCATATTCGGCCGTGGAAGGAGTCGACGGATCGCGACGTAGCAATTCGCGGCAGGCATTCAAGACGCTTTTATCAACACGCCGACGAACTGCTTCGAGCCGAAATGGCTTCGGAGCCGAATGCAATGCAGATCAACGCTGCGAGGTCCTCGCTCGAAAGCGCGGCCAGCGAGGTCGAAATATGAGTCCGGCCCACGCCTTCGACATTATGTCGGCGAGCTACGACAGGCTCTGGACGGACTCGCCTGTCGGGCGTGTTCAGCGCGAGGCCTTCTGGAGACATGCGGGTACATATCTGAAGAACGCGAGGAACGTGCTCGACATCGGTTGCGGCACTGGTGAAGACGCTGCGCGGCTGACAAGGGCGGGAGTCCGGGTCACCGCGATTGATGTTTCTCCGCAGATGGTCGCTTTGGCTCGCAAGCGATCGATTGACGCGCGCGTGCTTCCAATCGAGCAACTGGATGTACTTAACTCCTCTTTTGAAAATGCTTCGTTCGATGCGGCGATTTCGAATTTCGGCGCTCTGAACTGCGTGGAACGTCTGGAAAGCATTCGTGAAGCTCTGGCGAGGCTCGTAGCGCCGGGTGGCTACGTGATTCTATGCGCCCTCGGACGATTTTGCTTTTGGGAGACCGCCTGGTTTCTCCTCAGCGGCGATTTACGGAAAGCACGCCGCAGGTGGGGAGGCGAGGCTATCACCAGTTCCGGGGTCAAAGTCTTTTATCACTCCGTCCGCGAGCTCCGCAGATCTCTTACTCCTCAGTTCCGCCTCGTGAAACACGCAGGCATCGGTATTTGCACACCGCCCTCCTATGTACGATGCCTTTCCGGCTCCGTTTTGCGGCGCGCCGCTCGCGTAGATCAGGCGCTTGAACCTGTGCGGCTATTCCGCGCATTGGCGGATCACACGCTGCTGGTCTTCAGGCGGGTTCCATGAACACCGGCGTGGCGCGGCAAACATTTATTACACAATATGCCGCGATCCGCAGCGCCGAAGGACGAGGATCGGAAGATCCTGAATACTACCAGGCGCTGCCTTATGTCGACATCACAGGCCGCAACGGCGATGCATGGCGCATTCGCGCCCGCAGCTTCGATCATTTTGTCAGGAAAACACTGACGCCACTTGAAGGCAGATTCCGCAGGCCACTGGATGTGATCGATCTGGGCGCCGGGAACGGGTGGATGTCCTGGCGGCTGACGCAACGTGGCCATCATGTAATGGCTGTCGACATCTTTACGGACCGGCTCGACGGCCTGGGCGCGATCCGCAAATATGCGCAAGTGGACGCAATTGCGGCCGACTTCGATCAACTGCCCGTACCAGACAAAAGCGTCGACGTGGTGATCTATAACGCATCTTTGCATTACTCGCCGAACTACGCCCGTACTTTGAAAGAAGCTCGTCGCTGCGTGCGGGCCGAAGGCCGAATCGTAGTGCTCGATTCGCCCGTATACCGCAAGGCAGAACACGGCGAAAGAATGCGATCGGAGCGGCAATCTTTCTTCGAGCGAACTTACGGGTTTCGATCGGAAGCGCTGGGCAGCATCGAATATCTCGATGAGGCGACACTCGCCACGCTTGCTCGCGATGTGGGTATTCAATGGCAACGGAGCAGTCCCTGGTATGGCTGGAGATGGGCAATGCGTCCCGTCATCGCGCGCCTTCGTGGAAAGCGGCCTCCGTCCAGGTTTTTCGTGATCTCAGGCAGGCTCGTGTGATCGTTCTGCTTCATCCCCGTTGTGTGAAACCAAAGAACCGGCGTTTCCCGCTGTCGATTCTTTCGATCGCCGCCATGCTCGAGGGCAAAGAGGAATACGTCATTATCGACGGCAATCTCGATAGCAGGCCCGCTGAGACTCTTGACAGAATCGCCGCTGAGCACACGGTGGAAATGGTGGCTGTCTCGGTTATGCCGGGGCCGCAGATGGTTTCCGCCATTCCGCTGTGCAGAGATTTGCGCAGGAAGCATCCGCGCGTGCCTGTGGTCTGGGGCGGTTATTTTCCTTCGCTCTATGCGACCGCGACTTTGAATGCGCCGTATGTGGATTTCGCGGTACGGGGGCCGGGCGAGGACACCATCCTGGAATTACTCTCCGCTCTTCGCGGCGCGCGAAAGTTCGCGGATATCCGTGGCCTCTCCTGGAAGAACGAATTCGGATTTCACGTTCACAACGCCGACCGGCCGCTTCGCTCGCCCAACGATTTCCCTGAGCTCCCGTACCATCGGTTGGGGCCAGTCGAGAAATACCTGTTGCCAACTTTTCTCGGCAGGCGCACCGCAGTGCACAACGCAAGCATGGGTTGTCCATTTCGCTGCAAGTTCTGCGGCGTTGTTCCCATCTTCGACGGCCGCCAAAAGGCGGAGACTCCGGAGAGAACCGCCAGTGTTTTGGCCGGGCTTCAGAGTCGCTACGGAATCGATGCGGTTCAGTTTTACGACAACAACTTCTTCCTGAATGAGAGCCATACCGCGGAACTCGCCAGGCGACTGCGTCCGCTGAAGCTCCAATGGTGGGCTGAGGGCAGGATCGATACTTTCCTTCGTTACTCGGATCGAACTCTTGAGGCATTGCGCGATTCAGGCGCGGCGATGGTTTTCTTCGGCGCCGAATCAGGGTCGGATGAGACGCTCGCGGCGATGAACAAGCGCATCACGACGGCTCAAACCCTTGAGCTGGCGGCCAGGATTCGCCAGTTCGGTATCGTCCCTGAGTTTTCGTTCGTGGTTGGCAGTCCCGGCGATCCGGCCGCCGATACACAGCAGGCGATTCGATTTATCCGGCGTATCAAGCGGCTGAATCCGGACGCGGAAATCATTGTTCAGCACTACATTCCGACTCCTCATCCGGACGGGATGTTCGGCGCGGTAGACGATAGAGTCGTATTTCCATCCACACCGGATGAATGGGCGTCGGAACGCTGGTACAACTTCACCACCAGGCAGGATCCGCATCTGCCCTGGCTGCCGCCAAAAGTCAAACACCGCATCGACAATTTCGAGCTGGTAATCAATTCGCGCTGGCCGACTGCACAGGATATCCATCTTCCTTTATGGGGACGCCGTCTGTTGCAGGCGCTCAGCAGTTGGCGTTATGCATTTGGCTTTTACGAGTACCCGGTTGAGCTGCAATGGGCGCAAAAGCTGGTTGCGTTGAGGAAGCCCCGTTGGGAGAGCTTGTGAGCCTCGTCGGAGTAGCCGATGGTTACCGGCTGTGGGCAGCCACCTATGACGCATGGCCGAACCCTCTGCTGGCGCTCGAGCAACGTATTGCCGCCCCGCTTCTCGGTTCTCTCAAGGGCGCTCGTATGCTTGACATCTGCGCCGGCACGGGCCGGTGGATGGCTATTGCAGCGCACATGCGCGCAAGGGTTATTGGAGTTGATCTGAGCCCGGAGATGCTGGGCCGAGCGGCGGAAAAGCCCGGGCTTGCCGGCCGGCTGGTGGTCGGGGATATTGCCCGATTGCCTTTTGCGAACAGGGCTGCCGATATTGCAATCTGTTCATTCGCAGTGTCGTACGTATCGTCCGTGCGGCAGGCCTTTCGTGAGATCGCGCGCGTTTCCCGGCGCGTGATGATCAGCGATATGCATCCCGCGGCGGCAGACGCCGGCTGGACTCGATCTTTCGAAACAGCATACAGGAAATATCGTATCGCTCATTATCGCTACTCTCTTGCTGAGATCGAAGAAGCTGCATACGCTGCAGGCCTCCGCCCGGAATGCAACATCGAGGCGTCTTTTGGCGAACCTGAACGCATAATTTTCGAAAAGGCTGGAAAGCGCGATCGCTTCGAAGAGGCCTCGAAAATCCCGGCGATCTTTGTGAAGACCTGGGTCTGAATGCTCATCGTCAATGCCAGAGTAGCTGCATCAGCCACGGAGAGCACCCGGCGAGCCATTGAAATTCGGCGCTCGCGAATGTTCCTGGGGAATGCCTCGCGTTTCGGACCGTCGCTGGATCTTGGAGGCCACCTCTTGCTGCCCGGCCTGATCAACGCCCATGACCATCTCGAGTTCAACTTGTATCCGCGGCTTGGCAAGCGCAGGTACACAAATGTTCGTGAGTGGGCTGCGGATATTCACAAGGTGGATGATTCACCCGTTCGCGAGCACCGGCGCGTTCCCCTGTCAGCGCGATTGTTTTGGGGCGGGATCAAAAATCTGCTTGCGGGAGTCACCACGGTTTCGCATCACAATCCGTATCAGCCGCGTATTTTCGATTCCGGGTTTCCCGTGCGCGTGGTCCGACGGTTTGGATGGGCTCATTCGCTAGCTTTTTCTTCGAATCTGCCCGGGCAGTTCGGCAAGACGCCCACAGACCAGCCCTTCATTATTCATGCAGGCGAGGGCACGGACGGCGAGGCCCGCCAGGAGATCCACGCGCTTGACAATTATGGTGTCCTCGGGCCCCGTACGGTTCTGGTGCACGGGATCGGATTCGACGCCTCAGGTTTCGAACTGATTCGAAGACGCGCCGCGTCGTTGATCTGGTGTCCCTCGTCGAACGTTTTGACGTATGGACGGACGCTGCGGCGTGAGCACGTGACCTCCGACACGCCAGTCGCGCTGGGAACCGATTCCGCCATATCGGCGGCCGGCGACATGATCGACGAGATTCGCTTTGCCCACAAACTGGGCCTGGTTTCGCAAGAGCGCCTTTACCGCATGGTCACCGATATTCCCGCCCGGATTCTTCGCCTGGGCGAGTCGGCTGGGGTTCTGCGAGACGGAGCCGTGGGGGATCTTGTGGCGGTGCAGGACAGAGGACAAACGCCGGCCGAAGCCCTGACGGATTTCATTCCGGAGCTCGTCGTACTCGGAGGACGTATTCAACTGATTTCGAAACGTCTTCTCGATCGCGCTTCTTCGTCTCTCACTCCAGGCTGGCATTCCATCCGCCTTCAAGGCCGTGGCGAGTGGTTTACCCCGCTCAATATACCTTCAATGCTGCAGCAAACGCGGGTTGCGCTCGGCACGGAGATCCGCGTTGCGGGAAGAAGTATCCAATGAGTGCAGCAGTTACATCGTTGCCGATTCTTGTGCTGGATGTACACAGCCGCTGCAACTGCCGCTGCGTAATGTGCGACATCTGGAAGCGGGACACGGTTCGCGAGTTCCATCCTGAAGATCTCGCGCGCCAGTTGCCCGCCATCGAGAAACTGCGTGTTCAATGGGTTGTTCTCACCGGCGGAGAGCCGCTGATGCACTCTCAGCTGTTCGCTTTGTGCGCACCGCTCCGAAAACTCGGGATTCGAATTACGCTCCTGACCACCGGCCTGCTGCTCAGTCGATTTGCGGAAGACGTGGCGCGCGAAATCAACGACGTAATCGTTTCACTGGATGGACCGCCGGCAATTCATGACAGAATCCGGCGCGTTCCGAACGCATTCCAACACGTCCGCGATGGCATTCGCGTACTCCGCCGAATCGATCCTGAATTTCCTGTTTCGGCCCGAACTACGGTCCAGCGGGCGAATGCATTCCACCTGACCGAAACCGTGAGCGCTGCGCGCGATCTGGGCTGCGACTCGATTTCGTTCCTCGCGGCCGATATCCACTCGTCGGCGTTCAACCGCAGCGAAGAAGTTTCGCCTGAAAGTACTCAGCGCCTGCTTTTGAAAGAAGAAGAACTGGATAGGCTGGTTTCGGAAGTCGAAAAGCTGATTGAATCGGGCGAGTGCGGCGCGTTCGTTGCCGAGAGCCCCCGCAAGATGCGCAGAATCGTGGATCACTTTCGCTGGTATCTCGGCATTGGGAAGCCCGTCGCGCCCATGTGCAATGCGCCCTGGGTATCCGCCGTGATGAATGCCGAGGGCGCAGTACAACCGTGCTTTTTTCACCGCCCGATCGGCCACACAGGTTCAAGTATGGCGCTCGACGTGGTTTTGAACGGCCCTGAAGCCCTTGCGTTCCGAGGTTCTCTGCGCGTCGCCGAAAATGAAACCTGCCGCAAGTGCGTCTGCTCGCTGAACTGGCGGGGATAGTTCACGGCGGCCAGATTGAATCGCACCCGTGCGGGGCGTTGCTGCTCGAGTGCGATCACAATTTGGTTTCACGTCACTGCCGCAGTTCGTACAAGGTGAAAAGCAACCCTGACGAGACCAGCAGGTAAGACAGAATCAATCCCAAAATCTCAACAAGGCTTACAACCCCGGCCGACCAGGCCACAAACGCCATTGGACATAAACAAATCCCGGCGCAGACCAGAATCCATACGGCGGCAACAAACGTATTCGACTTTCCCGGAGAACTCCTGTAATCCATATGCATCGCTCCGAATACTCAGACACGTCGCGCCGCCGCGATGGCGGTAAAACAGTTGTAAACAATTCTCGTTGATTGTCACTGCGTCGCAATCGTCAGAAACGCGTTTGGCTGCGACACGGTGTTTGCCACCACGGCTACAACCAGATCGTCGGCTCCGGCCTGAACGGTGGTCGGAACCACAACATTGATCTGGTACAAACCCGTTCCCGTCAGCCCGGCATATGTCACTTGCGCGACGGTTCCGTCGATGTTGATCAGCGGCTGGGCGAGCAGCGTAATCTGCGACCCTACCACCTGGCCATTCGGTATAGTGGATGACCCGGGCCCAAAGCCGGCTCCGTACAACACAATCGTTTCTCCGGGTTTTGCGGGCGTTGCGCCTTTGATCACGCTTGGCGGCCCAATCAGGGAACCATCGGCGTGAGTGGCGGCTATGTACCGAGCGCCGGTCGTCGTATTTGTGCCGATAGCAAAGAACGCGGGGACCATCGACTGCGCGTTAACGGTGATAGCCGCGCTGGTCAGGCCGTTGCTTGTTACCTGGATCTTCGCCGGACCGGACTGAATATCCGCGGGAACAAGGAAGTTGATTTGCGCGTTGCCAATGAAGCTGATTGGCGCGGGTTCGCCGTTCACCGTAACCGCCACGTTATTCAGCTGTACCGGCAGCTGGGTTCCGGTGACCTGCCAGCTTGCAGTAACGGGCGATAGTCCGGCTCCCATGATCGTTACCCATTCATTCGCCGCTATCGGGCCAGAGAGAAAACTGGCCGCGCTTTGAACTCCACTGACCGGGAACGAAGGCGACGCCTGAATACTTCCGAGCAATCCATGAGATTCGACCGGATCGTTGTTCGGACCGCCGCCGATGCCGGCCGTGAAATACAACGTGCCCGCGTCTTCGTTGCGCGCCCCGCTGCCAAAATGCAGAGACCAGAGGCCGGGTATCGCTATTAGGTTGCCTTTCGGATCGTTTAAGGCGCCGAGACTGCTTCCTCCCGGTAGGCTGAACGCGTTTATTTTTCCATCGCCGAAATTGCCCACCAGGAGAGCGCCTCCGAAGGGTCCGAATGTTGACGGCGCAATGGTCATACCCCAGGGCGAGTTCAACGGGCCCTGAGAAACCAGGCTGGCAAGCAGCTTTCCGGACGTATCGAACATCGCTACATATCCGTTCCCTGCGCCTGCAATGTCGTCGTGTTTCTGCGCATCCTGCTTCGCCCAGGCCACGAAAACGCTTCCGTTCAAAACCTCCACGTTGAACGGCGCAAACCCGGCGGGTACAAGAGGGTTTACGAAGGCGGAGGCTCCGTTCTGCACCGGAGCCAGCTTGCCATCGAAAACGTCCACCGTACCAGTGCTGAAATTCGCCGCGAATAAGAGCGGCGCGCTTGCCGTACCGCCAAGGGCGCAACCTTTATATATCGCGCCGGCTTTCGAATTATCGACGAGCGGCAAAGCGTGACTTGCATCCACAGAAGAATTCCAACCGGAAATAATTCCATCTTCGGAGCAAAAGAGGAATGATGCGGGCTTGCCGGATTGCACGTTGAATACAGCCGTGTTTGAGCTGAACGAATTGAAGATAACGCCCGTCACCGGCCCGCCTGAATTCGCGCCACCCGCGGCGGGAATATTGACCACGATTGTACTGGCCGTACCGTAGCCGTCATACAGCGTCGATGTTCCCGACCGGTTATTGCCTGTCCAAAAAGGCGTCGATCCAAAGCCGTTACCCCACGGGTTAACTAGTTTTGGATCCTGGTGGTCGGCGATGCCGGGAAGATCAGATACCAGAGAATGCACCAGGAAGGCGTTTGGTGTCGTCCCTTGCGCGTGCAGCAGGCCGGCAGCAGCTATCCCGAGCAGATGGAACAGAACCAGGCGGCGTGAGCGGACGTGTAGCGCGTACGTTTGTGGCATGCAATTACCTCTTCTGCCTGGGACTTCGCGCGGAGGCAATCAGGAACAAATACTGGTCCGGTGTGCCCCGAGGGTTTCCAAAGGAATCGTCGAGGAAGAAGGTTCCATGCTGCTGACAGCCGGCAAAAGATAAGCGGCCGATGTCGAACGGCATCGGCCGCGCCGCTTCGGGATAGACAAATCCGGGGAACAGACCTTGGCTATCGGCTATACATTCGACGCCTGAGAAGCCCCACGCCGAGCAGACCCGCCCCGAGCAGCGAAAACGTCATCGGTTCCGGCGTTTGCTGAACCGTAACACCGGCCTTGGCGGCGACGTTCCCGGTCTTTCCATTGGTCCCCATGATGTCGGCCGCGAAGTAATACCCCTGATCATTCGCGACGAAGTCGTCTACCGTGATACCGCCAAGTTCGACGGTAAAACTCAACGGTCCGGTTGGGCCATTGCCGCCCTTGCACCCGATTTTGTCGCATGTTACCGACTCGAGAAACTGGCCGAAGGTCGAAGCTGTGTTGGGCGCCGGTCCGATGGCGAAACCGTTGGTGATGGACGCCGTGTCTATAGTGGGATTTCCTTTGACATTGAATTCGAGGGCATCGCCGGCCCCGGTACTCACGAAATTTTCGTTCGGCGCGAGCATGACTGTCACGCTAACGCTGTTTGTGCCTTGAACAAGCTTGACTGTTCCAAAGGGACCTGTGCCACAACCTGATGAACAGCCGTCCTGATCGAGCGTAAAAAGGAGATCTGCGTGCATCATGGGCACGAGACCGAAGAGCAGCATGCTTATTAGTGCGAGCCGTATAAATCTGGACAATTTGGTCTCCGGCTTGAGTGTACGCAGTCGAGCTTAATGACTTCAAGGCATAGGATCAGGCGTACTCCACATGCCCGGCTTTAAACCTCTGGTACTTGTCTTCCGTTCTCCTTTCTGATCCGTAACTCCTCAATCCGCTGACTGGCTCCCACAAACGCCAAATAGAGACCGCTACCTACGCGGTGGCCTGCAGCAGTCATCTCGTAAAGCCACGCGACATAAAGCCACGCGATATCGGGGCTCCCGTCGCGACCCTGATAGAATTTCGTTTCCATATGAGCCACACGAGAAGAGATGTTCTGATTCTTGGGGGCGCCCTCGCCGCAGCCGCTGAAGCGCAGCGGCGCGAGGGGAGCCCGATGTGGAAGCCGAAAGTCGGGATCCTTTGTAATTATTCGGAGGCGAATATTGCTTTCGCCAAATCGGAGGGATTCACAAGCATCGGCCTGTGGGCTCAAATGAACGGCGGTCTCGCGCCCGGAAAAATCGACGATGCCGGCCTTGAAAAGATCCGGCAGGATATTAGACAATCCGGGCTCTACTGCTCGGTTATTGGAGTTACGGCGAACCACGTCGACCCCGATCCCGCGAAACGCCGGGCGGTCAATGACCACGTGGCCGGAGTGATCGAAATCGCGGGCAAGCTGGGCGTTCCCAACATCGGCACGATGTCAGGCAAAATACCGGGCGCAACACTTGATGCGCAGGTTGAGGAGATACATCGGGTATACACCGAGCGCTATTTCCCGCTCTGCCAGAAATATAACGTTCGGCTGGTTTGGGAGCCATGGCCCCAGGGGCCGAACATCGCTACAGGTCCCATTGGATATGAAGCGCTCTTTAAAGCATTCGGCAATTCGCCATATGTGGGAATACAGTTCGATCCCTCGCATTACGTTAGACAATTCATGAATCCATACCAGGCCGCGCGCGACTGGGTCGACCATATTTACGATGTCCATCTCAAAGATACGGAGATCCGGCATGACATCCTTGAGCGTTGTGGGATTGATCCGCCCCGGCCAACCACATGGTGGCATTACCGGATTCCGGGGCAGGGGCAAATCGACTGGCCAAAGTTCTTCACTGTGCTGATGGGCAAAGGCTATGCCGGCGCGATGAACATCGAGCACGAAGATGACGAGTATCGTCCGGGTTATAACGGCAACGACATCAACGAAGGCTACAAAACCGGCTTCCGGCTCGGCTTGCGATACCTAAGGACCTACGTTCCGGTTTAACGGATCAGGAAAAGTATATCTTCAGAGCCAGCGCGAACTCGGACGGCTTTGATTCAGGCAGTTTGACGCGCAATGCATCGTTGTTCTGCTCGAACGCCATTTTACCGGCTCCGAGCAACTCCACATTGGCGATTTTTCCGGGATTCTGAGGGCTGCCGTTTCCCAGCGCGCGGATCACGGCTTCGGTTTCAGGCAAGCCCATAACGAACGAGTAAATGACGTCGCCCTTCGTCGTGAACCGGATGTCTTTCGCTGTGAGTTCCTTTCTTTTCGATTCGTTGAATTTGCTGTCTGCAGCTGGCCCATTCGCGGTTTTTTGCCCTGCCGGACCTTCGCCGAAGATCTTCCAGGGCCGCGTGGAATAGATCCCTTCGCTGTTCACCGCCATCCATTTGGTCAGGTCCGCGACGATCGCGAGTTCACGATCGTCTGGCCTGCCGCTGTTCGGAAGCGGAATATTCAACAGAAGATTTCCATTTCGACTGACGATATCGACCAGCAAATCCACTACGGTTTTCGGAGTTTTGTAGCGAACATCGCGCTTGTAATGCCAGTTTCCGATGCAGGTGTCGGTTTGCCACGCCGTTGGCCAAATCTGATCGACAACCCCGCGCTCCACATCGAGCACGCAGGTCCCCTGAGCGCAATCTTCGCGCTTCTTGCTGGTATATACGGCCTGTGTGACTCCGCCGCGGCTTTTCGCGTTTGCGTTATACAGGTGGGAAACCAGCTTTGATCCATAGTTCTCGAATGGCATGGCGCCATCGGTATACAGCAGGTCCGGCTGATATTTATCGATCAGGTCCCTGATCCGCAGGAACCATCTGCGTTTCCATGATTCCGGAATCAACTGGTCGTCCCAGGAGAACTTTTCGCCGATCGCTTTTACGGCGCCCTCGTGATACAACCCTTCGTATTGCGGCTCATTGCCGTCGTAAGGTACCCCGGCTAGCGGTCCGGTCTTGTCGCTCAGATGACTCACCGCAAACCATTTCCAACTGATCCAGAGGTGCTCGCTTACGCCGAATTTCAAGCCATTCTCGAGAGCCGCCTTGCGAAACATTCCGACGACGTCCTTCTTCGGCCCCATCTTCACCGAGTTCCATTCCTGATACTTCGAATTCCAGAGATCGAAATTATCGTGATGAACTCCCATGCTGACAAAGTATTTCGCGCCAGCCTTTTGGTACATCGAGAGCAGATACCCGGGATCAAAATCCGAGGCTTGCCATGTCGGGATTACAGCTCGAAATCCTGCCTTCGAGGGGTGGCCATAGTGATCGACGTGGAACTTGTATTGAGGGCTGTCCTGAATGTATATATTGCGCGCGTACCAGTCGCCGTCTTCGGCCGCGGATTGCGGACCCCAGTGGGCCCAGATGCCGAATTTGGCGTCGCGGAACCACTCAGGAATTCGATACGCCTGCAGAGATTCGCGCGTGCCATCGAACGGACCTCTGGTGATCGTGAATTCCTTCTCATCCTGTGCGGACGCAAGCCCGGCCGCCACTGCGGCAGCCGAAAGTTTCAGCGCTTTGCGACGCGTCAATATCACGCCAGCCTGCCTTTCAAGCTCGGGCGGGGCGCTCAGCCCAGCCTGCCTTTTAACATCGTATAGCTATGGGCCGGGAACCGATGGCGCAGCCGACTGCCTGAGGCATTGATACTGCTCGCCTCCGTTTTTACGGTAGTTTTGCCGAAATCATTCTCAGCTTTGATATCCGGTCCATTGACCGTCGCCACCTCGAAGGCGCTGGTAAAAGATGAATCCTCCGCTTCAATCTCCGCTTCGATCTCCTGATCGCGATGGCGGTTTACGACATTTATCGTCACTACGCCGTTATTGAGAGAACTCGAAACGTCGAGCCAGGGCGTCTTCCCGTACCGCTTGCTTTCGTACGTGGGCGAGTCGACATACGTTTCCAGCGCCACCCCGCGCGTATTTTTCGCGAACAATTGCAGCGGATAGTAGATTGTCTGCAGATACATGCCCTGAGGATTCGTGAATATCGGCGCAATGACGTTCACGATCTGCGCCATATTCGCGATCTTCACCGTATCCGCATTGTTGACGAAAGTGTTCAGCATGGTCGCAACCACAACCGCATCTTCCAGGTTGTAGTGTTCTTCGAGCGCGCGGCGTCCGCTTCCGCCATTCGCCCCTCG
>Ga0157369_10000882_pt1 | contig 38208 bp, 41 predicted proteins | sample C25metaG_FD_113461 | JGI IMG/M metagenome (GOLD analysis project Ga0157369, IMG submission 113461) | Corn rhizosphere microbial communities from Kellogg Biological Station, Michigan, USA - C2-5 metaG | ecosystem: Host-associated > Plants > Roots > Rhizosphere > Soil | place: USA: Michigan... | reverse complement strand
GACCTGCCTTATAGGCCCGTCCTCGCCTGAGCTTCTCCCAGCGGCCTCGAACCAGCCAAATGTCTCTGCATCCTCCCACCCGGCTGCGAGGGCCGTCGAGTAGCAACCGAGCAAGATTGCAGGTTGTCCCGCGATACAGGGCTGGTGCGGCGGGCCTGCAATCTGACCGACGGATCGGAGTCCATCGATGCATCTTCGAGGTTGCTCACTTCCGAAACGATGCTCCTCGGTTACCGCGCGCTATCAAGGCACGCCTCGACTAGCTTGAGCAGCATCGAGGTATCCCCAGGTGACGCGACGACCACGACCTTGACGCGCTGGCGCAACGGATCATGCGCGACGTCTAATGAGACAGGCGTTGCCGGGCGTTCACTCCCGTTCACCGCTCCCATGAGAACTGTCGAGACGCGCTGGAGAAATGCGATATCGATATCATCGATATCGATGATGCTGGTAACCCTTGCGGTGGTCGACCTCGGCGCCTCAGGCGCGCCGGCGAATGCATTTAGGTCAGAACGCAACACTCTGTACTGGTTGCCCACTTTTGTGCCGCGCAGCCTGCCTTCGCGGATGAAGCGGAGCACGGTCTTCCGATGCACCGTCAGTGCCTCAGCTACGAGGTCCACGGTGAGCAGTTCACTTGCCAACGTTCTCATTTGCTCCCGTTTCTTCTTCTGATCGATCTTATAATGGAGCAATAGGGAGTCAACGCCCTACGGCATGGCGATCAGCCAGGAGCCCTTTGAAGCCACACGGCGGCTCGCGGTCTGCACGGGTCTGGAGCTGCGACCTCCTGAGGGTCGGTAAAGGGCTAAATCGGCCGTCTGCGTTCAGTCCACTTGCTGCCAAAAAGCAGCACGTGGTGTCCGCTCCGGGCCAAGAGCAGTCACCGCCGACCAATAGCCAAAGCTCCGATTCCCGGGGAAATTTGCGGGCCTTTGCTTTGTCCCGCCATAGATGGGGGCCGCGGCAGGGCCGCGACAGCCCCCACTATGGCGGGACGGTTGGAAAGCTGCGTATAGGTCCAAAATATCCCATACAGCGCCTCTATGTGCCCTGCGGAGCAGCCCTCAAGGCGCTTCGAGCCGGAAGGACCCTACGAGTTCTCCTACTCCTGATAGTCCAGTGTAGCGGCTGTGACCGGTATCTTCGGCTTCGGGACAGAGAGAGACGAGTTGCTCTCATTCTCGTCCCCCAATCTTGCCCCAGCCGCTGCAGTTAGGGCAATGGAGATCGGGCTTCACCGTGTGAGCTACGAGGGGTCATGAGCGGCGCAAGGCGACGACACGATCGTTGACGACCACGTGCTCTCGTCGAGGCCCTCATTGCGGAACATCCGCTCGAGAAGATTACCGTTCATGCTGGCACGCAGACGGCACCAGTATTTCGGGAAGAGTGTGGATTCCGACCGACATGCGGCAAAGCCTATTCGCATGTCCTGGCCCGCGGGAGTCGTGTTGTGCTTTAGCTATGTTCAACTTTGGGCCATCACCGGTCATTTATTGGCGTCTGCTCCGCGCCAAAAAAGGTCGATCGGCCAAGTGCATTTAGCGGCGCACTTTCCGCCGACATCGCGAATGGTTCATCCGGGCACTAAGGCTCTACCAGTCGCAGAATCTATTCCTGCTGTGCCTTAGCCGCCATAGTTCCACTCCCGCCGCTCCAGCCGCTATTTCTAGACGCCAGCGAGACCGGCGTTAATCCGCCCTTGTTCTTCAGACGAACGTCCGCTCGTCCCTCAATGAGGGTTCTGACGGGCGCCGCACCACGGGTGCGCACAGCGAGATGAAGAGGTGTCGCACCATCATTGTTGCGAGCATTCGGCTCCGTTCCAGCGCTCAAAAGTATGGTAATGGTTGTGGCTTGCGCGCTGGGTTCCAGTCGAGCGCATTCGGCGCTTGCTCGGCGTGCCGCTAATATATCGTTCCGATTCGGAATTGTTGAGTCGGTGCGACCGCGTAGCTCGGGACCGCCGGCCATCCGCCAAGCCTCGTTGGCTGATAGCCGACGTCTTAGTTCGCGCTACCTGAAACTTAATCGGCCGAAGGCCCTGAGCGCAGGGACCGGAAGAAATCCCGGATGTCAGCGGTCAGGAATTCGGGCTCCTCCATTGCCGGGAAGTGGCCGCCGCTTGGACACTCAGTCCAATGTGCAATCCTGTGCTGGGGGTCCATGATGCGGCGGACAAGCGGGTGGGCGTGGAACACGGCCCAGCCTGTCGGGACCGACGAGGGTGCAGTCCAGCCAGCAGCACTGTGCATGCTCTCCCAATAGAACTGCGCGGATGAGCCACCGGTGTTCGTGAACCAGTAGAGCGCCACGTTGGCAAGGAGCTGATCGCGATCGACGGCCTGCTCGGGGAGCGAACGGGCGGGGTCGGTCCACTCGCGAAATTTTTCGACGATCCACGCGAGCTGACCCACCGGCGAGTCACCGAGGCCGTAGGCAAGCGTCTGGGGCTTGGTCGATTGCTGGCGGAAGTAGCCATCGCCGTCCCGTCCCTTTGCCTTAATTGCATTGAGCTCGGCGATTTCAGCTTCGCTCAAGTCCTTCGGCATCGGAAGGAACGCGCCGACGTAATTGAGGCCCATACGGTCACTACCAACGTGCATGCCGATCAGGCGGTCGGGATAGTGCGAAGCAAGGTGGCTGATGATGCCGGAGCCGATATCGGTGCCGTGCGCACCGTAGCGGCGATAGCCGAGCTGCTCCATGAGCGTAGCGTAAGCCTCGGCGATGCGGGCAACCGTCCACCCGGCGTCGCTGAGCGGAGTCGAAAAACCAAAGCCAGGCAGCGATGGAATAATGACGTCAAAGGCGTCGGCCGCAGCAGCGCCGTGAGCAAGGGGTTCGGCCAGCGGCGGGACGATTTTTTGGTATTCGACGAAGGACCCCGGCCAACCATGACAGAGCAGCAGCGGCATGGCATTGGGCTGTGAGGATCTTAGATGGACGAAATGGATCGTCTGCCCATCGATAGTCGTCGTGAACTGAGGCAGCCGGTTAAGCGTAGCCTCCTGAGCCCGCCAGTCGAAGCCTGTGGCCCAATAGCCAGCGAGCTGCTTCAGGTAGTCGAGCGGCACGCCGCGGCTCCAGTCGCCGTTAGGATCGGGCTGGGCCCAGCGAGTGCCCTCGAGGCGGCTCACCAGATCGTCGAGATCGGCCTCTGGAACGTGGACGGTGAAGGGAGTGATATCGGTCATAGCGGTCTCCTGTTTGGACTAGACCGTTATGCTCAAAGCCTCCTGACAGCTGGTGTCAGCAGTGGGCCATAACCCACATGGGTGATGTGCACCTCCTACCTTGGGGCAAGACTGCCGCCGCTCGAGCTCGCAACTCCGGGGGGCAGTTAGTCCCAGCTTTGAGCAAAATTCGCATAGCTTGCAGCATGTGGCCTCGCCACTGGTGCGGACCGCCGATCCAGCGGGGGCATCCTCGTTGCCGCCGCGCAGCCCAACCGTAAGCACTGAGGGAAAAGCTGACCTACGGAAAGCCCCAGAACTCGAAGCAAACCCAAGAGCATTGGCGATGTTCTAACTTTCCGAAAGGCCAAATCTGCCTCGGCTCTTAGCACCGCTGAGGCAAACGGCAGATTTGCCTGAGAGCATCGCAGGAAAGCGGAACGAGCCGACCGTAGTCTTGGGCCACATGCAGCTGGGGCCGCCAGTCGCGGCCTCTGCATGCTGAGGGTCAACGAGAGCGGCCCGCAAAGCCCAAGAACTCCGGACATTGGGCATGCTGGGAGCCAGCATGCCTAAATCCCCGCAAAGCCCGGGACTTCCGCACATCGAGCATGCTGAGCCCGTTTTGGCAGTAAGTTGGCGAGAGCCAGCGGGAGGAGCTATGCATTGGCGATGACCTTCTCAGGTGATCAGCGGCCGCATCGGCCCCGCGCTGTCAGCCACGTCAACCGTGATGTGGGTCTGATCATCCAGGACACCCTCAGTCACTTCGATCAGTGGCGAGACCGCGTGGCGATGCTGCAGGCCTCGGTCGAGCGCAAGGGAGCTGATCGAAAGGCCATCCGCAGGAGTGCACGTCCATCCGTGCCGGGATTTTGCAGGCGAGGACCAACCTGATCCGCAGTCTTGCAGAAAGCCCAGCCAGGATGAGCGGCCATGGGCGGGTGGTCGACTCGAGCGCGCCCTCGACAGCCTTGAAGAGAGTCTTACGCAGATCGAGGCGAAGACCAGCGGTTAGCCACCAGCGGCAGCCAGCTGTCGGAGCTGTTGGCCGAACGCGCGGACTTGTCGTTCGGCCTGGTGATCGACGACCGCACTATCGGACAACAGCGCCCAACTCAGGGCATCGAACTTGATGACCAGGTCAGGGACAGTGCGCGGCGGATATCTGAGGATCATCTCCACGGTCTCGGCCAGTTCATCGGCGGTCGCCGACCATTTCGCCCAGGCCTCGCTATAGGCAGCCGGTCTTGCCGCTTCTGCGGCCCCACGGCGGTCTTTATCGCCACCGACGGCACCTTGTTCCATCTCCTCTCGAAGCTGCCGCACCTGCCGGCCCTGTCTCGCCCGCCGGGCGCGAAGCCGCACGAAGGTCCGGTGCAGATCGCGAAGGGCGACCTGGGGCCTCGCGAGCGACTTGCAACTTGTCCTGGGCATGACGACCGACCCTCATTGAAGGTGTCGTCGTGCTCCCTTACTCGCAACTGTGTCGTGAACTCGGTCATACCAGCCGGCCGTGGCTCAGCGGGCGTAGCCCATCACCAGCATAATCGGGATATCGAGTGGAACGCTGATCGTCGCATAGGCGATCAGACCCTTCACATCGCTCGAAAGGCCCCTTTCGAACGCCGACCGAGGCGCGCGCGCCAGTGGAAGCTCTCTAGCTGGCGTTTGTTCCCCGTGGACCGTCGGAACGAGCCGGCTCTTCCCCAGCCGATATTTCCGAAGGTTTGCCGCCGTTGTCGACCTTTGGGATGACGGTCGCCTCCAGCCTCTCCAGTGCGACCCCCACCTTGTTCGCAACTTCGAGGTCGAACTTCCCGTCGACGTCCGTCATTTCGTATTTATGGACCTCGCCGGGGGTAAGATTTGCGGCGTTAGCAAAATCGTTGATGTCCATGCCAAGAGCCAACCGACGGTTGTGGTCGCCCTTGGGTGAACGATCGTGGGGATCGGACGGAAACGGCATCTGCGTCACTTTCGTTGGCGTACAGATTGAAACGTCAATTCTCGTGGATGGTTCGCCCAAGCTGCTCGCTATGAGCAGTGCATCGTCGAGCCGGCGAGCCTGAAGGAGTTCCCTGCCTGATCGCCCGGCTCGGGGTTTTCCTCTCTTCTAGTTGCTCTCGTCTGGCATGGAATCTCGACGAAAGTTCCCCATCTCAAGGCGATGAAATCGAAGCCAAAGCGAGCCGACGCGGACGATCTCGTCATGTCCTGGGACCTGTCCTACGCAGCGACTCTGGGGTCGTCGATACGGAAGAAAGGCATCTTCCTTGAGGTCCGCGCTCGACTGCCTGCGGCCCATAGCCCATAGGCATTTCCTCAAGCTCGAAACCGGCATCCTCACTCTGCGGACGCCCGCCGATTGTGCTGGCGAGTTCCACGCAGCTTCGGCGATCGCCTCGCATGCGATGGCGACGATCGGCGACCTGCCGGTGCTTCCACGAGAGATCGAGGACATACTCGGCATCTCGGCGACGGAACGGCATCGATGGCTGAAGGACGGCCGACTGCCGAGCGCGGGCACACGCACCGTTGCCTTACCTGGGCGGGCAAAGAAGATCACCTTCCATTTTTTCGATCGGCGCGTCGTCGAGGACGTGCTCGACCGGGACTTGGTGAGCAATTGGCGCGAAGACGACGCTTTGGCCGCCGCCGAGAACAGGCGCCGGGCGGCATGGAAGGCCCAGCTCACCCGGTCGCAGCAGTCGACGACGCGCCCGCGCCGGAGCACTGAACTGGACGAAGGCGACCCATCACTGCTGCGGGGCTGGGCGGCGTTCGAGCGCGACGGCCCGCGCTGAGGAACCAATGGAAAGCTCCGACGATTGCTCGCTCGCGATCCAACGGAGTTTTCCATGGACGATCCCAACAAAAAGTATCCGCAGCCACCGTTCAAACGCCAGAAGCAACCTTGGCCGGGCCTGGCGGGAAAGATGGATCCCGTCCCCGACCACGGTGAGAAAAGCTACAAAGGCTCGGGACGTCTCGCGGGCCGGAAAGCGCTCATTACAGGCGGCGATTCTGGGATCGGGCGAGCGGCGGCGATCGCCTACGCCCGCGAAGGCGCCGACGTCGCCATCAACTACTTTCCATCCGAGGAACCGGACGCCAAAGAGGTCATCGACCTGATCAAGCAAGAAGGCCGTAACGGCGTCGCGCTGCCTGGCGATCTGCGTGACGAGTCCTTCTGTGTGAAGCTGGTTGCCGACGCGATCGATCGTCTCGGCGGCCTCGACATCATCGTCAACAATGCCGGCCGTCAACAGAGCTTCGAGTCGATCCTCGATGTCACCACCGAGGAGTTCGACGCGACCATGAAAACCAACATCTACGCGCCGTTCTGGATCATCAAGGCAGCGCTGCCGCATCTGAAGCCTGGCGCGGTCATCATTGGTACGACATCGGAACAGGCCTATGATCCCTCGCCCGATCTATATGCCTATGCCCAGACGAAGGCCGCGACGATGAACTACGTGAAGTCGCTGGCCAAGCAATTGGGCTCGAAGGGTATTCGCGTCTGTGGGGTTGCACCGGGCCCGGTGTGGACGCCGCTGCAGATCAGTGGTGGTTCGCCCCAGGAACGCGTCGAGAAGTTCGGCGGCCAGACGGCTCTTGGACGTCCCGGGCAGCCGGCTGAGCTCGCCGGCATCTTCGTCCGGCTCGCCGAGGACGACGGGAGCTTCACAACCGGCAACATCTTCGGTGCCGGTGGTGGGCAGGGGCAGCCTTAAGTAAGTCCTCGCAACGTCGTTCCGGCTGTGGCCTCGAGGTCATCCGCGACCAGCTGATCACCGCACGGTCATCGATAGGCATCAACTCCAAGTGCTGGCCGGCGCGAAACCTGATTGACCGCAACGCAGATGGGCGATCGGAAGTTATTCGCTCGTGCGACCGAGTGAACGTCTTTGATGGCAACGACTGAGAACGGCCAGATTGGTCTCCGGTTTGGAGCCGTCCGGAATTGGATGCATCTGTGCGTCGACATGCAACGGATGTTCAACGAGCCGACCGAATGGCGAACGCCATGGATGTCACGGGTGCTGCCCAACGTCCTCAGCATTGTCGAGCTTGAGCCTTCCCGCTCGCTCTTCACGCGCTTCATCCCGCTGCGCTCGGCCGATGAAGGACAGGGGACGTGGCGGCGCTACTATCAGCGCTGGCATTCGATGACCCTCGAGGAGCTTGATGTAGCCCTCGTCGAGTTGGTTCCAGAGCTCGTCTGCTATATCCCGCCGGCGCTCGTGCTCGACAAGTCCGTAATGTCCCCGTGGCACGGCGACCTGCATGCCCGGTTGCGAGCCAGGTCGGTCGACACGCTGATCGTTACGGGGGCAGAGACCGAGGTCTGCGTATTGGCGGCCGTGATGGGCGGCATCGACCTCGGCTACCGAATGATCGTGATCACCGACGCTATCTGTTCGAGCGCTGACGAGACGCACGACGCGATGATGAGAATTTATCATAGCCGTTTTGGCATGCAGGTCGAAACCATTTCGACGTCCGACCTGATCGCGGCGCGGCTCGATGGAAGGCTCGAGACTTAGAAGAGAGGGGAAACCATGGATGGGTTGCAGAAGGAGATCATGAGCACCTTGGGCGTCACCAAGGAGTTTGACGCCGAACAGGAGGCTCGCCGCCGTATCGACTTCCTTGAGACCTATCTGGAGCAGTCACGACTGCGCTCGTATGTCCTCGGGATCAGTGGCGGGGTCGACTCGCTCACTGCGGCGCTGTTGGCGCAGCAGGCCGTCCGTGAACTCCGTGAGACCGGTTACGATGCGAGCTTTGTTGCGGTGCGGTTGCCATATGGGCCGCAGGCCGACGAAACGGACGCGGCCAAGGCAATAGAGATTATCGGAGCGGACAGGGTCCTCACGGTCAACATCAAGCCATCGACCGACGCAGCGTTCGAGTCTCTCAGAGCCAGTGGGCTGAACTTTACCGACGCCGCCCAGGAAGACTTCATTCGCGGCAACATCAAAGCCCGCCAGCGCATGATCACTCAGTACGCCATCGCCGGGGTGCTACATGGCCTCGTCATTGGCACCGACCATGCGGCGGAGGCGCTGATGGGCTTCTTCACCAAGTTCGGCGACGGCGCATCCGATGTCGTGCCGCTATCGGGATTAAATAAGCGTCGCGTCCGCGCCATCGCAATTGCAATGAGGGCTCCCGCCGACCTCGTGGCCAAGGTCCCCACTGCTGATCTCGAAGACAATGCGCCGCTACGTCCTGACGAACAAGCATATGGCGTCACTTACGACGAGATCGACGACTTTCTCGAAGGCAAGAAGATTTCCGAGCAGTCGCGGGCGCGAATATTGGGGACCTATTCCGGCTCGGCTCACAAACGCGCGCTGCCAGTCGGCCCCGCTGACGACACCGCATTCTCTCGGGCTAGAATCTAAAGGAGGCCCATATGTCCGAAGCTAAACTTCCACGTCAGCAGCAAACCCCGCCCGGCGTCACGTCAGAGATGCGGCCGGTGCCCGACCATGGCGAGGAGAGCTATGTCGGTAGTGGCAAGCTCGATGGGAAGGTTGCTCTGATCACCGGCGGCGACTCCGGGATCGGTCGAGCCGTAGCAATCGCATTTGCTCGCGAAGGTGCTGATATCGTTCTGGCCTACCTCAATGAGGACGACGATGCCGAATCCACGGCCGAGCTCATTCGAGAGGCAGGACAAAAGGTCATTGCGGTTCCGGGCGACATCACCGATGAAGCGCATTGCCGGCAGCTGATCGAAGCCGCGGTCAGCGAGTTCGGCCGACTAGATATCCTGGTTAACAATGCTGCCTTCCAGCGCACGCACAAATCGATCGAGGAAATTCCGCTCGATGAGTGGGAGACGACCCTCCGGACGAATGTCACTGCCCCCTTCATTCTCTCTAGAGAAGCCGTCAAGCACATGAGGCGCGGTGCGGCCATCATCAACACCACGTCCATTCAGTCGCGCGATCCGTCGGGTGGACTCCTGGCTTATGCCACGAGCAAGGGGGCGATCTCGAACTTTACGGCCGGGCTCGCGCAGGCGTTGGCTGACAAGGGCATTCGCGTCAACGCGGTTGCACCAGGACCGATTTGGACGCCGCTCATCCCATCGACGATGCCCCCGGAGAAGGTCGAGAAGTTCGGTAGCGATACGCCGCTGGGCCGTGTCGGCCAACCGGCTGAGCTGGCGGCGGCCTATGTGCTCCTTGCCTCGGACGGCTCCAGCTACATGACTGGGGCGGTGATCCCCGTCACCGGCGGCGAGGTTATGATCTAGCGCTGGGACGAGCGGAACGTTTCGGCGGCTCGACGCTTCCGGTGTGACCGAACCTAACTCTGGCGGACGTCAATGGGTATAGTCTGGAACGTCATTATCGGCTTCATCGCCGGACTGATCGCCAAGTTCATCGTCCCGGGCAATCGCGAGCCCAAAGGCTTCATCCTCACCACCATCCTCGGCATCGTCGGTGCATTTGTTGCGACCTATTTGGGTCAAGCGTTGCACTGGTATCAGCCGGGCGAAGGCGCTGTTTGATTGGAGCGATTGTCGGAGCCGTTATCATCCTCGTCGTCTGGGGCTTCATCGCCCGGCGGCGCGGGTAACCACAAAGGATATCATCATGGCACGTGGCACACCTTCAATGTTGGCGCTTCTCGGTCTTCTGGCCGTCGCTGGCTATCAGAACCGTGACAAGATCTCCGCGGCGCTCGGCGGTTTGCAGAAAGATGCAGCCGATCCGAACACGACCATTGGCGGGCTCGCCAATAGTCTTGGCGGTCTGCTCTCGGGGGGCGCCGGCTCGCAAGGAAGCGGTGGTCTGTGAGGCATTCTTGATGGCCGGTGCAGGCCTCAGTGGTGGCCTCGGGCAACTGATCGACAGCTTCAAGAGCGTCGGTCATGCCGAGACAGCAGACTCCTGGGTCAATCCGGCGGTGCCCACGCAGGGCCTAACGCCGACGCAGGTCGAGCAGGTGATCGTTGGCGAGAACCTTAACGAGCTCAGCCAGCGCACGGGCTATCGCGGGACGAGCTGATCAAGCGCTTGGCGACAGCTATTCCGCAATCGGTCGATAAGCTGACGCCCAATGGACAGATGCCGAGCGAAGCGCAGGTCAGGCAGCAGCTCGACGACGAAGATACCAGCCCCGGCCGCCACACGGCGAAGAGGACTATGAGAACTCAGCGGGTCCTCCCGGCTCGAAGCGCCTTGAGGGCTGCTCCGCAGGGCAGCTAGTCTCCAGCCATAGGGAAAATCGGTCCAGCATGCAGCATGCATGGCCCCCACTTCTGAAAATCTCTGGAGTCTCGCTCACTTCGCGGCGCCGCCGGTCAGGCCACGGCATGCTGGGGCACCAAATCGACCGCCTCCAAAGCCCCGGATTTACCTACATTGAGCATGCTCGCGTCTCAGCATGCTCAGAAACCCGCAAAGCCCCGGCTTCCGCAGATCGGGCATGCTGAGGCTCGTTTGCGCGGTTTTGCGCCAACTATGGAAGGTGTCTGACATTGGTCGCCAGACTGGGTCCCCAAGTCATTGACGAGCGTCTGCTTCGCGCCAGAACCGGTCATAAAAGCGCCGTTGCGCGGACATCGCGGCGACGCACCAAAATATCGTGTCACGACAGGTTTCTGGCGGAACCGACCACGCTGTCGCTTGGTTAATCGACAAGCCAGTTCCGCATCGGGGAGAGGCGAAGCTCGTGACCTTGACCTCTGGGGAACTCATGCCGCCGGATCGAAAAAGGCGTGTGGTCAGTCGCCGTACGGTTCTGGCGCTCGGAGCCTCGGCGGTCGGAACCGTCGCAACCGGTGCGGTGGTCGCGCGCGACGGAATGCTCGCAGCGCCCGTCCAGGCCATCACCAACGAATTGCCCTGGCGCGAGGGACAGACCGATGCGCCTAGCCCCAGTGAGGGCAAGTTCTTCACCGCCGCCGAAGCCGGTTTCATCACAGCCGCCGTCGACCGTTTGATCCCCCAGGACGAGACTGGGCCGAGCGCGTCGGAAGCGGGCGTCCCCAGCTTCCTCGACGACCAGCTCGCCGGTCCCTATGGGCGGGGCGACCATTACTACCTCGCTGGACCCTGGAGCAGCGATGCGACTGAGAGCCAGGGCTATCAGAGCCGCTACACGCCCGCCGAGTTCTACCGTCACGCGATTGCCGAGATCGAGGCCTATGTTGTAAACGCCAACCTGGGCCAGAGCTTCAAGGACCTGAGCGCTAACGAGCAGGACAAGCTGCTCAAGCAGATGGAATCGGGCGACCTCAAGCTCGACGGGCCGATCACCTCGAAAGCCTTTTTCACGCAATTTCTGCAGAACGTGCGGGAGGGCTACTTCTCCGATCCGATCTATGGCGGCAACAAGAATGGCTCCGCGTGGAAAATGATCGGCTTTCCAGGCGCTCACTACGACTATTCACCCTGGGTGACGCAGTACAATCAGCCGGTCCCGGTCAAGACGGTGGGCCTGCGCGGCCGTGCCGGCTGGACGCGCAGCTAGAATGGCAACGCAGCTCAAGCCCGTCGATGTCGTGCTAGTTGGCTTTGGCTGGACGGGCGCGATCATGGCGCAGCAGCTGTGCGACGCCGGGATGAACGTACTTGCGCTGGAACGGGCTTCGTCGCGCACTACACCGGAGAACTTCGCCACAACGTTCGACCAGGATGAGCTGCGCTACATGTGGCGCCACCATCTGTTCCAGAACGTCCAGTATTCGACACTGACCTTCCGCAACAATCTCAGCCAAAAGGCGCTGCCAATGCGACGGCTCGGCTCGTTCTTGCCCGGCACCGGGGTGGGTGGCGCCGGCATCCACTGGAACGGGCAGGTGTGGCGCTGGCTCGAGACCGATTTCAAGATCAAGAGCCACAACGAAGAGCGCTATGGCGCCGACGCGACACGCGACCTGACCGTGCAGGACATGCCGCTCTCCTATAAGGACCTTGAGCCATACTACGACCTCTTCGAAAAGCTTTGCGGCATCTCAGGCAAGGCAGGTAATCTCAACGGACAAATCCAACTGGGGGGCAATCCGTTCGAAGGGCCGCGGAGCGCTGAATATCCAACCCCGCCGATGCCGATGACCTACGCCCCTTCGCTGTTTGGCGAGGCGGCACTGATGGCCGGCAAGCATCCATTCCCGCATCCGAGCGCCAACCTCTCGCAGCCATACACAAACCCACTGGGGGCGCAGATGGGTGCCTGCACCTTCTGCGGTTTCTGCGAAAAGTTCGGCTGCGGCAACTACTCCAAGGCGTCGCCGCAAACCACCATCATCCCCTACGTGATGCAGAAGCGAAATTTCGAGTTGCGCACCGAGGCCGAGGTGCTCAGAATCGAAAAGAGCAGTGACGGTAAAACCGCGACCGGCGTCACCTACATCGACAGTGCCGGCGCCGAGTATTTCCAGCCGTCCAACCTCGTCATCCTCACCGCCTACCAGTTCCACAACGTCCACCTGATGCTGCTCTCGGGCATCGGCAAGCCGTACAACCCGGATACCGGCGAGGGTGTGGTGGGCAAGAACTACTGCTACCAGACAATGAGCTCGGTCGGAGTGTTCTTCGACGACAAGCTCATCAACCCGTTCATCGGTGCGGGTGCGCTTGCTTCCGTGATCGACGACTACAACGGCGACAATTTCGATCATACAGGGCTCGGCTTCATCGGCGGCGCGTATATCGCCGCTTTGGTGACAGGCGCGCGTCCTATCGAGATGACACGTGTCCCCGACGGCGTGCCGAAATGGGGGCTCGAGTGGAAGAAGGCGGCCGCCAAGTACTTCCTGCGCAACTTCTCGATTTCGGTGCACGGCTCAAGCTACCCGCAGCGTGCAAACTGCCTCGATCTCGACCCGACCTACAAGGATCAGTTCGGCCGGCCCATGCTGCGGCTGACCTTCGACTTCCCGGACAACGACATCAAGATGGCGAAGTACTGCACCGACCGGGCGACCGAGATCGCCAAGGCCATGGGCCCGAGCTCGGTGACGCCCAAACCGACCAGAACGCCCTACTCGATCGTGCCGTACCAGACCACGCACAATGTCGGGGGGACGATGATGGGCGACAATCCCAGTGACAGCGTCGTCAATCGCTATGGCCAGAGCTGGGACGTGCCGAATCTATTCGTCACCGGCGCAGGGCTTTATCCGCAGAACCCCGGCTACAACCCCACCGGCACGCTCGCGGCGCTCTGCTACATGTCGGCGGCCGCCATCAAGTCGCAATACGCCCGCGCGCCCGGTGCGCTGGTACAGGCATGAGCGTCGAGGTCGCCCCGCGCCGCTCTTGGGCTCAGTCGCCTTGGGCGTGGGTCTGCATCGTCATCGGCGTGTTGATCGTCGTTCTGGTGGCGATCTCGATCGGTAGTTGGTTGTGGCTGCAAGCGAACCCGGTGACCATCGTCGATCCGGCACCGGCGCCGCTGCCGATCCTGACGCAGCCGATTGCCGACGGTCCGGACAAGGTCAAGCTAGAGCAGGGCCGTTACCTTACCATCGCCGGCGATTGCGTCTCCTGCCATACGCGCGAGGGCGGCCAACCATTCGAGGGCGGACTCGGTCTCGCCACTCCGTTCGGCGTGATCTATACCCCCAACATCAGCGGCGAGAAGACCACCGGCCTTGGCAACTGGACGCCGGAGCAGTTCTACCGCGCCTTGCACGAGGGCATTGCGGCCGATGGGCACCACCTCTATCCAGCGTTCCCCTACCCGCATTTCACTAATGTGACTCGCGAGGACGCCGATGCGATCCTCGCTTTCCTCAAAACCGTGCCGGGCCAGCCCTACACTCCGCCGCCTAACCGGCTGCCGTTCCCGCTCAACATCCGGGCCATGCTGATCGGCTGGAACATGCTCTTCTTCCGCAGCCACGACTTCACGCCCAACCCCAAGCAGTCGGCGGAATACAACCGCGGCGCCTATCTGGTGCAAGGCCTCGAGCATTGCGGCGCCTGCCACACCCCTACCAATGCGCTTGGCGCCGAAGAGAGGAGCGCCACCTTCCAAGGCGGCAAGCTCGGCAACTGGTTCGCACCCGACCTCACCGGCAACGCCCAGACGGGCCTCGCCAACTGGAGCCTCGACGAGGTCGTCCAGTATCTGAAGACCGGCCGCAATGCGCACTCCAACGCCGGCGGCGTGATGGCTGAGGTCGTCGCCTACTCGACCTCGCAACTCAGCGACGCCGACCTTCACGCGATCGCCACTTACATTAAGGGCGCTCCTGCAAGCCCGACGCAGACCTCGGCCGAGCCGGAGGTGGCAGCGATGCACACCGGCAGCGCCATTTACGACGACGCCTGTTCGGCCTGCCACCTCAGCCATGGACAGGGGCAGAAGCAGATCTTCCCCAGTCTTGCCGGCAGCGCCGTGGCGCAGCAGCAGGATGCGACCACGGTGATCCACCTCATTCTCGCGGGCGGGCGCACCGCGCCGACGCCCACCCGGCCCTCGACCATCAGCATGCCCAGCTTTGCCTGGAAGCTCACCGACCAGCAGGTCGCCGACGTCGCAACGTTCGTGCGCAACTCTTGGGGCAACCATGCACCGCCGGTAACGGCGCAGGCGGTGGCTGAGTTGCGAAAGTTGCTTGAACTCCCACAGCCTCTTCCGAACTTCGCCCTCTAGACGTACTGGCATCATAGAGCAGAAGGACAAGGACCGCTTTGGGGCCAACCGAGAGTCCCTGGGCGATGGCAGGTTGCACCCGACCGCACCTGACGTTGGACGTCAAAACCCGAGTCGAGAGACTCGGGCTTTGCGGCCTCAGTTTCATCGGAGCACGCGCCAGGTTCAAGCTGTTGAGGGCATCGGCGTTGGCGCCTAGTCCCGAGATCCGACTGGTTATAGACGGTGCCTAAGGCTTTCGAAGACTACAGCTGCGGGCGGATTGATTCCAGGGCCACTAGGGGCCGACCTGGCGCGACGGTTAGTCCGCATCGCGTCTTGGTCGAGTTGGTCTGGCGGCTCGGAGCCCTTGTTACGTCAGCTGCTATCGCGCATCCTCACATCTTCATCGACGCCAGGACGACAATCACCTTCAACGATACGGGCTACGTGACGTCGATCCACCACACGTGGACGCTCGACGAGGCGTATTCGGCCGTGAAGTTCGGACATGGCAGCAACCCGCACTCATTACGACCGCAAACAGACAACGCTGAGCTTGGAAGTGGCGTTGGCCAAGCCTTATGCGATCCGCAAGGCGCTCGAACTGTCTCGACGATCCTGAGTACTACGTGGCGATCACTTTCGGAAGCCCGGGCCGCGGCCTCGGAACAGCGGCCGGGTAGCTCACTGGGCGATCGGCTACTCCACACCAGCAATTGCCGCCGTCGGGACTTGGATGGTACCAATGGGCAGCGTCGCGGCGGGTTGTGTCTCGATAATCGCAAGGCCACAGCGCGACGCGGCAAAGAAGGCGGGGACGCCTTCGACCATTGCCGACGAGCCAATAACCAGGAGCAGCGCGGTCCGCCCAGCATTCCCGTGACGATGCTAATGAAGAGGAGGATTAAGAGCGAAGTCGCCCGGAACCGTATGAGCAGTGGCTGTGGAGCGCTCTCCTTATCAACTCACCATCCTCAAGCCGCTCGACGAGACTGGCGAGCCTGAGTTGACCCTTGCTTTTTAGCTACTAGCTTAAATCCATCAACCGCCCGATCCAGGTCAGAAGCCTGCCCATCTGTCTGTTCGATCGCCGCATTGATCTCTCCGACCAAGGAAGCGTTCTGCTGAGTCAGCGCATCCATGTCGCGGATCGCCGTGGTGACGGCGTCGACTGCACTAGCCTGCTCCTGACTATCGTGAGCAATCCCATCCATTAATCGGTTGGAGGCGCGCGCGGCCTCAAGCATGGCATCAAGTTTCCGGGCGGCCTCTTCGACAAGCTTCGACCCGGTGCCAACTTCAGAAGCACTCTGTTGAATCAGTGTCTTTATTTCGGAGGATGCCTCGGCCGCCGATTGAGCTAGGCGCCGGACTTCTATCGCGACGACAGCAAACCCTTTGCCTGCCTCACCGGCTCGTGCCGCCTCGACGGACGCATTGAGCGCAAGGAGGTTCGTCTGGAACGCAATATCGTCAATCAGTCCGATGATGTTCGAGATTTTTCCTGATGAGGCGATAATGCGAGTCATTGCTTCATTTGCCTGACTCATCACCCGGCCACCTTCTTCGGCATTAAGCGTCACGGACGCGGCCACAGCATTGGCCTCTTCGGCGCGCTTCGCGTTGCTCTGCACGCCCTGTGCGATCTGTTCCATCGCCGCCGAAGTCTCTTGAATGGTTGCGGCCTGTTTGCTTGAACGATCAGCAAGGTCACCTGCGCCCGACATAATCTCTTGCGTGGCAGTCTTCAACGAGCCGGACGTTTCCTTGAGCTGACCGACAATTTCCGCGAGCTTATCGCCCACCGCGTTGGTGTCGTCCTTGAGCTGCCGGAAGGCGCCCTCGTAGTCGCCATGGACACGCTGAGTGAGGTCCATATGGGCTAGGGTGCCGAGCACCATACCGGTCTCGCTGAGACCGCGCCCCATCGTCTCCAACAGGTCATTCACGACTGCGGCGATATGGTTGAGGCTCGCCTGGCCGTAGGTTGTTGGAATTCGGACGTCGAAGTCGCCACGTGATGCGGCTGTTACGGCGGCGGTCAGCCTCTCGCCCATGGCGTTGCCCTCGTTGGCGATAACGCTGGCCTCCTCCGCCCGCATCCGTTCCTCCGCACCAATTTCGGAAATGCGGATGCCATTCTGCCGGAAGACTTCGACGGCTTTAGCCATGCTGCCGAGTTCGTCCTTGCGGCGGGTGCCCGGGACGTCGTCGTCGAGCTTGCTATCAGCGATGCGCGTCATGGCCTCGTTTAGCAGCCGAATTGGCCGCACCAATTGCGTGCGGCTTAGCCAAGTCGCTACGCTCAAGGCGATGAGTAACCCAGTCCCAAATACCGAAGCTGTGACCACGACGGCCGTCATTGCCGCCCCGTGCGCGCCAGCCTTCGCAGCGGCGAGCGCCTCAGTCTCCATGTCGTTGATAGTGTCAAACGCGTTGTCGAGTTTGTCGAACTCATCAGTGGTGTCACCAGCTAGAAGCGCCTTCGCCTCATCAAGCTCATTTGCTCGAATGAGCTCGAACTCATTTTTCACGTCCTGCATCAGCTTGGGCGAGCCGCCTGCAAGCACCTTGAAAGGCACTTCTTCGCTAGCCGACACTAGTGAAGCCATATCCGACAACACCGACGTCAAGTCCGCGATGTTGCCGTCAACGTCCTTTTGAAGTTCAGCGACCTTGTCAGGTGTGACCAGTGCAGCGAAGCCGAGCTCGTACAGCCGCGTCTTGTTCTCGGCAGCCGAGGCGAAACTCCGGGCTTTGTTCGCGGTAAGATCTACGAGCTGTTGGGTGTCGCGGTCCAGATCGAGGACCGCCTTGATTCCAACCCCGCCAATAACAACCGCCAAGAGCAGCGGGAGGCAAAGAACGAGGCCAACCTTGCTCGAGATCCTGATGTTGTCGAGAATCATGTTTCACTCCCCCGCGACGACCTGAAGATGTCTAGAATTTATAGTGAACGTGGCCTTAAGCTGCCCACGGAGTACGGTCAGCAAATTTGGCCAAGGAACAAGCGGGGTTCCTCCAACGAGAGCGCGCCGTGTTCAGACTGAGAGTCGCGGTCTTTAGGGGTAGCTTAGGAAGCAGCGGGCCAGGCTAAGAAGACCGTGTTGATCAAGGACAAGAGGATGATGCTCCGCCAACTTGGGGTACTTGTTCCGCTGCTGGCGGCCTCTGCTGGGCCGGTCCCCCAAGCACTAGCCTTAAGTGCCTCGGCGTGGGCGCCGCCACGACGCTGCTTCCGGCGAGCGGCTATACCGACATCAAAGAAGCTTGGCGAGCAGAAGGGTATCCTCGGGTTGTATGCGGCCTGGTCTCAATGCTACAGCCTCCGGATACCTTCGGCCGACCACCCGAGCCAAGGGCCAGCAGGGCCACCCAAATCGTTCTGCCCGCGTCGATCGGACGTATCCAGATGTGGCGGGAAACGACGGTTGGTCTCGTTCTTCCAAGTAGCCCTTTAAAGCGGTGCTGCCGCGACGCGAGAGGGCCCTCGCATTCGGTGGCCATAATACCGTCGTCCACCCGTGGGGCGATTAGTCGGCGGCGCGTCGTCCGGACTTGGCATCAACGAGGACATGCTGCACCAACCCGTCGGTCGCGAACGTTAGGTCGTAAAGAAGGCGACCGTGGAGATGGATAAGTCGGGCATTCAACAATTGTCCAGAAGTATTGCTTCCTCTTCCTCTTCCTCTTTGCGCGCCGTCTTGGTTTGTCGTCCCTGCTTGGACTTGGGTAGGTGGCGCCGCGAGCGCAGTGCAGGAGACGAGCAGGATAAGTCCGAGAGCAGCCGGTGACGTCCATCGAGTGAAACGCATTGTGCGCTGTCCGACCTTCGCTCCACCCAATGGAATAACTGCTCCGATGGAAGGGCCGTTTCTGTGATCTATATGACCTCTCTCGACACATGACGATCGGCTAACGTCGACGTCAGCGAACTGTCATGCGATCACGTCGCGGAAACCGATCGACTTATCGGGAGTTGATCGTCCCGGGTGGTGGAGCATCTATGGAGACGGCTTCTATGAAGATCACTGTTCCTGGCGCATTGCTTGCAATGCTCATTGGCGGGGTGTCGATCGGCCTACTCGGTCCTTCACTCGCGCAGACGACAACCTCGAGTACGTCGTCGGTATCATCGAGCTCGATCGAATGCCCGACTGGGGCGAGCGCCTTCGCCCCGGGTAAGTCCTCAAACCAGCCTCCGGGCAAAGCCAAGCAGCAAGGTACTGCCGCGTCGAGCGTCGCACCGGGGCACCTGATGCAGGACTGCAGCTCGTCGTCGAGTTCCGCAGCGCAGTAGTCCCACTGACCTGACCGCGGTCTAGCGCCGGCGAACGCTGGTGCCGCCGTTCACTCAAGCACAGAACTCGGGAGTTACAATTGCGAAAGACAAACATTCTCGTTGTCTGCTCGGCCCTAGCAGCACTTTCGTCGGCTTCACCGGCTTTTGCTGCCAATGCCGTAGGCCAGGCTCTGCAAGACCAGGCGACTGCAGCCGGCTATCAGAACTCTGGCCAGTACATCGCCAGCGACATCTATGGAAATAACTCAACCCCGAATGGAGGACCCGGCAACGGCAGTTTGCCCTCCTGGTCACCAGGCCCGCATGTGTGTGGGACTGCGGGCGACTGCGCCGGTCCGACTGCCAACGGCAGCTCGATGGGCGGTCTGATCGCTCCTACTGTCTCCAACGGTAATGCATCGCCGGAATACAAGGCCACTCCGCATGACTTCTCGGCGCCGCACCTCTGAGGTGCCGTAAAGTGGCCCGCGGGCACGCGGGCCTTCTTCTGCTCCAGTCCAGTCCGGCGACTGAGAAGGACAAGCGAATTTGCGCCGGGAACCGGTGCCGGTCGGCACGAGCCTCCATGGCTTCGAGCTGATGAACGGCCAAGTCGCCCCGGCGCTTCAATAGCGTGGTGGACCATAGCGTCAGTGGCGTCACTGGCTTGATCGGCCCACTGTTCCTCAGCTCTCCGATCATCGTATGGCGGCCAAAGGCCAAGCTTGCGCCGCTAGGAATCGACCCGCAATTGCTCGGGCCACCGCCCTGCAGGCCATCATTCCATTCGGGTGGTGGGGCGCATGGTCCGCTATGTTTGCGGTATTGGGCGCCGCGGTCGAGCGAGCATATCCGTAGGGTACATGATCTGCCAGTTCCTGGCGCTTCTTGGGGCAAAAAGAAGTCCCTGGCGAAAGCCCCGGTCTTTCACGGCGCTTGGGTCGCAGCCGTAGTGATCGCTTTGGCTGCGATGCTGATCTATCCACTCGCACGATTGACAGTTCGTAGCGACCTACGACTTCGAGGAGATCCTGATGATCTCCTCAGCGGACGGGCCTCTGCATTTCTGGCGGTAAGTCGCCGTCCTTCCTCCCGAGCTGCGGGCGGCAATCCTGGGGACAACGGAACACGCCAGGCGCCTGCGAAACTGAAGTCATTCACCCACGGGATAACCTAGCATTGGCCGCATCGACGCAGGGAAGGGGCGCCAGAGACGACCAACAGAGACCCCGCCTTGAAGGCGTTGTGCGGATCGCCCGAACAACCTGCTAGGGGTTGTGGCCCGTCGGAGCATTCTCCCCACCATATGCTCCTGCGCGATCCTTTAGGCTTTCGGCACTGAAGGAGTCACCAGTGATAGCAGGTCGGTGAAGCTGTAGACCTTTCCGGTCTAATCTGTGATCCGGATGGCACCGGCGCCGGCGGACCGCCGTGAGCGGTAAAGGTCAATCTGTTCCATAGCAGTTTCGACCCCCATCCAGCGGACGGGCCCCCCCAATGTTTCGAATGCCACAAAGAAGGTCATGAACCCGGATCGCTTCAAAGCGGGAGTTAAACAAAGACATGTCGCTACGAATGTTCCGTTCCGATCGGACAACTCGCTCGCGCTTGGTCGGAACCTGACGACCGCGGCAGCAATTTCGGCGTGCAAGTATGTCCCAAAGCCTGCACGCTGGTAACGACAGCAAAGAAGCCCCGTCACCACGGCGGGGCTTCTGCTTTCCGCAACTCAACCAGCCATCGCCTTAAGGTTCCCCTGTGCCAGAGACTTCGGAGGCGGTCAGCACTGTTCGAGGCAGTTGTGCGCCGTTCCACACCAATTCCCCCACCATGAGCGCCAACAGGACGATGAGGTAGAGAACGGCCACCTTGGCGATGTCCGGCCAATGATCCATGCCTGCATTATACGCGCTCCCTACCGGGACGCCGTTGATCCGGATCAAGGGGAAAGAGAGATGCGCAGATCTCCAGCAAAGACGGCGACGGCTCTGGCACTGGGCCCGCATGAGCTTTGCACCAATGCAGTAAAATATGGATCGTTGTCCGTGCCGGGTGGACGGGTCCACCTCAAGTGGGTCATCGAGAGCGACAAGCTGAAACTCAATTGGGTCGAGCGGGGAGGCCCTCCGGCGAAGCCTCCGCAGAAAATCGGGTTCGGCACCCAGGTTCTTACACGCGGTCTCTCTGGTGAAGACGTGCGGCTAGTCTTCGATCCGGCCGGGGTAGAGGGTGTCTTTTCGATCCGTTGGCGGACCCGTAGCGTTTTCTCCCCAGCCCGTTAGCCGCCGGAAAGGGCTAGCGGAACACCTTGGAACCGTTCTCCGTTATCCGGCAAACTCGGAGAACAAATTGGCAGCGCGAGCAATCTGGAAGGGCGGCATCAAGATCGCCGAGCTTGCATGCGCCCGTATCGATGAGGCCGACAGCTGGGCGATTGAAAGCGCTGTATCGATCTGGTCACGGCTGAGGACACCCCTGGCAATTAGGGCCTTCGATAGGACTGCGGATCCTCCGCCGCCGCCTCGGACCTATTGCAGCAGACGGTAGAACCACATTTCGTAAGTGCCTGCCGTCCGCGACTGCTGTACAGGTCATCGTCGACCAAACGAGGCAGTACTGACCGCGCCACGGCAGATGGCGGCCTCTGGCAAACGAGCGTCGAGGGGTGGATGAAGGAGCGCGCTACAAATTCCCGATTGGGTGACTGGACTTCCAGATCTTTGAGCTTGGTGCCCTGTCGATGGCGCTCAACCCAACGCCGGCACCAGTCGACCTCAGTTGCATCGTGATCGGGCAGCCGGTGTCGACCGGCAGCTTTTCTCAAAATGGTGCTCCGGATTGGAGAATGGTCGGCGGTTGCTTGGAGAAACCCGGGGGTTGCTAGTTGCGGTCGATCCGCCCTGGCGCTCACATGGGGGGCATCCCCGCGAAGCCTGATCCGACCGTGCCATGCCGGCGCTAACTTGCTCTTTATCATGCTCAAATGCGCTTGGCTTGAGATGCAGGTCTAAGTGCTACATTAAGGATCGGCTGCCAGCCTGAAGGGATGGCCAGCCCTGCCGGAAAGTCCGCCCCGCAAGTCCTGCGCTTTGACCAGAGCGAAGCGCTGCTGCGCAAGGTCATGGAGAGCGCCGCCGTTGGTATGGCGCTGGTCGGCGTCGATGGCCGCATGATCTACGTCAACCGGGCGTTCGAGACCATGGTGGGATTTGCTTCGGGCGACTGCTTGGGCATTCCGGCCGCCGACATGATCTTCGAGGACGACCGGCAGGTGATGATGCTGCAGGTCGACCGCATTATGCGCGGCGAACTGCAGGACCTGAGCCTCGAATGCCGCATGCGCGATCGCGGTGGCCATCCGCTGTGGGGCATGATTTCGGCGTCGCTGCTCCGCAGCGACAGCACCGGCCGGCCGCTCTACGCCGTCGTCCAGGTCATCGACATCGACCGGCAGAAGCGCGCCGAAGCGGCGCTCGCGCAGAGCGAGAGCCGTTGGAACTACGCGCTCGAGTCCGCCGGGCAGGGCGTCTGGGATCACGATGTCCGCCGCGACGACATGTTCTATTCGCGGATGTGGCGCCGCATGCGCGGCATCCCCGACGACGAGTACATCGATCCCGCACAGGACAAGTGGCTGGCTCGGGTCCATCCGGACGACGTGCCGCGCATTCTCTCCACCGTGAAAAAACAGGACCACGGCATCGATGGTTACGACACGCTCGAATATCGCGAGCGGCATCGCGACGGGCACTGGATGTGGATCCTGAGCCGCGGCAAGCCGGTCGAGTGGGACGCCGCCGGCAACGCGATCCGCACCATCGGAACGGACACCGACATCACCCGGCTCAAGCTCGCCGAGACCGAGGCCGCGCAGGAGAAGGAACGGCTGCGTGTCACCCTGCGCTCGATCGGCGAAGGGGTGATTGCAACGGACGCCGACGAGCGAGTGATGTTCATGAATGTCGTCGCCGAAGGCATGACCGGCTGGACCGAGGTCGAGGCGCTGGGGCGCCAAGTGCGGGAGATCTTCATCGCCAAGTCGGAATCCACCGGCGAGCCGGCCGTCGATCACGTCGCCTTCTGCATGGCATCGGGCGAGCCCAGCGAGATCGAGGACGACGTCATCCTCGCCTCCCGCGACGGCACCGGCCGCGGGTTGAGCGGCACCGCGGCCCCGGTCCGGACCGAGGACGGCCGCACGGTGGGCGCCGTACTGGTCTTCAAGGACGCCACCGGAATGCAGCAGGAAAAGCGATTGCTCGCCCACTCGGCACGGCACGACGTCCTGACCGGACTGCCCAACCGTGCCGCCTTCTCGGTGGCATTGTCGGAGGCGCACAAGGCAGTCGCGCTCGAAGGCCGGCAGTATGCCCTTTGCTTCATCGATCTTGATCGTTTCAAGCCGGTCAATGATAGTGCCGGCCACGCCGCAGGCGACGCGCTGCTGCAGAAAGTCGCCCAGACCCTCCGCCGCCGTTGTCGGGCGAATGACCTGACGGCGCGTCTCGGCGGAGACGAGTTCGTTGTGCTTCTCGCCGACTGCCCGATCGAGGATGCGCAACGAGTCGCACAGACGGTCGTCGAAGCGATCGCCGCCATCGACTTCAGCTGGAACGGTATCCCCTATCGGATTGGGGCATCCGCCGGCGTCACTCCGGTGCTCCCAGGCGTTGACCCGTTGGGCGCCGCAGACGCCGCCTGCTACGCAGCGAAACGCGCCGGACGGGGTCGGGTATCGCTTGCAGCTGCGCGCTAGTCGATGCCACCAGGCCAAAGCGGGAGTCTTCGCGTTCTGGCCGGCTCGCGCCATGACATTTTCGACGATCGTAGGTGACCCGGGCCTCAGATGGAGCCCGATCTGAGGAGGCAGATTTCTCCATCGGGCCTGCAACCCTAAGGTTGCTCCATGAGGGAACGATCAGCTGGCATGGACCATCGGTGAATAGCCCGGACTTCTACTGCCAACTGTCGGAAGCAATAAGTGTCTGTCGGCGTTTACAGATTAGCAAATCCCAGTAGTGGGCCAGTAGCAATTGAGAGGGTAGGTTCAGACCAGCGTCATTAGTCCAAATGCCATTCTTGGGGGCCGGCAGAGCGCCGTCACGGCATGAACACTTTTTGCGCTGCATCGCTTAACGCCGTCTCGGCGGCCCTTCTAGCAAATGCCCCTGTCCTCGCCGACGACTGGATTGCCACCCAACTGCGAGGTCAGGCTCTGCAGTTGGGCGACAATCAGTGGCAGCTACTAAAGCGGGAGCAATCGTTCCCCACAGCAGAGTCATCCGCACGCTTGGATCGGGGCATGTGGTGTTCACCCGGCGGCTAGAGACACTCGACCTAGGTCCAGATACGCAGGTTCAGATCCACGACCGCGGCACCGCGGCCAAGCCGAACACGGTGGTGCAGCAGCATTTCGGCACAGTTTCGGTCGAAGCCCAGGTCGAAAACGTCCAGCACGTCGCCGTCGAGACGCCTTACCTGGCTGCCGTCGTGAAGGGGGACCCGCTTCACTGTCACGTCCGGCAAGACCGAGCGTTCAGCGTGGCCATGTCGAGGTCGACGACCATCACAACAAAAGCCACACGCTCATTGCGGTCGGTCAGTCCGCCACCGTCGACGCCATCACGACCGGTGACGACATCGCCGTCAGCGGCACTGGCAAGTTGTCTTCCGTCATCGGAGCCGACGGCACGCCATTGACCAGCGGCGACAAGGGAAAGGACCACTCGGGCAAATCCGGCAACGACACGTCCCCCAATACCGAAGGCGAAGGGAGCAGTGGGAACGGTAACTCCGGCAACGGCAATTCAGGCAAAGGCGGCTCGAACGGCAACCACTCCGACAAGGGCAAGGACTGAGTTGCTAAGAACATCTGGTCCAGGATTCTACTCCTGGGTTCTTGAGGAGAGCGTCATGGACTTCGCAGTTTAGGCTCGCTCCTTCAGCTCTCAGGCTGTGGTGCAGACCGCCGGGATCGTCTGCGTAAACGGGGTCTGGCAGCGCGTGCCGGTAAAGACCGATGAGTCGACCGGATCGTTCGTGCTGCATGAATTTGCTGGACGCCATCGGCTTTATTGACTGGGCGATGGCTCGTGAAGGCGACTGGATCTTCCCCGAGCCGCACCGCCACTCTGACCCCTCCAAGCACGCGAGCCAGCTGTTGAACCGCCGCATGGTCGCCGCTGGTGCAAAAGGCGCTTCGATCGAGACGGTTCACTCGCTTCGTGGTGACGGCATCGACGAGCTGCGCGAAGCAGACATCCAGCCACGCGCTGCCCGCCTGCAGTCGGGCCACGCGATGGGAAGTCTGCATGACGCCTATGTCCGTCGGTCGCTGTCGCGTAAGGATGCAATTGCAATCGCGACGCGCTCTTTCCCGAAAGAAATCGACTGGTCGGTGTTCGAAAATCTCGACTTCGATGCTCTGGTCCGCGGTCGCCGCAGCGGCAAGTCGGGTAAGGAGAGCTAGCATGGGCCTCCTCGACCTCACGCGCCGCCACACACCAGCAAGCAAGCTTGCTAGCAAGCCATCAACGCGACCTGTTCAGGGCTCGTCAACGCGCGGACAGGCAGCCAAGTATTTCGCCGAGCTTCCACGCTTGCGAACGCTGGCCGGCGCGCCGCTCAGCATTGCCGTGTTCGGGAAGGGCGGCACGGGAAAATCCAGGACGGCGACCGCAATTGCGGCGATCGCCGGTCGACTTGGACACACTGTCTGGCTTCTCGACAGTGACCCTCAGGCCTCCGCCCTTGCATGGGGCGCCTTACGGCCGACTGACGACGTTAAAGTTCACCGCTGTCCGGCGCCGCAAATTCAGGCGGCACTCGCTGACGCGCGGAAGCACAGCGTCGACCTCGTTGTCGTCGATAACGCTCCAGTGCAACATCAGCATGCGCTCGGCATCGCCGCCGCCGCCGACCTGGTCTTGTTGACCTGCGGCGCGTCGTTCTTCGATCTCCTAGAAACGCGGCGCTGGGTGAAGTTCTTCCAGACCATCAACGTCCAGCCGCACGTGATACTCTCCTTGGCGCCGCGTCGTCTGAATGTCGGGGGCCCCCTTGCGCAAGATGCGCGACAGGAACTTCTCAAGATCCTCGCCGGCCACAGCGTTCGGCTCTGGACTGGTCAGGTCACTCGGCGGAACGGCGTCGTTGAAGCAGTTGCCGCCGGCTTGAGTACGCCCGAACGAGAGATTCTGCCGGCGCGTCCGCCGCAGAGTTTCGGGATCTGTGGCGCGACCTCGTCAATCGCACGAAAGCTATTCGGACATGAAGAAAACTGACCTCGGTGACGCCACGGCGGCGGCCGATCCCACCGCGATCGAGCGCCTGCAGCCGAATTTTTCCGAAAGCGAAAAGACGCAGAAGGGGGACATCATGGTGCGACTTCCGCGCAGCGTCAGACAAGCGTTGAAGCAGCTCGCGCTCGATCGCGACATGACCGTCCAGCGACTGATGGAAGAAGCGATCGACCTGATCTTGATTGAGCACGGCCTTGGCCCGGCGTTTTCAGATCAGTACGCCGCGTGGGGTGCGGATTGATAGATTGCTAGCATGCTGGCGAGCTTGCTTTACAGCAACCTTGCCATCGCCGAGCGGGCCAATCAAAGGAATGCAAAGCTAAGTCGAGTTAGCTTCGCATAGGTCCGGGCTCCACCACTGGCGAAAGACCTTGGTTCAATCGTCGCGTATCGGCTACCGGCCCTTCTCATTCGACTTCGCACACTTAGTTGTGGCAGCCCAAGGCGGTTGTGCCGACGACGGTGCGTCACTACCGAAAGGCCCCCAGATATCACTAGTCGGGGCCGCTCATCGCGCTTGTTTTCCGGGTATCACCTTGAAACGATGTTCGCCTGATTGTTATCCACAGCAGAACATTGCGCCTCAAAGCACAACTTTGCGCGTTTCAACAACTCAGGACAGAGCATTGCGCCCCAGAGCATAAGCGACAAGAAGTTGGTGAATGCTCGTTCGCCATGTGCGGTTATGAGTTGCAGTGCAGCAGTTCGTTGACCGCATCATACTGTTTTCGCCCTTGTATTCTGTACATATGAAAGCCGGCAGGATAGACAACTAGCCTGCCACCAAGACGAGGTCACGCCGAAAGCTCCTGAGGTTCTCACGCCCGTACCCGCGAGGGTTACAGATCACTCGACATTGACAGATCCGATAATCGAACGAGCTGTGCGTATGGCCGTGGATCCAATAGCGAGGCTGATGTTTGGCAATCAGTTCATCGAGGTTGCTGACGAACGCCGGCGTCAGCGGATCGCCCCGATAGAGCGGCGCTACAGATTTGGTTGAAGGTGCGTGGTGCGTTACCACCACGGTGTCGCCAGCAAAGCGCTCGCTGAGAACACGCTCGAGCCAGGCACGCGATTGCAGGTATTGCTCGCGGGCATGCGCCGGCAGGAAGCGGTCCATCTTACCGGCTTCGAGGTCGATGTGCCGATGATCGGCGAGGTAGTGGCGGGCATAGAACATGTGCTCGCGGCGGATGGCTTCGTCGCCGTTGGCGTAGAGATCGTAGCTGGTCCAGAGGGTGCTCCCGACGAAGCGGACCCCTCCGATCACGGCGACCTCATCATCCAGCAGGGTCAGGCCGAGCTCCGTCGCACGGCGGCGCGCGAGCTCGCGGCTGGTCTTGAACCACCCTCCGTAGAGTTCGTGGTTGCCGAGGATCCACAGGACCGGCATATGCGGGCGCACATGCTCGGCCAGCCAGACGGCGGAGGTTTCGATGCCATCCCCGACATCACCCGCGATGACCGCAAGGTCGGCTTCAGGGATCGACGGGATGACCTCGGGCAGGGTGTGGAGAGTGCGTTCGAACGTTGTCAGGTGGAGATCCGACAATACCCACAATTTCATGAGGCGCTCCCGTGCTTGCTCGGCACAGCCGTCGTCACGTCGGCAGCCGGTCATCTCTCTGATCAAGGTCTTGTATCGATGAGGTGCGCGCCTTTCTGCGCGACGCCGCCTTCGCGACCGGCTCCGAAAGGACTTTCGCCACATCCGTTCCTGACAGGAGGCGCTCGACGACAAGTCGTTCGGCCAACACGACGGCGGCCGCGCGATCAGTTCGCAAAATCCCGACGGCACGCTGCAGCAGCAGGCCAAGCTGCTCTTCGACCGCCTTGGCGACGCCCGCGCGGCGGCTTCCGAGTTCCGGCCCGTGGGCGAGGTCGTCGCCCAGACCCTGCCGCTCGAGGGCGGCAACCAGCATCGACGTGGCAGTGGCGAGGTCGTTCTCAGCACCGGCGTTTGCAGCCCCACTGAGCACCATGTCGGCGGCTCGGCCTCCGAGCGACACGGTCACGAGGTCACGGATCTTCGGCCATGTCGGCACGATGCTGGGCAGCCTGGCGCGCGTATGACCACCCGACTGGCCCTCGGGAAGGATTGAGACCCGATCAACGTCGAGGCCGAGCCGGTGTGCCACGACGGCGTGCCCAACTTCGTGCAGGGCGACCGTTCGGATATCCGCTTCTGATCGTCCATCCGGCGGCAGTACCTGTCCGACGAGATCGGCGAGAAGCATGGGGCGCCCGGCAATCCGCGCAGTGGCACGTGCCACCTTGACCCAGCCCTCGACCATAGCCGGCGTCGCACCGACGCTGAGGCGTGCCAGCTTGGTGAGGTTGGCATCACCGAGATCTGAACCGAGGCAGTAACGGAGAAGCTCCAGCAGCTCATCTTCGTTCTGAGGTGGATAGACTGGAATGCGCTGCTGCAGGCGCCCCGGGCGGACCAGGGCGGCATCGAGATGGGCGTAGTAGTTCGTGGCTCCGATCAGCAGCAGGGGCTTGCCGGACTTCCGGAGGCGATCGATCTCGGTCAGAAACAGCGTAATGACCGGGGTCCACCATTCGCGGGACCGATTGTCCATCGTGGCCCTGTCGGGCAGGGCATCGATCTCATCGAGGAAGCCGATCGCGGGAGCCCGCGACAGGACCTCGTCGGCAAAAGCCCGGAGGTTCTTTGCGACTCCGCCCAATGCCCCATCACCGGTCGTGAACCAGCCGCCGACCGTTGCCGGAACAAAGGCCCAGCCCGCGGAACGCGCGAGGCTCTCGGCAATCAGCGTCTTGCCCGTTCCGGGCGGCCCCTCCAGCACGGGATAGAGCAGGTGGCCGGGAGGCATCGACCCGTCCTTCACCGCCCGGAGGTCAGCGAGCAGCAGGTCGGTTGCAATCCGCACAGATGCCGTCAGCGGCAACTCCGTCAAAGCCGGGCCCGTTGGCAGGGCCGTTGAGCTGTTGCGCACCACGGCCTCGCGCAGCTTGGCAACGCACTCGCCGCCCGTCATCCCTGGCCGGATCGCGCTCAGCAGGATCTGAAGATCGAGCGCCGCCATCTCGGCGGTGACGCCGCGGGCCATACCGCCAGTGACCATCCGAATGGCCCGCCGCAACCGGGCAGGGGTCGGCACAACAATCTCGACGGTTGCGTCCGCTGCGGCCAGGACCACCTCGTCGAAGATCTCCTGGGGAGCCTGGGAGACATAGACGACACTCGCCCCGGCCTCGAGATGGCTGAGGTGATCGGCGCCCGGCCGCACGAACTTCCCGCCCGAGCGGGAGAGGTCGGTTGCCGCGCAGATATGGAGGGCGAGGTCCTGTTGCCGGATCGCGTGGACGATCGACGTCACCCAGGCGGCCGCCGGGACCTTGATGATGAGCAGGGAGGGACGCTGCTTGAGGAGGCGGCGGTTCCTGGCGCTTAGAGCCGCGTCAAGCGCGAGCGACGGCAGGACGTCCGAAGCCTTGGTTGGTTTGGTGGACGCGGCCGCGGCGGAATCGTCGACATCTGGGAGGTCGTCATCATTGTCAACAGAGTGGGGCAGGTCGAGCACGGGGTGTCTCCGGCGTGCGCGGACCGGCGTGTGCTGCCGATCCTGCGCTGCGAGGGTCAGGAAGAAGCGTACAGGGGGAAGTGAAGCGGGCGGGGGCCGGTCAGGACGCAAGCGGAACCGGGCGGCCGTTGTCGAGACCGACCGGAATCCACCCGGCAAGCCCCCGGCCCTTGGCCCCGGTGCAGAAGGCGGCGGCGGCGCTGCCGCTGTGGAACACCAGGTCGCGGGTGACGACGTAGCTGCTGCCATCAGCCGAGAGCTCGAGCAGTCCGGTGTGGGCCCAGGCGGCGCGCAGGTAACTCGGCCCGGCGCCGGCCGTCGCCGCGGTTTCGACACGCACGTCGGAGCCGCGGAGGAGCAGCCAGCGATCCTCGGCCTCGCGCGCGGCCAAAGCTGTGAGGCAGTCGCCAAACCGAAGCTCAAGCACCTCACCAGGCGGAACGTCGTTGGGCAGGCGCAGCGGGCCTGTGCGACCGGGTTCGTTGCGCGGTCCGGCGAGCAGCCCACGGACGGAGCCGCGGGTGAAGAGCAACCCGTGCCCGCGAAGCGCCACAGACGCCTGGGTCACGAAGACGTCCAGCTCGCTGTATCGGCGAGCGTCAACCCCCAAACCATCCGGCAGCATGTTGACCGGACGGTGGTCACCCAACGCCACGCAGCGCGACCACAGGATCCGCTCGCAGACCCGGGCATCTTCCACCGTCAGGGTGCCGCTGGAGTCGGTGATGGCGAAGATCGTGTCCACATTGGCAATCGGCTGTTGGCCTGTCGCGATGCGCCGCGCCACATCACCGCTCATGCCGATGTAGATCGAGCTGCTATTCATCAGGCCATAAATGCCGGGGCAGTTGAGCTCGGGCATACGACCAAAGCCGCTGCGCTTGTTGCCAGCGCCGACCACGACGCTGGCCGAGAACGTGCTGATCTCGAGGCGAGTAAGCCCAGAAGGCGGATCTACGGGAGCAATCGCGGCGGGCGCGATCACCGGATGCGTCGTACCCTCGGAAGCCGAGTCCACCTTGTCCGGGTCGGGCCGTGGGTCCAGACAGCGGCGGACGACCGTATGGGCGTCCATCAGCCCCCCACGGAGCTCGGGGCAGAGGATCTGCAACCGGATCATCACCACAATCGCGCCGACGGGGTCGGGATGGCCGGGCAATCCGGCAACGATGTCGCCGACCGTCGCGCAGCCAGTTTCATCGACGATACTTAGGATCTGCAACTGCACGCCGGGTGAAAACAGCACATGCTGCACCAATCCGCCCACCAGGGAGGGTGCGTCATGCGGGATGGAGCTGAGATAGGGGTTGTTCGCCGCAGGCGCGGCGCTAGAAGAAAGAACAGCCATGGATGCCTCTGTTTACGCAGGGGGTTCGTGGTCAGGTCGACGGCGGGTTTGCAGACCTTCCGTCGACCGCTTCATGCAGGAAGCGGTTCCAACCAGCCGGACCGAATCGGTTCGACGCACTCAATATCTGCAGCCAGCCGAACCCGGACAAGCGGCGGCTCGATCGCGTGGTTAATGGAGCACTGGCGATTGAGCTGGGAAGGAGCGTCGTCTGGTGTCGACGCTGGCCCGGTTGGCGCCGCGTTGCTTCCTTGGCCGCACCCGCCGTGGAGGTGGCTGTCTACTCCGGGGTGTTCCTCTTTTGCCGAGTCGGGCGGACGCCGTGGGATCGAAGATGGCCGGCGGAGGAAGCGGCGATGGTGGCGCCAACAATCAGCCGACCGATCCCGGTGGGAACGATACGGGGGGCAACGTTCTAGGGAACTTTTGGGCGGTGGCGGTGGTGGCGGTGGCGGTTGTATCAAGCTAATAAACTGCAAAGAAGCGGAGGAGCGCGCGAATCTCAATCCTCGCCACCACGTGCATCATTGGTGGGATGACCTGGACGCCGCACTGAAGGCAATCTTCCACGGCAAGACGACTTCCAAGCCTAAATAACCTTACGACCGACGTCGGTCCGCTGGCCTCTGCGGAAGCAACAGACCAGCGGTCGGTACTTGCCGCTCACTCTGCCGCGTGGACGCGAGCCGCCCCCCACCTTGTTGCCTAGGGTTTGGGCGGCTTTGCCATCATCGGGCGTGCGTCGGTATCCTCGCCAGTGGCTATGCGGGCGATCCTTACGCATTGCAATGGGCGCTTCTGGCTTATTGGGTCCCTTAGGCACCGCGGTTTCTCCGGATAACGATCCAGACGGCAATGGCCACGCAGATAGCAATCGCGACTAAGGCGCCGACCATAGTTTTTTGCCTTTCCTTGCTTTCGCCCAAGCATATGGGCGTTCGCACCGCGTAGCCATAGGCGTCACGGACTGCGAAATTGAACTGAGATAGGGAAGTGACAGGGGCCGAAAGCTCTAGTGGATCGGAACGCCGCGTTCAGCCTCGCTGAAACGACGCTTGAGCACGGCCGAGCAGGGTTCCGTTCTGGTCCTTGATCTGGATTTCGACAGTGCCGCTGTGGCCTTCGGTCAGGCCCTCCTGGGCAATTATCACCGCCCCATATCCGGCTTCGCGGCTGGCCTCCTCCAGTGAGGCCAAGGTTTCGCCGTGGATGTCGTAGTTGGTGCGACCGTCTTCGATGATGTCGAAGAAATAAAGAGGCATTCCGACATAAATGCACAGCCAAGCTGACCGGATGCTTAACAGAGTAGGGGCTTTTTGTCGTGCAGGAACTTTTTTCCCGCACCGACGTTGCCGCGCGGAAAATGCACGAGCGAACCACACGAGAGCGCAGCGCGTCCAGCGTCACCGAAACCCCGGGGCGCTCGCTCGTTGCCCAGCTCGATCTCCACGGGAGGCTCGAGCGGTGGCATGAACAGCTTGCCCGCTACCGAGCGCTCGCGATGTCCGGCCGCAAGGCAGATCAGGACCTTAATGCCTTGCTTATTGACATGCGGAACACCAAGCACAGGCTGGCGACCGAAATGCAGGCGCGTGGCCAAGGTATAAGCAAGAGCGGCGCCGTGAGCAGCCTGCTTCGCTCACTCGATCGGGCAATCGAGGATGCGCGGTCGCTGCGGGGACGATAGCTCTGCTCTCACCATGCGCAGAATGAATAATCCGCACGAAACCGCCGGCTGTCAGCCTCAGGGAGAAGCGACAGAACGGCGGTCGGTATGTGGAGATCACCGCGAGTTGTAGGTTGGAGGAGGCAGGCACCGTCGCTTGTTCCGCGCATTGGCACATCACCCGTTGGGTTATGGAGCGAACGGAAGGTCGAAGTGCCGCGGGCCCCCGCGTCTTCTCACCAGGAGACGTTCAGGCCGCCGGTTGCCGCAACGTCGCCCGTCGTCGCCATGCCGACGCCGGCATTCACCGTGACGTTGTCGTTCGGAGCAAAGGCCCCGCTGAGCGCCACCGCAAGGTTGCCGCCGAAGGTGCCGATATTGCCGGAGACGGCGTACTTGTGGCCGGCCGTCACCACCGCAGGCTTCATCGCGAGGCTGATCGCGACGCCGGCCAGGGCCTGGTTCACCTGCGCCTGCGTCGCGGTCGTCGTGACGACGGTGCCGTTGGCCGTCTGGTATTTGACCACGCCGGTATCCGGATTAACGCACTTGTCGGTCCCCGGGATATAGTACCAGCCGGCGCCGTAGAGGCTGCAGACCTTCACATATTCAACGGCCGCGATGGCCGGGATAGAACCCGATAGCGCGAAGGCAATCGCCAGCAACGTAATGAGCTTCTTCAACTTCTTGAGTCCCCCTGTTGAAAGGGCGACCGTGTTCTTCCCGAGGACGGTCTGCTACTAACAAATTGACGCGGAGCGCCAAAAAACGCTCGCGTTGCCCTAAGGTTACACCGGCCCAAGGGCTGGGGCCGACTTGTCCAGCGTAGGCTTGTGGTGAGTTTGTGGTGAGTTGGAGCCGGCGAAGGCCTTCTCAAAACGAACTAAGTCTTTGAATTTTCTGGCGCACCCGACACGATAGGACTACGGCGCGCGGCGGCCAGCCTCCCTTGTACGGAGAGGGATCGCCCAAGATATCGTCGCCCTCGTATCCAAGCACAGCAGTTCGCTGGGTGACCGAAAGCGAGGCAAGAAATCCAGTCATCAGACGTGACTTCGCGTAAGCGGCTTCCGGCGCCGACGGCGCCTTGCCGAGGACCTTGACGCGGCGATGCCGCTTCTCTTTTCGGTTCACCTTGAACATTTCAGACCTTCTTCCACAAATATGGCGAGCCGTGGCTCGGGGGGGAAGGCGCCAATCCGTAGTCTCGTTGGTAAAGGTTAACCAATTCGGGGTCTTCGGATGCACCCAGAGCTCGTGTTTGCCCCGAGCCTGAGCGTAATTGGCGGCGGGATATAGGTTGCTCATCTTCGGCCATGGAAATTGAAGGTCCTGCCAAAGGCGCCCGAAAACGTCGCCCGCCCAATCGGTGAGCCGAAAATCCCCAATATGCGGGATAGGCGTCTCTTTCGGGCGTGCGCGGCCGCCGTCGCGAATTCGAGGTTTCTGGCTGCATGCAGGCGACCTCTGAAGTCACCAGTTCCTCCAAACAGTCAAAAAATGGCGCTGCCCCGCGCGGCAGACTCAACATTTATGAGTCAGATCAATACATTAAATGGATGGCTAGTAAACGTGTACCCACACCCCGAGAAACCATCAAAATCCGCCGGCTGCCCGCGAAGGGCGACACCCTCAAGCTCACCGCCGAGGTCGTCCGCGTCGCGGAAGGCGAGGACGGCCGGCAGGGCCTCGTGACCGTCTGCATTCCTGGTTACCCGATCCCGATTTCGCTGGCGGAAAGCTATCTGCGCGATGCCGAGGCTTGAGGCCGCCAAGCTGTCGGTCTTCCTGCACGACATGCTGATACCGGATTTTGTCACGGATGATCCGGCGCTAGTCGCGGCAATCCTTGTCAGATACGGCGCGACCCGCGATCAGCTCGTGATGGCCAAGTCCTTGGCCACGATCATCCCCGGCACGCCGATAGCCAATGAACTGGTGACCGAGGAAGAGGCGTCCATGGTGCGGATCGTCTTCTCCTGATCCGGGCGCGGTTTCGGCTGGCCGATGCTAATGGAGCCAGCTCGCGAGAGCGAACGCCGCGTAGCTCACTGCCCCGAGGCAAAGCACGAGCGCCAGCCAGGCCACAACCATCCACCTGATTCCGTAGCGACCCCGGAGCATAGACGCCAAGCTCCAAAACAGGGGCATCTTAAGGCACATCCCGCGCCGGAACCATAAGCTTTGACGCGAGCTTTGGCGTGACATGGCGGAGGACTACCCCGCCGACGACCAAAATTGGCGCGGAAGTTCGCCGCTCTCACTCGTTGAAGAAGAGGCGGTCGCCCGTATCGCCCGGCGCGCTGGGTTCCACACGGCGACCGCCCAAAAGATCACAAGCAGGACTGCGACGTAAACGAGGGCAACCTTCGCAATGTCCGGCCCCTGATCCATACCCCAACGCTACCCGAAAGCCGCGGCCGGGGCCTTGATGGAAATCAAACAGATGCGCCGCGCTCTTCTGCCAGGCTCAAGCGTCCGGCCGCAACAGTGGCCAGCAGTTTAAGTGGATGCATCTGCGCCGGCATTAACGGGTCTTGAGGCGCCGGCGAGTAGGTTGCGGTGCGCACGATCGACCGATTCGTGGCATGGAGATACCGATGCGATTCGCACCTATCGTCGTCCTCGCCCTCATAGGCCTGACGAGCCCTGTCCTCGCGGACGATGCTGCTGACCTGACAGCCGCCAAGGCCACCATTGCAGGGGCCAAGCTTTCTGCCACATCCGACCTGGACATGTGGTGTGGGGCGGCGATGACCCTCGTTGCCGCGGCAACCAAGGACAGCGACGCGAGCAAGTCCAGCGCTGCCGACGCGAGCGCCAGCGATTTCTTCGGCAAGGCGTCTGCGTCAATGACGGCCGATGGAGTGAAGTCGGACGGCTTCCCGGCAATCAGCACGGCTTATATGACGGTAGCCAACGCGGAGCTCATCGCTCAGACCGAGGCGCCGTCGCATAGTCCCGACGACTGCACCGGCAACTAGAACAAGCGTTGGTGCCCTTGTTGGGCTTCTCGCTCGGCTCATCCTCGAGCGACGGAAGTCCCCACCGAGCGAGGACGATTTCGCGCTCGCCGGCAGGGTTCACGATCACGATCGGCGCCAGATAGTCGGGGTAGATTCCGGGCAGAGGGAGAGAGTTAAGAACCACTAGCGCTCCCATGAGCGGACACTACCGGCGCCCTAGCGCAGAACTCAAGCGCGCTCGTGCGGCCTGTCGAGTTGGGGTTCAGCGGCGCTGCGGGTGAGTCGATTGCCGAGGGGCGCCCTCCGCGTGGGGCTCGAGGTCAAGATACAAAGTACGCCCCCGGCTTCGATAATATGCTCCGCACAATCGGGGCGACCACTAACGATTGTGAGTCTGCCCGTTTTAATACACAGAACCGTCACCAGGGCCGCCAGCCCAAAAGCAGAAGCCCCGCTCGCAAGAGACGGGGCTTCTTTGCTGTCGTTACCAGCGTGCAGGTCCCAGGGAGAAACCTGCCCCGTATCAATGCGCAAATGAAGCGATGGTTCCGGCCTAGCCCAGGACCCTTCCCATCCTCTCGATCAGGTCGACGAGCTTGCCGTGGGCATCGAGGAACTTCTGCAGTTCCGCGCCCTCCAGGGTCACCTCATCCCGCCGGGCCCCCAGCCGATTGATGGCAATCCAGGTCGTTGACGGTATCTGTCGGTACAACTCGTCGAGCTGTTTGACGTCGTTGCGCGTGAGGAGCGATCTCACCTAAGCCTCCCAAAGCCGAATCAAAGCAATCTTGCGTCGAGTGCCGCTCGGAGAAGACCAACAAATGATAGTCCCTCGCCAAAACCTGGGAACGTGAGTCTAGCGTCCTGCAAGGACTGGGCGTGTGGAGCGGCGGAAGGTGGCCAGGGAACTTTACCCCGATGTAAAGTTCCAGCACGCAACCTCAAACCGAGGTCAAGATTTGTGCGGGGAGCGTCTTTTCACCAAGGAGTGACACATGAGGAAACTCGCCCTCGTTCTTACCACCCTGACCATCGCCAGCCTGCCGGCCGGCGCCTTTGCCGCAACCCTGGGCCTTAACACCAACGCCACGACGAGCACCAAGCTCAGCGCCGGCAGCACGTCGACGTCCGTAAACACGAGCACCGCCGCGACGATCAACGGATCGCTGTCGGAGAAGTCGAATTTCAGCGAAGTCATGGCAACGCTGTCGAGCCCGAACACTAGCGCTTCGGTGGACTTCACCACGATCCACGCCAAGCACATCAAGTTCGTGCTGGTCGGCAAGCTCAGCGGCTATTCAACCAGCGGTCTCAAGATCAGCCAGGCCAACATGAAGAATAAGACGGCGCTGGATGCCAAGGTCGCGGCCGACGCAACTCTCACGGCCGCGCTCAAGAAGCATGGCTACACCTCGTCCGAGGTTGTCGCCGTGGCAACCGATGCAAAGAGCGACCTGACCGTCTTCGTGGCGAAGTAAGCCCGGGCTCAGCCCGTCAGAATCTTTCGACTTAAGTCATTGTTCCGACTCAAAAAGTTGAGTCGGAACAGCTATCTGACTCCACATCCCGGGTTGAGTGTGGAGTTTGCCGATGGCGCCGCGGGCACAATGGAATGGCTATCGGAAGCTGTCGCTCGTCTCCTGTCCGATCAGCTTGTACCAGCCGCTGAGAAGATTTTCGTTCCGACAGGTCAATCGCGAGACGGGCAACCGGCTCCGCCAGCAACGAGGTCGGCGAGAACCAGTTCATGGTGGTTCAAGACGAGGATCTTGAGGCGGCCCGCCATGAGGCGCGAACGCGACCCTCCACCCGCGACCGGCGCTTCTGCCAGACCACTTCGCCGGCGAGTCAGTCCAGATCGGGGATGGGGCCCGTGTTGGAACAGGACCGCGCTCGGGCCGTAGTCGCCCTCGGCTGGGTCGGCCTCTCGACACCAGGCAATAACCCCGCCGTGCTGATGCGACAGCTCTCGTGCCTTGCTAATCGCTCGCAGTTCGTCCGGCATCTCATGCGCCTCAAATGCTGGATGAAGCTCGCCGTCCTCGCCGCGGTCGAAGGCCCAAAGCACGATAAGCTTCGGCTTGAGTTTCTGCTGCGGTAGCACCCCGGTGCTATCGCGGCTCGCGCCCATACTCGCCATTCGACGATGGACGGCCATCGTTGCGTTCTCCCGCCTAGACTTGCGGCGGCCCGCCGACTTCGATCTGGCCGCGCGAACGGTGAGCCCCAATGATATCCGAAGGGCAGTTCTGGTCACCTCCAGCACCAATGAGATCGTCGAGACTATCGCAAGCTT
>Ga0157369_10000881_pt1 | contig 38268 bp, 36 predicted proteins | sample C25metaG_FD_113461 | JGI IMG/M metagenome (GOLD analysis project Ga0157369, IMG submission 113461) | Corn rhizosphere microbial communities from Kellogg Biological Station, Michigan, USA - C2-5 metaG | ecosystem: Host-associated > Plants > Roots > Rhizosphere > Soil | place: USA: Michigan... | reverse complement strand
CGAGTTTCGGGAACGTGTCGGTCGTCATGATGGCCTCGGCCGCCGCCCGCCAGCCCCCCGCAGCTCCTGCCTCGACCAGATCGCCAAGGATGCGCGTGATCTTGCCCGCCGGCAGCGGCTCGCCGATCACGCCGGTCGAAGCCAGATAGACCTCCTGTGAGCGGCAGCCGACGATGGCAGCCGCAGACTCCGCGATCTGGCGGGTTCCATCGAGTCCGGCTTTGCCGGTGAAGGCGTTGGCGTTGCCGCTGTTCACCACCAGCGCGCGGGCGTTCCCGGCCTTGAGCTGGGTCTTGCACCAATCGACGGGCGCCGACGCGGTTTTGGACGTCGTGAAGACAGCCGCGACCTGGGTTCCCGGCGACAGAACCGCAACCAGCACGTCGGTCCGGTCCTTGTAGCGGACACCGGCCGGGCCGGTGGCGAGCCGCACGCCCGCCAATGGTGGCAAGGAGGCAAAGGATTTGGGTGCCAGAGGCGAAACTGGATGAGCCGCCTTTGGTACTGATTTCTTGGTTTTCTTTGCCTTCTGGGCCATTCCGTCCCCCCAGGACCGGGCGCGGATGTGACCAGAATCGGGTGAATTGACAAGGGGGAGGCCGGTTCTTATCTCTCCCGCGCGGCAGCCGTGCCGGTATTCCCGTTCCGGGGCGCCGCTTCTGGCCAATTCTGAGGATTTTCATGCTGGGTTTCAGCGCGATCGCACAACGATTCTTCGGTTCGTCCAACGACCGCAAGATTCGACCCATGCAGGCCCGCGTGGCGGAAATCAACGCCCTCGAGCCCAGATTCCAGGCCAAATCCGACGATGAATTAAAAGCCATGACGGCCGCCTTCCGGGAGCGGCTGGCCAAGGACGAAACCCTCGAGGACCTTCTGCCCGAGGCCTTCGCCGTGGTCCGTGAAGCCGCCAAGCGCACGCTCGGCCAGCGCCATTTCGACGTGCAGCTCGTCGGCGGCATGGTGCTTCACTACGGCAACATCGCCGAGATGAAGACCGGCGAAGGCAAGACGCTCGTCGCCACCCTGCCCGTCTATCTCAATGCGCTTGCCGGTGAAGGCGTCCACGTCGTCACCGTGAACGACTATCTCGCCAAGCGCGATGCGGAATGGATGGGCCAGATCTACAAGTTCCTGGGCCTTAGCGTCGGCTGCATCGTTCACGGCCTGACCGACGAAGAGCGGCGCACGAACTATGCCTGTGACGTCACCTACGGCACGAACAACGAGTTCGGCTTCGACTATCTGCGCGACAACATGAAGTATTCGATCGCGACGATGAGCCAGCGCGGCCATTCCTTCGCCATCGTCGACGAAGTGGACTCGATCCTTGTCGACGAAGCGCGCACGCCGCTCATCATCTCCGGTCCGACCGAAGATCGCACGGAGCTTTATCGTGCCGTCGACGCGCTCATTCCGAACCTTCGCGCGCCCAGCAAAGAGAAGATCATCGACAAGAACGGCAAGGAAGTTCCCAAGGATCGCGGCGACTACGAAGTCGACGAAAAGCAGCGCCAGGCGACGTTCACCGAAGCCGGCAACGAGCACATGGTGGAGATGCTCCGCGCGGCTGGCCTGATGGAAACCGGCGATCTCTACGACATCGAAAACATCGGCATCGTCCATCACGCGAACCAGGCGCTCAAGGCGCACAAGCTGTTCCAGAAGGACAAGGACTATATCGTCAAGAGCGGCAAGGTCGTCATCATCGACGAATTCACCGGCCGCATGATGGAGGGCCGCCGCTACTCGGAAGGTTTGCATCAGGCGCTCGAAGCCAAGGAAGGCGTGACCGTCGAGCCAGAGAACGTCACGCTCGCTTCGATCACGTTTCAGAATTACTTCCGTCTCTACGACAAGCTGGCGGGCATGACCGGGACGGCGCTGACGGAAGCGGCCGAGTTCATGGACATCTACAATCTCGATGTCCTGGAGGTCCCGACCAATCTTCCGGTGAAGCGCATCGATGCGGACGATGAGGTCTACAGGACCTACGACGAGAAGAACCAGGCCATCATCAAGCTGATCGAGGAATGCCGGACGCGCGGCCAGCCCGTGCTTGTCGGCACCACCTCCATCGAGAAATCGGAGCAGCTCTCGGCTCTGCTGAAAAAGGACAAGATCCCGCACAACGTGCTGAACGCGCGCTATCACGAGCAGGAGGCGATGATCGTCTCCCAGGCCGGCGTCTCGGGCGCTGTGACGATCGCGACCAACATGGCCGGCCGCGGCACCGATATTCAGCTCGGCGGCAATTTCGACATGCGCGTGCGCATGGAGCTGGCCGGCGAACTCGACGAAGCCGTGCGTGCTGCGCGAACGGAGCAGATCCGCGCGGAGATCGCGGCCGACAAGGAAAAGGCACTCGCGGCCGGGGGTCTCTACGTCATCGGCACGGAGCGCCACGAAAGCCGGCGCATCGACAACCAGCTTCGCGGCCGTTCCGGCCGTCAGGGCGACCCGGGCGCATCGAAGTTCTTCCTGAGCCTTCAGGACGACCTCATGCGCATCTTCGGCTCCGAGCGGATGGACTCGATCCTCACCCGCCTCGGCCTCGAGCAGGGCGAAGCGATCACCCATCCCTGGGTGAACAAGGCACTCGAAAAAGCGCAGCAGAAGGTCGAAGCGCGCAACTTCGAGATGCGCAAGAACATCCTCAAATACGACAACGTGCTGAACGATCAGCGCAAGGTCGTGTTCGAGCAGCGCAAGGAGATCATGTCGGCCGACGAAGTCAGCGACCAGATCGCCCAGATGCGCGAAGAGGTCGTCGAAGAGCTCGTCTCGCGGCATATCCCCGAAAAGGCCTACGCCGAACAGTGGGACGCCGCGGGCCTGCATCAGGAAGTCGCCAAGGTCTTCGATCTCGACCTTCCCGTCGTCGACTGGACCAAGGAAGAAGGCATCGCCGACGAGGAAGTGCGCGAGCGCATCATGAAGGCGGTGGAGACACGGGCCGCCGAGCGCACGGCGAATTTCGGTCCCGATGTCATGCGCTATGCCGAGAAGGCGATCCTGCTGCAGACGCTCGACCACGACTGGCGCGAGCACATCGTCAATCTCGACCACCTTCGCCAGTATGTCGGCCTGCGCGGCATCGGTCAGCGCGATCCGCTGATCGAATACAAGAGCGAGGCCTTCGAACTGTTCGAAGCCTTGCTCTCCAAACTCCGCTTCGACGTCGTCGGACAGTTGATGCATGTGCAGATCAACGTGCAGCCGCCGCCTCAGCCGGTCGATCCCCCGATGGGAATGCTCAGGGCTTCGCACATCGATCCCCTGACCGGCGAAGACGAGATGGCGCCACCGTTCGACCCGAATGGGCCTGTCGATCCGAACAATCCGCAGACCTGGGGCAAGGTGCAGCGTAACGCCCCCTGCCCGTGCGGCTCCGGACGCAAGTTCAAACACTGCCACGGCGCGCTGGTCTGACCGCCATCCGGTTGCGATTTCTGACTTTTTCGTTACTCTGCCGCGCGCGGCCGGTCGTCAGACCGGCGTTGGAATTCTGAAGGGGAAGTTCGACATGCGCATGAAGAGTTTGCTGGGCGCCACAGCCGCGCTCGGCGTTGCAATGGCGCTTGCCGCGCCGTCATTTGCCGAGTCGATCAGGGAAAAGACCGATCGCAAGGCCGCCGACATTCCGAATTGCGGCCACAATCTCGGCACCATCGCCATCCATGAGCCGCAACGCAATTGGTGGACGGAGCTCAACCTTGCCTCGCCCGAAGTCCTGCTCAAGGTGTTCGTGCGCAAGTCCGGCTGCTTCACGCTGGTCGACCGCGGCAAAGGCTTCGAGATGGCGCAGCAGGAGCGTGCGCTCGCGAGCGGCGGCGATCTGCAGCAGGGCTCCAATCTCGGCAAAGGCCAGGTGAAGGCCGCCGATTACGTTCTCGTTCCCGACATCGCCTCGAAGAACAACGATGCCGGCGGCACCAACATCGGCGGTATCCTGGGCGGCTTCGTCGGCGGCGGCGCGGGTGCGCTTCTGTCCCACATCTCGATCAGCAGCAAGACGGCCGACGTCGTGCTCTCCATCGTGAACGTGCGCACCAGCGAAGACGGTCCGATCGCGGAAGGCCATGGCTCAAAGACCGATGTCGGCTTCGGCGTTGGCGGCGGTTGGGGCGGATGGGGCGGCTTCGGCGGCGCGGGCGTGACCAGCTACACCAACACCGATATCGGTCAGGTCGTGACGCTGGCTTACATCGATGCCTACACCAAGCTCGTCAACGAGATGGGTGGAATGCCGACGGCAGCCGAAGGCGGCGCGTCCGCACAATCGCCCGGACAGGCGGTGACGATGACACGCGCGGGCCGGATGTACGCTTCGGCCTCGCCTTCGAGCAAAGTCGTGCGCCCGCTGACCGCCGGCATGATGCTCTATCCGACAGGCAACAAGGACGGCGCGATGTGGGAAGTGAAGGACGAGCTCGGCAATCAGGGCTGGGTGTCGTCGATGGGCTTCGAACTCTCGAAATAATTCTTCCCCAGCGGAATGCGTTGAAGGGGGCCTCGCGGCCCCCTTTTCGTTTTGGCTTTAGCCGGTCAACATGGACGCAAAGGAGAGCGCCATGACAGAGCCAAAGCCCTTCAGGATCGATATTCCGCAAGCGACGCTGGACGGCATCGTTGCCAAGGTTCGTGCCTATGAATGGCACGAGATGCCGCGCGGCGCGGGACTCGAGAACTCCTGGGCCTATGGCGCCAATCTCGATTTCATGAAGGCGCTGTGTGCTTACTGGGCCGAGAGCTATGACTGGCGCAAATGGGAGGCCGAACTCAACCGCTTCCCGCAATTCACCGCGCGCGTCGAGGACATCGACATCCATTTCTACCGTGTCGATGGCAATGGCCCGCCGCTGATCCTTTCCCATGGCTGGCCGGGTTCGGTGTTCGAGTTTCTGCACCTCATCGAGACGCTGGCGAAGGACTTCACGGTCGTCGTGCCCTCACTGCCGGGTTACGGGTTCTCCGGCAAACCCCAGCGCCCCATCGGTCCGCGCACGGTCGCGCGCTTGTTCGATACGCTGATGACCGATGTGCTGAAGCTGCCCGATTACATCGCGCAAGGCGGCGACTGGGGCAGCGCGATCTCCGGCTGGATGGCGTATGAGGGCAAAGGCTGCCGCGCCGCGCATCTCAACATGTTCGGCTGGCGCTCGCCCGGCGTGAATCCCGAGGGCAAAGAGGAGTTGGAATACATCGCACGCGCCGGCCAGCTCTTCGAGATGGAAGGCGCCTATTTCCGCGAGCAGGCGACAAAGCCGCAGACGTTGTCCTACGCGATGATGGATTCCCCTGTCGGCGCCTGTGCCTGGATCGTGGAGAAATTCCACGGCTGGTCCGATATCCGCAAAGGCTTCGAGAACGTCTACTCCAAGGATCAGCTGCTCACGAATGTGATGATCTATCTCGTGACGCGCACCTTCAACACGGCGACGTGGCTCTATCGCGGGCTTGCGGAGGATTTTACCGGCGCGCCGGTGCCGCAGAAGGCGCGCATCGAAAAGCCCGTCGGGATCGCGGCGTTTCCGGTCGATCTCATCCCCTTCCCGCCGCGCAGCCTCGTGGAGCGCCACATGAACGTGACGCACTGGACCGCCTTCAAGGAAGGCGGGCACTTCGCGGCGCTGGAACGCGGCGACGATCTCGTGGGCGACATCCGCGCCTTCGCGCGCTCGCTTTCATAGCGGAGGATATATGTCAGTGAGTTCGGGCTTCACCAAAGACCAATTCGCCGGCGTCCGCACGGCTTTCGAAGCGAATTTTGCCAATGGGTCGGATACCGGCGCTTCGTTCTGCGCCACGCACAACGGCGAGACCATCGTCGATCTCTGGGGCGGCTTCGCCGACGAAGAACAGACCCGGCCGTGGCAGAAGGACACCATCGTCAACGTCTATTCCACCACCAAGACGATGACGGCGCTGACCGCGCTCCTGATCGCTGATCGCGGCGAGCTCGATTTCGATGCGCCGGTGAAACGCTACTGGCCGGAGTTCGCAGCCAACGGCAAAGCCGATATCAAGGTCAGCCATCTGATGAGTCATTCCGCCGGACTTTCCGGCTGGAAGGAACCGATCACCAGGGACGATCTCTACGACTGGGACAAGGTCACATCGCTGCTCGCGGCACAGGCGCCGTTCTGGGAGCCCGGCACCGCGCCCGGCTATCACGCGCTGACGCAAGGCTATCTCGTCGGTGAAGTCATTCGCCGCATCACCGGAAAGACCGTCGGCACCGTATTTCGCGAGGAGATTGCCGAACCCCTCGGCGCCGATTTCCATATCGGGTTGCCCGCGTCCGAGGATGCGCGCGTTGCCGATCTCATTCCTCCGCCACCCGGTGCGACCATCGCCGACACGGCGCAGACCGAGCTTTCGAAAAACATGGCGAACAATCCCGGCATCGACGTGTCAGAGACGCGCAGACGCGAATGGCGCGGCGCCGAGATCCCCGCGGCAGGCGGTACCGGTAATGCACGCGCGGTCGCGGAGATCCATGTGATCCTCGCCAATGGCGGTGTGGCCAAGGGCAAGCGCTTTCTCTCCGAAGCCGGATGCCGCAAGGCACTCGAACCGCAGATCGAGGGCACCGACCTGATCATGGGAACGCCGGTGCGCTACGGCATGGGGTTCGGCCTGCCGAGCGCCATGATCCCGCTCCCCAATCCCAACACGATCTTCTGGGGCGGCTATGGCGGATCGCTGGTCATCATCGACATGGATACGCGCGCGACGCTGGCCTACGCCATGAACCGCATGGCGCGGACCACCACCGGCGACATGCGTGCTTACGGGCTGGCTGTGGCCGTGTGGCAGGCGCTAGGTTGAGCGGGATGCGGCGGAAGGCCGTACGCCACGGCCGAGACTCAAGGGGGACCACCACAATGAGGATGTCGATTTTCGTTGCGGCTTTCGCGGCGGCATTCGGTCTTGCCGTGTCCGGGGGCGCGCAAACCCTGACTACGCTGCATGCCTTCTGCACGTTGGAGAATTGCGCTGACGGGGCTGCACCCGAGAAAAACCCGCTGATCCTGGGACCTGCCGGCGAGCTCGTCGGCACGACGGCCGGCCCCACCGGAACACTCTTCCGGATGAGCCCGCAGAAGGACGGGACTTACAGCCTCAAGACGCTCTTTACATTCTGCCAGATCACAAACTGCCCCGACGGGCGAGGCCCCAACGGTTCTCTGGTTAGAGACGTTGACGGCAATTTCTACGGCGTGACCGCGAGTGGCGGTCACGTGGACAACGGCGTCGTGTACAAGCTCTCGCACAACCCGGACGGAAGGCGCTGGAAGCTGGACGTGCTGCACGTATTCTGCGCCACCGATTGCAGCGATGGACGGTCGCCCTATGCGGGGCTGACCTATGCTGGCGCCTCGGCTGGCCTGCCCTATGACGGTGTATCGCCACTCTTCGGCACGACGGCTTTCGGCGGTGCCCAAGATGACGGCACTGTGTATGAAATGCTTCCGCCCACCGGCGAGAACCACTCGTGGTCCGAAGCCGTGATCCACGATTTCTGTTCCGACTCGAATTGCTCCGACGGCAGCATCCCTTTCGCGGAGCTTCTCATGGACGGGTCAGGAGCCCTCTACGGCACCACGATCGGGGGCGGGGGAGGAAACACCGGCCTTGCGGGCACGGTCTTCAAGCTGACCCAGGGGAAATCCGGAAAATGGTCCGAGACGGTGCTTTATTCCTTCTGCGACGACAACGGATGCCCGAATGGCTCAAGCCCGTGGGCCGGCCTGATCATGGACGCGTCGGGAAATCTCTACGGTGAAGCATCCAGCGGCGGCGAGGCGGGACTGGGAACGGTTTTCGAACTGCGCCTCCGCCATCATCGCTATGAACCACGAACACTGTACGCGTTCTGCAAGCTTGCCAACTGCGAGGACGGAAGCGATCCGCAAACCACGCTGAGCATGAACTCTGCCGGGACGATATTCGGATCTACTTCAAGCGGCGGCGCCAGCAATGCCGGTACGTTGTTCGAGCTCTCGCCCCGTGGCGATCGTTACCATTTCTCGATCTTGCACTCGTTCTGTACGGAGTCCGATTGCGCCGATGGCAACCAGCCCTACGCGGCGGTGACTATCGACCCCGCGGGCAAGCTGTTTGGAACCACGATCGCGGCCGGCGCACACAATCAGGGCACGGTCTTCGAGTTCGTCCCCTGACCGCCGTCAGGCGAGATTGCACCCCATCGCCAGAAGCTTTTCCCGGCGCTGGCGGCGCTTCTTGTCGCCGATCGCGGCGAGCTAGATTTCGATGCGTCGGTGAAGCGCTACTGGCCTGAATTCGCCGCCAACGGCAAAGCCGACGTCATCTGGGGCGGCTATGGAGGATCGCTGTTCATCATCGACATGGATACGCGCGCGACGCTCGCCTATGCGATGAACCGGATGGCACGCACCACCACCGGCGACATGCGTGCTTATGGTCTCGCTGTGGCGGTCTGGCAGGCGATGGGCGGGGCGCCTTAACCAAGCGGCAGAAAGCCGCGCGCTTGCACCAAAGATTACGGTAAGTTAGCAAGATTAATTTCGCGTAATCATCGGAGGGGAGCGCGAATGTGGGGCATCGAACGAAGTTTGTTTGGCGCGCCATTCTTTTACAGCGTCACGCCGTAGACGTGTGCGCCCTGCGATTGCTAAGCAGTCTCATCCAGACGGAGGGACGCCCAATGCGTATCGCGTATCTCGCATTCGGCCTCGCGGCTGCCGTGCTCGCCACCGCTGAACCGGCTTCGGCGCAGACCTTCACCACGCTCTATCAGTTCTGCAAAGCGAGACTTCCCTGCAGGGATGGCGCGGGGCCGCTGGAGTCGCCACTGATCTCCGACGGCGCGGGCAATTTCTACGGCACCACCCAGAATTACGGCGCCCAGACCGGTGGCACGCTGTACCGCCTCGGCGCCGATGGTGCGGTCAAGCTGGTGTTTGCCTTCCCGGCAATTGCAGCGCCGCGTGGTCCCTTGGTACGCGACGTCGAGGGCAATCTCTACGGCATCGAGAGCAACGGTGCGCACGGCGCGGGCGGCGTCTTCAAGATGCATCCTCTCAACGACAAGGAAAGCAGATGGAGTTTTGAGACGCTCTACAGCTTCTGCGCCGGAGGCGGCGATTGCGTCGACGGCAGCACGCCGGTGCAACTCACCTATGAAGGGGCCGCTTCGGGCGTACCTTATGACGGCGTCTCGCCACTCTACGGCTCGACCGTTTCCGGCGGCGCATCGGCGCAAGGCACGGTGTTCCGGCTGAACCCCAAAGCCGGAAGCTGGACGGAAACGGTGGTTTATTCCTTCTGTGCCAAGGAGAATTGCACCGACGGCCAGTGGCCCGCCTATGCGTTGTTCTTCGACGGAAGCGGCAAGCTCTATGGCGCGACGACGTCGGGTGGCGCAGCGAACCAGGGCGCGATCTTCAAGCTGGCGCCCAAAACCGGAAAGGAAACGGTCGTCTACAGCCTGTGCAGTGAGGCCAATTGCGCGGACGGCGCACAGCCTTCCGGCCTGACCATGGATGGCAACGGCAATCTTATCGGCACGACATCGTCAGGCGGCGACACGCAGCGCGGGACGCTGTTTCGCCTCTCGCCGCATGGGACGTTCAAACGGCTCTACTCGTTCTGTGCTCAGGAAAGCTGCGCGGACGGATCCATTCCGCTCGCCGGCCCCACTGTCGGTGCCGATGGCACGATCTACGGCGTCACGTCGCTTGACTCGCGCCTCTACGCATTCACGCCGCAGAACTCGGCCTACAGCGTGCTGCACAAATTCTGTTCCGACAGCAAATGCACCGACGGCTTCGAGCCGCTCTCACCACTGACTGAGGATGCGAACGGCCGTCTGCTCGGAACCACAGCCTTCGGCGGCAGCAAGCATTCAGGCGGGACCGTGTTCTCTTTCGTGCCGTAGAGCAGTTTTGGGTGTACCAGAATCCAATTCGTCGTGGCCGGAAAAAGCTCTAATCCGCTCAGCCGAGGTTGCGGCCAATCGCCAGAAACTTCTCCCGGCGCTGACGGCGCAGATCGTCGCCCGGGATCGGCGTGAGTTCGGCGAGCGCTTTGGCGATCTGCTCGCCGGCATTCATCATCGCGTCCTGCGGTGCACGATGCGCGCCTCCAACGGGCTCGGGGATGATGCCGTCGATCACTTTCAGATCGAGCAGATCCTGCGCCGTGATGCGCAGCGCCGCCGCGGCGTCCTGCGCCTTCTCCGCGTTGCGCCACAGGATCGAGGCGCAGCCTTCGGGCGAGATCACAGAATAGATCGAGTGCTCCAGCATGTAGACGCGGTTGGCCGCCGCGATCGCGATCGCGCCGCCCGACATGCCGTCGCCGATGATCGTGCACACGAACGGCACGCGCAGTTCGAGCCCGGCCTGTGTGGAGCGCGCGATGGCCTCGGATTGTCCGCGCTCTTCCGCGGCGACACCGGGGTAGGCGCCGGAGGTATCGACCAGCGAGATCACCGGCAGTCCAAAACGATCCGCCATGTCGAACAGGCGCTGGGACTTGCGGTAGCCCTCGGGCATCGCGGCGCCGAAATTGTGCTTCACGCGCGACGCGGTGTCGTTGCCCTTCTCCTGGCCCACCACGGCGACGGCGCGGCCGCGGAACCGGCCCAGGCCCGCGATCACAGCGCGGTCCTCGCCATAGAGACGGTCGCCGGCGAGCGGCGTGAATTCGTCGAACAGTGCGGTGATGTAGTCGGAGAAATGCGGCCGGTTTGGATGGCGCGCGACCTGAACCTTCTGCCACGGCGTCAGCCGCGCATAGGTGTCGCGCACGAGCTGGTCCGCACGGGTTTGCAGCCGCGTCACGTCACCGTCGATCTCCATATTGGGATCGTTGGACGCGAGCTGGCGCAACTCGACGATCTTGCCTTCGAGTTCGGCGATGGGGCGTTCGAAATCCAGATAAGCGTGCATTGCGTCCTTACGCGTTGGGTTCACCAACGAAAACTCAAAAGGGCCGGGAAAGTGGCGAGCAGGACCGATTCTGTCAACGCCGGACCGGCTGCACAACATCTAGATGCAAGATTTGAAGAATTACTTGCCGCTGGTCCTGGAACCCAGGTTTCTGCCAGCTTTTCCGAGACCTTTCTGCCGCACCGGCCGTGATCTCAAGATGGGTTAAGATGGGTTCCGGAGTGCGCATTTCAAGCCTGACCACTTATGGGGGAATGCATGATCGTTCGTATTCTGCTTTTGTTGCTCGGTGCATCTCATATCGTGAACGGCCTCTTCATGCTGATCGCGCCGGCCGATTGGTATGCGTCGGTGCCTGGTGTGACGGCGACGGGACCGTTCAATCCGCATTTCATCCTCGACATCGGAATGGCGTTCGTGGCCAGCGGCGCCGGGCTGATGCTCGGCGCGCGGCGCGCCGCCAGCGCAGCGATCCTGGCCTGCGCCGGCGCCGCATGGCCCGCGTTGCATGCGCTCATTCATATCGATGGCTGGCTGATGCATGGGTTTCCGGCCGACACAAGGATCGCGAGATCGGAAGTGGTCGGCGTGGTTGGCCTTAGCGCACTCGGTGTCGTGCTCGCATGGCTCAGGTTGCGTGGAGAAAGAACGTGATCAGGTCGCTACTGCACAGATACCTGTCAGGATTCGAGCGACGCTACAATTACGACGCGACCTATCTGCACGAGCTTGCGGACATCTCGCCGCGCGCGTTCTGGCGCTTTGCGTCAGTGCAGATGAAGCTTCAGTCAAAGACCGATGCGCCGCGCGACGCGCTGCAGGCCGCCGCCATCGGCGGCGCACTGGTCGAGGATTGCGGGCCTTGTGTGCAGATAGCCTCCGATCGCGCCGTCGAGGCGGGCATGAGCGGTGACACGATCAAGGCGCTCCTCTCGGGGGAGCCCGCCAATGCCGACGCGCAATTGGGGTTCGACTATGCGCGTGCGCTCCTGAACGGAAGCGAGAACCTCGACGACCTGCGTGAAGCGGTCGAAGCCCGCTGGAGCAAGCGCGGATTGATCGCGCTCTCCTTCATGGCGATGGCCGCGCGAAACTTCCCGGTGCTCAAACGCGCGCTTGGCCACGCCAAGACCTGCCAGCGCGTGCGCGTCGGCGGCAGCGATATCGCGGTCCAGCAATCGCTGAAGGCGGCGTAAGGACTAATTCGGCGGCCAGAGCACCAGATACGGCAAGCCGCCATTGATGCCGGCGCTTTCGGTCCAAATCTGCGGAAAGAAGCCGGCCGGCAATCCGGCCTGGAACTGCTCTGTCGTCAGCCCTGTCACGCCGGGATAGGACGTGTCGTTGCCCACGCCATGCGACTGCCCGCTCGTCGTGGTGTCCCAATACGTGTTCGTCAGGTCGGACGCACCGGTATCGTTTCCGATCAGTCCGCCCACCGCGTTCCCGGATCCGCTTGCGACGGCGCCGGAGGAATAGGAGGTCGCAACCGGCCCCTGGTTGTGACCGATCAGCCCGCCGACCATCGAGTTCACGCCGCCTTCGGTGAATCCCGTTGCGTAGGTATCCGTGATGTTGCCACCCAGGCTTTCGCCGATAAGACCGCCCGCGATGCCGTTGTCCCCGGCAATCACCGTGCCGGTTGCGAAGGACCGGGTTGCGCCACCTTTGGTGGCGCCAATCAGGCCGCCCGCACGCCAGCCCACGCCGCCGGTAACGGTCGCTGAGGAGGATGTTTCGCCGGGCCCAGCCTGAGCGCTCGACACGCTTCCGACAAGACCGCCCACGGCACTCGATCCCGTTGTATCGGTGCCCGCGCCGAAGACTGTGCCGGACACGCGCGATTCAACAACAATTCCGAGCGACGGCACCGATCCGATCAACCCGCCGACGCTTGAATTCGCTCCGGCGCCCACGCTGCCAGAGACACTCACATCGTCGACAATACCGTTCAGCTTCGCTGCGAGGCCGCCAACTGTCGAACCTGACTTCCCTTTGACGTTGATCTTGAGAAGGTGAAGGTTGCTCACGGATCCCGTGGACCCGCAGACACACGCGAACAGCCCGAGCGTCGCATTGCTGCCGGGTCCATGGATCGTCAGGTTCCGGATGATATTTCCGTTTCCGGTGAAGACGCCCGTGAAGCTCGTCGAAATGGGCGAGGTCTGATAGACGCCGTCGGCGGCCGCGTCATAGTCGTTGGCGAGGACGTAATGCCCGGAGGGATTGGACTGTATATCGCTTGCCAGCGTCTGGATGCTGCCCTCAAGCACATAGGTGGTGGGGCCGACGGTGAATGTGCTGTTCAGGTCCCAGAATACGATCTTGCCCTTGGGTGAAAAGCTCGGCGCGTCATTTCCGGCGTCACTGCTCGGCCAGAGATGCAGCGCCCCACCGCCTTCCGACACCACCGGCGCGAGAATGCTGATGATGTGCCGCGCATCGAGCGACAGACCGTGCGGGCTCGACCAGCTCACCGGATTCATCACGGAAATATAAAACGCCCTCGAAATGGCCGAGACGGTGACATCCGAGGCCGAAAGCATGGTCACGAGGTCGCCGATGTTCAGGTTCGCATACGACTTGGTGGCCGCGCAGGTTCCGGCGCTGCACGTGACATTTTTCGTCGGCCTGTTCGAGATCGTGAGGGCTGCCTCAGCCGTCGCAACGCTCATCACGGCAAACGCTCCGGCAAGCGCGACCATCTTCGCCAACATGAGGTTCCTCCAGGGCAACATGACCTCGCGGAGACTAGGTTGGCGCAAGGGCAGGTTGCAAGCGCCTCTGATTTTCCCGCTTGTACCGCGGGAACAGAGCCGCATTATGTGACACTTACTTGATGGAGCATGCATGAGCGCGGTACCGACTGACGATCGCCAGGAAAAATTTTCCGGCACACAGGAGGTTCGTGAGGCGCATCGTTTCGATGTCGCAAAACTGGAAGCGTATCTCGCCGAGCGCATCGAAGGATTCCAGACGCCGCTGGAAGTGCGCCAGTTCAAGGGCGGACAGTCGAACCCGACCTATCAGCTCGTCACGCCGAACCGGAAATACGTTCTTCGCCGCAAGCCGCCGGGAAAGCTCCTGCCCTCCGCACACGCCGTCGATCGCGAATTCCGCATCATCTCCGCGCTCTATCCGACCGGCTTTCCGGTCGCAAAGCCTTATCTGCTGTGCGAAGACGAGAGCATCATCGGCACAATGTTCTACGTGATGGAATGCGTCGAGGGCCGCATCTATTGGGGCCCCACCCTTCCCGACCAGACGCCGAAACAGCGCAGCGAAATCTATGACGCGATGAACGAAACCTTCGCGCGGCTGCACAACATGGACTGGCAGAAGCTCGGGCTCGAGGATTACGGCAAGCCCGGCAACTATGTCGGCCGCCAGGTCGCACGCTGGACCAAGCAATACAAAGCCTCGGAGACCGAGCGCATCGACGAGATGGAAAAGCTCATCGAATGGCTTCCGCAGCACCTGCCAACCGATGCGCGCGACTCCGTCGTCCACGGCGACTACCGCCTCGACAACATGATCCTGCATCCCACAGAGCCCAAGGTCATCGCCGTGCTCGACTGGGAGCTTTGCACCATCGGCGATCCGATGGCGGATTTCGCCTATCACCTGATGCAATGGATGATGCCGGAAGGCGGCACCAGCGGCGGCACGGCGACGCTCATCGGCCTCGACATCAAGGCACTCGGGATTCCGACCGCGGAGGAATACACCGCGCTCTATTGCCGGCGAACGGGCCGCGCGGAAGCGCCGAACATGGACTACTACGCGGCTTACAATTTTTTCAGGCTCGGAGGAATTCTGCAGGGCATCGTCGGGCGGGTCCGCGATGGCACAGCGTCCAATGCCAACGCCGCGCAGAATGCCGCCGCCGTGCGTCCGCTCGCCGAACGCGCCTGGCATTTCGCCAAGCGCGCGGGCGCAAGCGGATAGGCCGCGTTAAGGCGTCAGCCGGAACACGTTGCCGCCACCGTGCTTGCCATATTCGGACGTCGCGCCAAGCAGGTTGCCGTTGCCGTCGATCGTGAGTCCCACAGATCTGTCGCCGCTTTGGCAGAGCTGATCCGCGCAAAAGCTATAGAGAACCGTTCCGTTTTTCCCGCTCAGCTCAAAAATATCACCGCGATTATGGGCACCGCCGCCGACAGTGGTTACATAGAGGTTGCCTCCTGTATCCCGCACGACTCCGTATGGATAAAACCCGTCACCGCATGAGTCCAACGAACAAAACGTATAGAGCACGCTGAGTTTTGAACGGGTGCCGTTTGGAATCAGCTTGTATATCGTACCGCGCTCCTGGCCGAGCGCGTCCCGCTCTGTGGTGCCGAAGATGTTGCCGGTCGGATCGACAGCAAGCGATCCTACCGCGATATCGCCGTCGGCACAGTCGCCCTGGCAAAAGCTGTGCAACACGGTCTCGGCACCGGTGTCGGATGCCACCTCGAAGAGCACACCGGCACCCGCCGCACCGCCCAGAGCCGTAACGCCATACAGCTTGCCGTCAGGGGTACCAATCAGCGCACCGTTAGGCTGTTGGCCGTCAGTGCAGTTCGACAGCGAGCAAAACGAATAGATCGTCTTGACGTCGCGCGTCTTGTGACCTGCAACGTACGTAAGCTGAAAGACTGCTCCGTATCCGTTCGCCCCACCCCAGATGGCGCTGCCGTACAAGGGCGAGGTGCCGTCATATAGCGCTCCTGTCGAAGCACCTTGATAGGTCAACCCGTCCCGTGGCGACGCACCGTCGCCGCCGACGGTACCAAACGTGTGCAACGTGATGAGCGTCCAGACTGTCCGGTCGGGGCTTGGCGAAAGCTCGAAGGCAACGCCCCCGCCGCTGCCGCCGTTTCCTCCTTGCAGTGTCGTTCCGTACAGATTGCCATTCACATCGAGGACGAGCGGGGATAGGGGGGCATCGCCATCAGCGCAGGCCTGCTTGCTGCAGAAGTCGTGGAGAACCTTGAAAGTACCGTCCGGCGACATCATGAAAACCGTGCCGGCGTTGTGCTTCCCGCCGCCAGAGGTCGTTCCGTAGATGTTGCCGTTTGAGTCCGTCAGGACCGGCCCACGGGGAGAACTCCCGTCCTTGCACCGCGATGCCTTGGTGCAGAAATCATGGAGGCTCGTGAAGGTCGACGACTTGGCCGTGGTCGCCGATGAAACGGCCATAAGAACCGCTACGACGGCCGTGATTGCGGCTGAAACGGCGCGCGTCAAGCTGCGGCCGCAATTTGATTTGAATGACATGGACTGCCCCTCCCCTGCTTCGCGGCATACTACTATCGGTTTAGGTGTAAGCAAAACATCCGTTCCTGCTCGTCGCGCGTTCCACATTGCAAATGATTCAGCTTTGGCGCTTTTGCCAAGCGCGCGAGCCCGCATGCTTAACGCGCGTTTGCGTTAAGAGCCGTTAGGTATGGCATTTGCGCAAGCCTTGTTTAACACGATGGGCATAGGCTGACGTTCGACCGTGGGTTGTCCCCGGTGGGCTGGACAGACAATGCCGATCGCAACGGATCTCGACGATAACGTCGAATACGCGAGTGAGCTGAAACGCGCGCGCGCGCATTTCGATCTCGCGGAACGCGCCGCGCGCTTTGGCTATTGGCGCGTCGAGCTTGCGGAGGGCGCTACCTATTGGTCGCCCGGCATGTACCGCCTGCTCGGCGTCGATCCCAAAGAGCCGCCGGACAGCGAATGGCTGCTGCAGCAGATGCAGCCCGAAGACAAAGCGGCGGTGGAGGAAGCGATCGCGGTCGCCATCAAGACGCGCTCGCCGTTTTCCTATCGCACGCGCGCCCGCGATCCGAACGTCGCCGCGCAGATCGTCGACACACAGGGCGAAGTCGCCATCGGCGACGACGGCCGCGTCACGGCGCTTGTAGGCGTCTGCTATGACGTCACGCAGCAGGTGCGCGCCGAAGAAGCGCGCGCAAAGGCGCAGCAGATGTATCGTCTCATGACGGAGGAGGCTTCCGACGTCATCCTGATGTACGAGTCGGACGGCCGCATCGTGTTTGCCTCGGGCGCGCTCGAGCGCGTACTGGGGCGCACCGTCGACGAGATCGAACAGCGCCGTTTCCTCACCCTCGTCCATCCCGACGATCTTCACGATGCCGCGAAGATCGTCGAGCGTCCACCGCTCGGCGGGACGAATACAGGCTGCTTCCGCATTCTGCACGCCGCCGGACATTACGTGTGGATCGAGTTCACGACCCGCGCGACCTACGATACCGCCGGCGGCGACCTGCAAAACTTCATCAGCGTTTGCCGCGACGTGACGGCTCGCAAGGAACAGGAATTCGAAACCAAGGCCGCGCAGGAACGCGCCGAAGCGGCCAGCCAGGCGAAATCGCGCTTCCTCGCCAACATGAGCCACGAGCTGCGCACGCCGCTGAACGCCGTCATAGGGTTCACCGATCTCATGCGCCAGCAGATGTTCGGCGCCCTGGGCAGCGACCGCTACGTCGAATACACCACGCTGATCTACGATTCCGGCCAGCTTCTGCTCGATCTGATCTCCGACATGCTCGACATGGCCAAGATCGAGGCGGGCAAGCTCGAACTCAATCTCGAGCGTGTCGATCTCACCGGCACGATCGAGGATTGCGTGCGACTCCTGCAGGTCCGCGCCGATCGAGGCGGATTGGATTTGCAGATCAAACGGCCGCCCGGTCCTGTCTCCCTGATTGCGGACCGCCGCGCGCTGAAGCAGGTGCTGCTCAATCTCTTGACCAACGCGATCAAGTTCACGCCCGCGGGCGGAACGGTCGTCATCGCGTTCCACAGCGATGGCGAGCGCGCGAAGCTCAGCGTCCGCGACACCGGAATCGGGATTCCCGCCCACGAACTCCCGCGCCTCGGCCGGCCCTTCGAACAGGTGTGCGGCGATCCGATGCTTGCTAAATCCGGCACCGGCCTCGGCCTCGCCCTCGTGCGCGCCCTCGTCGAGAAGCACGGCGGCACGTGGCGTATCGATAGCAAAGAAGGCATCGGCACCGAAGTCAGCGTCGACTTCCCGCTGACGCCTGCCAAGCGCGAAGCGGCTTGACGGCGCTTACGGTTTGGTGATCTTGAAAACGGTTCCCTTGAAGCTGGTTCCACCGGAGAGCGTGGTACCCCAAATTGTGCCCTTCGCATCAAACGCTAGATCACTGAACGGATTGGTGCCGTCAGTGCAACCTGCTTGTGAGCAGAAATCGTGGAGAACCGTTTCTTTTGTACCATGGAGTTTGAACACGACGCCGCCGTCGAATGACGTTCCATAGAGCGAGGTCGTACCGAAGAGGTCACCGTTAGTGCCGACAACAACGCCGGTCGACGGGTAGCCGCCATCGGTGCAATTGGCCTGAGTGCAGAAGCTGTAGAGAACGCTTTCCTGGAAAGCGCTCCCAACAGGCGTCAGAACGAAAACGGTTCCGGCGTTTCCGCCGGTCCCACCGTTTCCCGTCACGCCGTACAGATTCCCGCTCGCATCGTCGGCCACGATACCGACGGGATGGGCACCGTCGGTGCATTCGCCACCGGATGGACAAAAAGCATAGACGACGGAGTGGGTGAAGCCCCCGGATCCATCCGGCGAAAGTTCGTAGACCACGCCGTTATCGTTGTCGCCGCCAAGGACGGTCACGCCGAACAGGTTGCCGTTCGCGTCCGCGGTCATGTTGGCATAAGAGCTCGCGCCATCAGCGCAATTGGCCTCGGAACAAAAGTTCTCAATCACATCGAATGTCGGCTTCTTTTTTCCTGATTGGAACGACAACCGGTAGACCACGCCATTGTTGGACGCACCGCCCGTCAACGTGTTTCCATAGAGTGGAGAACTGCCGTCATAGGGCGTACCGTTCTCGACACCGGGATAGACCAGTCCACTGTAGGGCTGGCTTCCGTCGGTACAGTTGCTCTTGGAGCAGAAATTGTAGAGCACGGTTTCTTTCCAGGGCAGGCTCTTGCTCCGCGAGAGTTTGTAGACAACGCCTGGATGTCCGGTGTGGCCGGAGTAAGTTGCGCCATACAGATTGCCCTTGACGTCAATGATGATACGGCCGTGCGGCTCGTCTCCATCAGCGCATTCAGGCTGGGCACAGAAGCTATAGAGAACGGTCTCCGAACCGCCAGGCGTGATCTGGTAGACCGTGCCATAGCCGAATTGACCGCCGCCGCCTGTGACACCGTAGAAGTTGCCCCTGGCATCTCGAACCAATGTCGAGGCACCACCTTCTCCGTCTGGGCAACTATCGTTGTTGGGGCAAAAGGAGTAGACGGACTGGAAATGCGATTTGGCACCCGCTGGCGCAGCGGCCATCTGCAAAGCAAGACCGACGGCAATGACGAGTCGGCATGAAACCGCCGCAGCTGTAGGCATTACCCCCCCAATAACTATCCCTCAACGATCCTAGCGGTCTGGAAACGCCGGAACAACCGACGGCCCAGAACCGGCTGGATTCCCTTGCCCAACACGGCGGTCGCTACTCTGCCAATGCGCGCGTCGGTCTCGGGATGTGCTTGCCAGACGCGCCTTTCGGTATTCAAGGCGTCAGCTCGTAGAGGGTCCCCTGCCCGCTGGATCCTCCGGTCTGGGTCGTCCCCAACAGGTTGCCCAAGCCGTCGGACATCAGCCCTCCTACAGGACTCGCGCCGTCGCTGCAGTCGCCCGCCGCGCAAAAGGTGTGAAGCACGGTCTGTGCGGCCCCGTGAACTCGAAAAACCACGCCATTGCCGTTCGCGCCACCACGAAGCGTCGTGCCGAACAGATCGCCGCTGGCATTCGTGATCACGCCCTCGGGAACATCGCCATCCACACAGCTGCCGCCCGCGGGACAAAAGCTATAGAGCACCGACTCCCTGTAGCTCCTCCCATGCGGCTGAAGTTCGAACACCGCACCGTGTCCGTTGTCTCCACCGGCCTGCGTTGTGCCGAACAGCCTTCCCTTTTCGTCCATGGCGAAAGACGCCGAGGGGTATTGGCCGTCCGCGCAGTTCGCCAGCTGACAAAAGGTATAGAGAACCCGCTGCCGAAATTGTTTCCCCTTTGGCGAAAGCTCGAACACGACACCCCCACGGTTGGAGAAGTCACCGCCCGTTGAAGTCGTCCCGTACAGATTGCCCACATCGTCAACCAGCAGATCGCCCAAAGGCAACGCTCCATCGCTGCAATTCGTCATCGAGCAGAAGCTGTAGATCGTCTTTTGCTTCGGCTTCTTGTCGCCGGGGGAAAAAGTGAGCTGATAGACGACGCCCTCATTGTTGGCGCCGCCTTCGTATGTCGCCCCGTAAAGAGGCGAGACGCCATCGTAGGGCGCGCCGCTCGACATGCCCTGGTAGGTCAGTCCTCGAACAGGTATTGCGCCGTCCTCGCAAAGCGGTCTGGAGCAAAACGCGTGCAGGAGCACGAATTTCCAGGTCCCGTGTCTTGGCTCAAGCTTGAAGACCGTGCCACCTCCGGCCCCAGACGAAAATGTCGTGGTCCCATAGAGATTCCCCTGCTGATCGATGATCAGGTTCGCGGCCGGGAGCGAGCCGTCTGTACAGAAGCCACAAAACGTATAGAGGACCTTCTCAGTCCCGTCTTTCGTGAACTCGTACACCGAATTGCCGCCGAAGGCCGTGCCATAGAGATTGCCCGCACTGTCCCGCACGACCGTCGCCTGCGGTCCCCCGCCATCCTGAAATGAATATAGCGTCTTGAACACCGGCGTTGCCGAAGCCTGTTCTGACGTCAGTGACAACGCACACGCCATCACCACCAGGACGGCGGTTTGCAGAAAGCCGGCCGATACCGCGCCGATCCGGCGAAGCGTTATGCGCATCTGATCCCCCCAAGACATAAAAAAGAGCGGCACCTGTCAGGTGCCGCTCCAATATATCCGATTCCTATTCTGCCGCTGCGCGTGTCGGTCGCGGCACGTGCTTGCCGTATTCGAGGCGGGCGATGGTGCGGTTGTGGACTTCGTCCGGACCGTCGGCGATGCGCAGGGTGCGCTGGCCGGCATACATGCGCGCAAGACCGGAGTCGGTCGTGACACCGCCTCCCCCCCAGGCCTGGATCGCGTCGTCGATCACCTTGAGCGCCATGCGCGGGCCCGCGACCTTGATCATCGCGATCTCGGTGCGCGCGAGCTTGTTGCCGACCTTGTCCATCATGTCGGCGGCCTTGAGCGTAAGCAGGCGGCACATGTCGATATTGGTGCGGGCTTCGGCAACGCGCTGCTCCCACACCGAATGATCGGCAATGCGCTTGCCGAACGCCTCGCGCGACAACAGACGCTTCACCATGATCTCCAGCGCGCGCTCCGCAACGCCAATCGTGCGCATGCAGTGATGAATGCGGCCCGGCCCGAGGCGGCCCTGCGCGATCTCGAAGCCGCGGCCCTCGCCAAGCAGCAGGTTCTCAACCGGCACCTTGACGTCCTTCAGCACGACTTCGGCGTGGCCGTGGGGCGCGTCGTCATAGCCGAACACCGGCAGCATGCGCTTGACCTCGACGCCGGGTTGGTCGCGCTCGACCAGGATCTGCGACTGCTGGCTGTGCCTGTCGCCGTCGAGCGTGTTCTTGCCCATCACGATCATGATCTTGCAGCGCGGGTCGCCGACGCCCGACGACCACCATTTGCGGCCGTTGACGATGTAGTGGTCGCCGCGCCGTTCGATACGGGTCTCGATGTTGGTGGCGTCGGATGAGGCGACCGCTGGCTCGGTCATCAGGAACGCCGAGCGGATTTCGCCGGCGAGTAGCGGCTTCAGCCATTTGTCCTGCTGGTAGGGCGAACCATAACGCTCCAACACTTCCATGTTGCCGGTATCGGGGGCCGAGCAGTTGAAAACTTCGGACGCGAAACCGACGTGGCCCATGATCTCGGCAAGGGGTGCGTATTCGAGATTGGAGAGACCCGCGCCGTGCTCGCTCTCATTGAGAAAGAGATTCCACAGACCGTGCTTCTTCGCCTTGGCCTTCAGTTCCTCGACGACCGGCACCACGATCCAGGGATCGCCCTTGGCGCGCGCTTCGGTCATCTGCGCCGTGTAGGTGTCTTCGGCCGGATAAACGTGCTGGTCCATGAATGCGCCGACGCGCGCCATCCATTCCTTCTGTTTCGGCGAATAATCGAAATCCATTGTCTTCCTCCTGGGCACAGGGCCCCATTGCGTTCGATAGCGATGGCGGAAGTCTAGCCTTGGCGCCTGCCCCGGTCCAAGGCCGCGTAGGGGATTTGACAGCCGTGCGACCACACGGCAATCAGCCTTATGCTGCTTTGGGCCGGAATTGTTCTCATCGTGGCCGGGCTCGCCTCCATCGCGATCGACCGGCAAACTTCGCATGCGCTTTACGAGCGCGTGAGCCTCAGGTCCTGGCGTTTTCTCGATTCGATCACCCATCTGGCGAAGGCGTCGCACTGGCTGATCGCGGCAGTGCTCGCCTGCGGGGTCGCCGCCATCGTGATCCATGAGTGTGGGTCAACACCCGTCTGGCTACTGGTAGAGCAAAGCGCTCTGGCCTTCGTCGCGAGCCTCGCGGTGGGAAGCATCATCCTCCACACGATCAAGCTGTTCTTTGGCCGCCGCCGCCCGCGCGACGATATCGAGATGGGTCTTTATGGTTTCCTGCCGTTCAGCTTCGATCTCGACTACAACTCCTTTCCCTCCGGCCACGCGCTGACGATCATGTGCGTCGCGGTGATCGCGACTGCGGTGTCGCCGCAGTTGGCGGTTCTCTGGTTTGCAATCGCCGCATGGCTGGGCCTCACGCGCGCATTTCTGACGGCGCATTATCTGAGTGACGTGCTTGTGGGTGCCGGGATCGGGTTGCTTTCGGCGCGCGAGGTTGTCATCAATTTCTTTCCCCAGCTCGCCCTTTCCTGGTTCTGACCGGCCCCATGCTCCAGCTTCTACTGTCCCCCGACGCCTGGATCGCGCTCCTGACGCTGATGGTGCTGGAGGTCGTCCTCGGCATCGACAACATCATCTTTCTCTCGCTGGCCGCCAACAAGCTTGACCCTCCCCGCCGGCCGACGGCCCGCCGCATCGGGCTCAGCCTCGCGCTCATTCTGCGCATCATCTTCCTGTCGAGCATCGCCTGGATCATCTCGCTGTCGCAGCCGATCGTCACGGTCTGGGGTGTCGGCCTGTCGTGGAAGGATATCGTCTTCGGCGCGGGCGGTCTGTTCCTCCTGACCAAGAGCACGCGCGAAATCCACGGCATGGTCGAAGGCGAAGAATTCGAGCGCCAGGGCAAGGGCGCGACCATGTTCTCGGTGATCGTTCAGATCGCCCTGTTCGATATCGTGTTCTCTATCGACTCCGTCGTGACCGCAGTCGGCATGGCGGAGCATCTGTCGATCATGATTGCCGCCGTCGTGCTGGCGATGCTGGTCATGATGTTCGCGTCAGGCGCAGTGGCCGATTTTGTGGAGCGGCATCCGACGGTGAAGATGCTGGCCCTGAGCTTTCTGCTCCTGATCGGCATGTCGCTGCTGGCCGATGCGGCGCATTTCCACATTCCGCGCGGCTATCTCTACTTCGCGATCGCATTCTCCGGCCTGGTCGAGTTTCTCAACCAGCGCGTCGCGCATGGCCGCAAGAAAGCCGGCGAAAAGCCCTGATCAGCGCGCCCGCATCTTGTCGATGTAAGGCCGTTCCTCGTCGATGAACGCCTTGAACGACGGGCGCGCGTGGATGCGCTTCACATAGGCGGCAAGCTTCGGCCAGCGCGCGCCATCGACCGCGCCACCCCCATGCTCGAAATTGACCAGCATGGTGCAGACCGTGATGTCGGCGATGGAGAACATGCCACCGGCCAGATAATCCTTACTGCCGATCTCCTTCTCCAGATAGTCGAACAGCGGCGGAAGCGTCTCGGTCAATGTCTTTTGGCACAGCTCTTCATCCACCGGCGCACGCAGGATCTTCTTGACCACGCGCTCGAAGAAGAATCCGCGGCCGACCGCCTGGGCAAGAACGGAGTCCGCGTATTCCTCATACCAGAGCGCACGCGCGCGCTGGAACGGATCGCTTGGATAGAGCGCCGGGCTCGCGAATTTGTGCTCGAGATAGTCGCAGATCACGGAGGAGTCGCAGAGCGTGTTCGGCTCCGGAACATCGGTATCGCGGAACGCGGGGATGCGTTTCAGCGGACTGATCTCCGCGAACTCCGGCGGCGCACCGAACGGGTTCACCGGGTCGAGCGTGTATTCCACGCCCTTCTCCGCCAGCACCACGCGCACCTTGCGCACGAACGGCGAGACCGTGCTTCCATAGATGACCAATGCCATTGTCCAGCTCCCTCGTATTATTTCTCGTCCAGCGTGTCAGAACCTGGTTCGCTTGTCATTCATGCGTTTCGCCATTTACACTTGGCGTAACGGTACACTGAAATCCTTGGGGACACTCCACATGAAAAGACTTCTTCTGCCGGCTGCTGCGGCGCTGGCGATGTTGTGCGCGGGCAGCGCGGCGATGGCGGACGCGGTGTCGATCTCCTTCGACAAGTTGTGCGACGGCATGGACATCCTGGTGAACACGGCCAACCGCACCGCGCTCGAAACCGGAAACGGCTGCGACGAGGGCGCGCATTTCGGCGCCGGAACCATGGGCCGGATCAAGGTCAGGGGGAACACCCTCACCTTCGGCGTGAACCTGAACGGCAAAGGCGGCGGCGCGTATCAGTACATCTACGTGATCGACTATCCGTTGGTCACTGGTGCCAGTTGGAGCAATTTCTACACCACCGACGGCAAGACGCTGTCGAGAGTAACCACAGGCACCTACACGGTCGGAGCCGCGCCACGCCGCGACGGCAAGAGCTCGACCGACCTGCACTGATCTTACTTGTCATTCCCGGCCGAGCGACACGACAGTGTCGCGAGGGGACCGTCTCTGCCTTTGGCTTCGCCGGTCGAGCGGTATTCTCACTCGTCCGCCATAGCTGAAAGCGAAGGCGGAAGGGAACCCAACTTTGGCAAACCAAAGCGAGCTTCTCGAAGTTGGGTCCCCTTCCCTCGCATCAACGCTATCGCGTCGATGCTCGCCGGGGATGACAAGCTGCATCACGCTGGCGCCTCGACTTTGAAAATCGCGCATTACCCCCGCCGCGCCCGGAAGAACGATTTGAGCTGCAGGGACGCCGCTTCGGCATCGCCGGCGCGCGCGATCGTCGGCCGGTGGTGGCAGGTTGGCTGTTCGAAGAAGCGCGGACCGTGTAGCACCGCGCCGCCCTTGGGATCATCCGCCGCAAATACCAGCCGCGCCACCCGCGCCAGCGAGATCGCGCCGACGCACATCGCGCAGGGCTCGAGCGAGACATAGAGGGTCGTCCCGATCAGCCTTTCGTTGCCGACCTTTTCGGCCCCGGCCCTAAGGACCAGCATCTCGGCATGGGCGGTCGGATCGCGGCGTTCCAGGATGCGGTTGCCGTCGCGCGCCAGCACTTCGCCTGTGGCTGAGAGCAAAACAGCCCCCACCGGCACTTCGCCCCGCGCCGCTGCCGCTTCCGCTTCGGCAAGCGACAGTGCTATGGCTTCATCGTCATTCATCAGAGGTCCTTCTTGTCCGACGCTAGCACGGAACGTATCGCCAAAGTGATTGCCCGCGCGGGCATCTGTTCGCGGCGCGATGCCGAGAAGCTGGTCGCCGAAGGCCGCGTCGCGGTCAATGGCGAGACCGTGACCACGCCCGCGACCAAGGTGGGCGAGAACGACGTCGTCGCCATCGACGGCAAGCCGCTCGCCGGGCCCGAGCCCGCGCGGCTGTGGCGCTATCACAAGCCGTCCGGACTCGTCACCACGCACAAGGATCCGGAAGGCCGTGCGACGGTGTTCGCGAACCTGCCGAAGCAGATGCCGCGCGTGGTGTCGGTCGGGCGGCTCGATTACAATTCAGAAGGTCTTTTGCTGCTCACCAATGACGGCGGACTGGCGCGCCGGCTCGAAGTGCCGTCGAGCGGCTGGGTGCGCAAATACCGCGTGCGCCTGTTCGGGAAGGTCAACCAGGACGATCTCGACAAGCTCGCGACCGGCATCACGATCGACGGCGTGAAATACGGTCCGATCATCGCCGATCTGGAGCGCTCGAAGGGCGTCTATTCGTGGGCGACGGTCGGCCTGAAAGAAGGCAAGAACCGGGAGATCAAGCGCGTGATGGAGCGCATCGGCCTGAAGGTTGCGCGCCTGATCCGCGTGCAATACGGCCCGTTCCATCTCGGCCATCTCGATCCCGGCCAGGCGGAGGAAATCCCTGCCAAGCTCTGGCGCGAGCAACTCGGCATCGGCCGCAAGAAGCGCGAACCGTCCGAGTCGGCGAAAACGTCGCGCAAGGGCTCATGGACACCGCATTAGGGCGTCAAACCCAGCGAAACCGCGGCAAATGCGGCGATCTTGACCCATTCATGCCCTACCCCTTTCGAAGGGTTTCTGATACGAGCCCGCCTCAGCGCAATCAGGAGATACCGCGATGAAGAAAAACAAGAAGCTGCCGCCAGCCTACGTCGCGGAAACAAAGGATGCGCGTCATGCGGGGACGTTCGAAGTCCTCGTCCCCGTGCCCGGCCGTAACAAGCCGCACCGCGCCGCCAGCCAGTTCCCGTCGCAGCACGCGGCCGAAGGCTGGCTGCACAGCGAAGAAGGCAAGGAGACGGTCGCGGAGATCATGCGCGACGCCGAGAAGGAACACGGCTAGTAGCGTGAAGCGGCTCGTCTGCCTCATCGCGTTGTCGTGCGTTGCACAGAGCGCGAACGCGGCCGAGCCAGCGCCGAAAATCTACAACCACGTCCGCCTGATCGACGGTACTGGCGCGCCGGCGCGCAACGACGTCGCCATCACCGTGCGTGGCGAGCGCATCGTTGCGATCTCACCCGCGGTGAAGCCCGGCAAAGGCGTCGTCGATATGCAGGGCGCGGTCGCGATCCCGGGCATGATCAACACCCATGTGCATCTCGCGACCTGGCCCAACCTGCCCTATGCCGAGGCGATCCAGCGCCGCAATGTCTATGCCGGCATCACCGCGGTGCGCGACATGGCGGGCGACACGCGCGAGCTCGGTTTCCTGAAGCGCGAGGCGCGGACCGGTGCGATCCCCTCGCCCGATATCTATTACGCAAGCCTGATGGCGGGGCCGGAATTCTTCAAGGACCCGCGCACCGTCGAATCCACCCAGGGCGGGCCGAAGCCAGGCGATGCATCATGGATGCGTGCGATCACGCCAGCGACCAACATGCCGCTCGCCATCGCCGAGGCGAAAGGCACCGGCGCCACCGCGATCAAGATCTATGCCGACCTGCCCCCGCCGCTTATCGACGCCATCACGCAGGAGGCGCATCGCCAGCATCTTCTGGTCTGGGCGCATGCCACCGTGTTCCCCGCGACCCCACGCGACGGCATCGATGCCGGAATCGATGTCGCCAGCCACGTCTGCATGCTGGGCTACCAGGTCTCGCATGAAATGCCCCGCGCCTATCACAAGCGCGCGCCGGTCGATGCGGCGACACTCATGAAGGAGGACCACGTGCTCGATCCGCTGTTCGCCGACATGCGCAAACGCGGGACGGTTCTGGATGCAACGCTCTACGTCTATCAGGTCCTCGATCACATGAAGAACGCCAACCCTGCACCCTATTGCACGCTGCAGACGGCATCGAAGCTGCTTGGCGAAGCGTACCGGGCAGGCGTGGCGATCAGCGCGGGCACCGACGCCGACAGCGACTGGCATGATCCGTTGCCCGCGCTGCCCGATGAGCTGACGCTGCTCGTAAGGGCCGGCATGACGCCGATGGACGCGATCCGCGCTGCGACCAGCGTTGCCGCACACACGATCGGCGAAGCGAGCGACATGGGCACGATCGAAACCGGCAAGCTCGCCAACATTGCGTTCCTTGCCAAGGACCCGATCGGCGAGATCGCGAACGTGAAGACGGTCACGCTCACGCTCAAACGCGGAAAAGAATTCCCTCGCCACGACTATCACCCAATCACCAAAGACGAAGCCAAGGACGCGGAGTAACCCGCACCGCTGGTCATCCCCGACCGAGCATCAAGCCCTAGTCCCTCGCGCCCAAGGTCGCCGAAGCATTGGCGCGCGCGGAGCAAATGAAGACCTGACACAAGGCGCTTCCCGCGCAATTGCAGACACGAAACCTTCTGCTAGGCTGCTGCACGGGGGGTTGCATGCGCTTTCGACTGCCAACACCGCTGCATGGATGGCGCGCCTTCTTTGGCGAAGTGGGCGTTATTGTGCTGGGCGTTCTGATCGCGCTAGGATTCGGCCAGGTGGCCTCCGACGTTCACGACAGCGTCATTGCCGGAGAGGCCCGCAACGCCATCAGGGCGGAGGTTCGCGAGAACCTATGGTGGCTCGAAACCCGCAAGCTGCGAGAGCCTTGTATCACACGAAGGCTTGCCGAACTCGACGCCCTGCTCGCGCAGGCCAGACGCGGTGAAGCCATTCCGCCGGTGCAACACATTGACGACCTCTGGCACGCCAAGATTACAACGCTGCGGTGGGAAGCAAACGCGCAGGCGGGACGCGCAAGCCTTTTCTCCGCGGACGAACAGCGCATGCTCGACAACATGTACTATACGACGGAGCAGTTCTGGCAGGCGCAACAGCAGGAGCAAACCCTGTGGCCGAAGATGGCCTTCATCCAGGGCCTGCGTCAGCTCACACCGCTGGACGTGCATGACCTCAGCATCTTCCTCGCTGAGGCGCATTATCAGAACAGAATCGTACTCCTGACCCTGCGCCGGGCACACCAATGGGCGCAAATGATGAACCTCGCCCCTGACAATCCGAACTCCGTTGAGAATCTGCAATCGTTGCGCTCTGCGGCCTGTCCTGCGCTGGTGAGCCGCTGATCTTCGGTGCAAGTGGTCTGCCGTGTTCGATTTAAGACAGAGAAAACCCGTGCGCTTTGCGCGTGGAATGGAATAACCCCGCGCCGGTGTGCGTCAGCGTTTGGAGGACATCGGCGCGTCCGCAATCACGCAAGCGCTCATCATAGAGGGATATTCATGCGTCGTATCAGAGTTCATGCCGTGGCCGTGTTGCTGGCCATCCCGCTCGCGGCCGTTGCCGCGCGCGAGGCGTCGGCGGCAAAGTTCAAAGTGCTTCACAGCTTCTGTCACCAGGGCAAGTTTGCCTGCCTTGACGGCAAGAGCCCGGCGGCGAATCTTGTCGCGGACGCGGCCGGCAACCTCTACGGCACCACCAGCGCCGGCGGCGCGACCGGCAACGGCGTCATCTTCGCGATGATCCGCTCAGGCAAGACCTACAAGTACCAGGTGCTTCACAGCTTCGACGGCGCGGCCGAAGGCGGCGTGCCGATCACGCCGTTGATCATCGACACCGCGGGCAATCTCTACGGCACGGCCACGGCGGATGGTTCCAATTTCGGCGGCACCGTTTTCGAGCTTTCGCCCAACAGCGATCATACGCAGTGGACCTACAAGGTCCTGATCAATTTCTGCACCAACGAAACGGGTGCGGGTTGCATCGCGGGCTCTGTGGCGGAAAGCGCGTTGACCTATGCCGGATCGTCCACGGGCGCGCCCTATGACGGTACCTCGCCGCTTTACGGCACGACGCTTCAAGGCGTCAGCTCGCCGGGCGTCGTCTATCAGCTCACGCCGAATGGCGCGAACTGGACCGGCCAGACGATCTATCAATTCTGCTCACAGACGAACTGCACGGATGGCGCTTTCCCCGACGGCCAGATCGCGGTCGATACGCTGGGCAAGACGGTCTATGGCACGACCAATGGAGGCGGCGACATCAACGGCGACGGCGTGGCGTACAAAGTCGATATCGCCTCGCACACCGGGACCGTGCTGCACACCTTCTGCAGCGAAGCCTCGTGTACGGACGGCCAGGGCTCCTTGGGCGGCGTAACGCTCGCCTCGGATGCTACGGTCGTGGGTTCCACGCCGCTGGGCGGCGCCAACGGTGGCGGCACCGTCTTCCGGCTGAACGCCAAAAGCGGAAAAGAGAAAGTGCTCTATTCGTTTTGCAGCCAGTCCAATTGTACGGACGGCCAGGCCCCGGACGCGGCTCCTACTCCGGTCGGCGCGTCGTTTGTCGGAACGGCCAGCGGCGGCACGCCCAACTTCGACGGCGTCGTGTTTCGCGTCGACGGCGGCAAAGAAACCGTGCTGCACACCTTCTGTCAGGAGGTGGATTGCACCGACGGCTCGCTGCCGATTGGCGTGGTCCTGAACAGTGACGGCCATCTCTACGGCGTGACCCAGCGTGGCGGAAAGCGCAACGCCGGGGTTATTTATCAGCTGAAATAAGGGATCGCGGACAGTGGCCGGGCATTTCGGCCACTGCCCGCCCGGTTTCCAAAATTCTGTCTGAAGTCATACAAAGCGTGCACTTTTTATGTGCAGGCGCATTTAATGTTAGAGCGGCCATTCATCCTCAGGCGCAGGCTTTTCGCCGGCGCTCCATGGTGGATCGCGCCGCATTGCCAAAGCGCCCAGCGTTGTCTGGCCACACTTTGGGGTTGGAGGCCCAACGTGCAGCACTATCGCTTCTACAAACTCTGTCCCGACAACTCGATCCGAGGCCGCGATGAGGGCTATCACCTCTCCGACTGGCACGCGCTGCTCTATGCGCGACGGATCAACGAGGGCTATGCCGTCGACATATGGCAGGGCTCGCGGCGCATCGCCACCGTGCCCATACGACCGGACGAGGCGGAGCAGACACGCATGCCGCGTAACGCCGTCAACAGATAGCTGAGGTGCGCGCACGCATTCGTGATGCTTAAGGCCGCGCACTCTCGGCAAACGCATTCTTCATGCTCACCGCACCGTCCCGCTTCGGTACGCAAAAGTTTACCGCGCAGTAACGGCGACCACGCCATCCTGCAACCCAGACTGGCGCAGCCAGCGGGGCTTGGGTTCAAAACAGGATGGTGGATATGCGTGGGTTTCTCACGGCTGGATTTGCGTTCCTTACCGCTGCGATGTTCGTGGCGAGCGATGCCTCCGCCGCTTCCGGCGACTGGCCGCAATACGGTTTCACCGCGCAGGGGCGCCGCGAGAATACACAAGAGACCGTGCTCACCCGGAAAACCGTGCCGCATCTCGTGCAGAAATGGAGTGCACAGGTTCCGGTCAGCCGTTGGTCCGCGCCTGCCGTCGCGAACGGTCTGGTCTATGTCATCTCAAACGATGGCCTCTACGCTCTCGACGCCAAGACCGGCGCCCAGATCTGGAGCACGGCGACCGGAGGGTCGAGTTTTTCGTCGCCTGCGGTGGCGGACGGTGTCGTCTATGTCGGCTCCAGCGACAACCACGTCTATGCCTTCGACGCCGAAACGGGAGCGCCGCGGTGGGCGACGCCCGTCGGCTATCCAGTCACGTCTCCGGTGACCGTGGCCAAAGGTCTCGTCTATGCCGGCACCGTCGGCGGCGCCTTCGCGATCAGCGCCAAAACGGGCATCGTTAAATGGTCGACCGGCCCAACCGTTCATGTCGAGAGTTCGGCGTCGGCGGTGTCGAACGGTATTGCTTACTTTGGAAATGGCTCAGGCCGACTGAACGCCTTCGACGCTAGGACTGGCGCTTCGCTCTGGTCGCAAAATCTCTCTCACGCTGTAACCGTCAGCGCACCTGCAACGTACAAGGGATCCGTCTTTGTCAGCGACGGGCAGGTGCTATGGGCGTTCGACGCGAAAACGGGCCAGGAGCACTGGATCAACCAAGATGCCTACGCGCTCGACTCGAGCATCGCCATCGCTGATGGCCACGTCTATGTGATGGACGGGACCGGTCTTCTGCAGACGTACGACGCCGCGACAGGTGCGTTGAAATCGACCAATACGGGTCAGCCCAGGGACATGGCGGTGCCAGCGCTCGCCAACGGTGTGATCTATCTGGGCGGGTCCGATGGTAACACCAGCATGTTATCGGCCTACGACTCCCACACCGGAAAGCCCCTGTGGCAGGACCAGTCCACATCCGGATTCGGGATACCGACGATCTCAAACGGCATGGTCTATGTGAGCAACGGCAATACGTTCAAAGCGTATGGCCTGCCGTGATGAAGCGCTTGCAGGGTGATTGCCGCGGTCAGCGAAGAGGAATGATGACGATGCGTGGATTTCTCGCAGGTGGGTTTGCGTTCCTTGCAGCGGCGGCGTTCGCGGCCGGTGACGCTTCGGCGGCAACGGGCGACTGGACTCAGTACGGATTCACCGCGGACGGACGCCGGAACAACACGCAGGAGACAATCCTTAGCAGAAAGACCGTCGCGCAGCTGACCCCGAAATGGAGCGCGAACATCCCGGTCGGCTCTTCCTCGGCTGCGGTGGCAAACGGCATCGTCTATGTCGGTTCGACCGACAACCATCTTTACGCCTTCGACGCAAATACCGGCGCACCGGTGTGGCAGGCGGCGACCGGCGCTCCCATCAAGTCATCACCCGCTGTCGCAGACGGCGTCGTCTATGTCGGATCGAACGACGGAAGGGTTTACGCGTTCGACGCCGAGACGGGCGCGGTTCGCTGGTCGACGCAAATCGGCACCGGCAACAACGACGACCTCGTCGAGGCTCCAGTCGCGGTCGCGCACGGTCTCGTCTACGCTGGCACCACCGACGGCAACATGCTTGCGCTCAGTGCCACGACCGGCGCCGTCAAATGGACGAAGACCTTTGTGTTCAGCGGTGAAAGTTTGGCGCCCGCCGTCGCACACGGCATCGTTTATTTCGCGAACGACATGGCGGGTGAAGTCGACGCACTTGACGCCAGAACCGGCGCGTCGGTCTGGATGCAAAGAACCAGCCTGTACGGCTTTGTTAACTCTCCCGCGGTCGATCGTGGCGTGATCTACCGCAAATCTGCTGACGGGATCATCAGCGCACTCGACGCAAGGACTGGCGTCGAACGCTGGCACACCGGGATACGCGGAACCGATGAGGGGTCCTTCGCCATCGGCAAAGGTCACCTCTATACGGCCAGTGGCAACGCCATGCTGTCGGACGTGAACACAGCGACTGGCACTGTAAAATATGATCTCTTTATCCACCAGGGAGTTGATGCTGCACCCGCTCTTGCCAATGGCGTTCTCTATATCGGCAGCTGGTACAGCCAAGGCGCCTTCTCTGTCAAAGCCTTCGACACGGCCAACGGCCAAATCCTGTGGTCGGCGGCAACGGATAAGATCGGTGCAGCGCCGACGGTGTCTAACGGCATGCTCTATGTCGGCAGCGCCGGCCACTTCACCGCCTACGGCCTGCCGTGACCGAGCGGTTCGCACCCAACTGAACCCAGGCGCTGGCATCAGCGCCAACCGACAGGCGAACATTATGCAGCAATCTTCATCGCGCGCGACACGCGCAGTTCTGGTCTCGCTCCTCGGCGCCTGCGCGCTTGCGGCGCTGGTGCCCGCGATCGCCGAAGCCGGCCTGGGTAGAGAGAGCGTGCACATCCTGCACGCTTTCGCCGGCGGCTCCGATGGCACGATGCCGAGCGTGGGTTTGGTACGCGACGCGCAGGGAAATCTCTACGGAACCACCAGCAGCGGCGGCGCGTACAAGGACGGCACCCTGTACAAAATCGCGCCCGATGGAAGCTATCGCGTGCTCCACGCGTTCGGCAAACGCCAAAGCGGCGCTGCTCTTCCCGTAGGCGCGCCGGTTTTACTCGCCGACGGCAGCCTGGCAGGCTCGGCGGGCCGCGCCGACGGACAGACAGGAAGCGTGATCTACAAGCTTTCGCCCAGGGGCCAAGAGCGTGTGTTGCATCGGTTCGGGGCGGAAGATCCTCTCGGCTACAACGCACTTGGCCTCGTTGCCGATGCCGCCGGCAATCTCTACGGAGCAACGAGCACGGGTGGACCCTCGAATTGCGGCACCGTGTTCCGGCTGCATGCGGACGGCGCGACCGATCTTATTTATGCGTTCAAGGGTGGTGCGAGCGATGGTTGCAGAGCCGCAGGCCCGATGACATTCGACGCCGCAGGCAACCTCTATGGCGTGACCGGCGGCAGTGTCTACAGGATCACGCCCAACGGCACCGAGACTGTCCTTCATATGTTCGCCGGCGCGCAAGGCGATGGTGCAAATCCCTATGGCCCCGTGACGCTTGACGCGGCTGGCAATCTCTATGGCACGACCATGTCCGGCTATAACTCAAGCTCCCTGGGCGGCACGGTTTACAAAATCGCCAGCGACGGCACCGAGACGGTGCTGCAGCGCTTTCCGTCGGGGGGCAACGATACCCCCTACGAGCCTGTCGGAGGCGTGATCGTGGACGCGGACGGTAACCTCTACGGCACCACGCTGTGGGGCGGCCATTGGCAGAATGGCGTCGTGTTCAAACTCTCACCCGATGGCGAAATGCGCATGCTGCATTCGTTCCACTTCGCCGACGGTGCCAACCCGCTCAGCCTTATCTCTGGAGCCAATGGCACCCTCGTCGGAGCGAACCAGCTAGGCGTCGGTTATGAGGGCAACGTGTTCCAAATCAACATGCGCTAACGCCCATCCGAGATCGCGCATCGGTCGGCTTACCCCAGCGTCGCGGCGACTTCGCGGAGGACGCCCGTAGGATCGTCTGTAATCGGTTCGCCATGGGACACGACGATGCGCTTGAGCGGCATCTCTGCCCAGGCGCGGAATTGCGCGGCCAGCGCCTTCTTGTCGTCGATGATCGACAGCTTCTCGGGCAACGGAATCTGCGGCCGCTCGCCGGCGAAACCGAACAGGCGTGCGATCACGCCGTTGACGCCGGTCGCGTTCTGAACGTTCGCCAGGGTATCGTTGAGGATCAGGGTCGTTCCGCCACCCGCCGAAGCCAGCAGCGCCAATTCATTCTGGCTGGTACCCGACACGGTCATCAGGGTCACAGACGGATCGGAAAAATCCGCCTCTGTGGCATCGACCGTTACGATCTCTTCGACGGCGCTGCGTGCGCCCGGCGCGGCGATCACCTTCGCCGCGGGATAGCGGTCCTTGAAAATCCTCGCATCGATGCGGTGGTGACTGCCCGGAACGACCAGAAACGCCGGTTGCCCGAACGCCTCGAGCTCATCCATCTGCTCTTCATCGAGCGCGATCGGGCTGTAGAGGACAAGGCTCCCGTCATTCAGCCGGACGACCGTCATGCGGCGCTCAAACGTTCCGACGGGCATCTTCACCGTTCCGGTGACGGTCAGGATGGTATCCTCGAGAGATTGCAGCTTTCCGTGCGGCAGGACGGTCCAATGCGTATGCGGTGCGGTCATGGGAATACTCACGAGTTCCCACGAGAACGCATCGCTGCGCCAAACGATCCGCGGAGCGCCAGTCACGCCTCGCGGCAGACCGCTTCCATGTTGTTGCCGTCGGGATCGAGAACGAACCCCGCGTAGTACCCGGGCGGATAACCCTTCGCGGTATCGCGCAAACCCGGCGGACCGTTGTCCGTGCCGCCGGCGCTCATCGCAGCTTTGTAGAAGGCATCGACCTCGCCAGGGCTGCGGGCGGTGAAGGCCATATGATATTTCTGGCCATGCGGATGAAAGTGGTCGATCCAGAACGTCGGAAAATCGGCGCCGTAGCCGATCGCGTCCGCGACGCCGTCTTTGGGCAATTGTACGATGCGGCGCAGCCCAAGTGCTGCCAGCGCTGCATCGTAGAATTTCGCGGACACAGCGACGTCGCGCACACCGATGCCGGTATGATCGATCGCCATGCGTTCGCGGACTACACTTCGCTCGCCGTCTGGATGATGCGGCTGACGAGGCCGTAGGCTTTCGCTTCCTCGGCGCTGAGCCAGTAGTTGCGCTCGGTATCGGCGACGACCTTCTCGAAGGGCTGGCCGGTCTCCGCCGCGATCTCGCGGTTCAGACGCTCGCGCATCTTGAGGATTTCTTCGGCCTCGATCGTGATGTCACTCGCCTGCCCGCGAACGCCGCCGAGCGGCTGATGCAGCAGGAAGCGCGTGAACGGCAGGCAGAAGCGATTCTCCTTCTTCGCGCCCAGATAGATATGCGCGCCCGCGCTCGCCACCCAACCCGTGCCAATCATCTTCACGCGCGGACCGACGAAGCGGATCATGTCGTGAATGGTGTCCCCGCTCTCCACATGACCGCCGGGCGAATTGACGATGACGCGGATGTCGCCCTCGCCTTCCGCCGCATAGGCCAGAAGCTGCGCCGAGACGCGTTCAGCCATCTTCATGTCGACTTCGCCGAAGATCAGGACTGTGCGCGATTTGAACAGCGCCTGCGCAACCGGTGAGGATTGCGGCTCGGGGGCTTCTTTCTTCTCTTTGTCGTCTTCGTCTTCGTCAAACAGGCGCAAGGTGATCTCCTGAACAAACCCGGTGAATCTCTGGCTTCATACTAGAGCCCACCGGTGTTGAATAGAACGATAATTTTCCCCGCCCGTGAGGCGGCTATCCGGCGAATAACCTTGTATCTGAAAGGTTTATCGATGGCTGGATGGCCGGGTTGAATCCGGCCATGACGCTCACCCCGAAAGCCCGGCCACGGCGCGGCGCATTGTCTCGCCGATGGCGGCGCGGATCGCGAGATTGGCGATTTCGTCCTGCTCGGTGGGCTCGCGATTGACGATGACCAGTCTGGCGCCGTTCCGTCGCGCGAGGATCGGGAACCCGGCAGCGGGATACACCACCAGCGACGAGCCCAGCACGATGAAGAGGTCGCATTCCAGGGTCGCCTCTTCCGCACGCGCCATTTCCAGCTCCGGCATGGCCTGTCCGAAGGAGATGGTTGCGGTCTTGACGATGCCACCACAAGCCGCGCAGTCCGGCGGATCGCCATGGCGTTCGAAATGGCTGCGGATGGGTTCGAGCTCCACGCGCTCGCCGCAGTCGAGGCATTTGGCGTAGCGCGTGTTGCCGTGCAGCTCGATCACCTTTTCATCAGGTACACCAGAGTCTTGGTGAAGGTTGTCAATGTTCTGCGTGATGACGTGGCTCACCCTGCCTTGCGCCACCAGCGCGGCGACGGCCTTGTGGCCGTCATTGGGTTCGGCCTGCGCGAAGGACTCCTCCATCGCAAAGCGCCGGCGCCACGCTTCGCGGCGCATCTCGGCAGAGGACACGAAGTCCCTGAAATCGATCGGCGCCATGCGCGTCCAGATCCCGCCGGGCGAACGGAAATCCGGAATGCCCGATTCCGTCGAAATCCCCGCACCGGTAAACACCACCGCACGCCGCGACGCACGCAGCAATCCGCTCAGTTCCTCGAGTTCACGTTCATCGGGGGCCGACATGCCTTGCATTCCACGCAAGAACGCCTCCGCGCGCAAGGCCGGTCACTCTTCTAACTCTTGTCCGGCCATCCGGCGCGCATGCGCGGCTTCTTCCTCGCGCGCGACGGCGAGTTCGAAGGTGAGCGAACACCAGGCGGAGAACACCACGAAGACTGCCGATGTGAGGCTCGTCATGGCGTTGCCCATGCCGGTCACTGCCGCCCCGTAAAGCATGGAGGCCAGCGCGAAGCATACGATCGTGGCGCCCCAGATCACGCGCATCACGGGCGTCATGCTGGCGAGCGAATAGGCTTCGCCCAGCATCCGTGTGAACACGGTCACGGTCACAAGCCCGGAATTGGTGATCGAGATGAAAAGAAGGTCCGGCGACCAGTTGTCGTCCCAGTCCGCCGGCGGCCGTGCGGCAACGTGCAGGATCGCGTGGCACATGAGCGGCATAAGGCCGATCATCATGCCCGCGCCCCAATCGGCCCACGCGACCTTGGTCGGATGGCTGATGCGCCGGCTGAACCGCCTGAGCGATGTGCGCGCCGAACGCGGGAGGAGTTTGCCGCGGCCGCGCTTGCGCCCGCGCGGCTTTTGACCTTCTTCCTCGTCCTCCGGAAGCTCGAGAATGCCGTCGTTCTCGTCTTCCAGCGCGTCGTCTTCCTGCACGGCCTCGATCATTTCTGCGGGCCGGAGACGTAGATGAGGTTCATCGGTGCTTCGAGTTTCTGCATATCTCCGTCGGCATCGGTCGGCGGCCCAAGTGCGACTTCTCCACCGTCTTTCGCGTTCGCGCCAAAGTTACAGAATTTCCATAAACTGTCTATCCGATTTTCCTAAGTTTTTTCTTCATGAGAGAGGATTTCTTCTTTATTTTCCATTTTTCGTCCTATTTCGGCGGACCCCAAAAGCAACAGGCGCGCGAGAGGTCCCGCGCGCCCGGCAAATCGGTTCGAAATCAGACTAGTGCGTGACGGTTCCGCAGCTCGCGGAGAGCCATTTGCCTTCGAACTTGTTGGTCATGTCCATGTGAGGGCCGTGGCTGTCGCCGCTGAAGGCCATCTGGCCGGAATAGTGCTGCGGCGTATCGTAATTGATCTGGAAATGGCCGG